>Ga0335074_10009823_pt1 | contig 13374 bp, 12 predicted proteins | sample Lox_Sample_23_FD_206715 | JGI IMG/M metagenome (GOLD analysis project Ga0335074, IMG submission 206715) | Soil microbial communities from Loxahatchee National Wildlife Refuge, Florida, United States - Lox_Sample_2.3 | ecosystem: Environmental > Terrestrial > Soil > Wetlands | place: USA...
CCGGACGGCGGCGAAGTGCGCCCATTGCTCGTCGGTGAACTGCTCCCGGACGGAAAAGAAGTCCGTGCCGAGGGATTCCCCCAGCTGCGTGCTCGCGACCTGTGTCATTCCTGGCTCCCCTCGCCGGCGGTGCCGGCATCGAGGAACGCCTCCACGGCTGGCGCCAGGCGCTCCGCGTCCGCGGCCAGCTCAAGGTGGCCGCCGTGATAGATGTGCAGCTGGCTGCCTGGTATCAGCCGGTGCATGATCCGCGCGTTGACCAGCGGGATGATCGGGTCGTCATCGCCGGCCAGGATCAGGGTGGGCGGCCGCAGCCCCGGCAGCCACGGCAGGCTGGTCCAGCCGAGGCCGGCCATCAGCTGGTAGTAGTAGCCCCTGGCCGGGCCGAGGCGCGTCGTGGCGTGCAGCAGCTCACGGGCCAGCGCCGGGTCTTTCCGCGCGCTGCCCCCGTACAGTTCGGCGGCGACCCGGGCCGCGTATCCCGGGTCCCGGTGCCGCCGCGGCGTGAGCATCCGCAGCAACACGCGCGGATGGCCCGGCACCATCAGCGCGCCCGGCGCGGTCGCCACCAGCACCAGGCGGCGCACCCGGTCCGGGCGGCTCAGCGCGAACTGCTGCGCGAGCCCGCCGCCCCACGAGATGCCCAGCACATCGGCCCGCTCGTAGCCGAGCTGGTCGAGCAGCTCCGCCAGCAACGGCCCGGTGGTGAGCAGATGATAGGGAACCACCGGCGCCGGCGACCCGCCGACGCCGGGCATGTCGAACCGGATGACCGGCCGCCGCGGATCGAGCGCGTCGACGAACGGCTGGAGCAGTTCGAGACTCACGCCGATGCCGTTGCACAGCAGCAGCGGCGGCCATCCCGGGGAGCCGTCCCGCACCGCGACCCGCAGGACGCGGCCGCGGACGGTCAGCGTCCGCAGGCGTTCCCCGGCGCCGGCCTGCCACGGCGGCGCGGCGGGCCCGGGCGGCCCTTGGTCAGCGGTCATGGACGTACGTTCCCGGCGCGTCGCAAAGCGGTGCCAGGCTGCCGCCGCCCAGCTCATCGGGAGCGGCGGTCTCCTCGCCGCAGCGCTCGGCCAGCCAGCTCGCGTAGTCGGGCCACCAGGATCCGTGGTAGCTCTCCGCGTGCTGTAGCCACTCCCGCGGGTCGGCCGGACAGTCCTTCGCAATCTGGTACCTGGCCTTCTCGTTTCCCGGCGGGTTCACCATCGCGGCGATGTGCCCGCTCGTGGACAGCACGAACCGCTTGCTGCCGCCCAGCAGCTGCGTGGACCGGTAGCAGCTCTCCCAGGGACAGATGTGGTCGGTGATCCCGGCGACCAGGTAAGTGTCCCGGTCGACGAGCGACAAGTCGACCGGCGAGCCGAGCATCGTCACGCCCCCGGGCCGCGCGAGCCCGTTCGTCACGCCCAGCCGGAGGAAGTCCCGGTGCAGGGCCGCGGTCATCCTGGTGGTGTCCGCATTCCAGAACAGGATGTCGAACGGCGGCGGCTCGCGTCCCAGCAGGTAATTGTTGACCCAGTAGTTCCAGATCAGGTCGTTGGGCCGCAGCCAGGCGAATACCTCGGCCAGCGCCCGGCCGTCGAGATACCCGCGGGCCTTGGACGCGGCGGCGGCCAGCCGCGCGGACCGCTCGTCGAGGACGGCGCTGGCGAGGCCGGCCCGCGCCTGGTCCAGCACCGTGACCATGAGCGTCAGGGCGGCGATCTTGTCCTGCTCGCCGGCGAGCGCCAGGTGCGCGGCCACCATCGCGGTGATGATGCCGCCCGAGCACACCCCCAGGACCGCGGTCCGCTCGCTGCCCGTGATCCGCGCGGCGGCGTCCATGGCGTCGAGAACGGCCTGCCCGTAGGTGTCGAAGTCCCAGGCCGCGTACCTGGCGTCCGGGTTGCGCCAGGAGATCATGAAGACCTGCTGTCCCTGGCCGACCAGGTACTCGGCCATGCTCCGTCCTGGCGCCAGGTCGATCACGTAGAACTTGTTGATCGTCGGCGGGACGATCAGCAGCGGGACCTGCCTGACCGTGCTCGTGACGGGCCGGTACTGGATCAGCTCGAACACCGGGGTCCGCAAGACCACCGCCCCCGGCGTGACCGCGAGGTCCGCGCCGACCTCGAACGCGTCCGGCTGCACCATGGACGGCACCCGGGGCGGGGCGGCCATGTCGGCGACGAAGTGCCGCAGGCCGGCCACGGCGCTGCCGCCTCCGGTGTCGATGACCGCTTTCACCGCCGCCGGGTTGAGCACCGGGTTGTTGCTTGGCGCCAGCGCGTCCACCAGGTTGGTGAGCGCGAAACCGACCCGTTCCGAGTCGGCCCAGTCCAGTTCCGCGCCGGCGACGAGACCCTCCGTTGCCTGGGCAGCGGCCAGGTACGTCTGCAGCACGCGGCGCAGCAGCGGGTTGCCCTGCCAGGCCGGATCCGTGAACCGCCGGTCTCGCCGGGACGGCTGTATCTCCGAGCTGCCCACCGCGATGCGTGCCATCTCGCCGAGCAGTTGCCGGCCCTGACTCGCCACGAGAGACGGGCGCACGGCCAGCGCCCCGGCCAGCCGCAGGCCAGAGCCGCCCGGGTTCATCCGGCGGATCGCGCCGAGGGCCGCGTCGGTGAGCAGCAGGTCGAGCGGAGCTGTCACAGCATCCGCCGCGCCCGCCGCCAAGCTGTCGGTGTCGCTACTCATGATTACCTGATTTCCGCTTCCGGCCGAGGCTAAGCCGCCCGCCGGCCGCCGGCATTGGCCGCGTAGCACGAAACGCGTGTCGCGGGGTGTCTCCCCGGCACATCCGCGGTCCCGGGGGCGCGGCCGCCCAGGCTCATGAGGCCACCGCGTGTGAGGCCACCGCGTGCGGCGCCGCCGTCAGGACTGGCCGACCATGCTGCGGTACACCGCGAGTAGCGCCGCCTTCTGGTCGTCGCTCAGGCGCTCGTCTGCCCCGATCACGTCCTCGGTCCGGGCCTTGCCCTTTTCGCCGGCGTCCGCCTGGCCCGCCTCCTCGGCGTCCGGGGCCGCACCGGTCACGGCATCGATCAGGCCAGCCTGCGCGAGGAGCGTCTCGGCGGAGAGATTAAGCGCATCAGAGATCGCCTTGAGCACGCGCACCGACGGCTGGTGCAGACCCCGCTCGACCTGGCTGAGGTATGGGTTCGACAGGCTGGTCAGCTCGGCGAGCTGGCGGAGCGAAAGGTTGGCCATCTTGCGCTGGGTGCGGATGAAGGCACCGAGCGCCTCCCGCTGGGCTTGCCACGGGTCCGTCACGGTCACCTCCTCGCCTATCGCGAATTATAGTACGCGGCGGCACCGGAACCCGGTGCCGCCGCGTACTGTGCGGATGCCTTACTCGGAGGCCGTATCCTGCCCCTCACGCGTGCCGTTGCCCGCCATCAGCGGCGCCGTCGCCTTCGCCAGTTCTTCGGCGAACTGGCGCTGGTTCGAGAGCAGCTTCTCGGCGAAGTCGTACGCGCTGGTCACGACCTTCTCCGGCTTGGGCAGCTTCGCGACGAGCGGAACCTGGGCGAACGGCACCTTCGGCGTCACGGCCCGGACAGTGTCGACCCAGGTCCTGACCGCCTCAACGACGGTCTCCTGGCTCGCGCGGATCGTGTCAAGGAACTCTGCCTGCAGGTCCCTAGTGGAATAGCCAGCCATAGTCTCTACCTTCCTGTGCGGCGGCGGTATCTTTGCAAACTATACCAAGCGCTAACTATCCCAAGCAAGTCCAATCTCCGGGGCGCCGTGGGTAGGGCTAGCATTACCCCGCATCCGGAAGACCAGATGATGGCGGGCGCCGGCGGTATGGCCTAGCGTCACTCGCATGTACTTCGTTCGGGACCTGGTGTCGCCGCGCACCTGGCTTGCCTTCATCCATCACTTCATCGGCGTGTGCGTCGGCGCCGTTGTCGTCTGGATCGTGGTTCCCGGGCTCGTGATCGGCACGCTGGGCCTCCCGGTGGCGCTAATCGGCATGCCGGTGCTCGGCGCCACGCTGCGGTTCACCGACTGGTTCGCCCGCGCCGAGCGGACGAGGTTCGCGGTCACGCTTGGCGAGGAGATCCCCGGCTGGCCGGCCGGCACGCGCAGCGGGTACCGGCTGCGGCTGCTGCCGCGCTTCGAGAAGCTCGGCGAGCGCGCCACCTGGCGCGAGGTGCTCTACGCGGTGACGCGGGGGCCGCTCAGCGCGGCGGCCGCGTTCATCAGCCTGGGCGTGTGGACCATCGGCCTGATCATGGTCACGCTGCCGCTGTTCGACTGGTCGCTGCCGGGCGGCGGCTTCCATATAGACGGCAGGACCTTGCACGAATCGAAGGCCGTGCTCGTGGCCGTGGCGGGCGTGCTGGTGCTGCTGGCCGCGCCGCAGGTGACCCGAAGCCTCGCGGTCGCGGACGCCGCGCTGGCCCGGCGGCTGCTCGGGCCGCCAAGCAGCCTGGCCGCCCGGGTCGCCGAGCTCGAGCTCAGCCGCGAGCGGGTGGTGGACGCGGCGGAAACCGAGCGGAAGAGGATCGAGCGTGACCTGCACGATGGGGCACAGCAGCGGCTGGTCGCGCTCGCGATGGAGCTGGGTCGCGCCAAGGCGAGGTTCGGCGACGACATCGACGCCGCCAGGGAGCTGGTCGACTCGGCCCACGCACAGGCCAAGGCCGCGCTGACCGAGCTGCGGGACCTCGTCCGGGGAGTGCATCCGCCGGTGCTGACCGATCGCGGCCTCGACGCCGCGCTATCCGGCCTGGCCGCGCGCAGCCCTATCCCTGTCGACGTACACGTCGACATGCCGGTCCGGCCGAAGCCGCTGATTGAGGCCGTCGCGTACTTCGTCGTCGCCGAGGCCCTCACGAACGTCGCGAAGCATTCGCGGGCCAGCCAGGCGAAGGTCGTGGTCGAGGGACACGGCTATCCCGGCGTGCTCGCCATCATGATCAGCGACGACGGAGTCGGCGGCGCCGACCCGCAGGGCGCGGGGCTGTCTGGCCTCGCCAGCCGGGTGACCGGCGTCGACGGCCGGCTGACCGTGGAGTCTCCGTATGGCGGGCCGACGATCATCGCGGCGGAGCTGCCATGCTGAGAGTGGCGATCGCGGAGGACTCGGTCCTGCTGCGCGAGGGGCTGACTCGCCTGCTGGCGGAGGCCGGCCACGAGGTGGTCGCCGCCGAGACCGACGCCGAGGGGCTGATGCGCGCCGTGGAGGCGTCCACCCCGGACGTGTGCGTCATCGACGTCAGGATGCCGCCGACGTTCACCGACGAGGGGCTGCGCGCCGCGCTCGTGATCCGTGACCGCTGGCCGGACACGGGCGTGCTCGTCTTGTCGCAGTGGGTGGAGGAACGGTACGCGACCGAGCTGATCTCCGGAAGCCCGCACGGCGTCGGATACCTGCTCAAGGACCGGGTGGCCGACGTGACGGAATTCCTCGACGCGCTCCGCCGGGTGGCCGAGGGCGGCAGCGCGCTCGACCCCGAGGTCGTGGCTCAGCTGCTCGCCCGCAGCCGCAGTCCGCTCAGCGTGCTGACCAGCCGTGAGCGCGAGGTCCTCGCGCTGATGGCCGAAGGCCGGTCCAACTCCGCCATCGCCGAGACGATGGTCGTCAGCGGCGGCGCCGTCGGAAAGCACATCAACAGCATCTTCAGCAAGCTCGGACTCGTATCGGATGAGCACGGCCACCGCCGCGTGCTCGCGGTCCTCCATTACCTGAACGGGGTCACGTCATGACCAGTTTCCTGCCGGCCGCTGTCCAGCCCGCCGCCCGCGAGCTGCTCATGACGCCAGCGCGCCGGATCATCCTGCTGCTGGGCGTCCCGCTCTCGTTCGCCCTGCTCGCCTGGACGTGTTTCGCGATCATCAGCCAGGCGTCCCAGGGCAGCTACGCGGTGAGTTACGCCCCGGTCCGTGTCAGCGGCGGTCTCGACATGAACGTCTACGGCGGCGACGTGACCTTGCAGGGCGGTGTCGCGCCCAGCGCGGCGCGGTTCACCGGCACCGGCACCGTCTGGTACGGCCTCAGTTACTCAGGCCAGCGCCCCACTCTCGTGACGGCGCAGACGCCGGCCGGGACCAGGATCAACTTCACCTGCCCCGATTACAACTGCGCGCTCAGCTCGACCGTCGACGTCCCGCCGCAGGCACCGGTGACGGTGACCAGCAACGGCGGCAACATAACGGCGACCGGCATTTCCGACGCGACCCTGCAGACCGGCGGCGGAGACCTGACCGTTGACGGGCTGACCGGCAACGTCAGCCTCAACACCGACAGCGCCCCGAACGGCCCCTACGGGGGCGGCGGGCAGGTCGACGGCACCCTGGCGGCGCAGAACGTCGCGGTGGACAGCGGCGGCAACAACGTCAACCTCCAGCTCACCACGGCGCCGTCGAACCTGAACATCACCACCGAGGGCGGCAGCGTGACGCTGCAGCTGCCCGCCGGCTACAGCTACCGCGTCGACAACATCCCCGAGCCGCAGTCCCAGGTCCAGATGAACGGACCCGCCCAGCCCGCCGCGATCACGGTAACTACCAGTTCATCGTCCCAGTACCGCATCACCGTCAACGCCGACGGCGGGGCCGTCACGATCGACTAGCCGGCCGGACGCGGATCACTCCGTCCGCGCCCCCGGCGCCGGCATCACCGCGTCCGCGCCGTTCGCGTCCGTACCGTTCGCCTCCGTGCCGTTCGCCTCCGTGCCTTGCCCGTCCACGTCATCCGGCAGCTCACGCTGCTTCCCGCGACCGGACCGGCCGTGCCGACGGGGCTTGCGGGCCGGAAGCCGGTCCATCACGCCGGCTACGGTCTGCCCGGTGCCCTCGCCGATCAGCGCGCCTACGACGGCGTCGCTCGGGTAATGCACTCCGGTGTGCACGCGGGAGTACGCCACCGCCGCCGCCATGAAGCGCAGCACCACCCCGAGCCAGGGCAGGTCCCGGCCGACGGCCGCGGCGAAGGCGAACCCCGCTGCCGCGTGACCGGACGGGAACGAGGTCGAGGTCGGCATCCGCACGTTGCGCTGGCCCGGAACCTTCGCGCCGGCCCGGTCTGGCCGCTGCCGGGGCAAGGCGGCCTTCACGGCCAGGTTCACCAGAGCGGACGTGACTCCGATGGCCACTGTTCCCCGCGTCGCGGCACGCCGGCCGGACTCGCCGCCCGCTATGCGGAGGCCGGCTGCGATGCCAAACCACAGGCGCGAGTTGTTGGCGGCGTTGGAGAGCAGGCGCAGCGGCTCGTCGAGTGAGGGCGTCGGGGTAGCCGCCACCGCGGCGTAGACCGCCCGGTCGAGGGCGCCTAGCTCACGGAGCCCCCTGGCGGCCTGCTGGGGGACCTGCCCGTCTTGGTGCGCGAGCTCCTCAGCGATCCGGCTCGCGAGCGCTCCGGCGGTATCGGCGGCCGGCTCGCGGCCGCTCTTGCCCAGATCAGCCAATGGCCTTCCCTACTTCCGTTGAAGCGTCTGACACGTTGTCAATGCTGGTCCTGCAACCCCGGCGGCACCTCATCCTCCAGAGGGTGAATTGACATGTTCATCCGCGGTTGCCAGCCCCGCGGATGAGCCTGCGATCGGGGATGTCGCGCACCTGGGCGTCACCGTTCCCGTCGGGAGGATGCGCGAGCGATTTCGCGTACCAGGCGGCCAGCGGCTCGGCCGTGACGCCGTGGGCGACGACGCTGAGCAGCACGGTGATGGTGATGACCGCGACGGCACGGCCGGCCACGGCACCGCCCAGGTCCTCCAGTGCGAGGAGTGCGAACACCACCGATGCCAGGCCCCGGGGACCGAACCAGCCCACCAGGGCGACCGTTGTCCGGCCGAGCCGCGCACCGGTCAGCGCGACCGCGACAGGGACCATCCGGATGACGGTGAGGCTGAGCACCGCGTACAGCACCATCTGCCACGTCAGAGCCTTCATCGCGGGCACGACCTCGACAGCGCCGAATGCCAGCCAGACCAGCAGCGACACCAGCGCGCCGGTCTCCTCAACGAACGGGATCAACGGCTCGCCGCGCCGGCCGCCCGTCGTTCCGAACGCCAGCCCGCCGATGAACGCCGCGATGAAGCCGTTGCCGCCCAGCGCCACCGCGGACGCGTAGGCGCATAGCGTCAGCCCCAGCACCGCCGAGCCGGCGAAGCCCTCAGCCGCCCAGCCACGCTTGCGCGCGGCACTCACCAGCAGGCCGCCGATGCCGCCGATGGCCGCGCCGATGAGGACGCCCAGCGCCAGCTCGGCCACCGCCGCGGCCGGACCGTGCTCGGCGACCTCGCCTCCTACCGTGGCTCCGGCTATGGCGACCGATACGAACGGCGTGGCGATGCCGTCGTTGAGGCCGCTTTCGACGTTGAGTAGCCGTCGGATCCTGGCCGGCACGACCTGGTTGGCCATCATGCCCGCGCCCAGCGCGGCGTCGGTGGGCGCCAGCGCCGCCCCGACCAGCAGCGCCAGCCAGACGCTGGTGCCGGTGAGGGCAAGCGCGAGCAGTGTTCCCAGGCCGATCGTCACCGGAAGGGCGATTCCGAGCAGGCGCAGGTACACGCCCGCGTCTGCCCGCAGCTCGTGCAGGCTGACCCGTGACGCGTCCGAGAACAGGACCAGCGCGAGGGTGAACTCCGCCAGTTCCTTGATCAGCTCGTTACTGGGCGTGAAGGCCAGGACCGCCAGCGGCCCGTGGGTAAGCAGCAGCCCGCCGAGCACGAACAAGATGGGCGCGGTGACGTCGAACCGCTCCAGCCTGGCCGACAGCGTGCCCCAGACGAACACCAGGGCTGCCACGATGGCCAGGTCGGCAACGCTCACGGTCTCACACTCCGGCTGCTGTCGCCGGTGCCGTTATCCCGCGATGGTGGCCTGGGTGGACCCTCATGCCAGCCTCCTCCCGGGTGCCTCGATACTGTCCGGGCAGCCCGCCAGGTTCGTCACCCGACCAAGGGTGATTCAGCGCACCGCGCCTCAGCCGGCATTAACCACCCCGCGACGGGTGAGGCGCCAAAAGCATGTACGCCCGATGATCAGAAGATGAACACTGTCCAAACTACGCCTGACAGGAGCACGGCCGCCCAGCGGTGGCTGGCCCGCCTCAGCTTCGTGCTGGCCGGCGCGGCGATCGCGGTCCTGCTGGCCTTTGCCGGGGTGAAGAGCCTGGCCATGCTCGCCGTGGGCGTGGCCGCCGCCGTGGTGGGGCTGGCCGCCGCGTACGTCTTCCTCTCCCGCAGGGGTGTCTTGCGGTGGCTGGCGCTCGCGGTCTTCGTCCTGGCCCCGATCGCGGTCATCGTCGTGTACGCGTTCAAGAACCTGCTGTGGGTGGCCGTCGTTTCGGCCGCGGCCTGGCTGCTCGCGAGCGTCACCGCGCGGCGGGCGCTGGCCGAGAGCGAGGCCAACTGGCGCATGCCCGAGTACCCGGCGCAGCCACCTCCCCGGCACCCGTACCTGATCATGAATCCGAAGTCAGGCGGCGGGAAGGTCGGGAAGTTCGGCCTGCAGCAGAAGGCCGAGGACCTCGGCGCCGAGGTGTTCCTGCTCGAAGGGCAAAACGTGGACGTCGCCAAGGTGGCCCGCGCGGCCGTCGACGCGGGCGCCGACCTGCTCGGCGTGGCCGGCGGCGACGGTACCCAGGCCCTGGTAGCCGGGGTCGCCGCCGAGCACGGCATCCCGTTCCTGGTGATCAGCGCGGGCACCCGCAACCATTTCGCCCTTGACCTGGGGCTGGACCGCGAGGACCCGTCCACCTGCCTGAGCGCTCTTTCCGACGGCGTAGAACTGCGGGTCGACCTCGGGGTGATCAACGGTCAGACGTTCGTCAACAACGCGTCGTTCGGCGCGTACGCGGAGGTCGTCGAAACCCCTGCTTACCGCGGCGACAAGCTGGATACGACCCTGAACACGCTTCCAGAGCTGCTGCAAGGTCACCGCGGAGCACGGCTGAGCGCGCGAGCGGACGGCACGGAGATCGAGGCGCCGCAGGCGCTGCTCGTGTCCAATAACCCGTACGGAACCGGGGACATCGCCGGGCTGGGCCGCCGCGCGCGGCTGGACCGCGGCACCCTGGGCGTCGTCGGCGTCACGGTGGCCAGCGCCCGCCAGGCCGCCGGCCTGCTCCGCGGCAGGCATGCCACCGGGCTGAGCGTGCTTACCACGAGGCAGATCGAGATCCGCGCCGACGCGCCGCGGATCCCGGTTGGCGTGGATGGCGAGTCGATAGCGATGCCGACGCCCGTCACCTGCACGGTCTCCCCCCAGGCGCTCCGCGTCTGGGTGCCGCGTGACCGCCCCGGCGTCCCTAAGCCGAAGCCGCGGAAAGACTGGGCCAGGCTGCGGCGCCTCGCCGGCATCCCGAAGACCGCGCCCAGGCACGGCACCGATCGGAGGTAGCGATATGGCCAAGAACAAGAACAAGCACAAGCACAAGGAGGAGAAGGATGAGCGCTCCAGGGACGACGCTGGGACCGCGGCACCCGGGCCGATGAAGCGCAAGGAATACGAACGGCAGATGCGAATCCTGCACGGCGAGCTCGTCGCCATGCAGGAGTGGGTCAAGGACTCGGGCGCCAAGCTCTGCATCGTGTTCGAGGGCCGCGACACGGCCGGGAAGGGCGGCACGATCAAGCGGATCACCGAGCGGGTCAGCCCCCGGGTGTTCCGCGTCGTGGCGCTTCCCACCCCGACAGATCGGGAAAAGTCGCAAATGTACGTGCAGCGGTACGTGCAGCACTTCCCGGCCGCCGGGGAAGTCGTGATCTTCGACCGCAGCTGGTACAACCGGGCAGGCGTGGAGCGCGTGATGGGGTTCTGCAAGCCCGAGGAGACCGAGCGGTTCCTCGAGCTGGCGCCGGCCTGGGAGAAGGCGATGACCGAGTCGGGGATCGTGCTGCTGAAGTACTGGCTGGAGGTCGGCCAGGACGAGCAGACCCGGCGGCTGGAGAGCCGGATCAACGATCCGCGGAAGATCTGGAAGCTGTCCCCGATGGACCTGAAGTCCTACAGCCGCTGGTACGACTACTCCAGGGCCAGGGACGCGATGTTCGCCGCGACCGACACCGAGTGGGCGCCCTGGTACATCGCGGACGCCGACGACAAGAAGCGCGCCCGGCTCAACATCATCAGCCACCTGCTGAGCCAGGTGCCCTACAAGCCGCTGCCCCAGCGGGACATCAGGCTGCCCAGACGGCAGCAACCCGGCGGCTACGTGAACCCTGAGCTGCCGTTGCGGCACATCCCCACGCCGTTCTAACGGGCTGTCCGGCGCGAGCGCCGCTCCGCTCGCGGCAGGTCGCGCCGCGCGGTCGCGGCCAGCCAGGTCAGCGCCCCCGTCGCTACGCCGATGGCGGCGGGCGTCCATCCCGCGGCGGCGAACGCGCCGCCGCACAGCGCCACGGTGACGGCGACCCGCAGCGCGAGCACGCGCACCCTGGCCCGCGGCCCCGGCTCGCGCCGCCGGGCCGGCGCGTTACCGCGAAGACCCAGCTCCGCGAGCACCTCGCCGCGATCCCATGCGGTCCGCAGCAGGGCGTACGCGGCAGCCGCCGCGCCGAACGTCACCGGGTCGCCGCCGTCGTCCCTGTCGGGATGCGTCGCCGCCGCGATGCGCCGCCACGCCGCCCGCACGTCGTCGTCCGTCAGGTCCGCCCGCGCCGGCAGCCCGAGCGCCGCGAATGGATCGTCACTCATGCCGCGCCCCGAACGCCTCGTCAAGCACCTCGCTCGCGTCCGGCGGCGGAGGCAGCGGCGGCGGCCATTGCGCGGGCACCGCCACGGCGGGCAGCGGCATGGTGGGCGCGTCACCGTCCGCGGCCGCGGGCGCGAGCGCCGCCTGCCGTCCGGTCAGCCGCTTGACCTGCACGTACGTGACCCCGCCCCGGTACACGTACGCGGCCTGCCCGACGTCGAGCTGGCGCACGATGTCCGCGTCCAGCACCGGCACCAGCCGGGTCCGCGACAGCCCGTCACCGGCCCACGCCCCCTGCCCCGCGAACCGCCGCGTCGTGTCGACATACGCTCGCGTCCCGGCGAGGTCGGATACCGGACCCGGGCGCGGGGTGCGCAGCAGCCAGATGCCGCCCTCCGCGGTCGCGGCGATCCGCTGCCGCTCGTCGTCGGTGTCCGCCAGTCCCTCCCACGACTGTGCGGACACCTGCACCGCGAGCCCGAGCGCCCGCGCCCGCTCATACAGCCGCCAGATCGGCAGCCGCCTGCTGACCGCGGAGAACTCGTCGACGGCGAGCAGGATCTCCCGCTGGCCGCCGACCGCGTAATGCGCGAGCAGGTCGGTCAGCGCCCTGGCCTGCGCCTCCGCGACCGCGCCCTCGGCAGTGCCCTCGAGGACGCAGTACCAGGCGTCCGCGTCCCCGAACGAGCCGCCGCCGTCGAGGCCGGCTCCGAGCCTGCGCCAGAGCGCTCTGAACCGCAGTTCCACGTCCTCAAAACCCCTTTTCCCCGAACGTATGGTGGTGACTGCCGCACCGTCACCGCTCGCCGCGTAGCTGGCGGCCAGCAGGCTGGGGTCCAGCCGGGCCAGAAAGTCAGCCGAGCAGGTCGGCGGACCGCCCGGCGCCCCCACCGCCAGGGAGACGATCGCTTCCATCACGTCGGTGTAGTAGGCGGCGCCGCCGGTGCCGTGTTCGATGAGGTCGAGCAGCGTGGTCACGAGCTGGCCGGGCGGCAGCGTCCACAGCGAGAGCGACGCCTCGTCGGGCCAGATGGCCGTGGACCGCGCGCCGGCGTCGCGCAGCACCCGCCGGGTGCGGTCGGCGACCTTGCGCGAGCTCGCGCCGCCCTTGCAGTCCAGCACCACGAGCAGCGGCCGGTTCGCGGCGCCGGCCGCGTACCGGCGCAGCCCGGCGGCCATGAACCCGGCCCACAGCCGCAGCAGCAGCGTGGTCTTGCCCGTCCCCGTCGAGCCGATCACCACCTGATGGGAGCGCAGCCGCGGATAGGGGATCGCCGCCGCCCGGCCCGGACCGCCCCGGTGCCGGACGGAGCGGATGGCCGCGCCGGTCACCACGAGACCGTTACGGGAAATCAACGGCAGCGCACCGGGGGCAGCCAGCAGCGCCTTGGCGGTGCGCACCTGGCGGCGCCACAGCCTGCTGTCGAAGGTGGCAGGCGCCGCGGGCGTGAGGCCGCCCGCGCCGGTCCGCATCCGGAACAGCCGGTACTGCCACGCCAGCCCGCCCGCCAGGATGCCGAGCGGGACGGCGGGCGGCGCGGCGGCGACCGCGGCGGCGGCCAGGTGCCCGTGCGCGGCGAGCTGCCACGACGCGAGCCAGGCCCGGTACGGCGCGGCCGCGACCCGCAGCCACACCGGCCCGGGACCGGCGCCGGGCGCCAGTACCCCGGCGCCGGCCCAGGCGATACCGGCCGCCCGGGCAGCGGTCCCGGCGGCGGACCCCGCGGCGCGGGCCGGCC
>Ga0335074_10009824_pt1 | contig 13372 bp, 13 predicted proteins | sample Lox_Sample_23_FD_206715 | JGI IMG/M metagenome (GOLD analysis project Ga0335074, IMG submission 206715) | Soil microbial communities from Loxahatchee National Wildlife Refuge, Florida, United States - Lox_Sample_2.3 | ecosystem: Environmental > Terrestrial > Soil > Wetlands | place: USA...
CCACGGCGTGCTGGTGCTGGCGCGCGCCCGCGATCCCGCCACTGGCCGCAGCGTCCTGTCCGGCCGCCGGACGACCTGCCTGCCCCGCTACATGGAACGCACGGCCTACCTGGCCACCGCGTGGCGGCTCGGCCGCTACTACCGGACCTATCCCGCCTACGTCCAAGACGAGGTCGAAGCCGCCCTGGACGACCCGGGCAGCCAGTTCCAGCGAGGCCCGCTGACCCTCACCGCGCGCGGCACCGCGACCGACGACACCCCGGCCTTCACGGTGACCGACCGGAATTACCTGTCCGCGCGCTGGCCCGGGGACGCCTACCTGTTCGGCCGCCGCTTCTGCGACCTCCTGCAACCCGCCGTCCAGGCCGCCGGCTAGCAAGACCCAGCCGGGACGGCGACATCGGGCCGCTACCCGGGAAAGCCCTGCTCATGGCGATTACAAGGGCGCCGCCAGATGTCTTGTAACCGCCCGGCAAGGCCGCCCGGAATAGGACAATCTGCGTGCGTCCGCTCACGTAAACATCCCTGCCGTGATCGGTCCTGCTCCTTGAGCACACGGGCCTGGTCCGGGTCCGCGGCCAGAATGCTCAGCCCGCGGAGCTGGTCATTCTCGTTCGCGGCTGCTAGCCGGCAGTCCAGCCTGTCGCCTCTTCCCTGCGGGGAGCTGCCCGCACTGTATCTAGCCTGGGTCGAGGTCGGCGACGAAGACACGCTGCAGCATGTGCCAGTCCTGCGGATGAGCCCTGATCCCCGCCTCGAAAACGCGGGCGACCTCCTGCATCATGGCGGCGGTCTTCTGCCTCCTGTCCCCCTTGGCCGGCGCCGGGATCTCCTCATGGACATGCACGCCCCAGTCATCGCCCTCGAACCACAGCGTCACGGGCATCAGTGCTGCGCCGGTATGCACGGCGAGCGCCGCCGAGCCGCCCATCATGCGGGCCTTCTCGCCGAAGAAGTCCACCTCGATGCCCCCGCCGGTGACATCGAGGTCACAGACCAGGACGGCAATCTTGCCTGCCCGCAGCCGCTGAGCCAAGACGCCGAACGGGCTGCCTGTTCCCCCGCTGGCGGGCAGCACCTCCATGCCGAGTCCCTCGCGGAACGCAACGAACCTCTGGTAGACCGACTCGGGCTTCAGCCGCTCCGCCACCGCGGTAACAGAGCCCGCCCCGCTGCCGATGATCCACGCGGCGGCCTGGTCGTAGTTCCCCATGTGCGGCAGCGCGAACACCACCCCCCGGCCCGCCGCTACATAATCAAGCGCTGCCTGCAGATGCCCGCTATCGTGCATCCCGCCAGCCAGCCGCTCGGCCGGCAACACCGGCAGCCGGAAGATCTCCAGCCAGTACCGCGCATAGGACCGCATCGTCTGCCTGGACAGGGCCCGCAGCTGCCCGTCCGACTGCTCGCCGCCGATGACCCGGCGCAGGTTGCCCTCCAGGACCTCGACCCGGGGGCCCCGCCGCCGCCAGGCAATGTCGGCAGCGAGCCTGAAACCCTGCCGCGCCCAGGACTCGGGCAGGCGGCAGACAACTGACCAGCCCAGACTGTACCCCGCGCCAGTCAGCCTGTCCTTCAACCCTGGCATCGGCAGCTCCCAGGTCAGCGCGTGCACAGCCACCGGCCCAAACGACTTCTGCGAGCAGAGATTGGCCAAAGGGTACACCGCGCATCTAGCCGGACACGTATCGACAACACGGCCAGACTTCGCCGCCCGCCCGGTATGCCGCTGGCCGGGCATGAGATCCCGCCGGGGATGCGCCCAGATCAGGGGTGATCTGAGCCCGAGCGTGAGCGCGGCCGCCACAGCTCGCAGAGGTATGGATTCGGCGATCTGGTCGCTCGTGGTCGGGGGTGGCTGTCGCGTGGCGTCACGGTCATTGGCTGCGATCAGGATGCCGGATCCGGCTAACTGGAGCCTCGATACGGCGCGGACGTCGGCTTGGTGCGGTCGGGGCGAAGCGGGCGCAGATTTGGTGTCCTGCGCGGGTGTACCCGCTGGGGCGCTCGATTGGCTTATCCGCTTCGGGGGCGGCCTGCAGCGGTCTGCGATCATGAGCCAATGCCGTCGCGATGCATGCAGTGGGCAGTGGCCGGCGCGCTGGCAGGCTGGGCTGCTGCCCGGCTGGCCGGCGCTGATCGTCTGCGGCCCACCGAAGCGTGGGTCGTCCCCGCGCTGTCGTTCACCCCGCAGGTAACCGCGGGGGCGTGGGTCAGCGCGCTGCTGCTGCGCGGTGCGGGCCCGGCTGCCGTGGCCGCAGTTGCCGGGGCTGCCCTGACCGCGGCGGTAGGCCCGCGCGCGGTATCGTATCGCCGGCCGCCCGCAGCGGGGCCCGTACTGCGGGTCTTGACGGCCAATCTGTTCGCCGGCCGGGCCGAGGCCGGGGCCGTTGTGGAGCTCGTAGGCCGTAAGCACGTGGACATACTGTTCGTCCAGGAACTCACCGACGATGCGGCGGCCAGGCTTCAGCAGGCCGGGCTGGGCGATCTGCTCCCCCACCGGGTGACGCAGCCGGTGTCGCACGGCACGCGAGGGAGCATCTACGCCCGCTACCCGTTGCGTGGCAGGCCGCCCGCTGCGCTGGTGTCTGCGGCCAGGTGCACCGCCCGGCTCGACCTTCCGTCCGGGCAGTGCGTAGAACTGGCCTGCATACACGCGGCGCCGCCGCGGCCTCCCTGGTCCCCGGGCGCCACGGCCCGGTGGCGCAGCCAGCTGTCCGCGCTGCCCGCGCCTGGTGAGGGCCTGCGCATCCTCGCGGGGGACTTCAACGCCACCCTCGATCACGCGCAGTTCCGCCGGCTTCTGCGCTCTGGCTATGCGGATGCCGCCAGCCAGGTCGGCGACGGGCTGTCCGCTACCTGGGGACCGCACTCCGGCCGGGACCTCACCCTGCTCGCCATCGACCACATCCTCATCGACCGGCGCTGCGCGGTCCTGACCACATCGGCTCACTGGCTGACCGGCAGCGACCACCGCGCACTGTACGCCGAGCTCCGGCTCCCCGCGCCGCAGGCGTGGGGACCAAGCACCGCGACCGCCGAGTGACTGTCACGGACAACCCTCAGCAGGCCCCTAGCCCAGGCGTATGAAGGCCTGGTGGGCCCTCGGCTCGCTACGGGATCAGGTCGAGGGCGGCGCGGATGATGCTGTCGGTGTCGATGCCGTTGTACTGGTACAGATCTTCGATCGACCCCGGATTGGCCGAACTGGGCGACGCCGAGGGCGGCGTGCGAGACGTGGTTGACGGTGGCCAGGAAGGCCAGCGTGTGCGGGTGCCCGTCCAGTACGGTCACGAGCGGCGCGGCCCCGGCGGCGGGAAACGCCTGGTCCAGGATCCACGTTTCCCCTCGGATAGCCCCTGCCGGGCGCGCAGGGCCGGTTCGGTTCCCGCGTGCTCGTCGCCCTGTCCGGCTGCGCTGCTGGAGCTCTTGCCGCTGGTGGGACTCCGGTGCCGACCCGGCGCCGGAGTGCCCTGCGACCTTCTCCACCGGGTGGTTCAGCACCCGGGAAGCGGCCTACCAATGGCTCGCCGCGGCACCGGAACCGGCTGAAAGGGCCGCGCCGACCCGAAGCGAACTAGTGGTCAGCGCACGACGGCGGCATGCTCGGCCGCAACATCACGGTAAGAGTCGGCCTTACCCGCTGGGGCAGCCACCAGGACCGGGCATGGTGCGTGCTGCAGTACGCGCAACGTCTCGCTGCCGCGCAGCCGGGCGGCGAACTCGCCGTGGCGTGAGGGGCCGAGGATGATCAGGTCGGCGCCCCACTCGGTGGCTTCGGCGGTGATGGCCTCAGCGGCCTTGCCGATCATGGCGTGACGGACTAGCCCGGAGGCTGTCATGCCTGCCATGCGAAGCTCGAAGACGGCTGCCTCGGCGGCGTAGGAGGCCGCGGCGTCCGTCTCGAGCGGGAAGCGCCGGCCGCCGTAGCTCTCGCGCAGGTTGAGGTGCAGGACGCGGGCCTCGCGCACGCCGGCCCGGCGGGCCAGCTCCACCATCGGCCCTACCTGGCCAGCATCGGCGACCGCGATGAGCACCCGCTGGTAGAGGGTCGGCGTCGTGGTCTGGGTGTCGGCTGCCAGGACTTTGTCGTCAACCGGCATGTGGATCGTCATGGGAAGCTCCTTGCTCTGGCCGCCCGGCCCAGGTAGCGCCCGGGCGTTCACACTTGTCTAACGCTAAAGCAGATGAAATAGATTCCAAACTTTCTAACAGCAGTGCTGTACAGCTCCTCCCGCCGCCGGGCGGGGCCGGAGTCAGACCCGGGGCCGACACCAGCGATATTGGGGGTGTTCTGGGGCTTCCTATTTGCTTTATGTTCGGAAGCATGGCTAATGAATCGACCGGCACCGGCCTGGCCGAGCTCGACCGGGCCCTCGACGGCCTCTACTGGGGCGACAACGTGGTGTGGGTGTGGGAGGGCAGCGAGGCCCACCAGCAGCTGTTCTACGACGCCATCGCCCAGCGCCGTGACGACTTCGGCCGGACCGGGTACGTCCTCGCCTCGAGCGACCCCGCCGAGGTGACGGCGCGGTGGCCCTGGATCGAGATCCTCGACGCGCGGGCGGGCACGCCGATCACCAGCCCGCGCCAGCTGCTCGACGCGATACACCAGTTCTGCACCCGAGCGCCCCGCCCGCTGCTGCTGTTCGACTCGCTGGCGCCGCTGGCCGACCGCTGGGGTATGCGGATCGCCAGCGGCTTCTTCGGGCACTGCTGCCCGATGCTGCTCGACCTCGGCGCGATCGCCTACTGGTCGGTGCCGGGGGCGAGCCCGTACCGGGCCATGCACCGGGAGATCGAGCAGATCACCCAGTGCATCATCGTCGTCGGCGAGGGCCGCCTGCGTATCAGCAAGGCCGAGGGGCGCCCGCCGGGAGCCCAGGGCCAGCTGTTCCGCTACTCCGTCAAGGACGGGGGGCTGCAACTGCAGCCGGCCCAGTCAGCGGCGCGCGTCGGTGCGGCGTTGCGCGCCTACCGCCTGCGCCGGGATCTGAGCCAGAGCGATCTCGCCCGCCTGGCCGGGGTCTCCCCGAGCGCTATCTCCCAAGTGGAGCGGGGAGAACGAGGGCTCTCCGTCGAGACGCTGATGGCCCTTTCCGCGCGCCTCAACGTCACCCTCGACGAGCTGCTCGGCGGCGAGGTCACCCCGGATTACCGGATCGGCAGGCGCCACGGCCTGGGCACCGCGCCCGCGGGCTCGATCCTCCCGCTGCTCGACGACGCCGAGGCCGGCCTGCGCGCCTACCTCGTCTCCCTGCCGCGAGCGGCTACCGTCGAGGTTCCCTTCGCCCACAAGGGCGCCGAACTGGTCGGGGTGGTCAGCGGCCTCATCCAGGTGCTGCTGTCATCGGGCCGTCCCGTCCTGCGCCGCGGCGAAACGCTCCTGGCCTCCCGCCGCGGGATCGACGGGTGGCGCAACGTCGGAGAGGGCGACGCGCAGTGCCTGTGGGTCCTGCGGGACTGAGCGCGCCAAGCACGGCGACCGGCTGCTGCGGGCCTGGGACGGCCGGGATCATCCGTCACGGTCCAGGGCCGCACCATCCGGGTGATCACCACGCACATGGAATGTACCCGGGCGGCGGGTTGCGGCAGCCGGGGCACGCGTCGATGCGCGCTTCGGACGCCGACCGGGAGGTCGTGCGCGGCGTGCTCGCCAGTGCTTACGCGGACGGGCGCCTGACCCGCGAGGAGTACGACGACCGGCTGAAACGGCAATCTGCACGCCAGTTGTCATCACCGGCCGTCGGCATGCCTGTCACCATGGGTGGATTCCCGCTCAGAATCGCCGGCCCTGCTGATCGTGCAGTTCGGAGAGGATCTCGATCAGTCGTGCGGCCGCTCCGACCTAAACGGAGGCCTGGTTACACTTGCACCACGGCCACGGGGGAAGGAGCGGGAGGACGAAGAGCATGGCACGCGGAGTTCAGGTAGGCGACAAGGCGCCGGACTTTACCCTCCCGTCTCAGTCCGGGGAGACGGTCCGGCTGCAGGACCGGCTGGGCGACCACGTGGTCGTGCTGTACTTCTATCCCAAGGATGACACCCCCGGATGTACCGCGGAGGCGTGCGCCTTCCGCGATAGTCACGAGGCCTTCGCCGACGCCGGCGCGGACGTGATCGGGATCAGCTCCGACTCGACGGATCGGCACGCCTCCTTCGCGGGCCGGCACCGGCTTCCTTTCACGCTGCTCAGCGACCAGGGCGGCCAGGTTCGCAAGAGCTACGGGGTGCCCGCCGTGCTCGGCCTGCTGCCCGGCCGGGTGACCTACGTGATCGACCGCACCGGCACGGTCCGGCACGTCTTCAACTCGATGACCCACATCGGCCAGCACGTCAACGACGCGCTGGACGTGGTCAGGCGGCTGCAGGCCGAGCCGGCCGCCTGAGCGGCCCGGTCGTCCTGCGGAAAGGCGCAAATAAGCGCATCAGCCGATTACCCGCGGCGACCGGCGAAATGATAGCCTTCCAGTGACATTCGGGTGACATTCAGTAACCTGTGGATGAGTTGTTAATTATGCGGTGGATAACCGCCGCAAGATGCGGGTAACCGGCTGATTTCTGTGGACACCATGTGGATAAAAAAAATTCGCGGGGATTTTCAAGAAAACCCTTGCGCCGCACCACGCCGAGGCAGTAGAAATCTGTCACTGCCGGAAACGGGAACCACCCGGAGGAAACTCCGGGGACGCAGGTGGAACCGGGAAACTGGAAACGCCCGCGGGTACCTGGCCCTGGCGGACCGGCCCGCGGTGGCGCGGAGGCCAGGCAACTGGTTGACGTGCTACTTCACGGCCAACCGGCCCGCGGTGACGCGGAGGCCAGGCAACTGGTTGACGTGCTGCTTCACGGCCAGGCAGGGCCCCCTCCATCTCATACATGGAGGGGGCCCTGTTCTATTCTGCCCGGCCGCGGGTATGGCGATCACGGCTCGGGCCAACCCGCCGGAAAAGCCTTTCCGGCCAGTGCAAAAACGCGCCGCCCCGCACGGTCGCAGTACGCTGGTCATGACCGGGTCATGACCACGCCGAAAGGAGCAGCGCATTGCCTGTCACTGCAGCGCCAGCGCCTAACGCCGCACCTGCGCGGCTTAAGATCCGCAAGAATATCAATGCGCTAAGCGCTCAGGAACTCACCGATCTGCGCCAGGCGATCAAGGAATCCATGGCGCTGAAGGATAAGCGGGGTTACGAATATTTCGCAGGCTGGCACGGTGTGCCGCTCGGCTGGTGCCAGCATCACAACCCGCTGTTCCTGCCCTGGCACCGGGCCTACCTGTACTGGCTGGAGCTAGCCCTGCAGTCGCAGGTTCCCGGCGTGACCTTGCCGTGGTGGGACACGTCGACCGCCGCGGCCATTCCCGAGTCCTACTCAGTCGCGCAGGCGGACGGCGGCGAGAACATCCTCGCAAAGGCTCCGATCAACGTTTTCGGTGCTGCGCACCAATCGGGCTGGCCGACCGAGACGGCCCGTGATCCCGGCGAGGTACCGCAATCACCGACTCCGCCTTTCCAGCAGGAATGGGCCAACGCGATGAAGGCGGACAACTACGCGGACTTCAGCCGGCTGATCTGGACCTTGCACGACAACGTCCACGTGTGGGTCGGCGGCACCATGGGGCAACTCGACTGGGCCGCGTTCGACCCCCTGTTCTTCGCCCACCACGCCAACATCGACCGGGCGTGGCGGATCTGGCAGGCGGCCCACCCGGGCGGCAATCCCCCATCGGACATCCTCGGCCAGTCGCTGCAGACCGATCCGGCCATCACCGTGCAAGCGGTGCTTGACGTGACCCGGCTGGGGTACGAGTACGCTGGCACGCAATCGACCGTTCCCGGGAGCGCATGATGCAGCGCTGGACCTCCCAGGCCCTGGCCCTGCCGCGGGACAATCCGAAGCGGGCCGACCTCGAGTTCGAAGGGGTCGAGCACGACGGCGCGTCCTTCGTGATGCACGTGTTCCTCAACCACCCCGACGCGGACGACACGACACCGCACACGGCCGAGGAGCGGTACGCCGGGTACCTGACCGTCTTCGCGCACGGCGACTGCTGGGGAGACGTCGGCCACTGTGACATCCCGGAGCCGGTCAGCGCGTTCGACCGCCGCCCGCCGCACCCGCTGATCCCGTTCGACGCCACGCTGGAGATCACCGAGGCGCTCAGCGCCCTGCCCCAGGACGCGAGCGAGTTCACGGTGACCGTGCTGGCGTTCAACAAGAACAACGACGAGTCCGGCGTGCTCCGGTTCAAGGAACTGACGCTGCTCACCTACGAGTAGCCGGCCGTGACGGCAGCGCGCGGACGGATCGGCGTGTCCGGCGCGCTGCTGGCTGCGGTGCTGGCGGTGCCGCTAGCGGGCGGGTGCTCGGCGAGCCCGGCGGCGTCCTGTCCGCTGCGCTACCCGGACCCGCCCGGACCGGAGCTGGCGCAGGCGCGATCCGGTCAGTGCACGCGCGCCGGCGGCGGCGGGCGCCAGTGCTTCCAGCCCGGGTGCACGCTGACCAGCCGGGATGGTCCCGGCGCGACCCCCACCATCTGCGCCCGCGGCTGCAGGGTCAGCCCGGCCGGGACCGGTTCCCACCACGACTCGTGGCCGAACATCCGGCTGAACAGTTCCACCTGGCGCCCGCCCGGCCCCCGGGGGCCAAGGATGAGCTCGGCGGGAGCGGGCTGGTCGGCCCGCTGCCAGCGAAAGTCCCCGGAGATCCGCAGCGCCGAGCCCGTGTTGGGCAGCGCGGCGTGCGGGGTGAGGCAGTGGAAGATGATCACGTCGCCGGGCTCGTAGCTGGTGGTGGCCCAGCCGGGCTCGGAGGCCGACAGCGGGCGCGGCGGCCGGGGCGGGCCGAGGTGACCGCCGGGCCGCACGGCCAGGCCGCCGATCCTGACCGGGATGTCCATCAGCGGGATCCAGCTCGTCAGCATGTCCTGGACGCCGGCCACCCCGTAGTCGTAGTGGATGTAGCGGCCGCGCGGGCGGGCTTCCGGCCGCTCGGGGTAGACGGCGCGCAGCACCTTCGCCGGATAGGAGAACGATCCGGGGCCGAGCACGCGCCGGACCACGGCGCGCAGCGCGGGGACGTAGGGAACGCGGTTGAACACGGCGCTCGTCGTGGCCTGGCGGAACGCCGGATCACTGAGCGCGTCCATGGAGTTGACCGCGCGCGGCTCAAGCGAGGGTATGGCGCGGTCATCGACCCACCCGCCAGCCCGCAGCGCGGCCAGCATCGCCTGCCCGGTCGCCCGCATCTCGTCGGCCGGCAGCAAGCCGCGGAAGAACAGGTACCCGTCGTCGGCTAGCCGCCTGTGCAAGCCTGCCTGGTCGTTTAGCAGGGACGCGGAATCGGCGAGCTCATCCACACGCACACGATAGCTCCGGCCGCTGAGCGCCCGGTTTCGGTCGCGGCACCCTCGGCGCGGTCAATCCGCCAGGCGGAACGCCAGCTGGGTCACCCACTTGCTCATGTCAGGCTCCTCGCTGGGGTCGGTCAGGTAGATCTCCAGCCTGCTGCCCCACCGCTCGCCGTCCTGGCCTCGTGACATGTCCCAGGTCAGGCCCTGATCAGCCGCCCAGTCCCGCAGCGCTATGGTGGCCCCGACGAGCTCGCTGGGGTGGCCCACGTGAGTGAGCGTCGCGTATCGCCCGCCCGGTAGGGTGCCCGCGATCACCCGGCCTTCGCCGGCCAGCGCGTCCGGCACGGTGACGCCGGCTTCGATCTCGAGCTCGCGATCCATGTCGATCACGTTGTACTTCCAGAACGGCGCCCCGGCCGACGCGGCGCCCCGCTCGGCCAGCCACCGGAATACCTCGCCGTTCAGCGGGGGCACCACGGTGCCGATCACCGCCATCGTGACGTGTACCGGGATGGCCACATACGGCCGGGCGGGCCATTCGACGATTTCTGGTGCTGCTGACATCGGATCATCTCCCCGTTGCGTAGATGGGCTGCTGCAGCTCCGTGACCCACTGATCAGGATCAGCGGTCCATTCCAGGGTCACCTCGCGGAGGTAGCCGACCGAACGGTACCCGTTGGCGTCGATCCACCGCGCCAGGGCCTGCCCGGTCGGCAGCACATCCTCCATCGACCCGTGGTGGATGATGGCCGCCACGCGGTCGACCGCCGCCAGGTCCACCACGGCGAAGCCCTGATCCCCGCCAACCCCTGCAGTACCTGGCATCGCGGCGGCGACCGGCACGGCGGCGTGTATGACGATGGCGCCGTCGCCGGCCGGCGTGTCCTCGTAGTACGCCAGGGCCGGGCCCGCCGCGGTAACGCCGGCGCTGGCCATCTTCTGCCACAGGTCGCAGTACAGCGCGCCGATGACCGGCGTGATGGCCTCCGGCTCGTACCCGGCCGCCGTGCCGGTCAGCTCGCCCACGCGGACCGGGGCCAGATGCTTGACGACGACCCCGTCGATGGGCACGCGGGCCTCGTCCTCGATGGTCAGCAGCCGCGCCTCGACCCGGGCCAGCCGCGTGGTCTCGGCCTCGATCTGGGCGCGGATCTCGGCCCGGCGCAGCCTGAGGATCCCGCGAAGTTCCGCCGCGCTGACCTGCTCGGCCAGGATCGCCTGCACCTGCTGCAGGGAGAAGCCGAGGTCCTTCAGCGCGATGATGCGGTTCAGCTCGGCGAGCTGACCCGCCTGGTAGAAGCGGTACCCGCTGGCCGGATCGACGCAGGCGGGCCGGAGCAGGCCGATCGCGTCGTAGTGCCGGAGCATCCTGACCGAGACGCGGCCGTGCCGGGCGAACTCACCGATGCTGAACATGACTCACCCCGGTTTACAGCCTGACACAGTGTCAGAGTCAACCGGCGCTCTCGGGTCAGGTAGAGGGTTCGTCGCAGTGGCTAGAATCGCCGCCGTGCCAGGGCCGAGCGCGGGAGGCGCCGTACCGGCGGGCCAGGGCCGCACCCTCGCCCAGGTGTACCGGCGCTTCGGTGAGGTCGACGCCGCCGGGACATCGCCGCTGTACGAGCGGGTCGCGATCGCCCTGAGTGAGTCGGGCGAGGCGCTGCGCGCCATCGAGGCGGTGCCCGCGCGCAAGCGCCACCCCACTGTGATCCTCGCCGCGCTGCACGACCTCGCTCTCGCCGGGCGCGCCGCGCCGGCGCGACTGCGATCGGGCTGATCGACGTGGGCTGTTCGGCTGGGCTCAATCTCACCGTCGATCGCATTGGCATCACCTACAGCAACGGGCAATCGCTGGGCGACCCGTCATCCCCCGTGCCGCAGTCGTGCTCGATCGCGGGAGACCGGCCCCTCCCGGCGGGGGAAATGCCCGAGGTCCTCGCCTGGCGTGGCTGGCCGGCCGAGCCGGTAGAAACACGCGCGGTCGTTTGGGCCCGCGCGCCCGGGGAAGAGGCAGTGTTTTGCCAGAACTCAGCCCGGAGGTAAGCCATGAGGATCGGTGCGGGACTGGCTCTCATCGCAATTGGAGCCATCCTCAGATTCGCGATCGCGACCGCGACTACGCACGGCATCGCGGTCCACACGATCGGTGACATCCTGATGCTAGTCGGTGTCCTCGGCGTGGTGCTGGTGGTGGCGGTATGGGCGCCATGGGCCCGCAGCCGCCGCCCCGTCTACCCCGCTGAGGTGCCACCCGACGAGGTACCCCCGCCTCGCGCCTACCGGTACGAGGACGATTACCGGCGCTGAACCTTAGAGAAAGGAGCTGCCATGAGTGCAGCCAAGAAGGCGAAGGACAAGGCCCAGGCGGCCAAGGGCAAGGTCAAGAAGGCCGCCGGGAAGGCCATCGGCGACCCGGTGCTGGAAGGCAAGGGCAAGGCCGAGCAGGTGAAGGGCGACCTGAAGCTGGCTGGCGAGAAGGTCAAGGACGCCGCCAAGAAGTGACTCGTCTCACCGTCCGGCGCCCGGCGCCCAGCGAGGCGCCGGGCGCGGTCAACCGGAGCCTCGATTGCTGCGCGAGGCCGCCGACCCGGAACTCATCGCTCCAGACGCACGCCCCGGGCTGCTGCCCTCCTATGATCCCGTCCGCCGAGTGACCCCTGGTCTCGGGCAGCCAGGTGCGGACGAAGACGATGGCGACGACGCACCGCGCGGCGAAGCTCTCCCCCGGGCCGCGCCGAGGCCGGGGTTAAACGCCCGGCGGGGGGTAGGTACCTCGTCGCTGTCACGAGCGCCGCACAGGGAGCGAGGGAACGTATGACCATGCCGTCGGGAGCTCGTCCGGGGCCGGACGGCAGCAGATCAGGTGTGGTCCCGGGCGGCGTGGACTGGCTTCCCGCTGGTGATGACCTGCTGGTGGCGGGCCGGTACCGGCTGGCCGAGCGGCTCGGCGTACAGGGCGGGTCATCGACCTGGCGGGCCGCCGACGAGGCGCTGAACCGCCCGGTCATGGTGTGGACGTTCGCGCCTGGTTACCGCCGGGCGGGCGCGGTGGTCGCGGCCGCCCGGGCGGCGGGCCACCTGGCCGATTCCCGCCTGGCGCTGGTCCTGGACGCCGACGACCAGGGCGACGTCCCGTACGTGGTGGCCGAGTGGCCGCCGGGCAGACCGCTGGGCGAGCTGCTCGCGGGCGGCGGCCCGGACGAGCCGGCCAGCGCCGCGGCCATGGTCGCCGAGGCGGCCGGGGCGCTCGCGGTGGCACACGCGTCCGGGCTGGCCCACTTGTGCCTGCGGCCTTCGTCGCTCTGGCGGCGTTCCACGGGCGAGGTGAAGATCACCGGTCTCGGTGTGGGCGCCGCGATCGCCGGGATCGAGAGCACCGAACCGGCCCTGGCCGACACGCACGGTCTGGGCCAGCTCTTGTACGCCGCGCTGACCGGCTACTGGCCCGGCACCGAGCCCACGCCGCTGCCGACGGCCCCGCGTCACGGTGACGAGGTGTACAGCCCGCGCCAGGTACGGGCCGGTATACCCCGCCAGCTCGACGCGGTCGCCCGCCGGGCGCTTTCTGACGCCGCCGCCTCGCCGATTGTCGATCCGGCGCAGCTGGAGGAAGCGCTGGCGGAAGCGGCCAGCGCATGCTCGGCGGCACCGCGGCGCGGGCGCGGTGCCTTGGTGCAGGCCGCCACGACACGCGCGGATCATGTACCGGTGGCCCCGGCCCGGTGGTCGGGCCCGCCCGACCTGTCCCCCGAGCCGATGGGCTGGACGCGTGCGCCGCAGGCCGCGACGGCCGAGCTGCCGCGTCTGGTTGGCGGGCCGGTCACGTCCCTGTCCCGTGCGTCCGCCGCTTCGCGCGCGGGGGGGCGGGTGCCGCGGGTACGGCGGCCACGACGGGCGCGCCGGGTCCAGGCGGTGCTGGCCGGCACGCTCGCACTGGCGGCCGTCGTTTGGGTGGCCGCCGCAGGGTGGTCCCGCGCACACCACGGCATCGCCGACCGGGCGGCCGGGTTCGGCGGCCC
>Ga0335074_10009825_pt1 | contig 13372 bp, 6 predicted proteins | sample Lox_Sample_23_FD_206715 | JGI IMG/M metagenome (GOLD analysis project Ga0335074, IMG submission 206715) | Soil microbial communities from Loxahatchee National Wildlife Refuge, Florida, United States - Lox_Sample_2.3 | ecosystem: Environmental > Terrestrial > Soil > Wetlands | place: USA: Florida...
ATGACGGGACTGGTGCAGCCTGTTCCTGTTCGTCAGGTTCCTATTGTGTGCCTCGGTGGTTCAGCAGGGAGCCTCGAGCCCTGCCGCGAGATTCTTCGTCACATTCCCGACGACAGCGCCATGGCCTTCGTCATTGTTTCGCACCGCGCCCTGGAGAATCAGGAGATGCTCCGTAACCTGCTTTCACGATCCGCCCGTATTCCTGTGATCGATATCACCGATGCCATGCCGTTGGCCCCTGCTTGCGTCTTTCTCAAGCCTGCGCGCACCGATCTGACCACGGACGGGCTCCTTCTCAGGACGCGTGCCTCCTTGCCGCGTCAAGGCTGGCCCGTGGACATCACTGGTTTCCTGCTTTCGGTGGCTCAGATGTGTTCCTCGCGTGTGGTTGCCGTGATTCTTTCGGGCATGGGTTATGATGGCAGTCCGGCGCTTCGCTCAATCAAGGCCAATGGCGGCGTGGTATTCGCGCAATCAGACGCGCTGTATGGGGACATGCCCCAATCGGCGGTCGAGACCGGCTACGTCGACTTCGCCCTCTCTGCGACCCAAATCGGTGAACATCTCGCCGCCATGCACCACAATCCGCCGGACAATTACCGCGACTAACGCTCGCCTGTTCCGCTAAACTCCCGCAGCAGTGCAGGATGAAGCCCGCACTCCCGTTCGAATCGCTTGCATCTGCGCGAAAACTGCGCAACTATCGCCCGGCCCGGCAGCAGAACAAAGTCTCTTGCAACCCAGAGCGATGGGGCCACAGCGATAGGGCCCACAGCGATCGGAATGAGAGGGAAACTATGCCCCGTATAACTCACAACCGCCGGCCAATACGACCAGGTCCAAGGTCTCTGTCGTGCGCGTTGGCGCTCGTCGTATTTGCCTTGGCGTCCTGGGCGCTCGTCTCGAACGGGGCGGGATCTGGATGGAAAATGATCGGCAACGATCCGGGCAACAACCGCACGCAATTGCTCGAGCACAAGATCAGCGTCGATAACGTTAGCCATCTGGCAGTGAAATGGACGGCCACCACTGCTGGCGACGTTTCGGCTACGCCCGCAGTCGCGGATGGAGTGGTTTATTTCGGTGACTTCGGCGGCATGGAATGGAAACTCGACGCCGCCACCGGGAAAGCAATCTGGTCACACAAGGTCTCCGATTACACCGGCATCGACGGCGATATCTCGCGTTCGAGTCCAGCGCTCGATGGCGGGACGCTCGTGATCGGCGATCTGCTCTCTGCAAAAATGATGGGCATCGATGCGAAATCCGGCGATCTGCGCTGGATCACGCCTCTCGATCCTGACCCGCACGCGATCGTCACCGGTTCGCCGGTCCTTGCCGATGGCACGATCTACGTGGGCACGTCGCAGGCGGGCGCTTCCACCTACCCGGGTGCGCTCGTGGCCCTCAACGCCGCCACGGGAAAGGTTCTCTGGCGGACGTATTCGCTGCCGAATCCCGATGGCACTCCAGGAGGCTACTGGGGCGCCGTTATGCTCGGTGCGCCGTCGGTCGACGTCGAGGACGGTCTCGTCTTCGCTTCCTTCAAATCGGCTTCAGGCGAACCGGCCTCTGTGAAAGCCTGCAACGCAGCCGCGCCTGGCGGATTCAGCGAATCGTGCGAGCAGCCCGGCTCCTATTTCAGCTCGATTGTGGCATTGAATCTGAAAACGGCTGCTCCCGTCTGGTCCTACCGCGTGATCGGAGAAACGCCTTGGCAGAGAGCGTGCGGCTCGCAGCCGCCCGAAGTCACCTGGTGCGGCGCGGAGGCCGACAATCCGATGAATCACGGCGACAAATGGGACGTCGGCGGTTCCGCGCCCAACGTCTTCCAACTCGGCAGCGGCCGCGAACGCCGCACCGTCGTCGGCGTCGGCGAAAAAAGCGGCGTCTATATTCTTCTCGACGCCAAGACCGGCAAGTTCATCTGGAACACGCTCGTCGGACCCGGCGGCGACATGGGCGGCATGGAATGGGGCACAGCCTACGACGGCAAACGAATCTACGTCTCGATCTCCAATCAGCATCACATCTCATATCGCATCACCGAAGACGGCAAACTCACCGACGTCTCCTCCACCGGCGGCTCCTGGGCTGCGCTCGATCCGCTCACCGGCAAGATCCTCTGGCAGCGCCCCGACCCGCAAACCGAAGTTCTCAACGGCCAGCCCGTCGGCGTGTGGGACTACGCTCCAGTATCCGCGGCAAATGGCGTCGTCTACGTCGCGTCCATGGCGAAGAGCGGTAACGAGTTCTACGCGCTCGACGGAGAAACCGGAAAAATTCTCTGGGCGCAGTCGGCGGGCAGTTCGGTGAACGCAGGGCCCGCCATCGTCGACGGCGTCGTCTATTGGGGCTCCGGCTACTCAAAAGCCCGCGCCGAAGGCAACGGCAACAACAAACTATTCGCCTTCACACTCGCCGAAGCCATCACAGCCGACGCGAGCCCTTCGAAATAACGCGCCACGAAAAACCGCTACCCGCGCACGCTGGCCGCCCCGCGCATTTCGTTCGCGACGGCTTCGGCCATTTCGTGCCACTCCTCCACCGAATCGACGGCGTTCACAGCCTGCAAATACTCCTGATCCAGCGCCTGGTGCGGGGACGGAGCGATCGGCGGATGCACCGGATGCTCGTGCGCCAGAAAATTCGAGATGTGCACGATGCCGACCGCGTCGAGCGCGTCATGCGGAATTCGCGCAGGATGGTGGTGGTGCGCCACCGCTTCCACAACCGGCGTAGGCAGCCCCCAGATACCCAGCAGATAAGCTCCGACTTCCGCGTGCGACACGCCGATCAATTGCTGCTCGACGTCGCAAAGCGGAAGATTCTCCTCGATCGAGCCGTGAACGGCCCGCTCGAAATGTTTTGGCGACCGCACGGCCAGAACGAGCTTGCCCATGTCGTGCAGCAGCGCAGCGACAATCGCGGCGCCATGAATGTGCGAAGAGGTGGGAATGCGCCCGGCAATCTTTGCCGCGAGCTGTGAATGCATGTGCAGGTCCTCGAATGAAAAACGCTGGATCGGCGCGGCTCGCTCGAAGACGTGAAACACTTCGGCCGAGAGCACCAGGTTCTGGACGATTTGCGTTCCCAGGAAACTCACGGCCGTCTGCAGCGTCGAAATCTCGCGCGGCAGCCCGAAAAATGCCGAGTTCACCAGCTGCAAAATCTTGGCCGAAATGCCCACGTCGCTTTCGATGATCTGCACGATGCTCTTCAGCGAAACGTTGGGATTTTCCAGTGCGCCGCGCAGCGCGAGATAAGTTCGCGGCAGCACAGGCAGATCCTGCACGGATCCGACCATGCTGGCGAGCAGCTTGTTGCTGAGAATGCTCGAAAGGCTGGTGGCCCGCTCGATGGCGATGCGCAGCATATCGGGATCGCACGGTTTCACGAGAAATTGATGCGCCACCGGCACGGCGCGAAGGGCATCGTTGATTTCCGGTTGACCCGAGAGCACGATGCGCACGACGGCGGGGTACTTTTCGCACACCATTTTGAGCAGAGCCGGCCCGTCGAGGCCCGGCATGCGCAGGTCGGACACGATCACGTCGAAAGGTGAGCTTTCGAGCAGTGAGAGAGCCTCATCTCCGCTGGTGGCAAAAGCGACTTCCCACCGGTTGTCACGGCGCTCGACGGTGCGGCGGATGCCCTCGAGCACGGCGGATTCGTCATCGACGAATAAGACGCGTTTCATCCAGCATTCCTCGTATGCGCGCGGATCTTCGCGCGTCCATGCGCCAGGGCGCACAAATACTGCATAGGAAGGGAACCGCTAAATAAAGAGAGGGAGGACGCCGGACTCAGACCCACTGGCCCGGTTTTGCCTGTTGTCGCCGGCCGCCTTTTCCCAAGATCGACGCGGCCCGACACTAAGATTATACGATTTGGCAGACGCGGCGCGGCACGGCGTGCCCGAAGAGTCAGTGTGCAGCGGGGCGCGAACAACTCCGGCGAAAAAGTGGGACCCGGCAGGAAATCGCCTTCGGGTACGTTAACGATCACGTTGAAACTTTTAGTGGACAAATCATCCCCTTGGCATAAGGATATGGGACACCAAGGAGGATCCAGATGGGATCTAAGAAGGTTGCTCAGCTGCTCGCCGTGATTTCCGCGGTGGCTTTATTCACGGTTGTCGTATTTACCCTGCGCGCTCAGGAGGTTGCTCCGCCGCCCGCCGGGGCTCCACAGGCCGAGCGCGGGCCAGGCGCCGGTCGCGGCGGACGTGGCGGACGGGGCGAGAATCCGCGGCCGCCGGCGGGGTTCAACATCCCCCAGACCGAGACGCCGTGGTCGTGGGACGTGATCGCGATGGAAGATGCCGTTCCGACGAAGTCTTACGCAACTCCGAAGCAGCAGCGAAAAGTTCTCGTCCTCTGCAAGGCTGCGGGATTCGTGCATTCTTCGATTCCGTTGGCCGCGGCGACGATTAAGGAGATTGGCGATAGGACCGGCGCCTGGTCAACCACGATCACGTACGATCCAGCGGATATTACCGCGGCGAACCTGCAGCAATACGATCTCGTCTTCCTGGACAGCACCACCGGCCAGTTTCTTGACGATCCCAACAACGAAGAGCTCACGTCCGAACGGCGGCAGGCCCTGCTGAATTTCGTGCGCGAAGGCAAGGGGCTGGCGGGCGTTCATGCGGCGATCGATTCGTATCACACGTCGCCCAATATGGGAGCCATGCGCGGCACGGGAACGCCGCCAACTCCAGAGCAGATGCAGGCCGCGAGGGCCGCGGCGGAATCCTTTGTGCCGACCGGCACTTGGCCCGACTTCAACAAAATGATCGGCGGCTACTTCAAGTGGCACTGGCCATATCCGCAGGTGATCACCGTGAAGATCGACGACACGAGGAGCCCGCTGACGCAAATGTTCCATGGCCAGGAGTTCGTGATCCATGACGAGACGTACACGATGGCGCAGGATTCCTATTCCTTGAAGAATGTCCACGAGCTCACCAGCATCGATTATTCCAAGATGAGCGACGCGGATAAAGCGAAGGAACCCGCTGGTTCTCGCCGCACCGATGGCGATTACGGCCTCAGCTGGATCCGCCGCGAAGGCAAGGGCCGCGTGTTCGTTGAGGTGCTCGGGCATGACGAGCATATCTACGAGGACCCGACGATGTTGCAGCACATTCTCGCCGGCACGCAGTATGCGCTTGGCGACCTGCCGGCCAACGACGCACCAACCGAAAAATAACCCGCTTCGTCGCTTGCCCGACCCCACGCGCGGCGCTCGCTTATTGCGGGCGCCGCGTTTTTTTGTTTGTGATGAAATTTCGGGGACGCGGCCCAGAGGACGGCGTGGCAAGGCCTTATGAAGTTGGTTTCTTGGGCGAAGGCTGCTGCGCTTCCTCGCGACTCAGCGCGGAGCGGTCGCACGTCGGCATATCAGCCTGGCATGCAAGCTGATTGCGCTCGCGGTTGGCCTGCGCGATTTCCGCCGCCTCCGGGGGAGTGAGCATCGAGGGATCGCATAAGACATCGGAAGTCTTGCAGGCGAGCAGGTTCCTCATCTGATCGAATTGCGCCACCTGCCGCAACTGGTCTGCATTAAGAGCGGGTTTGTCGCACAAGCTGTCGCCCGTCTCGCATTCGGCCACATTGCGCTCGCGATTCAGATTTGCAACCTCGGCTTGCTGCGCGGGCGTAAGCCCAAACGAGTCGCAGGTGCCGAGGCCGGTCTCGCAGTTTAGGAGATTCTGGTCCTTCGCGATTTTTGCCACTTGGGCCGCTTGCGCGGGAGTGAGCAGCGATTGATTGCAGACCTCCGGCGTGCTTTCGCACGAGACGAGGTTTTGTTCGCGCCGCAGTTCGCCCACCTGAGCTGACTCGGATGGCGTAAGTTTCGAGCGGTCGCAATCGGCATATCCCTCGAGGCATTCTGAAAGGTTCTGGTTGTGCTCGATCTGCGCCACTTCCTTCGCCTGTTGCGGTGTGAGCAGCGACTGGCTGCATTGCCCGATGGCGCTGAGGCAGTTTTGGAGATTGTCCGCGGCTTTCGAGGGCTGAGCCTGAGCAGCAGCTTGAGCAGGTGTTGCTATTACAAAAGCGCACAGCATGATGAGAATAGATGTGGCGTATTTCATGGCTGGGACTCCGTTCGTTAAGATTCTCCTGTTAGACATTCGGCTGAGCGGGAGTCGCGCTTGAAGTGTGACTCTCGCCATTGGGCGAGTGCGTTAGAGGTTGGCGAGGCCTGTATCCAAATCGAGACGACCTGAGGCTGCGAACTGATCGCGGGGGTCTCGCAAATGAAAGGGCGCCCCGTTCGCCTGGATACGCGTCAAGCTGGTTACGCGTTAAGCTGGATACGCTACTGCCCTGCGTCCGCGCAAGGATCAGCTGCGTTCCCATTAGGTATGAGCGCAAAAGCTTGCCAATTCGTTGCCTTGCCGATTCCGATTGCCGGAACCGTCTTTCGGCAAGAAGCGCGCCCGTAGAATAGACTTCACAAGTCGGCGAAGCGAATGGGATGGTTCATTTCGTTACGGTGACGGACGCCAATGCCGTGTGCGAACTTGCCCCTGCGGCAATCGTCAGCGTAATCGAATACGTTCCCGCAGGTGTACCGCCCGAGCCGCCTGGATTTCCGCCGCTATTCCCACCGCCGCATCCGGCAATCAGGCAGACGGTCGCAACCGCGGTGCAGAGCGCGACCGCTGCGAAGCGGCGCTTGGCGCAGAAGGGAATTGCCCCAAGAAGCGCGAGCACGCCGATCGTGATTTCAAGCGATTGCGCGATCGGAAACGAAGGCGGCGCGTTTCGGTCCAGGTTAGTGGCCGGTGGAATCGCGCTGCTTGCCGTCGTTTGAATTGTGATCACCGAACTGGCTTGATGCGTCCCATCGAGAGTGATGCTGCTCGGGTTTGCCTGGCACGTGGTCATCGCCGGCAGTCCACCGCAGTTGAATGTCACAGTCTGCGTCGAGCCATTGATGGGCGTCACCGTGATCGTGATCTGCCCGGACTGGCCCGCAACGATCGAAAGCGAAGAGGGCGATGCGCTCACCGAAAAATCCTGCGCGCCCTGGACAACCTGCATGAATACAGCAGACGTGCTCGGGGCAAACGTGGTGTCCCCGCTATATTGCGCGGTGATCGAGTGCGAACCGGCCGCGAGCGACGATGTCGCGAATGTGGCTGTTGCGCTCGTGAGCGCAACCGGCTGGCCCAGCGCAACGCCGCTATCGAAGAAAGTGACTGTGCCGGTGGGCGTCCCTTGCGTGGAGGACGTCACTGTCGCCGTAAGCGTGACGGACTGATCGAGCGGCGACGGTGTGAGTGAAGATGTCACGGCTGTCGTAGACGCAGCCGTGCCGGACGGAATCTGCGTCGCGAAAATCGCTTGATGCGCGCTCCCGCCCGAAATGCTCGCCCAGAAAGCAAATGTGCCCGGCGCGCCGCCCGCAAGCCCGGGCGCGATCGCGAAATTCGTCGCCGACCCGCCGCCGGGAACCGCATCGCCCGCGGCGAGCACTTTTGTAAGCGAGCCGTCCTGCCGCGCAAGGAAAAGCCCGGACGCGGTGGTGTTGCCGTTAGTGAAGCTATCGGCAAAAAGCAATTCGCCGTCCGGCCCCAGCGCAAACCCACTTCCCGGTTCGTCAGGCGCAGGAATCGTGTTCAGCGTCCCGCCCGTCGGGATCGACTCGCCCTGGTAAACAAGTCGCTGCAGCACGCCCGCATTGCTTCCAGTTCCATACGAAATGAAGTAAGCAGAATTGCTGGCGGCGCCGCTCAGCTGCGAGAACAGCACGAGGTCATTTTCGGCATTATTTTCAACGCTCGCTGGGAAGAATACAGCGTCGGAGTCGCCGACAGGAATTTGCAGCAGAAATGTCCCGCCTCCCGGCGCGGCGCCTGCATTGACGGCGACGGCCGTTGGCCCGTTCGCGTCAGGAGCCGTGCCCGTGCCGATCAGAAAAGTGGGCGGGAGGACAGGCGGTTCGGCTCCAATAAACGAGAGCGCACCGTTGTCGCTCAGACCGCCGGTCTCAAGCACCTCGTTAAGGGTATTGTTGGTTCCTGAAATTGTATCGCCCTCTAGGGCGACTGGCTGTGGAGCTGTTGTGCCGTCGTCCGCGTAAAAACCGTAAGTGGTCGCATCAAAGTCCTCAAACGCGACCTCGCCTGAGTCATTCAGCGCCAGAGTTGCCTCTCCGCCTCCGATGAGCGGAAATTCCACTTGTGGGCCAGGTGGCAAAATTGTTGCGATCGTACCGTCCGGGTTATAACGGAAAACCGCCGTCGCGCTTCCCGCGATCGCTTCGAAAGCGATCTGTCCGCTGTCATTGATCGGGCGCACGGCGGACGATAGCGTTAGCACGGCGGAAACGGGCGACGAGCCCACGAGACCGAACTCGAGAATCACGTCGCCCGCTGCGACGACCTTTGTCAGTGGCCCGGAACGGGAACTCGTAAAAATCGCGGTATATCCGCTTCCTCCAGCCACCGTCGCATCGAAAGCGATTTGACCCTGCGCGTTCAGGTAAAAAGGCACCGGCGGCGCGGGGCTGTTCGCAAGAGGGGCATAGCTGACGTTAGCGATTCCGCCGCCGGCGGAAATCTCCGTAATTTCCGGGATGCGAAACGCCGCGATCACGCCGCCCGTTCCCGGTGCGCTATCTCCCTCCGTAACAATTTTTGTTGTCGCGTCGGAACCAAGGTCGTCAACGAAAAGGCTGCTTCTTCCGCCGGAGTACCGCGCCGAGAAGCCGACAAAGCTACCGGAGGCGGGGTTCAAGGCGCTGAGCTGAACCGAGGGCGCGGCGGGCAGAGCGTCGGCGGTGCTGACCAAAGACTGGATGCTCCCTGCGCTATCGAGCACTTCCGCCGAATACGCCGAGCCTCCGTCGATCATCGGTGACAAGAAGACTGCGTGACTACTTAGGGTCTGCGTCGAGCTGATCTCCGATAGATCGAGCGTGCCGCCAATCGCCGCAGGCAGTGATGCCCCTTGGGCTGCGATCAAGACAGGAGCTGTAGTTCCAGTTTGCTGATAGATGGCGATTGCGCCGGGATCGAGGGTCGCGAGGAACGTACACGTGCCATCGCTCGCCATAGAAAATGCTTCCAAATTCAAAACGGTTTTCGATGTTCCTGCAGGATCCGATTCACCAGAATATGCAATGCTCGCCAGCTGGCCCGTTGACGCGCTGAAGCGCAGCAATGCATATGTGGTCGTGCTGCTCCCGGCGATCTGTGCCCCCGCCAAAATATCCCCTGAATCATCCAGCGTCAGTGGCAACCCGGTCGTGCTTACCGTGAAAATCCCGCCAGTGGGGGAAACCGTACCCTCCCCGATCGTACCCACCGTTCCACCGATCGCGGACGGCGCGCTCTGGCCGGTGTATATGGCCTCAACCGGCGCCGATCCGGTTGCCGTGTAGCAGATCGCATCTTGCGAGCCTGATCCCAAGGTAGGAGGAGTTGATTCCTCAAACGCAATCGCCCCAGAGTTGTTGATCGCTGGGCGGGCGAGGTTCGCAATATCTCCCCCGGAGAGGCACCCTCCGCCGGCTGCTCCTGCGGGCAAAGACGGATTGGCGACCTCCGTAATTTGTCCGCCCTTGCTTGCGATGTAGACTGCGTCCGTAGGCTCGGCCAAAAATACCAACTCACCCAAAGCGTTGAGGCCGGGGCTTATCAAAAGCGCTGAGAAAGTCTCATTGGGAACCGAGGGGTCCTGAACCGCATCGCCGATACCGATCACGCGTTTGGCCGCTCCACCCGCCGGTGCGATAAACAGCGTTACCTGCGCAGGTGAGGGGACGGCCGTGAAAGCCAAGTCGCCCGAATCGTTTATGCCCTCAGGTACCAGATTCACGCCGTATGTCAGCCCGTTTGTGCCGGGGGCAGTCGTCGTATCGGTCGCCACCGTCGAATACATCGTTCCGCTGGACCACACGAGAACGGCTTGATGCGGCGCACCGTCCGCGAGTGAATAATCGACGGCGAAAAGCACTCCGGCTTGCGACTCGAAAATGCTCTGAACGAAACCCGTGATCGTGCTGCCGCTGACGCCGGGCACCGCGTCGCCATTTTGCAGCAGCCGCGTGACGGACGAGGCGCCGGACGCGCGCACGAAAAGCGCGCTATCGCCCTCGCCAATGAACGCGAAGTCGCCCTTCTGATCGATCGCCGTAGCGGCGGGAACCCCGAAGTCCGGAGAAAGGTTCAGCTGCGATTGATCGGTGACAACGGTTTGCAGCGGCACCCCGCCCTGCGCATGCGTGATGAATGAAATTGCGAGAACGAGAAGGGCGGTAAACGCGGAGACTGAACCAAGCTTGCGAACACCACAGAGCAAAACACGACAACCAGAAGCACAGAAGGGCCCAGTACTCATAGTGCTGCTTCCTTCAGAATTAGTCCGCCAACTCCCAGCCGACCATCGCCGCAGAATGTCACCTGCGGCCAATCTTCTTATAACGAGCGCGCGCATTCTGCCATTCGATGACGGCGCTGTCAAGACATCAGTGCGTTAGTAGGAGCCATCGCAAGAAGCCCCAAAATCCTCTTTTGCCTCGGCCCCGCGCGAAGCGCCAAAACGCCCAATTCCACCCGTGAGGCCCCTCCAGCCATGCCCTGCGAACCATGCATGCAAATAGCCTCATTTAGCGTGCAAAACCATGCCAAATAGCGACAAATAAGCCCATTTTGAGCGTCAGATTTGCGCCGTAATCGCCGAGTCGCCCCGGCCACAACCTCGCAATCTGGGAAAAGCGGTCCTAGTACCGCAATAAGCCTTGCCATATGAGTACATGGTGTGATATACTGTCTTCCGATAAACAGACAACGCCGCAAGCGTCCTAAAGATGGAGCGGGCAAGCGCGAACCGAGCCCGGTTGCGGGCGAATCGCCGATTGAGAATGCATAAAAAGCGCAAATTCTAATCGCAAATGAAAATAATTAGAAATCGACGTAAGTAGCGGAAAACAAAGGCCGGAAAAATTTCTAATCGCGGTCAGAAAGGGGGGGCAACCGAGCGCTGCGATTAGAAATGCATAAAATCGGCGGCCGGTCGGTATCGGGAGAGCCCGAATCCTAATCGATACACAAAACGATTAGAAATCGCCGTAAGCTCCATAAAATCAGCGGGATCCAAAATTCTAATCGATACAGTTCAGGGTATTTTTCAGCCGGCGGCGTGGCGCCGCAAAACGGGCCTACTTGAATTGGCGTACTAAGCTCGCAATTTTGGCGATCCGGTCGAGCAGGCCGCGAAGCTCTGCCAGCGGCAGCGCGTTCGTGCCGTCCGAAAGCGCCTTGGCCGGATTTTCATGCACCTCGAGGAAAATACCGTCCACGCCCGCGGCCACGCCCGCGCGCGCCAGCGGCTCGATGAATTCGGGCTGCCCGCCGCTTGATTTGCCTTCGCCGCCGGGCAGCTGGACAGAATGCGTGACGTCAAAAACGACGGGGTAGCCCAGCTTCCGCATGATAGGGAAGGAGCGCATGTCGACGACCAGATTCTTGTAGCCGAAGGAAGTGCCGCGCTCGGTAAGAATGATTTTGCCGTTTCCGGTGCTCGCAACTTTTTCCGCGGCGTTGGCAATGTCCCACGGCGAAAGGAACTGTCCTTTTTTAATGTTTGCCACGCGTCCCGATTTTCCGACGGCGACGAGCAGGTCGGTTTGCCGGCAAAGAAACGCCGGAATTTGCAGCACGTCGCAAATTTCTGCGGCCGGCCCCACGTGACTGACGTCGTGCACGTCGGTAAGAATCGGCAGGCCCGCGCGTTTTTTGATCGCGCCGAGGATGCGCAGGCCTTCTTGCAATCCGGGCCCGCGAAATGAAGTCGCCGACGAGCGATTCGCTTTATCGTACGACGCCTTAAAAATCAGCGGAATGTGCAGTTCGTTCGCGATCGCCGCGATGCTCTCCGCCATCATGGCGGCGTGCGCTTCGCTTTCGATCACGCACGGTCCGGCGATCAGAAAAAGCGGCGCGCCCGGACCGAATTCAATGCTTCCGAGAGAGAACTTGTGCGCGATCGTCATCCGGATAGTTTACTTGGCGCGAGCGGCGTCCTGCAGTTCGGATTCGCGGTAGCCGAAATAGCGATGTTTCTTGATCATGGCCGCGACTTCGGGCGGGACCATTGTTTCCCAGGACGAATCTTCGTTCTTGATGCGTTTCAGCACGTCGCGCGAAAAAATATTCAGCACGGATTCGTCGAAATTCGCGAGCTGCTTGATGCGCCCGCGGTCAACCAGATACGCATAAAGATGCTGCAAGTCAGGGCCGGTCATCGTCAAATTTTCCACGGTGGTGAGCCGGCCGGTTGCGGGATCGCGCAAGGGATAGGCGTAAATTCGAAGGTCTTTCGTAAATAATTTTCCGAAGGCTTCCAGGATGCCGCCCTCGAGTCCCGCATAATATTCTTCCTTGAAGAGGTCGAGCAGGCTGCCCACGCCCATCGTTACGGCGATCGGCTTCGAGGTATAGCGCGTGAGGTAAGCCGCCAGCCTGTAGTATTCGAAGTAGTCGGAAATCAGAACCGTCTTTCCCACGGCAGCGATCACATCCGCGCGCGCCAGAAAATCGGAAAGATTCAATTGGCCTTCGGCGAGCAGGTTGCGCATCGTGATTTCCATCAGCTCGCAGATTTGGCCGCCCTCGCTTCCAAGCTCCGCCGCGAATTGCGTCTTCGCGCTCGCAATCATGTCGATATTCACTTTGGTCACGGGGCGGAAGCTGCCGCGCTCGACCAGGACCGGCCGCTTGCGCAGAACTTCCGAAGGCTGGAGCACTTCGCCGTTAGGGCCGAACATGGCGGCGCCGCTCAATCCCAGCTGCACCAGCTTGAGGCTCATCACGCGGTTATCGACGCGGCGAAATTCGATGCCGCTGAACTCGATCATGTCGATCTCAACGCGATTCGTGGTGAGGCCGTCGAGCAGCGATTCCAGCAGGAGCTGCGGCTTGTGATGCAGGAAAAACGCGCCATAAAGCAGGTTCACGCCGACGATGCCGAGCGCTTCCTGCTGCAGGTCGCTCGCGGGATCGAGCATGCGCACGTGGATGATGATCTGGCTGTCTTCGTCGCGCGGCTGCGTCTGGTATTTCACGCCCATCCAGCCGTGGCATTCGTTGGTGCCTTGATAATTCCGCGCCGCAACCGTATTCGCGAAGGCGAAAAAGGCCGTGGTGTCTCCGCGCGCGGCGGTGAGGCGCTCGATATTGAGCGCGTGCTCGTAATTCAACATGCCTTGCAGGCGCTCGCGCGAGACGTAACGCTTCGAGTGGCCGTAAATCGCATCGCTCACGGTCATGTCGTAAGCGGAAATCGATTTGGAAATCGTGCCGGCGGCAGCGCCCACTTTGAAAAACCAGCGCGCCACTTCCTGCCCGGCC
>Ga0335074_10009826_pt1 | contig 13371 bp, 13 predicted proteins | sample Lox_Sample_23_FD_206715 | JGI IMG/M metagenome (GOLD analysis project Ga0335074, IMG submission 206715) | Soil microbial communities from Loxahatchee National Wildlife Refuge, Florida, United States - Lox_Sample_2.3 | ecosystem: Environmental > Terrestrial > Soil > Wetlands | place: USA...
GATGAGGAGGGCCTGGTGGTCAGCGCGCTCGCGGCGAGCGGGGCTCAGGCCGTGGTGGTCACGCCGGCGCACCAGTCCCCCACCGGGGTGGTCCTGTCCGCGGCGCGCAGGCACGCGCTGGTGGGCTGGGCTCGGCGCGAGGGCGGGTACGTGATCGAGGACGACTACGACTCGGAGTTCCGCTACGACAAGGAACCGGTCGGCGCGCTGCAGGGACTGGCGCCGGACCAGGTCTTCCTGGTGGGCACGGCCAGCAAGGCGCTGGCGCCCGCGGTGCGCCTGGGCTGGGTGCACGCGCCTGCACCGCTGGCCGGGGCGGTCGCCGAGGAGAAGGAGATGAGCGATCGCGGCTCGTGCACGATGGACCAGCTGGCCCTGGCCACCCTGCTCACCTCGGGCCGGTACGACCGCCACCTGCGCCGGATGCGGGCCGTCTACGCCGGCCGGCGGGCCGCGCTGGTGAAGGCGTTCGCCAGGCACTCGCCCGGGGTCAGGCTCACCGGGCTCGCAGCCGGGTTTCACGCCGTCGCGCCGCTGCCGGCCAGCGCGCAGGAGGCGGCCGTGATCGCGGCGGCGCGAGTACGGCGGGTCGGCCTGTACGGAATCGGCGCCTACCGCGGCGTGGCCGACGCAGCGGCGCCGCCCGCGCTGGTCATAGGGTTCGGCAACGTCCGCGAGCGGGCCATCGACCCCGCGGTCGCCGCCGTCGCCGACCTGCTCAGCTGAGCGGATCCGCGTTTGTGCTGGTCAGCCTGCCGGGTCGTCCGGCACCCGGGTCAGCACGATGCCGAAGTAGTCCCGGTACGCGGCCAGCAGCATGTCGTCTGTGTCCAGCCGCTGCTCGGTCCGGGTCCCGTCCTGGGTCTGGATGAGCAGCCGGCCGCTGATGGACACCCGGCCGCCCGGAGTCAGCCGGGAGCAGATCGTGCTGCGGGTGAAGTGCGACAGCGGCGAGGTCTGCTGCCACCAGCACGTCGGGACGCAGTCGGCGAGAGACCGCTCGCGGGTCTCGATCCGGTACTGCGGCTTGCCGTCCCGCAGGACGTCGATGTCTCCCGCATCGGCGTCGACGAGGCGGAACCGGCCGGCTGGATCCTCCTGGTCGCCCCGGGCGTCGAGCAGCAGCGGATAGTCGCTGTGACTGCCGAAGCCGACGTCGGCCAGCCATGGCCCGCTGCCGTCGGCCGGGCGCACGACAAGCGCCAGGTGATCGAACGGCGGGCTGAGGCCAGCCTCCCCGTAGACCCGGGCGGCAACCCGGCTCACCTGCGCGCCCAGCGCCTCGAGCAGCAGCGCGAAGGCCCCGTTGAGCTCATAGCAGAAGCCGCCGCGGCGACGGCGCATGATCTTGTCGATCAGGTCGCGCTCGTCGAGCGAGATCGGCTCGCCCAGGTGAATGCTCAGGTTCTCGAACGGCACGGTCAACTGGTGCGCACGGTGCAGCGCGCGCAGGCCTGCCGCGTCGGCGGCAGCTGGCGCGGTGACGCCGACGCGGTTCAGATAGGCCACCACCGTTTCGTGCTCCATCGGCATCCTCCGTCCTCCGGGGTGGGCGCGAAAGGCCGCTGCCAGGTTACGGTGATGACGGCGGAAAGGGGGGCCTGATGCCCGATGCGGGCTTCACCGAGTTGCCCGGGCCGCGCGTGGTCGTGCGCCGGTTCCGGCCGCGGGACGTCGCGGAGTTCGTGGCCTACCGTTCGCGTGCGGAGGTGGCCCGCTACCAAAGCTGGGACGCGCCCTACCCGCTGGAAGAGGGCGAGCGGCTGGTCGCGCAGATGATGACGGCTCACCCGGATACGCCCGGGGAATGGTTCCAGTTCGCCGTGGCGCTGCGCGCGACCGGGCAGCTGATCGGCGACTGCGCCGCCATGCCGCGCGCCGATGACCCCAGCCAGTGTGAAATAGGCTTCACGATCGCCCCGGAGTACCAGGGCCGCGGCTACGCCACCGAGGCGGTACGCCTGCTGGTGGGCTACCTGTTCGCCCGGGGCAAGCACCGGATCACGGCCAGCTGTGACGCGCGGAACACGGCGTCGGCGGCCGTGCTGGAACGGCTGGCCATGCGGCGCGAGGGCCACCTGCGGCAGAGCACCTGGGCCAAGGGCGAGTGGACCGATGACCTGCTCTACGCCCTGCTGCACGACGAGTGGCCAGCCCGCCGGCACGGTACCTGAGGCGCCCGGCTGATCGAAGACGACCGCCTGGCAGCGGGCGGGATTGAAGCTCCGCCGGCTGCCGGGCGAGGTCGGGGGGCCCGGGCCGCCGTGCAGCCAGACCGCCGGGAGAGCGCCGGGCGAGCCGACGACCTATTCGGTTGTCCGGCGCCGGAAATACCAGGATGCCAGGGGCGCCGCCACGGCGAGGATCAGCACTGACCAGGCCAGTGATGCCTCGATGGGGTGCTGCATCGGCCAGGCGCTGATCGACGCGGACGGGTTCGGGTTGCCCCAGAGCTCGCGGGCTCCGGCGGTCACGGCGCTGACCGGGTTCCAGTCCGCGATGGCCTGCAGCCAGCCCGGCATGTGCTGGGTCGGCACCATCGCGTTGGACACGAACGCGAGCGGGAACAGCACGATGAATCCGAACGAGGCGGCCGACTCCGGGCTCTTGCTGTTGATCCCGACGCACGCCGCAATCCACGACAGCGAGTAGGCGAAGAACAGCACCAGGGCGAATCCGCCGATGATCGCCAGCGGGTCCGCGCTGGTTCTCCAGCCGACCGCCAGCCCGGTGACGGCGACGACGAGAGCGCACAGGCAGGCCGTCAGCAAGTCGGCCAGGGACCGGCCGACCAGCACCGCGGGCCGCCACATCGGCAGCACCCGGAACCGGTCGATGATCCCCTCGTGCAAGTCGGTGGCCAGGCCGACCGCCGTGCCCATGGTGGACGTGGTCAGGTTCAGCGCGAGCAGCCCGGCCAGGATGAAGTCCTTGTAGCTGCCGCCCCCCGGGATCGGGATCGCGCCGCCGAAGATGTAGATGAACAGCACCGTGAACAGCACCGGCTGGATCGTTACGTCGGACAGTTGCATCGGCTCCCGGGAGATGTGCACCAGGTTCCGGCGCGTCATCGAGGCCACGTTCCTGGCCTGTTCGGCCAGGCTGCGGGTGATCACCCTGGTCGCGGCCGGGTCGCCCGGCCGCTGCGCGATAGCCGATGTCATGCTTGCGCCCCTTCGCTCTCGCGCTCGGCCAGGTCCGTTTGTCCCGTGTTCATTCCTGGTGCGCCTGATCCGTTGTCGTCGCCGGGGATATGCGCGCCGGTGAGCGCGAAGAAGACGTCGTCCAGCGAGGGCTGACGGACCTCGATGTTGTCGGCCAGAATCCCCGCCTGGTCCAGCGCCCGGACCAGGGCAGTTGCCAGGCCGGGTGCGCTGTCCACGGCGGCGGCGAGGCGCAGACCGTCGGCGCTGACGGTTACCCGGCCGCCCACCAGGGGCGCGATCACCTCGGCGGCCTCCGGCCCGGGTCCGGCCAGCGTCACCTCGACGTGCGCGCTGCGGCTGCGCTCCTTCAGCTCGAGCGGCGTCCCGTCGGCGATCACCCGGCCGTGGTTGACCACCACGATGCGGTCGGCCAGGGTGTCCGCCTCGTCCAGGTACTGGGTGGTCAGCAGCACTGTGACACCGGAGCCGATCAGTTCCCTGATCACCTCCCAGACGCCCTGCCTGCTCACCGGATCCAGGCCCGTGGTCGGCTCATCCAGGAACAGCACGGGCGGCCGCGTCAGCAGGCTGGCCGCCAGGTCCAGCCGGCGCCGCATGCCGCCGGAGTAACCCTTGACCACCCGGTCGGCGGCACCGGCCAGGTCGAAGAGCTCGAGCAGCTCGGTGGCCCTGGTCCGGGCCTGGCCCGTTCGCATGCCGCTCAGCTCGCCGACCAGGACCAGGTTCTGCCTGCCGGTCAGCAGCCCGTCCAGGGTAGCGTCCTGGGCAGCCACGCCGATCTGCCTGCGCACGGCGGCCGGGTGGGCCAGGACGTCAAGGCCGGCCACCCGGGCCTGGCCCGCGTCCGGCAGCGCCAGCGTGGTCAAGATCCGCACGGCGGTGGTCTTCCCGGCTCCGTTCGGGCCGAGCAGCCCCAGCACGCTCCCGGCGGCCACGGAGAAACTGACCCCGGCCAGCGCGCGCGTTTCGCCGTAGCTCTTGTACAGGCCATCGGCCTCGATCATCGTGTCCGCCATCTCCGGTCATCCCCTTGGCCCTCGGCAGCGCAGCGAACGTCCTGACCTAACGGTCGGTAAGTAAGACCTTAGCATAGCGCCTTCTCTTTACCGACCGTTAGGTAAGCGCTCTTTTCGGCGCTAAACTGGGCCGATGACAGGGGTAGACGCGGCGGACGCAGCGCTCGCGGCCGCGGCCGGCCCGGCCGGCGGGGACCAGGCCGGCGGGGACCAGGCCGGCGGCGGCCCGGCCGGGGCATCCACGCGCGAAAGGATCCTCGACGTCGCCCTGGATCTGTTCACCGACCAGGGTTTCGACGGCACGTCCATGCGCGAGATCGCGGAACGGCTCGGCATCAGCAAGCCGGCCATCTACTACCACTTCGCGTCCAAGGAAGAAATCCTGATGGCGCTGCACATGCGCCTGCACGAGTTCGGCAAGGCGGGGCTCGCACGCTTGGCCAGTCAGGGCGTGACGCTGCAGACCTGGGGTTCGCTGCTCAACGAACTGCTGGACCAGGTGGTGGCCCAGCGCAAGATCTTCCTGATGCACGAACGCAACCAGGCGGCCCTGGAGAAACTGCACCGCAAGGACCACGACGACGAGCACGACGACATCCAGCAGCGGTTCCAGCAGGCGCTCAGCGACCCGTCGCTGTCACTGCGCGACCGCGTCCGGATGGCGTGCTCACTGGGCGCGGTGTTCGGCGGGCTGCTCATGGCCGGGGACGCCTTCGACAACGTTTCCAGCGCCGAACTGGGCTCCCTGATCCAGGACGCGATCCGCGACCTTGTGGTCGACTCCGGCGCCTGATTCAGGTTCCAGAGTCCCCTCCGTCTCCAAAAGCCCTCAAAGCCCCAGGTCACAGCTTCATCAAAGCGACGTGGCAAGCTATGCGGCGTCGAGGCCGAGCCTCGCCTGGAACACCGGGAAGGCCGGCAGCTGGCTCTTCAGGCCGGGCACCCGCCTCAGCACGCCGAGCAACCAGTCACCGCCCGCCTGGGGGACCTCGTGCAGATCCGTCAGGCCGGGCAGCTCGCGGAGCTGGCGCAACTCACCGGTGTCCACGGTCCAGGTCCAGTCCGGCGGCCGGTACCCGTCCGGCAGCGGGTTACGCCGCCGGACCGCCTGCAGGTCCGCGGTCACCGCGTCGAACAGCAGCCACGCGCCGGGCAGCAGCCGAGCCCAGGCGGTGAGCATGCGGTGCACCTCGTCCCGCTCGAAGTACGGCAGCAGGCCCTGGGCCGTGATGATCACCGGCCGTCTCCGGTCGACCTGGGCAGTCCACTGCGCGTCGGCCGCGGAACCCGCCAGCGTCCGGTTGCGCGGGCCGTCGGGGAGCACCTCCCGCCGCACCGCCATCACCTCAGGCAGGTCCAGGGTGAGCCAGCGCAGCCGCCCGTCATCCACCCGCCAGAACTGAGTCTCGAACCCCTCCCCGAGCGCGACCACGGTGGCGTCCGGGACGCCCGGCAGCACCTGGCGCAAGGCGGCATCTACGGTGCGCACTCGCTGCGCGTGCAACCTCGCCGCCAGGCCACGGTAGGGCACGTCGAACCGCTCAAAGGGGTAGTCCAGCCGCACCAGCACCTCGACCGCGCGCGGGTCGTCCAGGCGCCCGGCGCGCGCCGCGGACGCACGCTGGTACAGGTTCCACAGCGCCGTCTCCGGCACGCCCGTCAGCTCTACCTTCGCCACAGGAGCGTTCATTCGCCAAGTTTAGTTAGTCCGCTCAGAGCCGGCTTCCGGGAAGTTCATGGCTTGGCCTGCTGTTATTGCCGCCCGTCCGCGGCCGTGGTGGACCCTCACCCTTAAGTAAGTGGTGTTGGGTTTAGTCCCAGCAGAGGCAGAACGGCTTGCCGGCCGGGTCGGCGTAGACCCGCCAGTTTTCGCCGCCGTAGGACAGCGAGGTGGCGCCGAGCGCCAGCGCCGCCGCCTCGGCCGTGTCGACGTCGTCGACCGTGACGTCGAGGTGGAACTGCTGCGGATACGCGGGGTCGGGCCACCGCGGCGCGTGGTACTCGGTGATCTGCTGGAACATCACCGGCTGCGCCCCGTCCTTGCCGATCATCGCCATGCCCTCGCCCTCGTACGTGACGGGCTTGCCGAGGAGTTCCGCATAGAACGCGCTCAGCTCCTTGGCGTCCGGGCAGTCGAGCATCACGTCCATGAGCGTGATCTCCTGCTTGGCCGGGAACAGGCACAGGTCGAACGGGTGCCCGGCCGGGTCGGCCAGCGTGTACCAGTTCTCGTTCTTGCGCAGCAGCTCGGCGCCCAGCTCGACCGCCTTCGCCGAGCCGGCGTCGAGGTCCGGCACGCGCAGGTCGAGGTGCGCCTGCTGCGGGTACGCCGGGTCCGGCCACCGCGGCGGAACGTGGCCGGGGCTGCTTTGGGCGGCGATGCGCCACCCGTCCCCGGTCTGGATCGTGATCCATTCATCGTCGGCGTACTGCTCGGTCCACCCGCCGAGGGTGGTGTAGAACGCCGTGAGCCGCCGGGGGTCGGGTGCGTCAAGCACCACAGTGCGCAACGTGCCGATCATCGGACACTTCCCTCCTGAGTCACGGCTCATTCTGCCCCGGACGGCTCGCCCGTACCCGCGGAGGGTTGGTCCTAGGCTCGGTCCTCAACGATGTCCAGGTCATAGAACACTGGCGGCCCATCGGACATCTTCCGGTATTCCAGTGCCGAGGCCTGGGTTTCCGGCAGGTCGGAGTTCTCCATCGCCGACTCAAACGAGTCGAAGAACACCACGGCGAACCAGCGGCTGGGGTCCGAGCGGTCATGGGCAAGCAGTTCCCGGCGCACCGTACGCTTGCCCTCGGTGGCGCGCCACCACTCGTCGTTGACCTGCCGGGCCCTGTCGATGTCAGTGGTGCGGAACTCGATGATCTGTACGAACGCCATGCTCTGATCTCCTTTCGGCCTGCCCGGCCCGAGCGGCGCGAAGGGGCGGCTGCCCTCTCCGGTTCAGCACACCGCCGTCTGGTGAAGCCGCCGTGAAGGCCGCGTGGGCAAGATATGAAGCCGAACCGCCGCGGTGTGCTCCGCGCCGCGCTGTGCTCCGCGCCGCGTTTGGCGCCGCGGTGGGGCCTCAGGCGGTCGCGTCGTGGGCCAGGCGCGCCTTGGCCATCATCTCGGCGTTGACCGCCATGACGCTCTCCGACAGCGCCGCCAGCAGCGTCCCCAGTTCCACCAGGTCATCCAGGTCCGGGGCGGCATCTCCGTCCTCGAGGCGGTGCCGGGCCTCCCGCGCCGAGTTAAGCGCCTCGTGCAGAGCGCGATGTACGCCGATCGTCGTCGGGTCGGTGCTGCTCATGTCGCTCCTCATCTAGCGGGCGGCCATCTCCGCCGCAGTCGTCCTGATGATCACTGACGGACAGGATACGCAGGAACGAGCCGGAGACCTCCAGCAGGCCGGTCATGCCGCCGGCTGAACGCCGGGCGTCCCGGCAGCAGCCCCGCGGACCCCTGCTCGGGCACAAGCGGCCGGGTGAACGGCCGCCGACCGTTAGCCGCTCTAACGATCTCCCTGTAACGTGGTACGCGTGTGCGCGGCATGCGGCGTCCCTACTCATGTCCCGGTCCTAGACGCCGAGCCGGCCGCCGCACAGGCCGAGATGGTGCCGGGCCAGTCGCCAGCCCAGCCCGCCAAGTTCGCCGCGCTGCGCAACCCCGCCTGCCGGGCCTATCTCGGCGGCGGGGCGCTGGCGATGATGGCCGACAACATCGAGCACGTCATCACCTACTGGGTGATCTGGCAGAGGTTCCATTCCCCGGCGCTGACCGGCTTTGAGGTGATCAGCCATTGGCTGCCGTTCCTGCTGCTCTCGCCCTATTTCGGCGCGCTGGCCGACCGTTACGACTGCCGCAAGCTCATCCAAGGCTCGCAGGCGCTGTTCATGGTCGTATCGCTGGCCTGGGGCATCTTGTTCGCCACCGGCACGCTCACCGTCTGGAACGCGTGCGTCCTGCTGGTCCTGCACGGCATGGCCGGGGCGATGTGGGCGCCGCCGGAGCAGCTGCTGCTTGAGGACTTCGTGGGCACCGCCGACCTGCCCAGCGCGATCAGGCTCAACTCTACGGCCCGGTCACTCGGCATCCTGTTCGGCCCGGTGGTCGGCTCGGCGCTGCTGCTCGGGCTGGGCCCCGTCCACGGCATCTGGGTCAACATCGCGTTCTACCTGCCCCTGACCCTCCTGGCGGCGCGGACGAAGTTCACCGGCCATACGCGGTACGGCATCATCGCCAGGGACCGGGTGGGTGCGCTGGCCGCCGTGAGGGTGTTCAGGAACGTCAGCCAGGACCGGGTACTCGCCGTCATGATCATCCTGGCCGGGCTCGGCTCGTTCTTCATCGGCTCGGCCATGCAGACGGTGATGCCCACCATCGCCGGCACAACGACCGGTATCTCAAGTGGCACGGCCTATGGTGTGCTGCTGTTCGCCAACGGCCTCGGCGGTGTGCTCGGCGGCTTGCTGCTCGAGGGCACCGGGTGGATCAGGCTCTCGGTGCGCGCGGCGCTGTGGTCCACCGTCGTCTACGGCGCGTCGACGGTCTTCTTCGCGGTCAGCCACAAGTACCTCGTGGCCGCCCTGCTCCTCGTTATCGGCGGGATGGCCAACCTGGCCGTGCTGTCGATCACCCAGACAGTCACGCAGCTCCGCGCACCGCGCGCGAAGAAGGGCCAGGTGATCGGCGTCTACAGCACGAGCGCCAACGGGATGCGGATCGGCAGCGGGTTCACCGTCGGCCTGTTCGGCGCGGCGATCGGGCTGCGCCCCGCACTCGCCCTGTCGTCGGCCGCGCTCTGCGCCTGCGTGCTCGCGCTGGCCGTCTACCTCGCGGCTGCCGCCCGGCGTTCCTCGGCCCGCCAGCCGCTTGATGACCAGGTTGATTAGCGGGCACCCAACGATCCGGGTGCTGGGGGACCAGGGAGGGGTGCGTCGTTCAGCTGCTGGTCAATGTCGACGAGAATGGCGTCGTCTTCGATCTTGCACGCGTAGACCGGGATGGGGCCGGCCGCAAACGGACCGACGGCCTCGCCGGTGGTCAGGTCGTAGCGTGACGCGTGGGAGGCACAGACGAGTGTGTCATCCTCCTGGAGAGTGCCCTCGTGCAGAGGTTGCTGCTGGTGGGTGCAGGTGTTGTGGATCGCCCTGACGTCGTCGTCATCGAGGCGGATGAGGCAGATCGGTTCGCGCAGCTCGTCAACGAGCATCGTGTCGCCGACCTCTAGGTCGCTCAGGTTCGCAACGACCACGAACGTCATGGCTGAGTCCTTTCTTTCACCGGCCGGGGTGCCGGCAGGCTGCCGCGCACCTCGATCCAGCCATTACGGATCCGGGTGGGTAGCACGGGTTGCGGCTGGCTAGCCGGGCCACGGCTGACACAGCCGTCGGCGAGCGAGAAGCGGGATCCGTGCAGCGGGCACGTCACGACCAGGTCGTCGACCGGGCCCCGGCTGAGCAGGCCACCGGCGTGGCTGCAGAGGTTGTCAATGGCGTAGAGGATGCCGTCGTGGCGGTACAGAAGAATCTGACGGCCTTCAGCTACGACGGCAGTCGGCGTGTCGTCCGGCAGGTCGGCGTCCTGCAGAGCCCGGGTCCACCGCCGCGGCTCTACCGCCCACGCCACCCGGCTGACCATCACCCCCTTGGTGAATACGAGATGACCGCCGAGGTAGCCGGCTGCGGCCGTGACCCCGAGGCTGGCCGCGCCCAGGGCGCGTGCCGTACCGCGGTGGCCGGCCACGCGAGTGCCGAGGGAGGCACATTGCAGCCCGAGGGCCACCGTGTTGAGTAGGCCGTGGAAGAGCCCGACGCGCCGATCCTGATCCTCGCTGACCGCCCAGTCGTTCAGACCGGTCAAGGCGGTAGCGCCAGCGGCGAGAATGCCAGCCGTGCTCAGCACGCCGGCGGCGTCGAGTCCGCGGCGGGGAGCCGGGTCGCGGTCGGTGACGTCCAGCACCGTGACGCCCGTCCACAGCCCGATGGGCAGGTCGCTGAGCGCCGGATGCAGCGGGTGGCCGACCCAACGCCCGCCATGCATCAGCTCAATGGCCAGATTGTCGTGATGCCTTTCGCGGAATGGCCCCAGCACGCCGGTCAGCCAGTCGCTCGCAGTCCGGAGCCAGCCGAGCCGGTCAAGCCAGGGAACAAGGTCGCTATGCCAGGTGACCAGCCAGGTGGTTGCGGACGGAGAGCTGATCGCCGACTCGGCCGAGGAGCCAGCTGCCGCGGGATCGCTGCCTCTTCGCATCAGGTTCCTCCACTGTGATCAGTGCGCGGCTCCATCTCTGAACAGAGTCTTCCAGGCCCTCGCCCATCCCGCCCGTCTCACCTCGGTGCACCCCCTGGCGGGGATCGCTTTCGTCGCGGTAATGACCGCCTGTTACTCGCGAGTCTGCGCCCCGCCATGGCAGTGACAACACATCATCACGCAGGAGGTCACGCCAACTGTGGAACCATCCGGCCTAGCCGGCGGCTGGTCATCGAAGCCCCGGCATGTGCGTGAGCGACCGGCGCGTGAGCGCCCGGGCGTGTGAGCGCCAGGCCTGCCGGTCTGCCCGCCACAGCCGCCACAGGACACTGCGTGTGTCCCATGATCGTGAAGTGGTGGATCCGGGTTCCGTGGTCGATCCGGGGACTGCGTGAACAGGCCGGATCAACGTGAGTTTCCGGCCTGCTCCCCGGCCCTGCGCACGCGCCTGGTTTCCATGATCACGAAGACTCTGCTACTCCCTGGAGTAGTAAATCCTTCACGATCACGGGAATCCCGCCCGGGGGAACACGACACGGCGGGAACCGGGGCATCACCCCGGACACGCCGCGAACGCACCTTACTTCGGGACGCTCGCCCCGTACCCGCGATCAACCGCTTCACGCATATGAGACGCGAGAGGAACACGGGGCACCAGAGACGATCCCGGCCGCCGCACGGGCATCAGGGACCAAGCAGGCCGCCGCAGACGGCATTACGCCACGCCCGGGAGCCCGGCCCGTGGCACCCTGGCCCCGGAGTAGGGCGCTCCGTTACCAGGCAGCGCACCCAGACTCTGGTCGACGCGGTACACGGCCATCGCGTTGGAAGCGGGTGGCACGGGTTATGTAGAGACTGGTCAGGCTGGAGGCCGAGGTGGGGTCGGTCTCTAGCGCATGTCCCGGTAGCAGGGCATGATGTGGCTCAGCCGAGCCAGCAAAGGAGGCAGCCAGCAGATGCCTGTGATCTTGACCGATGTCACGGACCACATCGCCACGGTCACGCTGAACCGCCCGGCGCGCCGGAACGCCCTGTCGGCCGGGCTGATCGCCGATCTGCGCCGGGCCCTGACCGACCTGGACGCGCGGGCAGATGTCCGCGTGATCGTGCTGACCGGAGCGGACCCTGCCTTCTGCGCGGGCCTGGACCTGACCGAGCTCGGCCAGCCGGATAGCCCGCTTCGCGGCGTGGCGCGCGGCCCGGTGATTCCCGATCTGGCCAGCCCGCTGATCGGCGCCATCAATGGCGTGGCCGTAACCGGCGGCCTGGAGCTCGCGCTGGCCTGCGACTTCCTGGTGGCCTCCGAGCGCGCCCGGTTCGCCGACACCCACGCCCGGGTCGGCATCCAGCCAGGCTGGGGATTGACGGTGGCCCTGCCCGAGGCTGTCGGCCTGCGCCGCGCCCGCGAGATGAGCGCGACCGGCAACTTCATCGACGCGCCCACCGCGCTGGCCTGGGGCCTGGTCAATCACGTCGTGGCGCACGGAGAGCTGCTGCCGTTCGCGCACCGGCTCGCCGCCGACACCGCCTCCACCGACCAGGACGCCCTGCGCGCGATCTACGGCACCTACGACGAGGGATCGAAAGGGACGCGGCGGGACGCGCTGCAGCTCGAGGCAGAGGTCAACGCCCACTGGCATGCGCACGGCATCGACTCCGGCCAGGTGACCCGCCGCCGCGCGGCCGTCATCGAACGCGGCCGCGCGCAGCCCTAACGCCGCTTGAAGCTGGGCCGGCAAGAACGGTTCGTCCTGAGGCCAGTCCAGCGGGTGTTATGTCGAGCCGGCCTACGACTTCACGAGGTACCAGAACTGCGGCGTGTTGTCGTACTGGGTCAGGTTCTCGATGCCCTGCGGTTCGGTGGACGAGATGTTGGTCTTCCAGGCCCAGATGTAGTCCAGCTCTGGCTGCCACAGCACCGGGAGGTTCGTCGTGAAGAACGACGCCTCGGAGGTGACCGCGGTCGGGCTGCTGCCGGTGACCGAATTGTTGATCAGCGAGTCAGCGGTCGGGTTGCTGTAGGCGCCGATCTGCCCGGACCCGCCGGTGTTGTAGACCCCGAACTGGGTCGGGTAGGTGGAGTTGGTCTCCCCGCCGAAGTCCTCCATGGCCCACTTGTTCTCGTTCGACGTCGAGGCGGCGTCGTTGTAGTTCTGGATCATGAAGTTGAAGTTGCTGCCCGACAGGGCGATCTCGATGCCGGCCGCCTTGGCGTCCGAGGCCAGGTCCTCGACCTGCTGCGGGATCGGCGGGGTGGTGTTGTAGATCAGGTTGAAGGACAGCTTCGCGCCGGCCGGGACCCCGGCCCCGCACTCGCCGGAGCCCGTGCCGGGCTTGGCGCAGGTGTCGGTGCCGTTCGCGGTGACGTTCCAGCCGTTCGCCTTCAGCAGGTTCATCGCGTCAGTCACGCTGAACGGGTACGGGTTGGTCGCCGCGTTGGCGGGCAGGAACGGGCTCTTCGGGTATTCCGGGATCGGCCCGTAGGCCGGGTCGCCGGCCCCGTTGAAGTAGGCCTTGATCTGGCCGGCCTGGTCCTCCAGGTGCTGCATCGCCTGCCGGAAGTACAGCTGGTTGGCGATGGCGTTGAAGCTGCCGGTCGTGTCCTTGAAGTTGTAGGCCACGAAGTAGTTACCGAAGTCCGGCAGGCCGTAGTAGTTGTAGCCGAGCCCCTTCAGCGACCCGAGCTGCGGCACGTCTTCCTGCGGCACGTAGCCGAAGTCGACCGACCCGGTCTTGACCGCGTTCCACTCCGCCGCGTTCGAGGTGAACGGCACGCCCACGTAAGTGGACATGGGGCTGGCGTGCGGTCCGCTGTAGCTGGTGTTGGGCACCATGGTGAACGCGCCGGTGGTGTCGTTGAACGAGCTCAGCTTGTACGGGCCGTCGACGGTCTGCCACAGCGGGTTGGTCGCGTAGGTGGACACCGACTTGGACTGCGCGGTCAGGT
>Ga0335074_10009829_pt1 | contig 13369 bp, 19 predicted proteins | sample Lox_Sample_23_FD_206715 | JGI IMG/M metagenome (GOLD analysis project Ga0335074, IMG submission 206715) | Soil microbial communities from Loxahatchee National Wildlife Refuge, Florida, United States - Lox_Sample_2.3 | ecosystem: Environmental > Terrestrial > Soil > Wetlands | place: USA...
CGTCGGCATGCGGTTCGACTCTAATGAATTTCGGCTGCAATGAAATCGGCGATCTTGTATCTTCAAGTCATTCACCGGCCAGGACGGTCACCTGCGTCACGAGGCATGCCTCCCCGCCAGAGTCAACTGGCGGAAAGCACCGTTTGCCCGCCTACGGTCGGGTACGGCGGGCCTGAGCATATTCATAGCGTTTTTTCCGGAAATCGCAGGATTGCACCAGTAGGTTCGGCGCAAAATACTTGAAATAGCTGCCTGAGGGGGCGCCATTGTCTGGGCAAGCGAAGGGTGCGTACACGTCGGTCTTCTTCGACGAAGTAGCGCAGGGTACAAGGGAATCGGCCCGAATCGTGGTTCCCAGGGTCTACGAGCTCGTACAGCCGACCTCGGTGCTCGATGTCGGCTGCGCGACCGGCACCTGGCTGGCCGAGTGGGCCAACGCCGGTGTGTCGGATGCGCTCGGCATCGACGGGGACTATGTCGACAGAACCTCGCTGCAGATACCCCTGGACCGGTTCGCCCCCGTAGACCTGCGGCAGCCGTTCACCCTAGGGCGCAAGTTCGATCTGGTGCAGACCCTCGAGGTGGCCGAGCACCTTGACGAGGCCTGCGCCGACACCTTCGTCGAGTCACTTGCCAGGCACGGCGACATAGTCCTGTTCTCCGCCGCCGTCCCCGGTCAAGGCGGTACGCATCACGTCAACGAGCAGTGGCCTTCCTACTGGGCAGAGAAGTTCGCGAAGGCCGGGTACACCGCGTACGACATCATCCGCCCGCGGATCTGGACGGACCCGCGGGTCCTGTACTGGTACCGGCAGAACATCCTGATCTTCGCGCGAGGACGGGTCTTCGAGGCCGCAGATACCAGCCTTGACCTCGTGCACCCGGAGCTGTGGCAGGCAGGACCGTCCTGCCGGCAGTTCCTGCGCAACGTGTCCCAGGGCCTGGTAAGGCGGCTGCAGCGCAAGCCCGGGTACTACCAGCCAGGCAGCTGAGAATGGCGCGGGCCGCTGCCCCCGGCCGGTCCTAAGCCAGCCCCTCCAGTCCGGCGAGGCTGCTCCGCATGCCCCCGGGGCGGTCACCCGGACGAACGGGATGGCAAGGCTTCAGCTCACTCGTCGAAGGCGTGCCAGCAGATGGCGCTCCGGCGTTGCTGGTCGTCGAGAACGAGGTCACGGATGGCGGCAGGGAGCCGCGCCCGCTGCCACTCCCGTTCCCTGGCCCGAGCCCGGGAAGCGTCGTCGGCTGGGACGCACGCCCCGGCCGCCCTGATGGCGTACGCCGCGGCGCCCAGGTCATGGGCGGCGACGTGCGGCACCGCGGCCGCCTGGCCCGCAGACAGCGCAGCGAACTTAGCTGGATCGGGCATCTCGCGGGCCGCGGCATTCGCCAGGAAGGCTGCCCGGCGCGCGTCACCCATGCGCACCTCACCGCGGATCCAGGCTCGGCCGGCATCGATGGCCTCGCGGGGCGCGCTGTCACCCGGCTGATGATCCTCGAACAGGTGCAGCACGTGCTCGGCGCACCTGAGGGCCCAGTCTGCCAGCAGCCGGTGGTCCTCGTCCGTTAAAGTCCCCCCGCGACGAACGGTGATCAGCCGAGGGTCACGGTCTTTCGGGAGGATCGGCACACTCCGTTCCTATCATGACAGCGGGCTCGCGTCGCGGAAGGCGGCAGCACAGCAGACCGGCGCCCGAACAAGGTGGCAGCAGGAACCCCGCGGACGCGGCACGCCTGCCCAGGATCGTAGCCACCGCCGGCCGCCAGGCCGGGGTGTGCATGGTCGTCCAGGCCGGATGGGCGGGCCTCGGCTCGGCGCTTCAAGACGATGACGGCGTGATCGTCATCGGCGAGGCACCGCACGACTGGCTGTTCCCCCGATGGGCGCCGTCGTTCATCACGCGGGCGCCGGCACCACCGCGGCCGGGCTGCGGGCCGGGGTCACAACTCGCTGCCAGCCGACGCGCTCACGGCCGCGATCAGCGACGCCGTGAGCCGCGACTCGTGCCGCAGCCGGGCACGGCAAATAGCGAGGCGAGTCGCAGGCGAAGACAGCACGCTTGCCGTCATCAGGGCACTGGACCGGCTGGCCACGTGACCTTCACAGCCCGTCGTGGGAGGCCAGCGCCACGGTCTGGCTTCTCGATCTGCTGCCCTGGTAACCGCCAGCGCACACCACCGTGCGGCGCGGCTTATCCAGTCAGGCTAACGAGCGGCCGGGCAGCGGCGGCTGTCAGTTGATGTCAAACTCGTTGCCCTCGGGGTCTTTCATCGCGACTGCGTAGTGATCGAGGCCTTCGGTGTCATGGACACCGACGAGCAGAGCACCGAGACCGGCCAGGCGGCTCGCCTCCGCGTCGACGCGCTCCCTGCGTGTCCCGATCGGGACCGCGCGGCCGCCGCTGACGCCGATATCGAGGTGTATCCGGTTCTTGGCGGCCTTGCGCTCCGGTACCACCTGGAACCAGATACGCGGCCCCCGCCCGGCGGGATCCACGATGCGGTCCGCGCCAATGCCCAGCTCATCCTCGGGCACCCCGACATCCCGCCAGTACGCATCCCAGCTCCCGAAGCCATCCGGAGGCGGTTCAAGCTCGTACCCCAGAGCGGCGGCCCAGAAGCGCGCGAGCGGCTCAGGGTCAGCGCAGTCGATCACCAATTGAAAACTCACGCCCACCGGTTCCTCCTCGCTGCCAGCAAAGTACCGGCGCCAGTATGCATGCAGCCTCTGACACTGACCCGCGGCCTTGCGGCGATGTCCAGTGCCACCCGGGCTGTGGACAGGCTGCTGGTCAGGGAACGCCGCGCGGGCGAGGGCGACCGCGAGGCGGTGATCACCCAGGTGCGGAGCGAGTACGGGAGGCCGCCGTGCCTAGTCCACTGGCACGACAGTAGCCAGAGCGTGTTCCCGGCGGCGGCCGACACGCTGATTGCCTGGGACTCCGGGCGCTGAACCGCGCCGTCCCCGGGGCCGCGGAATGTGCCGCGTTCGGCGTTACCTGTCGTCGCCTGGGACGCGGGGCGGGAGCGGGCCGGGCCGGCCAGACTCGGCGAACGCGGCGGCGCGGATCTGGCGGACGAGGCCGTCGAGTTCGCCGAGGACCGCCTCGGTGTGCTGACTGGCGGCGTCTGCGGGCAGGCCTCCAGCGGCCTGGAGGCCGAGCCCGGCGTGGAACAGGCCGGTGACGACCGCGTCCAGCAGCAGCAGGTGCTCCCGCTTGGCCGCGGCGGCGTCCTGGGCCATCCCCGCGCGGTCATCGAGCCGCCCGGTGCCGGGCGCGCCAGGCTGACGCGCCCTCCCTGGAACCGATCGGCGAAGGGCCCGCCAACCGCCGGATCACCGAGCGCGTGGCATTCGCGGCGCTCGGCACGGCCGAGAAACTAGTTCATAGGGCAATAAGCCACGGCTAGATCAGGCTGTCCTTCGCCGACTGCCTGGTGCCCTGCTTGCACCGATCGATGAGCCGGGGTCGGTCACGGCCGGGGAACAACCCATGCTTGGCCGCTGACCGGCAAAGGTCTAGGGTTCATGGCCATGACGGAGATCATTCTGCGCGTACGCCTTATTGGCGGCGAGCACTTGGATGTCACCTACGACCAGGATGGAGGCGCTCCGGAGGAGATCGTAGAACACGTCATCGCGACTCTCGCGGAAGATAAGGGCGTACTGCGCTGCCGGCACGGTGACCGGCTTATGGTGCTCTACGCCCGGGGTGTCGCCACCGTGGAGGTGGCTCCGCGCGGCGCCGTCCTGTGACGAGTCGCCACAAGCGGGCCGACGAAAGCTAGAACGCCTGTGTAGCAGGAAATGAGTGGAACGGCTGCTGGGCCACTTGAACGGGCTTGAAGGCAGATAGCGCCGGTTCCCGGCGTGGCAGCTCGGCCAGGCCTCGCTGCCCTCCAGTCGTTTCCCCGCGTGGCCGCTCACGGCACCCACGCCTGGGCCGACGACCGCGGCCAGCGCTTCAACTCCGGCCTCGACGCCCTCCTCCTCAGCCTCCAGGCAGGTCCCGGCAGGCAGGTCCCGGCCCGCTGCGGCACCGTCCACGGCGCTCAGCCCTCAATGAGCCGTAGGCCGCCCTTCTTCTGAAGGACACCCGGCGCCACCTCCCCCGGGCTCCGCTGACCAGCCCCATTGACAAGAAACGGCGTGTTGCAGCGGGACTATCTGCAACTACACAGTCCCGCTGGAGCGGGCGAAGCGGTGCCCCCTTGCTGCCCGGAGGCGTTGTTTCAGCTAGAAGTGGCAGCCGTGTTAAGTTCTAGTCCCAGGTAAGGACCTGGAAGGAACGCCGCCAGATCTCCTGCCCGTCGCGTTGCGCGGTCGATTCACCTTCACTATGCGGGCTTGTCGGCAGGGAAGGGGGTGGCATGGGGGCAGGGCGGCGGCGTGTCCGCAAGGTGGCGCCAGGCCGGCCGGAGGGGCCCGGTGAGCGGTTGCTTGGCGTCATGCTGGACCGGCTTCACCAGATGCCGCCCCAGCTGATCGCGCCTCTGGTCGCGGAGGAGGCAGCCAGGATCGGCGGCCGGGACGTGTGCATCCTGCTGCAGGACTATGGCCAGCGGATGCTCCGGCCGCTGCCGGGCAGGGGGCTTGTGACGGGGGAGTCCAAGCCGATCGACGGTTCCGCGGCCGGCCGGGCCTTTCTGCGCATGACTGTGGTCGAGGAGCAGCGGGACGACGGCGTGCGAATGTACCTGCCGCTGATAAACGGCAGCGACGAGGTGGGGGTGCTGGCCCTCACCCTCGACGCTGCCGATGAGGATGACCGACGGCTGCTGCGGCAGCTCGCGGTCCTAGCCGGCGGCATGCTGGCCGCCAAGAACGCCTACACCGACCAGTTCCTCCAGGCCCGGCGCAGCGCCCCGATGAGCCTGTCCGCCGAGATCCAGTGGGCGCTGCTTCCCCCGATGACCATGATCACCCCGCAGGTCGCGCTGGCCGGGATCCTCGAGCCCGCCTATGACGTCGCTGGTGACAGCTTCGACTACGCGATCAACGATAACGTTGTCCACCTCGCCGTCATCGACGCGATGGGCCACGGCCTGAACGCTGCCATGCTCGCGACGCTCGCTATCAGCGCCTACCGTCACGCCAGGCGGGCCGGTGTCGGGCTCGCCGACTTGTACGGGCTGATGGACGCGGTCATCGAGAAGCAGTTCGGGCCCGACCAGTTCGTCACAGCGCAGATGATGCGCCTGGATATCGCAACAGGGCACCTGCAATGGGTCAACGCTGGCCACCCGGCGCCGCTGCTGATCCGCGGCCGCAGGGTTGCCCAGGCGCTGGAGAGCCCCGGAACCCTCCCGGTCGGCTTCGGCGGAGCCACGCCAGTCGTCAGTGAGCGCGAACTCCGGCGCGGCGACCGGGTGCTGTTCTTCACCGACGGTGCCTTCGAGGAACACCAGCCGGGCGGGCAGCAATTCGGCATGGAGCGCTTGATCGACTTCGTGGAACGCGCCGGGCAGGTAGGCGAGGGCGTCCAGGAGATGGTGCGCGGTCTCTCCCGCGCCCTGGCGTTGGCACGAGGCGGCGTGACCACCGACGACACTACCTTGTTCCTGGTGGAGTGGCGGGGCGGCTCCGTCGGTTAGCTCATCGGTCCCTCGCATCCGGTTCGCCACTTGACCAGCAGGCGAAATCTGCGGCTGTGCTCGATGGCCCGCAGGATGGCGATGTCGCGGTCTGGCGGGGGATCGCCACGGTCAGCTGGCAGCCGCAACCGGGTCGAAACATACGGCAGCGACAATTGGGCGATGCTGCACAGACGCGTCCGGATCGGATGCACCTTCACGTACGTGGCCGAGATCGACACGCCGGTGATCTTCCTGGTGAAGCCGCGCTCGTCGGCGGACACGGCAATCGGCCACGAACGGTGGGCGTCTGAGCCGTACATGCCGATCCGCGGGTACGAGGACCTGTACGGGAACCCGTGCATCCGCGCCGTGCTTCCGGCGGGCCGGTCGACTTTCGGGTATGAGGGCGTGGCCGTCGTCCCGGATGCCGCCGAGGATGCCGACGAGAACGCTCCCGAGTCCGCGGCCAGTGCCCTGCCTGATGACACCTTGATCTACACGCTGCCCAGCCGGTACTGCCTGCCCGACGCACTTGGCAACGAGGCATGGTCCCGGTTCGGCGGCATGCCCCCGGGCTACCGGCGTGTCCAGTCGATCTGCTCGTACGTGAACGGCCATCTTGATTTCCAGTACGGCAGTTCGACCGCAGGCACGAGTGCCACGGACGTCAACGCCGCCGGTCGGGGCGTCTGCCGCGACTTCACTCACCTGGCGATCTCGTTCTGCAGGGCGCTGAACATCCCGGCTAGGTACGTCTTCGGCTACCTGCCCGACATGGACGTCCCGCCGGATCCGGCCCCGATGGACTTCGCGGCCTGGATGGAAGTCTGGCTTGGCGACCGGTGGTGGACCTTCGACCCGCGCAACAACACGCGGCGCAAGGGCCGTGTTGTCATCGGCCGGGGACGAGACGCGACCGACGTGGCGATGGCCACGACCTTCGGCGGCCCGTTCCTTGAATCGATGGTGGTCCAGGCCGAGGAGGTGCCCCGATGACTCGCGTCGCGCGGCTGGCACGGCCATCCGCCGACCGGGCGGAGCAGCGGTCCGTTCGGGCCGAATCCTTTTCCCGAACGGACCGTGGCTGAACCTGTCAGCGGCGGCGACGGCCCCGGAAGCCGGCGGACATCGCCGCCGCGCCGCGGCCGGCCGCCGGAGCGGCCACGACGGCTGCCAGCCGGGCGGCGGGCAGCGTGACGGGAGCAGCTGCGCCGAGCGTCTCGCCCGACCCCGTCTGCCCCCGGCCGAGGATGTCCCGGCCGGCCAGGGCGTCAGACAGCGTGGCGGCCTGAATGGGAAACGGCGCGGTGATGCCCGCCGCCGCCAGCGCAGCCACGAGCGGCGCCGGAACACCCGCCCCGGCGAAGGAAGTGGCGTGCGGGGCAGGGGAAGCGACGGTGCACGGATCGGCGGGCCTCGCGTGACGGCGCCTTCCGCGCGAGCCGGACTGAGGTTCGGCGGGCAGAACGGACAAGAAGAACCTCCGGAGTAGGTGGTCGCGTTTTCGCAGGCCACCACGTCCGTGGAAACCAGCTCGCTCATCAGCAGCGCACGACCAGCGCGCCGCGTGCGGCCGCGCCTCAGCCTGATTGGCCGCGCCGGGCTACCGTCAACGTAGCCTGGCACTTCCGGCGTTTGGCTAGCGCATAGCTAGCCGCGGCCCGGCGGGGAACAGCCGGCGAAGACGGCCGGCGGTGGCCGCGACGGCGGGCGAGTAGTTCAGCGGCTCCCGGCTGAGAACCGACAGCAGAGAGCGGGCGGCCTGGATCAGCGCCGCGTGGCTGGTACCCGCATCGGCCCGCGCGAGTGCGCGCAAGGCCGGGGAGAACCGGCGGCGCGGATCCGCGTCACGCCAGGCGTCGGCGCTGGCGAGGAGGTCGGCGACGGCCGCGTGCAACTCGCCGCTATCAGCACCCAGGCCCGCCTGCCCCTGGGCGGGCACGTCCGCAGGGGCAACCGCAGGGCCGGTCCCGTACGGGGCCGTGCCAATGCCTTGCATCCGGTCGGCTATCGCGGCCTGGACCGTGGGGTAGGTCCCGAGGCGCCGGCTGAGCCCGGTGGCGATCAGCACCCTGGCCACCTCAGGCTGCAGTGCGGCCAGACGCAGCGTACCGCCGAGCAGGACAGCACGGCGCCGCGTGTTCACCAAAACCTCAAGGCCGCTGGCGTCCGCGTAGTGAACCGCGGACATGTCGATGACGAGTTGGGTGGCGCCGGGACGGAGCAGACCAAGCAGCCGTTCCCGCACCGCGGGCACGGCGGCGATGTCCAGGTCACCCCCGAGGGCGGCGATGACCGCGCCGTCGCGGCCGGCCGTCACGGTCGAGGTAACGGGACCGACGTCCTTGGTCACGGGATACGTCACAGTGCTTTCCGATCGGATGGTTCTCCTCGGATCCGGACAAGACGCATTCGGATCGCGGCAGGTCAGTCAGCTGCGATGTGCCATCGGGTGCTTCGGACCGGCGGCGTCTCGCTGACCGGCCGAGCGCGTGAACCCGCCGGAACCGGAAAGCGACAGTCGCCAGCGACTGACATCCAGCATGGTCAGCCTACGTCGGCAGGAGAAAACTAGCAATACTTTTCCAGAATCCGTCGACTTACTACGCAAGCGCCTGGGTTACACTGGCCACGAAACGCGGACAATTGCCGTCCAAGTCCCCGGCGGCTCCCGATCAGCACGGCCACGCCCGACAGCGAGGAGCCACCATGACGCCTGCCCCTGCCAGCCCGCGCGGCAGTGACTACGCCGCTCTGTCCAGGCAGGTGAGGCAGGCAGGCCTGCTGGACCGCCGGCTGCGGTATTACGCCTGGAAGATCACGCTCACCGCGGCGGCACTTGTGCTCGGCTGGGCCGTCTTCGCCGTCATCGGAAATTCGTGGTGGCAACTGGCTGACGCCGTGTTCCTGGCGGCCGTCTTCGCCCAGTTCGGCTTCCTCGGCCACGATGCCGGGCACAGCCAGGTCTTCCGCACCCGGCGTGCCAACGCCGTCCTCGGCCTCGCGTGCGGCAACCTCGGCGCCGGGGTCAGCTACGACTGGTGGACAGGCAAGCACAACCGGCACCACGCCCACCCGAACACCGAGGGCGCAGACCCGGACATCGCGATCGGCGCGCTGGCATTCTCCCCCGCCAATGCCCGGACGGCGCGCGGCATCCAGCGACTGATCTTCCGCTATCAGGTCTACCTGGTCATCCCGATGCTGTTCCTTGAGGCGCTCAGCCTGCACGCGTCAAGCATCCGGCGGATGACGGGGCCCGGCTGCCGGCACCGGGCGTGGGAGGCGACGCTGCTCGGCGCGCACTTCGCCGCGTGCCTGGGCGCGGTGTTCCTTGTGCTGCCGCCGGTCAAGGCGGTGACGTTCATCCTCGTGCAGCAGGGCCTGCTCGGCTTCTACCTGGGCTGTTCCTTTGCACCCAACCACAAGGGCATGCCCATCCTCGCTGCCTCCGACAAGACCGACTTCCTGCGACGCCAGGTCCTGACCGCGCGCAACGTCCGCGGCGGCTGGCTCACCGACTTCGCCCTCGGCGGCCTGAACTACCAGATCGAGCACCATCTCTTCCCGTCCATGCCCCGGCCGAACCTGCGCCGGGCCCAGGCCATGGTGGCCGCGTTCTGCGCCGACCGGGGCGTGGCATACACGCAGACCAGCCTGCTTGCCTCTTATGCCCAGGCGCTTAGGCACCTCGCCGCCGTCGGCAGCGACCTGGCCAGCCCGGTCCCAGCCATCGGGACCACCCCGGTGCCCGCTCGGCGCTGACCGCGCCAGGCACCGCGTGCGGTTTCAGCCGGATCCCGCGGATCCCGGCCCGGTACCAGCGAGCCCGGCATCGCCGCCCCCAGCGAGCCCGGCATCCTGGCCCCCGAGAAGGGCCAGCAGATCACCGATGGCCAGACGCCTGTCGGCCGATTCCGGCACCGGAAGATCAACCTCCACCCGGTAGCGGTTCCGGCGGCCGCCCTTCTCCTTGACGATGTACCCGGCCTCGGCGAGGTCACTGACGATCCCGAACGCGCTGCGCTCGGTGATCCCGACGGACGCGGCTATATCACGCAGCCGCACCCCCGGATCGCGGGCGATGCACAGCAGCACCAGAGCATGGTTGGTCAGGAAGCCCCAGGTCCGCATGCGCGGAAACTACCACATCACATTTCCGGAATACCATTGCCAGCTTCCCCGGCAGCGATGACAGGGCGCCGCCGCGACCACGGCCCGCGCGACAGACTCGCCCGGTTAAGCAGGTGGCCAGTGTCCAGGCTGAGCTACACCAAAACGGCCCTTGCCGAGGTAGCCGCACTGGCCGACGCCCGCAGGTCAGGGTGCTGAGTCTCCCCGCGGGTCGTCCTTTCCCTCTTCTCGGCGCTGATCCTCGATCACCGAGGCGACGTGCCGGACGCATACTTCAAACGCGAGCGGGTCGACATCGTGCATGCCGCGCAGCTTCTCCATGAAGTCGAGCATGTGCCGCACAGTGTGATCCGGCAGCCTCCCCACGCTCATGAACTGGCCCGCGCCGGACTCGGCGAACCCGGGCACGGTCCCCGGCTTAATCCCGTAAAAGTCGCCCACGATCCTCCTCCGATCCATTGCCGCCAGGCACTAGTGTCGTGCCTCGCGTGCCCATGATCGCCAGGGCGGCTCTGCCGGGCGGGCTGACAGGACCCCGGTCAGAGCTTAGTCATCCGGGCGAAGGGCGCCATGATCCGCATCTTTTTGGTAGCGAAGTCGACGACGACGGCACCGCTCTCGACAAGAATGACCCGTCCGAGGCCGTACTTGTCGTGTGTTACCAGGTCATCCAGCTCATACTGTTCGGCTGGAGGCTTCTCGGGCGGGGGTTTGAAAGGGCTTGAGGGCAGGTAACGCCGGTTCGAGGCGCGGGGACTGTTCACCATGACTAGTCTGTGCCTTGCCGCGATCCGACGCCAGCAGGCGCCAGCCGGGTCGCCAGCGCGCCGGGCAGGTCCGGGCAGACGGTAAGGCAGCGCTCCAGACCGGTGGAGTGCAGCAGTTCCGCGACCGGAGGGCTCGGGGCTGCCAGGAGGACGACGATGCCCTGCTCTGCAGCGTGGCGCTGCGTGCTGATCAGGACGGCCAGCCCCGCCGGATCGCAGGACTGCACGCGGGACAGGTCCAGAACCAGCCGCGTGGTCCCAGGACGAAGCGCGCTGATCAGGCGTGGCCGGAGCGCCGAAGCGGCGGCCAGGCCAAGATCACCGTCCAGCCGCAAGACGGTCGTGCTCGTCGAGAGATCCGGTCGCTGAGTCGTCGTCACTGTGCCGACGCGGGTCATGACGTAGATTCCGAGTCGACCGCGGGCACGGTTATCGCGGCGAGAATGGCCGGGGAGTGCTCATGGTTACCAGCCGTGACGGCCTGCCGCATGGCCGCCGAGGCAGCCTCTTCGCTGGCCTGCGCGGGGATGGTAACCAGATCGGTGCGCTCGCCGCTGGCAGAGATCGCGGTCAGCAGACCGGCGGGCATGGAATCGAACCAGCCCAGCTTCACGACGCGGCGGCCCCGAGAGGTAGGGAAGGACAGCAGGCGGGGCCTGGTGGCGTCCCAGTCACCCGTGCCGAGCATGACCCGGATAATGCGGCCGTGACGCTCGTCGAGCTCTGGGATCAGCCCCGGCAGCTCGGCGGCCGGGTCATTCGTCCTTGGCCACCAGCCGCCATCAAGCAGCCCGCGGCCGGTTCGGTCCTGCTGCACGAGCAAGCGGGCTCTGACGGGCCGGGCTGGGGCCTCCGTCGTCTGGCGTTGGTCGGTACTCTGCATGATCTCTGCCTTCCTCGCTTACGGCCGCCGCCGTGCGGGCCGTGACGGCGGAGCAATCGTGTTCACGGTAAAGGCCGCTTTTTGCTGGTCAGGCTGCCAGGGACTATCCTGCTGTGAACGCCATTTACTTCTTAAGTACACTTATCACGCTACAGTGAACATCGTTCACAGTCAAACCGCACCGGCAGGGAGACCGGCATGACAGGACAGCAGACAGAACACGGGGACGCGCGATCACTGTGGTTCGGCCCCGCGGACGAGGGGAATCGCGGCCGCCTTGCGCTCACTCGCGAGCGCGTCGTCGCCGAGGCGCTCGCGGTCATCAGTACCGACGGCGCGCAGGCCCTCAGCATGCGCGCGATCGCCGCTCGCCTCGGCGTGGTGCCCGGCGCGCTCTACCGTCATGTCCGCAGCAAGGAACAGCTCTACGATCTCGTGCTCGACGGGGTGCTCGCCGAGGTCGACCGCCGGGCCGACCCCCGCGTGCCCTGGGCCGGTCAGGTCGCGACCCTGGCGCGCCGGCTGCGGGCGGTCCTGGAAGACCGTCCCGGCATCGCGGCTCTGCTCAAGTCCCGCGACCCCGTCAGTCCCGCGTCACTGGCCCTTGCCGAGGCGTTCCTCGAGCCGCTGCACGCGGCCGGGCTGCCCGGCCGCCAGGCCGCCCTGGCCTTCCGCCTCATCTACGACTACACCGTCGGCTTCGCCCTCGCCGATCCAACATCGCCTGCCGAACAGCGGCTCGCCGACCCTGCGACCAGGCAGGAACTGCACACGTTCCTCCGCACCCTGCCCGCCAGCCGTTTCCCCGCCCTGGCCGCCCATGGCGCGCTCGCCTGGACCAACGACCGCGACGAGCGCTTCAGCTCGGGCCTGGAAACCCTCCTGCACGGCGTGCAGGAGGGTCTCGGACCTGATGCCAGGGAGTCTGCTGCGGACGCGTAACGCGGTCGCGCCTGAACCGCCGGCAGACCGCCAGGAAGTCGGGTCAGAACTGCGAGAAGCAGGTGGCGACGTTCAGGCGGCGCTGCCCGCGCGGCCGGAAGGCGAGCGTCAGGGTGCGGGTGCCGCTGCCGGCGGCCTCAGATGGGGCGGACGTGCTCGGCCTGCGGCCCCTTGTCACCCCGGACCGTGGTGTACTCCACGCGCTGGTTGTCCTGCAGGCTGCGGTAGCCGTCGGTGTCGATCGCCGAGTGATGGACGAATACATCCGGCGTGGCGTCGTCCGGCGCGATAAAGCCATAGCCCTTGTCCGCGTTGAACCACTTCACTGTTCCCTGAGCCACTGCGCTCTCCTCCTGGAACGATCATCAGGACCCACGAGCGTGCATCCCGGGCTGCACGGCCACCTGCCCCTCCACCAGAGAGGGGCCTGGAATGCAAGCGCCCGCTGTCAGAATCCGCAGGCGCTGTGACACGAGCACGAACTTCGACTACAACCAGTTCCATCTAACACCATCGCCTGCCCGGCCGCCATGTTGAAGGAAATACGGGACGCGGCACCCGTATCCTCGACGGCCCAGGGCGTGCTTAAAGCGGCGTGCGGGGTCCGGTTGCACTGGAGCCCTTCTACCGACCGGGAAGAGGGCGGGACGGCCGCCAGAGTGGCCAGGCGGCAGCTCACCGACGGGAAGCTGGCCCCGGGTTTCTCGTACCGGCGGTCGGCAGGCCTTGCGCCAGCAGGGCGCCTATGGATTCGCCTTCGTCCAGCCCGAAGGCGGCGACGCAGACCAGTCCGGCGACGTTTCGCGCGTCCGTGCCGAGAGCGGTCACGATCTGCCCGCCGTGGGAGTGCCCGGCCACGATGACCGGGCTGTCCTGGCGATCTAGTACCTGCCGGAGCCGGGCAACGTCCGCTGCCATCGAGGACTCCGGGAACCGCGGGGCGGTTGCGGTGTAGCCGTCGGCCTGAAGGCGCTCGATGACGGCGCTCCGGCACGAGCCGTCGGCCTAGGCGCCGTGCACCAGGACGATGCTCGGTTGAACGGTCGTGTCGGTTATTCCTCTCCGGGGG
>Ga0335074_10009830_pt1 | contig 13369 bp, 14 predicted proteins | sample Lox_Sample_23_FD_206715 | JGI IMG/M metagenome (GOLD analysis project Ga0335074, IMG submission 206715) | Soil microbial communities from Loxahatchee National Wildlife Refuge, Florida, United States - Lox_Sample_2.3 | ecosystem: Environmental > Terrestrial > Soil > Wetlands | place: USA...
AGCCAAAGATCGACTAGGGGCTCTCGGGACTTTCGTTTGCCCAAAGTAGATGTGTGCTCCATTTGTCTAACAATTAAGGTAGGTCACGTGTCTAATATTATCAATCGTAACCACGCTTAGCGAGTTATTACCTAAGGCCCTTGCCACCCGCCTCTATCTTAGAACTCTTTCCTACCAAAGCCTTGCTGCTCCAGCTAACGACGGCCAGATCATGTCGTAGGTTTTGTTTGATGTCAACGTTCTACAACATGGAACCACCACCAACAAGTTCCAGGCTATTGGAGGCAAGTTCCAAAGAGATTCCTTCAACTTATATGGTGGTCACTTACTGAAATAGGCCTGCAACACATGCCGGAAAAGGAAGGTCAAATGCGACCGTCAGCGTCCAACATGTGCTCCATGCAGCAAGTCACGTATGGAATGTAGTTATACTGATAGAGTCAAAGTGTTAAAAACTCCACGACGCAAGTTGGTAACATCTTCTAGTAACAAAAAAGTTTGTGAAAACTAATATCATCAGATCTACGAGAGCCAAGCAGTTTGAAGATCGTTTAGAAAAAGTAGAAAGCCTCCTAAAACTTCCTGTGGCCGTTTTGGAGAGAATGGCCAAGGAAACCGGAATGATGAACGGCTTAGATCATTCTGCTGGAAGCACCTCGAACAGCAATGATGCATCTATGATGGATTCTAAGCAGTCTCAGCAAGGTATTGATGGAGCCGCCCAATCCGTGATGAACATTACAATAGCTTCATGTCCCAATGGTGGACAAGGAGCCGAAGGTCTCACTTTAGAACAACCTGTACGGGAGAGCGACTCTTCTACAAACACGACTGACACAGGCAGCGCGGTTCAAAAGGTTAGTTTATTCGGTAATAATGAATTGCCACGCATCTTCAAGCCACTACCGCCAAAGTATGAGGCTATCTCTTTGCTTGAAATGTATTTCGCCAGGTTTAATAGTGTCTTCCCGCTACATCACCAGCAAAGTTTCATGCAGTTGGTGCAAACACGTTATTCCATAGAATATGATGGAGATGTAGGATGGTGGAGCAACCTGAACATGGCTCTCGCTCATGGATGTCGAATAAGAACCTTGAATTCTCAAGGAGCGACTAAGGACGATGAGGAATCGTGGGCATATCTCGAGAATGCCCTAGCTGTTGTTCCTTTTCTAGCTGTTCGGACGCCATGTTTGTCAAGTATCCAAGCGCTCCTTGGGATGGCAGTCTTCCTCCAGGCGACTCCTGTTCCTCGCTCATATTCTCTCCTTGTCGCAAATGCCATTCGATTGGGGCATAGCATTGGCCTACATAGACAAGAGTCATATCACAACGGCATGCATGTAGCCGAGATTGAGCAACGGAAAAGAGTTTTCTGGCTTTGCTATATCCTTGATAGGGACATCAGCATGCGCTCAGGACAACCTCCTGTTCAGCATGATGACGATATAGATGTAGATCTACCTTGCGATAGCCCCAGTGATGGCGTTGGTTACATATTCCTTGCTCATGGACTCTTGCCAATGAACTTCCTCCGACTTCGCATACAGCTTGCCATTATTCAAGGGGCGATATACAGAGATTTATACAGCGCGAAAGCGACTAGGCAGTCAGATGATCGTCGAGCAACTGCTATTAGAGAACTTGATGAGAGACTGAAACAATGGAAGAGCGGCACCCGCATCGATTTCCAACCAGAATGCTTGACTCAAATGCTTCAGGAGCCCTTTGATATTCTTCATATCGTCATTTTGCACTTTACTTATTTCAATTGTCTAACCTTAATCCATCGGTCCTCTTTTCAAAACATGTCATGGAAAACCCGCACTCCCAACTCTATTGAGCCTTTCAATCCTCGAAACTTCTCATCTAAGCCAATTGTCATCGAGACAGCACGAAATGCCCTCAACCTACTCAAGCTTATCCCTGTTGGAAAATACTCTTGCATCTGGTAAGTTTCTCTGAGAGGATGTATTTAACTCATCCATCTCTTGGGCTGACATCTCCCAACAGGCTCACACTCCAGTTCTCCTGTTCAGCAATAATCACCCTCTTACGCAACATCCACCTCAATCCAACTTTACCAAATGCCATTCCCGACCTCAAACTGGTGGATCCGATGCTTAGAATGTTTTGTGAGCTGGCTTCGCAGCACGTTATTGCGTATGCAAAGAGCAGGCCCGAAGACGGAGAGAAGCTTGAAAAGAGTGGGATCATCACTGAGTTGATGAGAATGCGCGATTTCTGCTTCGTTCTAAGAGATCGCGCGAAGGCTGCACTTGACATGGCAACGATGACGACATGTGACTCTAACGGAGCCACTGAAGTTCCCTCTAGTTTTGAGTTTATGAGGCATCATAACGACATAGCTAACAACATAGCTATGGCATTAAGCAATAGCAACAAGAAGCCTCCAGCGGATTTTGTTCAAGCATTTGAGACTACCTTTACGAAGCCTATCGAAGCAACAAATGGAAATTCTGTACAACCTAACCCATCAATTACGCACACCAGCTCAACTAATCCAGTACCGTCAACAAAAGTAGCAGGAGAGCAGCCCTTCGTAGATCCATCATCTCATGGACTCAGCGGTCATGAGAGCCACATCAACTTCGCAAATAGCATGGAGGGTATTATCAACCATACAGTCATTGACTCCCAAGAACTCGCTGTCCAGGAAGAGACCGGGCTGTGGAATTGGTGGGATCTGATTGAAATGGATTTTGAGGGTAATACGCAGATGGGTTAATCAAGTCGGCGCGGGGAAGAGAAGAAAGACATGGATAGAATACCATGACAAGAGTGTACCGATAAGAGAGTGGATCGAGGAACCGCCCAAGATATCCACGAGACCTCGCACTATAGCCTTGCCTAGGGGTCTTCATTCCAGGGAAAGAAACACGATACTAAACAAGTCCGGCTGGCATGAATAAGTCCTGTGACAAGAGGTGGTCATGGAAGTTAGATTGCATATGCCTGTAGCTCCAACAACCGCATACAAGAAAATCTATGATCAAGTCAATATTGTATCGAGAATTGATTGCTTCTTTGTCAAACTGTACGTAAAGTGGTTTACTAATGAGGCAGTAATGGATGCCCCATCTCTCGCCTAAGTTAGCGACCTTAATAATTCACGCAGCTCAGCAACACCATCGTAGTAGATGTCATAAATAGTCGAAATGAATGAGGAGGTTAGAGGGCTTCGACGTCCTTGATACGACCCGATACGGGGTCGACCTTCCGGAGCCCGGGCTCAAGGGTGAGTCCTGGTCTAAGTTCCACAATCAAGCAAACTTATGTCCATGGCTATGCACAAGGCTGCGACGATAAGTGCGGGAGATCAGCTGCAAGGTCGCAACCAAACTCCGATAGTACCAATGCAATGTAAGTACCTTGCCAATTAATGGTCTTAGATCACATCTTAATCAAGCCCATTCGATGTCCCGGTCATATAAAGCGAGAGAAATCAATCCGATTACTGGATCGTGAACCATCGTCAGATATCATTTTCAACCGTCATTTATGTTCGAAAGCGTATCACCAGCCACATCATATCTCTATGCATGTTCATGTACTCTGACTCAGTCCTTAGCCAACCAAAACTTTCGATCAATTTACGCTGGCTCTCATTGGATTTCGCTCATCCTTGGAATTAAAGACACGATTCGCGTTTTCGTCTCTCAGGTAAACAACACTAGCAGCCACAAGGCGTAGAGCCGAGCCCCTCGCGGCCGAAGCTGACCACATGTGGGTCTCTGTGCAACACATACGACCCTTAAAAAGCATATGCATACTAGTGGCGATCGAATACACCTTACCTCGAAAGGTTCAATTCCAATTAGTCAAGTAAGGAAGGCGGGGCAGAAGGAGGCCTTTTTCGATACCTATCAGTCCCCTCCATCAAGTTTGTATCGCATAGCATGCCTGCAGTTGAGGCGGCAACCGCTGCAGATGCGGAATGCATGGCTAGAGTCAGCCGTCGTAGAGTCTCCTCTTTTCATTAAGGCCTCGAATGGTGGCCGTGGTGCTCTAAGGCTCATATATACATGCTCCCTTCATATCCCTTTTTCTATACTCAGCAAAATCTCAAATTTCGAACTATTGCTTTGGCCGTCCTTCCTTTCTGTTCTAGAAGGTCATTAAAACCTCATTTCTTCCTCTGGGTCGCATTCCAAGAGCCTAAGACACGATGTCGCGCTCGCAGCTCCGTAATAAGTTTATAGTGTTTGATACGGCTATCGATAGCCATAGGTTTCCTCCGACTCTAGGTGAAGCCTTGAACAAATTGTCGCAAGAGGATCGATCGTCCGACTCCTCAGGACACATGCTACGGTCAAGCCGATCTGAGAAGTCTCTCTGTCTTCCCGCCGCGCCTCCCTCAACACGAAAAAGCTCGTCTGAATTATTCGACTATATGACTCATGACAAAGCGAGAGGTGGATCATTTTCGTCCAATGGATCCGCTCCAGGCATGGTTGAGGACCATTCTGGTTTATCTGATTCGGATGCCGATCCTCCTGCTGAACATGATTCATATGAGGAGTCAATGGGTCGCTTATGGGACACGTACGAGACCCTTCTAGATCAGAATGAGTCGACGGAAGCGATCATGTTCCATTGTGCATACCTCCCAGGTTGTTCAGATAATTTCCAAGCGCCATTGCCACCATTATCATCCGAGCCCAGGTTACCCCACAAGGCCTTCCAGCTCCAGTCCCGTGTCAAATCCCAGCCTTCAGGGGATTTCCAGGCGATTCAGCGTTCCTTTATCCCGGTGCCCACACGCAATCAGCCCAGAGTGACTGTTACACCCCGACATTACAGAGAAACAGATGAAGGTCCATCAATTACTATCACGGACTCCATCTCTGTGAATGGATCGACAAGTCTTCACCGCTCTCATGCTCAACGAACTGCTCACCGAGCACCTAATACTCTCAAGTCTTTACCACCTGTACCACAGAAACGTGCAGGATGTTCTTTCCAGCCTTCACCATCGAAGCGATCCATATCTCAGCCACCTACCCATCCACTCCCTCATCACCAGCACCCCGTGTACCTCAATCGGCCATATGATGCGCGCCCAGTAACCAACGCCTGCAATAGCAGCCATGCATACTCTTTCCACAACACGCCTCCGTTACCTCCAGTTGAGAAGTCGACTTTCGACTATGACACAGATGATGAAAGTCGTCATGACCCAATCTCGCAACTAACATCTTCCTTTGCCTCCAAAATGCACATTCGCGGCTTATCCTTGGGAAGCAAGCTCGGTCTAATTGGCAAGAAGGATAGCAGCAAGTATGAAGGCACTGGACGCAGACGGAGCGCAACTGAGATTGTAATGGGGGTTTTCGGACGTGCCAGAAAGTAGCGGCTTGCTCGGTGGAGAAGCCTTGGCGTCCAGCGTTTAAGATGGAATGCTATTTGCATTACTATGACTGAAGGCAGCGGCCTTAGTCTTCTAATTGCATGCTGAATTATGACAGGATGACGATTCAAGATGATGCTATAATGTTGTGAAATCCGACCTTTCTATGAGAGTATGTTTAGATGACATAAAGCAAGACTATTTATGACATCGGAGAGGAATTGGAAAGGCATTACAGATTGTAGTCGGGAGGGACAGGCAGATGTCTTCACGTGTTATGATCCTTTTCTTTGGCACTTCATATGCCCAAAAGTATCTCCTTAACACTCTCTTAAACTCTTCTTACAATCTCCTTACCATCAGCTAGCTCTCATACAGCTTGATTTGTCATATGAACTCGTAGTGTTACACTACAATATATTCGGTATTCACGCATGCTGAACTTTAAGCCAAAGTCGCTGAGCATGTGAACTTCGGAGCATACCCTAGAACATGTCACCGTGTAAGGCATTAGAACATACAAACCACGGATTGGAAAGCAATTCCGAATCCTCCATCCTCTTTCATCCTTACGTGCCACAACCAAGCCTCAAAAGGACCCTTCTCAGCCCACCAACGCCACAAAATCGGGAATCGACACTGAGAGGTAGGAGCAAACAACTCCGATCTCCACAACCCTCGCTTGGCATCTGAAAATCTGGAATTAGGGCATCGATCGACCGATCGGTTTATCGAAACCGACTGATAGGTCTCCCTGCAATATTAGTCCATCGCCTCCACCCGGTCACCGCAAACTAGCTGTATGGAACGCGGATGGCGGGCCGGAGTAAGGGACAAACAACGGCCCACACCGATCGACATTGCAGTATTCCAATTCCGACGAGAACGATTTATGATGGGAGCAAACTGTCATATCTGAGCTTGCTCAGCTCAAGCCGGCTAGATAGTGGCATGCGGATGCCAGCATACTTGTATTGCACGGCCCGGAGAGTCCAAGACCTAGAAAAGGGACCCTGCATCGAGGGCTTCGAAAAAGTTTGTGATCCACAGGGCTGCTTTCCTTTTGGCTGGCTTGATAGGGGCCTTGAGACAGCCTTGGGCAGGAGAGGCTTCTGGCTGCTGAACTTCTGTGTTGGATTAGTATGCGTCTCAATAAATGCATCTTTCCGTTTGTCTCTAAGCCAAATCCTTGATGTCATTTCTTAAGTCGCATCAACCGGGAAGGGCGCCTTGCCGCACGGCTGCAGTATTCCGTCGCTATGTCATCGGACTCGGAGAGATCAGAAGGTTGACTTCGGTTCAGGTCGAGTTCCAAGACCTTTTCGGGTTAGGTGCTTGAGGGGCTGTAAGGCACCCGGCGAATGATGGCGGGTTTCCTTGATGAGACTTTGTACTCATCTTGCGCGCTAGCCGCTGAAGCTTATTCGCTGCTTTACTTTTCGACAAAATTTCCTGGCTTGTTCGCGTTCATGGGCCACAAGTTCACTTCTTATCGTGATTGTCTTGGGATTGGGAAGTTCTTTAACTTAGCTAATAGTTAAGTACTATTTTTTTGACTATGCTTTTGACGACAGGAGTTTACTTGACGACAAAAGCTTAGTGAATGACAGAACTCTTTTAAACGGCAAGATCTTATTTTCTCGTCGTGGAGTCTCTGGTATTTTGCACAAAGAAATCGCTCGTACACTTCAACTTCTCCAACTCTTCCCTCTTTTCTTGTCATGTAGTCTCTGGTATTTTGCACAAGGATCGCTCCCCTACTCCGTACGCTTTCAACTTCTTCAATTCTTCCTTCTTTTTCTTGTAGCATGCTTTCGAGACGAGCGATTCTAGTTGTATTTTTAGTCAAGATCGGCGATATAGTCAGCAATGGCAAAAACTCGACTTTTTGCCCAAAACTGAGAAATTCAAACCCCAGTAGCCAAAAGTCGAGGAATTCAAAACTCAGCCTTTTGCTATGAACTGCAAGTTTCCAACTCACACTCTGAAATTGAGAACTTGGCGTTTCGAGAGTTTTCAACTCGAAAATTAAGCGTAGATAATGAGGACAATCTTCATTGCATTTCTTCTGTTTATGACCTTGCGTTCTAGATTCTATATATAACCCTATTCGTTACCCTTCATAATGCCCTGCCGTGACACCGCTTAAGTCGTAATCCAAATCCGTTACAAATTTATCATAATGTCGTCCCGAACCCCGTAACTATCCCCGGGGAAGTGAATCATCCAGCGCCGCCGAAGGAATCAAACCGAAAACCTGCTCCTGCTTGTTTCGAAATCTCTTCCGCCAGTGCTTAGCCATTCTCTCCGCTTCATCCTTCGCATCATATTGATGCCCACATGGTTCCCTCCATCCCTGGCTTTGAACACACCAAATCCATATCTCACTTCTTCAGCCCTAAATGCCCCACTGCCGCGTTCTCGCCTGCCCACAAGTCGCGCTCTCAAATCGGCTTTGCCTCTCACCGTTCTGAATGCAGCATCGTGGACTAGGTCACTCGCGTAGACGAATGAGATGATCTCCGCAAGGCAGGAGACGGAGTGCGGGAGGTGATAGCGCTTCCTCTTTCCTGTTCCAAGAAGTGAGACTGCAATGGTGATTAAGCCGATCTCGGCGAGAATGAGAACAATGACAATGATGTAGAAAGATGCGAGGTTTGGTAGCATCTCAACCACGTTTGATGGGACGAACTGAATCGGAAAGAAGAGCCCGCCGGCGAGTACCGGAAGTAAGATTGTCAAAGGTGCGATGACGGAGATAAAAGCAATCATACTGTGGCCGTTTGTGAGGGCCGGGAGAAATGGGATTGATGCAGTGTAGTCGAGAAGGATGGACTCGGAGGCTATCGCGCCGTCTGGATTCGATAGAGCTGCCCAAGGAGCAAGCTGATAAAGCATCAAAGATGTGGATCTGAAGGCGCAATAGATCAGCAGCCCGAGGATGGAAGGCACAAGGGAGTAGAGGAAATTTGCAGGCGAAAAGCCTGCAGTGTTGGGCGCAGCAGGGACGAGAGGTAAAAAGCCATTCCGTAAGGCGGTGGACGGAAGAAATGAGATAATAAGCAGAGCGAGCAGCAGGAAGAACCCAGCGATGGGCCAAAGGAGGACCATGGCATCGTTCAAGTACCAGGGAATATGTCGGAAACGCATTTCAGGCTGAGCAAGTTGGTACGAAGACCTTCCCTCAACATCGATCAGATGCCTTTTGTCATTCATAAGGCGGTGAAGTGTTTTCTCTGCCTTGCCGTCCTGAATAGTATAGCGACGTGTCGGAGCGCCTTCTTCCCCGATACAGTAGAAAATCTCCTGCAGCGCGTCATTCGTCCGCCAGTAGCCAAGCCGTTCGCTGCTCACTGCTAGCTTGGTACGAAGCTCTTTCTTACTGGCCATGGCCTCAGTATCTTGATACTCATCCAAGCTATTACTACGCGGCAGTAACGCAATAATGTCCGCCAATGACCGAGGGTCCCATATTAATCCAGTAAATCTCCGAAAGAAGTAAAAGCCAATCATTGCCAGAGCAATCATGCTCAAAATATAGATAGCAATCAAGGTCCACACAACGCTTTGAACAGCGGTCCATCGCCAAACTCCATCAACATTGATAACTGCGAATAAACAACTTTGAAGGGGTATCGTAAAAATAATTGGCCAAATCATAAGACTGCAAATGCCAAGTAAGGCCTCTCCACCGGAGAGGTAATCGAATCTTGGCCAGAATAGACCTTTTGGGTATAAATCAACGAAAAGAGCATTCGACCTTCTCCGGCTGTTATCTGATGCCATCATCGTAAATGGGACCATTCTTGCGACTGCTGTAATGATGCCCTCGATGTATAAGAATAAGATTGCGGCCAAAATTTGGGGCACGAATTCGAAAAGGAAGTATTGTCCGCCGGTCAGACCGCCGGCGTAGGCAACTAGGCCATTGTGATAAGTGGAGTATATGGCGCAGAACATCAGCGCGATTGTCATGAGTAGACATAAGAATATTAAAAATATCATCGAGAAAGGTCGTAATATCATAGGTACGAAGGTGAGGTCTGGATATCGTGGAGAGTTGAGTTGAGGATCAACAGGAATGAATAGCTCGGATTTGGCTGCTGCAGTTAGTGAGTCTAGAGATATCTCTACTTCGAGTCTACCCACCTGTGCTTGGTGTTATGTCAACCAGTGCTGGTCCCTTCACTTTCTTCACAGACTGAGCATATCCAAGGCCTTGGGATTGAACATATCCTAGGCCCTGATCTGGTATCACACGATCGACAGGATAAGAATCTTCACTGTTTGCAGTTCTAGATATTTGACTCCTCTTTAAATCCTCATCTCTCGTGAGCGCATCAATAGCGTATCGTATGTATGGGGTATCATCAATATCAGGGGTTGGCGGGGCCGAATCCAGTTCGTCAAATATTGGCCTCTCTGAAGCTCGAGCTTCTCTTGAGTGTATCCGCAGTTCGTTCAATCGCAGATCCATTGGATTCACGATCGCATGTGAGTTTATGTCTGTCGTCGCATTTATAGGCGTCTCTGTAGCATCGGAGTGGGAGTTTGCACGACTTCGATTGGGTATTGAGGGTGGTGTCGACCAGTGGACGACTGTCTCTGCAGTTGTGACGCTCTCGTTGTCGGCGGCATAGTCTGCCTCGTGTTGAGCTAGCTCAGCGTTTGAAGCGGCGATTGAGTGTCTGGATGTACTGTGTTGGAGTTGGGGATGATTATCTGAATTTACAGTCAGCCTATCCACTTAGAGCTCCGAATCGCAACAGCGACTCACAAGGTACGGAATGTAGGTCAATATCTCCAAGATTCATAGTTTCGAGAATTGAGCCAGTGAGAGCATCGAAGCAATGCAGAAGAATGCATGATGCAGGTCATAGTCGTTTTAACTAGTCGGCTGTAGGCCCACTGTTGGAAGGCTGGGAGGAGGTGCGCAAGGCTGTCTTTTCCTGCGCTAGCGAGCGGGTGGCTGGCAACACCCGAAACCCCAACCACTCAAGTCCATCACATCAAGAAGCTTGAAATGCAGAACATCACACATGAAATAATGCCAGGAGCGAAACTGTATGTGCAATTAGATAAATATGACGTTCCTGTCTTGAGAATTCGTCTGTAGTCGTCACAATTCCCCGCCTCTTCGTGGGACGTTTCCAGCACCTCACTATGCCCAAGCCTGATTCGTCGCAAGGCTGGAAATCCTCCAAGTTGGAAAGCCAACTCCACTTTGAGCATTTGATTATTTTGACGAATACTTTATACTAGAGAAGGCAAAGGCACGCAGGAAGAAGGTTGATAGTCGTTTTAATAAAACTGTTGCGTCTAAGGCCGCTACTTAGTTTGCACCAGGCCGAAGACCTGAATATTGTTTAAATAATGCAGGCTTCAGGTCCAATCTCTAGCTAACTAAAATGTGCACATTTGTTGCGAGTCTGCAGAAGGAAAAAAAAAAGAAAAAAAAAAAGAGTGCAGAACCTCAGAGATATACCATAAAAAGTCAACACCTGTTCACAAAGGAATGGCGAGCCAAAAGTGAGGCAAAAAGATATTGACATGAGTGAGGTTTGAACTCACGCCTCTTGCGAGAGCGGTGTATTTCATTTAATGAATGACTTAAAACCGCCTGGGAAACTAATTAGCCAAAGCCATAAATAACCCGAGCCTGTGTGTGCTGACCGCCTTAGACCACTCGGCCATCATGCCTTAATTCCGAAAATTTTTGCTATTTTATTTGATAGAACTCAGATCTTATTTGCCTTTGTTCTCTATCATCGCCTCTCCCTCAAATAGCGCCTTGCGTAGCATTGTGAGCCTGTTCTATACAATTCGGTGTCGGCGCAAAAACTTTACAAAGCTCGAACCGAAACTGCACAACAGAATATAAGTTACCTTATGCTCTGACACATGAATCACGCTATCAAGCACGGAGTACAGGAGTTAATAACATGAAGCTTTGCCACAATCCTCTTGTTGTCGCGGCTGAGGCTGAGGCTGAGGACTCAGCACTAAGTACCCCAAGCAGACCTAATTTTAGTGATGACAGAAGACACCCCTGCGCGCCCAAGCAAATTAATTCTGGAGCAACATCGACCATCGCACCCCTAACCAATCAACGCACCAGGTCACTAACAGTTACGAGATCATGCAGTCAGATTCGACTTCATCTGTCGTACTTCATGCCATTTTAAGCTTTATTTACGCTCTGAAACATGCCGCATGCCAAGGTATGATTGGTCTGCATGGCCTCGCAGTCTCGGAGTTGTGGCCGTAGTAAGCTTACAATGCGAACAACTTACTCTAAGATAATTTGGTAAGGCAGGTTATTGAGCTGTACGCCGACATGTGGATTCCTTTAAGTTCTAAATGATCCCGTTGTAATATCCGTTATTGTCAGATTCACGCTTTCTCTCTTCGTTTGAGTTTCTATATTCAAAACTTTTCGAGAAAGAAGTCTCTTGCTGCTTCTTTATGGTGAAGGAACTCTTTCCTCCTACTAAAGCAATTCCCAGGATTCAAAAGTGATGGCAGGAGGGAAATACGCACCATTCAAGCTTTGGGTTCTTGTCCTGGCCTGGATTTTCCAACTTCTCTTCCTCATCTTCGTACTAGGGTTGTACGTCATCGTTGCAATAGCGCTTTCCTGGGCCTCAGTGGGAACTACAGTTACCTATGCGTAAGCCTAAATATCATGAAAACCAAATGTAAATGCTAAGGATCTTACAGAATAGTTGGAGTTCAAATCTCTCTAGCCGGGGTGTCAATCATATTGATTCTTACCGAAATCATTCTTTGTGCCAGCTACATCCTCTCGCCTCTCTTCTACCTCATTTCCAATGTCTTGAAAAGCGCCATTTGGGTCGGTCTTACTATAGCAACGATTGTGATTAACCATAGTTATGAAGGGGGTACCTGGACAGGAGTAGCCTACAATGGAATTGGTATCGGCGTTTCTGTTTCCCTTATGTAAGCCCTTCTGCGCTCTCACCTTAACTGCCTCCCAACCTGTATTAAACTTCTCGAAACTAACACCTCCAACAGGCTCCTCTTTCTCCTCCCCATGATCTACGGCGCAATACTATACCACAAAGACCGGGCAAGTGACGGTGGTCTGTCCGCCTACATTAATCCAGTCTATAATCTCCCAAGCGGCTACGAATCTACACAATACAACGGTGCACCCGTTCCTCACCCAGATTTCGTTGACTTAGAAGACGGACAAGGCCGTGGATTTCTCAAGAAGGCGAAAAGTCGTCGTGACCGCGTGCAACGGAAAGAGATGGGATCGAATGCCCAAACGCAGAGTCTAATGAGCAAGGCGCCGGGGAATGTCAGTTATGCATAGTCAGTGACCTTATGTGAAGCATGAAAATAAATTTGTGGCCTAATACGACTTTTCTTTGGCGTAGATACCATTGACTGTGGCGTTATGGTACAAGAGGACGATATACTGTCATATTTCACATTTACAATTACAAAATACACCATTAACCAGGCACAACCCTCTCCAAAAACCCACACAAGTCCAGAAATTCCTGCCCACACGTCGTATGTCCTAGCCCCTCATACCCATGGCATTCCAACCTCACACCCATCACCCTTACCGTCCCACCCAAAAGCCGCTCCAACGTCTCTTTCGCCTTCCAATAGAATCGCATCTGGATCCAAAAAAAAAAAAGAAAAAAAAAAAAAAAGATCTCTCGTCCCATGCGCCAAGAAGAGCGCTGTTCGCATATGGGTTTCCAACTGCTCTTCCCTCCCCTCTTCCTTGCTTCCAACCGATTACCATCCCCCTCCGCCTTCCTCTTTCCCTCCCCCAGCGCCTGCTCCTTTCGCCTGTTCAATTGTTCGCGCAGAGCATAACTCCCCCACTCAACCCCACCACCTCACTTACACGACCGGCATACTGACTCCCGAGCCACAGTAAGAGACTGATGGTGCAGCCCCAGCTGAACCTTCCTCCTACAGTCCTCTTCAGCCACACACACCCCTCTCTCCACCTTT
>Ga0335074_10009832_pt1 | contig 13368 bp, 19 predicted proteins | sample Lox_Sample_23_FD_206715 | JGI IMG/M metagenome (GOLD analysis project Ga0335074, IMG submission 206715) | Soil microbial communities from Loxahatchee National Wildlife Refuge, Florida, United States - Lox_Sample_2.3 | ecosystem: Environmental > Terrestrial > Soil > Wetlands | place: USA...
GAGATTGACGAAATGTCTCTGCGATCGAATATTTGCCAACATTGCACAAGGACGCAGAGCCGACCGGATTCATTCCAATATCATGTGCAAATGGCACATATCACGTGATTATGAGCCAGGCCCACATTCTTTATGCCTGAGGTCTCAATTTACAAGATCTTATCTAGAAAAAAAGTTTCCGATGCAAAGGTCGACATTCCAAAACCCCACCATACCTCTCACATACCGCTATCATGGGCCGCGAACTCCAAAAGAAGAAGAACCGCTCCTCAATACCTAAAATAAAGTTAAAGCCGAAGTCTAAAAAACGTACCAATCCACTTGGTAATCCCATCATCGCCGCAAACTGGTATGCATTCCTCTCAGCTTTTCTCGAAGCTTTCATCTACTTAATTACAAATCAGGGACTCATCCAAAACCCTCACCCAAAATTACCGCCGTCTAGGCCTCACCTCACGTCTCAATTCCCTCACAGGCGGCACCGAAGTAGCGGCATCAAAAACCAGCACATCAAGTAGACTAGCTATCAGCCATGCGGTGCCTACGACACTTGCCCCTACGATGGCGCGTGTGGAAAGAGACCCAGAGACAGGGAAGATCGTAAAAGTGATCCATGACAAGCCCAGGAAGACGAATCCCCTGAATGACCCACTGAATAGTGATGATGGTGGAGATGAGGAGATGCAGGACGCGGAAGAGGAAGCTCCAGAGGGGAACACCATCATCAAGGAACTAGAAGCCCAAGCGTCAATAGTACCAGAAAAGAAAGTGCGCAAGCAAAGCAAGCGTGAGAAAGAGTGGATAGCGAGGTTGGTAGAGCGGTATGGGAGTGACTACAAGGCTATGGCTAGGGATAGGAGGTTGAATCCTATGCAGCAGACGGAAGCGGATATTACAAGACGGGTAAGGAAGTGGAAGGATGGGAATGGAGGCGGAGTTGTGGAGGCGGAGTGCCGAGTGGGTGGAGTCGGCTAGGGTCGGTTCAAGGTATGGAATTGCTTTTGCGGGGTAAAGTGGTAAGTTGTAGGGCTGGGATATGCAGGTTGGAAAAGAGATGCAGCAAGCACTGTGCCTGGCCCGGAATTGGAAGGTACTCGGTTGAGTGAGGAGACCGTGATGACTTCCAAGACAACAAAGCAACAAAAACAGTACTAGGGAGATGCGTGCTAGATTAAACAACAATCCTTTCTGCTGGTCCATTCGCATTGAGCCTGAAAATGCAGAGGACCTTCACATCATGTCAGAAGCAGTCGGGTCATTGCGGCCGAAATTGACATCAGTCTTTGCGAGATGGACGACTCTATTATCTTTCAGGATGGCAAGACATGCGACAAACATCGCCAACTCACTCTTCCAACAGTTACAACAATACGCATGCGAAATGATATGTCTTCTGACTCATTTGCCAAACCCCGAAATGCAACTCTTTAATCACACAGCCGCGGACACCTTCAAGCGGGTATGTCACTCCTATTCTTGCTACCTATAGCATTATCGTAGTATGGACAACGTGCAACAAGATGGATATTATTTACTCTAGCCAACTTACAATGACAATGGCCCACGCCGTCTAAGTGTAAACCCAAATCCTAGCATAATATACTACAGCTCCGCCTTCGCGCCCTCCGCTTTCTCACCCTTTCTCAACTCCTCCAAGATAACACTCTCCAACTCCTCCGGCTTCTTGGTACTCGCCCACCTATCCACAACCTTCCCATCCCTTCCAATCAAAAACTTCTCGAAATTCCACTTCACCCTCTTCAATCCCATGAGGCCCGGCCTCTCCTTCTTCATCCACTCAAACAGCGGCTCCGCATTATCGCCGTTGACTTGCGTCTTGCCCATGATCGGGAACGTGACGCCGTAGTTGACCTGGCAGAAGGACTGAATGTCGTCGTTGGAAGCGGGCTCTTGGCCGCCGAATTGGTTACATGGGAAGCCGAGGATCGTGAAGTCGTCGGGGTATTTCTCCCTTATGGATTTGTAGAGCTTCTCGAGTCCTTCGTATTGCGGGGTGAAGCCGCATTTTGAGGCCGTGTTGACAACGAGGACGACCTTGTCTTTGTAGTCGGTGAGGGGTACGGGTTGCCCTTTCTCTGGTGGGGAAGAGGTATGTTAGTTGAGGTTCTGGAAGTTCAAGAGGCCGAGAGGGAGATTACTATTGAGGGGCTTGAAGTCGTAGAAGGTCGCCTCGGACGACATGGCTCGTGCTTGTAGTGTTGGTGATGGTGGGGCCCAGGCGTTAAAGAATGGTCTGGATTTACTAAAACCTCTGGCGAGTGGTGGCTTTGGATCTCTATATACAGTCTGGAAAAGAGATCTCGTAGTTTGCATTGCTTGAGCAAGCAGAGAGAACAGTCGGGTCTAGACGGCATCACACAACCCTTTAATTTTTGCAGTTGCGTAATGAACGCATCCACATTCCGCTACAGACTTGGGGCATCGACCTCGGCTTCTCTAAGCCCCGATCGATCCGGTTAACCTATGGCGTCAGCCACTATCAAGAGCTTATCGGTGGAAATCGTGGCGTACATGAAGCATCGAAATTCCAAATCATCGAAGCAATGGCCTCCGACAACCAGCGCCGCAACATTATTATTATAGGTATGTGCAATCCCTGACAATGTTTCACAAGTGTTTGATACTGATATATACCCAGGTGGAGGCATCATCGGCTGCACGAGCGCATACTTCATCACACGACATCCGTCTTTCAATCCAGCCCTTCATTCCGTGACCATCCTCGAAGCGACAGGCGTTGCATCTGGGGCCTCTGGCAAAGCTGGTGGTCTTCTCGCACTCTGGGCTTATCCCTCGAACATCGTTCCTCTTTCGTACCGTCTTCATGCGGAGCTCGCCGTGGAACACAATGGGCCGAAACGATGGGGTTATCGAAAGATCCATTGTGGATCGCTGAGCGCTAAAGGGCAACCGTTGGCTGCTGCCAGCAATGAAGATGCTAAGCTGCCCAAGGATGAATGGGCAAAGCTTCCCAAGCGGGACGAAAGTGCTATGTCTAGGTTAAGAGCTGCAGGCGTACCAAAAGACCTCAATTGGTTTATCCCAGAAGCCATAACGGGATATTCTGAAATGGGAGATCCAAATACCACCGCACAAGTTCACCCATATCAATTCACGACCTCCATGGCAGAATTGGCTCAGGAAAAGGGGGCGAAAGTGATACTTGGTGCTGTCAAATCTATGGACTACTCAGGCAACCAAATCAACTCGGTCACCTACGAAGATAAAGCGTCCAAAGAGATGCAAACCATTGCAGCAACTGACGTCATCGTCTCCGCTGGCCCTTGGACGAGCCACATCCTTCCCGAAGCACCAATCGACGCCATCAGAGCGCACTCTGTAACTATAAAAGCAGACGTGACGCCCTACGCCATCTTCTCTGAGATCTCGCTCCCCGCTAACTTCAGAGACACAAACGACAGCCCCAAAGCCCAATCCCGTCGAAAAAGACATGGGAATGTCGTCTCACCAGAGATATATGCCCGCCCCAACGGCGAAGTCTACGCCTGTGGCGAAGGCGACTCTCTCATCCCCCTCCCTGCCAGCAGCGACCTCGTCCAGTGCGACACCTCGCGCTGTGACGACATCGTCGCCTATGTGTCCAGCATCTCGCACGAGCTACGCGACGGCGAAGTGCTCGTGAAACAGGCCTGCTATCTGCCGTCCGTCTCTGGCGCCAATGGCCCGTTGATTGGCCCTACGGGTATCACTGGCGTGTATCTGGCGGCGGGGCATACGTGCTGGGGGATTCAGAACTCGTGTGCGACGGGGAAGATTATGAGTGAGTTTTTGTTTGACGGCAAGGCAATTAGTGCCAATGTCGCGAGCTTGGATCCTAGGAGGGTGCTGTGAGGTTTTGGGTGGTCGTTGTCTTTATGAATATAGAATAAGGCTATGCTATTGTTCACATCGTCTAGTATGGAATGTATATATGATACGGGGTGTGTAAGATTTCTGCCGGTAGATGACTATAGATTGGATCTGGGCAAAAAATACCCTAATATATGATATACGAGATATTACAATAAATCCTATTAGGTTACCTAGACCACATCGAGTTTAAAGCACAAGTTCAGAATGCATTCAGCCAGGGAGCTCAGGCGCTTCATCATACCTCCTCCCGTACAAATTTATTGTAACCAATCCCACGACCAGCCTCAGCCCCAGCAATAGTGTGACACCCAACAATGGGGGTTTTCGTTCAGCAACGGCGACGGGGTACACCTATGGCGACAGTCACGGTTCGCGGCCCAGACATTCTAGCGGGAGACCTGAGCTCCGTGAGCAGAGCAGAGCATTGGAGGCGCGAACTTTGTGCCCAAACTGGATGAAACAACCTACATAGGACTGCAAAAGCAGATCTCTATGGCTGTGAAACAAGTCTGCGTATAGAAAGCATTACCTTTTGAAAGCCTCAAGGACCAACCAAAATAAAATAAAAACCCTACAGAAAAGAAGATCATGATATTATTTCAATTTTACAAAAGAAACTCGTTATCATCCAGTAGACCCTCCCTTATTATGCCATTCCCAGCACCGCCATACCAAAACCTCGAAGTTAAATGCGGCAAAATTCTCATAGCCCTACTCCAACCACGGCCGTATGCGGGTATCAGAACCACCAAGCAACTACCTAGCCCTAAGCAAATGATAACCTCAAGATGCAGACCTCACGCGAGAGTAAAACCGTGAATAGCAACCGTCATGCTCCAGTCCGCCCTTCCTAGGTCAAAGTCTTCATCATCGTAGCCAGTGCTCGTGCCTGGGCGGCTATACGAATTATCAGGTAAATGCTCGCTATCTTCTCGGTGCGACGATGCTCATCCTACCTTTCTTGTCCCTCTTGATCTCGACCACTACCTCATCGGGCTCCCGTTCCTTCCTCACCTCTTTGTAGACGACCAGATCGCCACGTCGGATCCTCTCTGCCTTTTCGAATTCTAGGGCCTTGATCTCGGCTCGGACGATGCGGTCGTCCTTCGATCGTCTATCGCCAACGAGGACAAGTGGTCCGACGGGGATGTTGTTTGAACGCTCGACGACTTCGACAGGGCCTCTGGTATCGATAATTATTGGAGCAGGCCCCACGGAACGGCTTCGGCCATGAATAATTTGGCTTCTTGGTGGGCTAAGCCCTCGCCGCTCAAAGGTGGTTTTTTCGAAGAACTCATTACGGTCGTATCGAGGTACTTCTCTAATTACTTCCTCGCGACGCTCTTCGATGACAGTACCACCGTCGGACCGACCCCCTGACATTTCTACTCCTTGGAATGGTTAGTATTTCGTGCCTCGTCGCTATGCATAATTTTCGGAGGATGGGATGGGCAAATAGTCAGTTGATAAACTCACTTTCGGACTTCTTGAAAGTCTCACTAAGCTTGATAACCTCATCAATATTTTCGGGACCGAGTGCTTTTTGAATGATAACAACATCACCCTGAATTCGTTAGTCATAAAGTAAATAAAGAGAGGTTGAACACTTACCTCTTTTTCGTAGGGATAGCCCAATTCAATAATAGCCTTCAAGCTCACTAGTTTAGCTGGCATTCTGGTCTTTCCTCGTCTTGGGAACTTCTTTTCAACCACAACCTTCTCGCTACTAACTGTGGAAGATGAAGAGCTACTCTTCGCAGATTCCCGGCTGGGACTGCGGCGACGGGTGCGGACGATCTCGCGCTCACGGACTCTCTCCGGATAAGGTCTATATTCCTCATCACCGTAGTAATCCGGCTCAGAAATCTTAATCTCTTCGAAATCTCGCTCGGCATATCGTCGAGGAGGTGGGAGGGCTCTTGATCGAGGCAGAGGTGGAGGCACGTATGCAGGTCGGAAGTCTTCCCGGCGAGCAGGAGGGCCATACTCCTCGCGCTCATATCGTGGAAATGGCTTACGGTCGAACGTATCTAGCGATGATTGGCGTCTCAAAAGTCCCGGTCTTGGTGCACGTCGAGGAGGTGGGCTGTAGACTTCGCGTTCCCGCTCTTTCTCAATTGTGACAGACTCTCTTCTTGGCCTGTAGCGGGGCTCGTCGTCATAGACGATCCTCTCGCGGACTCGATCATCCTCTTCGTAGCCTCGTGGGCCACTGACGCGGCGCTCATACACCTCGTCCACTGAGCGCTCTCGAGGTCTAGGACCTAAGCCGGAGCCTCGGCGAGGACTGCGGTCTTCTTCATATCGGACAGTCTCACGGGTGAAGCGGTCGTTATCCCATCGTTGTGGGCCACGATCGCCGTATGGATCTCTCGACATTGTGAGGATCTGAGGAAGGACCGCTGGACGATGTAGTGTGAAGGGCTATGCGGCTTCTTCGAACTTGAAGCCACGCTATCTTGCGAGCCGGCTCTAGATATAGGATGTAAGGTAGATAGGTTGTGTAATGCTGTCGCAACAGCTTTCTTCAAGTTTGGGCGATGTTCGTGTGGGCTGGAAATCGAAGTTCGTCGTTTTATGAAGTTCGCACTGGCAGCTGTTAAACAAGCTTGGCCTCGTCTCGGTGAGCAGGTACTTGTACTAACCAGACACCAGACTCAAATTTTCAGGGTCCAGTTTTGCACATGAAAATGCCCAATATGGTTTATTGGAGGGAGGTTATCTATGGAAGATTCGATTATATACCCACAAAGTTAATTTAATATCTAATTCTTGCGAGATTGATAGATTCGTGGGGCTTCTTGGCCAACACTGACGTCAGCGCCGCTATCAACGCCGCAAATTTTCTGTCGGCATCTGGGCTCCGCCACTCATATTTCTAGCACTAATGAAGCTTAAGGAAATCACAATATAAGTAGAGAATATGAAGATCCTTTCCCACATTCTCTGTAGCTTTTACTAATCAAAAGGATCGGCCCGTAACCACTCATGCCCAAGTAAATCATGAGCCGGTCTGCATTTGTTGCATGTCGACTAGAATTAATTCATTCAATACGGCTACCAGATCAAAAACCAAAGCCAAGATAAAATTTTAAACTGTCCTTACTTACAACACTCTGCTTCGCTGCCTGCAACTATAAGCCTTGAGAACTTATCCGCAGCGTCCAAGACCTTCGCCTTACTCTTGACTTGACTTGGCGTAGAGCAGTAGCTTGGTGGGACATCCAAGGCCGGGTTCTTAATAAAGAAGTTACGCGGCCGCAACAGCAGGGTCATCGGCTCAGCAGGCATGACGGGGAAGTCCTCAGGAGATGGGAAATGTATGATGCCGAATGTATGCCAAAGAACTATGTCAGTATTTTCGATACTGGCATCGCCATTGGCAATCCATTCTGGAATACCTTTGGAAGGCTCGCCCGAGGTCTGGGGGACATGCCGGCCCGCAGGATGTATTTGATCATCGTCGTCTATAAAATAGTCAGACCTAGATATTCAGAAGCAGTGAGGCGATTTACATCTTGTAACGTGGACGGCATGTCTCGCGAACCCGGCACGCTTCCAAACCAGACCACCTTCCTTAGGTAGCAACTTTGGCACCTCCCTACTTACCAACTTGTAGCTGACAGGCTTGTGGCTATAAGGATTGAGCTTGTTGGTATTTGCCATGTCCCACGTTCGAGATGTGGCGCCATCATAATCACTGACAGCTTCTTTCACCGTGGAGTACTTAGTCTTCTTGGCATAAAAAGCGTTTCCGTAGAAGTTCTCGTTGCTACCGAGCTCACCGGGACCTTGAGCAGCATCGACTTGGAAAACAGTATTCTGGGGTCCGTCGATATTGGGGTCAATACGCAGGCAGAAAAGATGTTGATGATTGTGTGCATTAACTCCGGGGTAGACCTCAGTACCCCATCCATGTGTATCCTCAGCGGGGTTCATGGCATATGTATTGAGAATCCCTGTGAGTTTGATCTCCAGCTGAACAGTACCATCCTGATGGAAGATCCAGTAAACACAGTACTCGTAATTTGCAGCCGTGAAGATGTGCGAAACAAGCAGCTTCCGGCCACGTGTAACTATGACAGAGTCGTCGCGGAAGTCACTGTGCTTGAACAATATGCCTGCATCCTCTTCGTGGATACAAATGGCGTTCTTGATTGTCGTGCTTTCTCCAGCCCGGTTCACAAATGCCGCATCCATGTAATGGATGGCTCCTTTGCAGTCACAGCCAAGGGACAGGCTGTTGGTCATATAGCCTCCACCATATTCACCGAGATCGAAAGCGTGTTTCCGTTGGTGAGGGTGCTCAGGATTCCCATATGGGACCACCATCTCAGCAAGACTAAGTCTGTAGAAAATTGGCCGAACATTTCCCTTATCATTATATGTGATGTTGTTCAATATGATCCCCTCTCTATAGTTGAACCCGATATGGAAGTTCCAGTTTTGCCATGCAATAATTCTACCATCAATCTTGAAGGAGACACCTTCTGGTTGCGTGATATTCAGTGGCTTGATATCTTTACGATATCCCCCTTCCCTCTCGATTGCTTCTGCATGATAGTTATTAGGTGGTGCTTTACTGACAGGTCTGCGGACTTTTGGAATATCAATATGTATGATTTGTTGTTTGTCTGCATCGAAGATAGGACAGAAATCGAGTGGGTACGAATACTGGCTGTCGTCGATATGTGGTCGATAATACATGAGCGCTTGTTGGAGTCGCACTTTATTTCCAAATCTCTCATCATATCCAATGGTCCATGCTGCCAATAAATTAGCAGCGCCGTCTAACATTGTTGATTGCACTCACGGTCACAGTAAACCTTGTGCATGTCCTCTTTTGGAATTCCACTGATCGCACATTGCTCAATGACACCAGGGTCCGTCCGGCAGACGTGCTCTACGATCTGGAGATCTTCCATAGTAATCTGAATTAAATTAGTCACGGGATCTAATGATCTCATTTCGTCCACGACTGGTACCCACAAGAGGCTGAACACCATCCATTGACTCCCATTTAACAATCTTCCCTTCTTTAAGATCGACTAAGCCATCGAAGACCTTACCACCTCTCGCAATGGCTACCACATCTGCCACTCTCCTCGGTCTTGGGGTATGCTGCGGATCCGCCAGCCATTGCATCATCTCCTTCTTGCGAGGCTCCCAGAGTGTAACCGCGTTGTAGAATAGTTGACCATGCTCTCTGCGAATGATTTGGACTGCTGTTTCGATTTCGGAGTTGGAAAGGGGGTCGAATGGGTGAGGGGAAGGAGTACTGCTTGTAACATGTTGTGCGACTGACCTTAGTCTGTCAAGAGCCATAATTGCTTTGGTGTGTTATAGAAAATGGTCAACGCGACGATAACGTATCTAGAGTATCACGGCAGCACAAGGGAGGTCAGTAATTGATGCCAGGCTGGTGCCAGGTAGATATCAACGAAGAACGTCGAGAAATATATGAAAGACTACGGTCAGCGGGATCTGCTATATTAATCGGGTCAAGAAATTGTTAGCAACAGGAAATTGACAGGAACAGTTTAGAGGTCCTTGATCGGGGCATGGCGCGAGCATGGTGCATGGCACAAAAGTCCATGCTCCTCAAGCTTCTGAGAGCATTTGAGGCGGGGTCGAGATACTGACTTACAGTCATTACTGATAAGAAAAACTCTCCACTCAAGCTTCCCCTGGCCGTCGTTGCCGGATGGGATGCCCAAATTGAGCCTAGCGCATCTACGAAGGGTTCTCTAACCAAATCCAAACCTCGAAATAACGTGACAGACATGTGGCTTTTGTACCCCGCCATCTGTGGGAATGAACTTGGCTTATTAGGAACTTCAGTGAAGATCTCGTTGTTTAGGATTTTGGTGGCTGCGGCTCCTCTCCTGTAAGAATTGCCAACGTCAATTGATACCAATGAATACACCCATGAGGATATTGGAGCCTTTCCAAGGAGCGATGGCAGGTGAACTACTGTAGGTTGGGAAGAACTCATCTTCTACCTGTTGAGGTACTGAGAGTACGATTGGAAGATAACGAGCTACAAGGTTGAATCGACAGTTGCACCGCCGTATGCAAGGTTATACGTCAGGACCTGCGGCTCGTTGTACTGGACGGTAAGGAAATCAACCCAATTAGGACCATTTGACGAGGCATAGCCGGGGTAACTTGGATTGCCTAAAGGGTTGCCGATTGATGGCTGAACGCCAGTATCATTAAACCCGGTTGTGTTATAAGAATCTCCGCTATGGAGTAAGTAAGTTCATATCCTAACGCAGCTTTCTTTTCAACTCACAACATGAAAGCGTATTTGATACTAGGCCATCCAGCGTAGTTCGAGGTAGCTTTATATCTCGAGGATGGTTGCCAGTCAGCATTGATAGGCGTCCCAAAACTCATGCCTGCCAAGCACAAAGCTGACATAGAAAGTGACAGTCATCCAAGCATGACGTATATCCCAAAAAGCAATATTGCATTCCGAGGATTTAAAATTCTCAATAATGCCCATTTGTACAGATCGTAAACCTGCCAAAGCAAAACAAAATAGGGCAATTGCCCGCCAATATATACAGACAGTCTCTATCTCCTCATTATTCAGATCTACTCCCCCTGTATCCAAATTTCTCTACACCGACATCAAAACAGGAGTCAATGCCGTCAGGCATAAGGCACATGGCAAGGGCGGCACTAAACGGTCGATGGTAGCTGCGGAGTGTCATCCTCCGCTCCGTTGGCTACAACTTTATCATGTCTGCCCCACCTCATGTTCCCTGCTCAAATACAAAAGGTAAGTAACTATGGCGCATTCCGTGCATTTGTAAAGCACATAGTAAGGAAAGAAGAATCAAGCTTCCGCTTCTGCAATATCGAGCGGCATTAATATTGGCTAGGGCCGGAAATTTTCCCAACCTGCAGGTAAGGTTCACCTTGTCTTCATAGACAATCTTGACTCATATGCTTCTCGGCGGAACGGGAAAGACTTCACTACATTCTCATTGTTTCTTCTTACTTTTCTGGGGCCTTTCCTACATTCCGTGACTTGATAGCAAGATATCGTGGACCCGCCTGCGGAATAGGGCAGAAGGCGGAGGGTGTGGAAGTTAATGTAACTCCAGAGCTGCATTTCCAGAGCCATACCTACCCGGAGAGCATGGGGGACCTTTTGGTATAAGGTAAAAGATGTCTCTGTTTTCACAACTGTTACCATAATAGCTCTCGTCATTTTATAACATATCACCGTTACAAACCCTATCGTTAAGTCAGAACTATTGGGTATAGTGGTTGGACAAAAAACCGGCTTGGGACAGAAGTATTTCCTGCGGTGGATATACTTGCCCCGGATTTCTTCCAGCTATTTGGATGTTAAAAACTGCAATAATAACAAAGTGCTTATATAGGCAAGTATTGGGCAGATGATTCCAAAAAAGAGCTAATATTTCCGATACAAATATTAAGCTACCTTTGCTCTGATCATCAGACCCTTGAGTAGCCGATTTGGACCAGATTCTTAATCAATAGCTTTACCCAGTAAGTTTCGCCCTGTATTTAATGCCATAGTAGCCAAGCATGGCAACATTATCCAAACAGCTCCTATATAAAGTACGCCAAAGCCAGAGCAGCTTTTACGCTTTACTGGGATAGGATAGTAGGAGAGAAATTGTCCAACTGCTCAGGGAGCTTGGCCTGGTACGGCGGTGGAAGAATATCTTAAATCTTCTGGTCCTCGTCAATGTATTAGACGTAAAACACGTTAGTGTACAGATCCGAATTGGAACAGATGGAATTAACGTGTCCCAGCAGTTACCCCAGTTCGAAACCTTTTGTTATTATTACACCTACTGTCGTTGTGAATCTCCTCGTTATCGTGAAAGCCGCCGCGTCTCTGGAACATATCATCCTATTCGGAAGCATATAGTGTGAAGCTACTCTCAAATAAAGATACCAGCTAGAAGTCTGAGAATAATCGATATCAAGATTGCACGCCGCGATAGGGGGTGGACTGAGCCTGTATATTGTTATGGTTCCAACAAGAACGCGAGGATCTTGACTGATTTTACCTCAGAATCACCGATACACTTGCTATTTTGTATAGGGAAAATTAATCTTATTGACAGATATCTTGCCTATGGAATTGCATTACCTTCCACTATAGCATCTTGCTATTTACAATACGCGACGTACTGCCTTCCAGCCGCTACATGGTGTCTTCATGAAAAGTCGTAGTATCCGGGCTTAGGAGCTGAAAGGATAGAATAGAAACACTCCTCCAAACGCTACGACCTCACAAATTGAGGCCCGAACCCCTTGATCTACATACGATTTCTAGGTGCCGCAAAGGCGCCTGAATGGTTGAAGTTTAGTCTCCCTAAGCAGGAATATCCGTAGCTGTCGATATATCTCCCACTGTCTTCTCCGTAACAGGAGCAGCCGCACCCTAAGCAGGAACAGCAATCTTAAGACTCCCAGCCTCAATATCCTTCGCCAACTGATCAGCCTCGCGAATCTAGAGCACTGTGGGCGCTCAAGTTCCCGGTTCTCTCAGCCTCAATTTGTTCTGGGACTTAACATTCCTCCAAGTAAACCTTTTGAGTCAACATCAGCAGTTATTGTCAGAAGAAAGTTTCGGTAAATCTGATCCATAGGCTTGATCTGCGAATGCCACTCGGCTTCGAAATCCTACACAGGCGTCAACCTAAAGATATCGGGCACCAAGCTGTCTTGTTATCTGAATAGCATCCTGGATCATCTTGGGTAAAGACCCAATAGAGATTCCCTGGCTGAACTCATAAACGTTACTTGATAACGTCTTCACAAGATCCGGTCCCCATCGGGGACTGAGAGTGAAGTAGTAGGCACGTTGGCCTCTACTAGATTTGTAGACAAATAGATGCTCGCTTCTATCGGTTGAACCAACATCAATCAGATACAGTTGGTAGCAAAGGGGCTTCCTTCTGAAAACTACACTCAGCGTGACTTTTAATACAGCACAGAAGCCAATAAAGTGCGAGATTTGACATTGCTAGAGAGTTCGTAAACGTATTCTCAATGCTCCTATTGGCAGCGAGGATACACTCAGGTCATCTGCACAACCATGAACATAGATGATCCTAGGACCTGATCCAAATCAATAGTAAAACTCAACTTTGTTCGAATATGGCCGGCTAGTGTAGGGCTGAGGACTCCATTGTAATGCTTTTTCGGTCCTGGATATTCGCAGTGACAATCGATCAAATCACCCCTACAAATTTCATACCTTCTACGTACCCATATTCGAAAGAGGAGTCTGTCTGTATCTCTCCATCCTTCAAGCCGCCTACACCGTAATGACGTTTTTCTCAAATGAAAGCGGGTGAATCGGGTACAAGAAGCACAGAGCTTTGAGATAGATGTTCGATCCAGGCTTGGGAATGTTATAGAAAACAATCGAGATTCTAGATATTATACGATCAGATTACCTTCAAGTTTCCTTCTGAT
>Ga0335074_10009835_pt1 | contig 13367 bp, 11 predicted proteins | sample Lox_Sample_23_FD_206715 | JGI IMG/M metagenome (GOLD analysis project Ga0335074, IMG submission 206715) | Soil microbial communities from Loxahatchee National Wildlife Refuge, Florida, United States - Lox_Sample_2.3 | ecosystem: Environmental > Terrestrial > Soil > Wetlands | place: USA...
TTTGTCGTCACCTCAGCCGACGGCGTGAGCCTCGGTGCGCTCGGTCGCGTGGGCGGCTACGTGCTGGCCGCGGCGCTCGACGTGGGGATCTTCCTGGCGGCATTCCGGATCCTCTCCACGCGAGCAGAGTCGATGCGCGACGTGCTCCCGGGCGCGCTCCTGTCCGGTGTGGCGTTCTTCATCCTGCAGCAGCTCTCGGCTCTGATCATTTCGCACTACCTGCAAAAGGCCCAATCCACCTACGGGCATTTCGCGACCATCATCACGATCCTGTGGTGGTTCTACCTCCAGGCGCAGATCACGCTGCTGGGCGCTCAGTTGAACGTCGTCCTGAAGGAGCGCCTGTTCCCGCGCTCGCTCGTGGACGCTCCGCAGACCCCGGCCGACCACCGGGTCCTCGAGGCGTACGCCGGAGAGCGCGCATACCACCCCAATCAGAGAGTGACCACGCGCGTCGAGAGGTAGTGGTACGCCGCGCCGCTACAGAGGTCGCCGCACCCCGACCTCGTCGAGGTGTCTGAGCAGGTCGAGCGGGTCTTCGTAGACCCGGTAAGCGCCTGCGTAGATGAGCTCCTCGCGGCCGTAGCCACCGGAAAGGAACCCGACGCCGAGCGCCCGGGCGCGCCGGGCGGCGAGCAGATCCCAGACGCTGTCGCCGACCACGGTGCTGTCGAGGATGTCCACGCCGAGGCGCTCGGCCGCGGTCAAGAAGAGGTCCGGGTCGGGCTTGGCGTAGCGCACCTGGTCGCGGGTGATGAACACGGTGTCGGCCGGCAGCTGGAGCATCTCGCGCGCGAGATGCGCGTAACGCTCCACGCCGCTCGTCGCGATCGCCCACGGGACTCCGTGCTCGGTCAGGGTGGACAGCAGCTCGGCGGCGCCGGGCAGCGGCTGGACGGTGTCGTAGTGACGGATGAACGCGTCCTCGTGGAGCTTCGGCAGTGCGCGCAGGGTCTCGGGATCGAGCGGTATGTCGAGCTCGCGCGCCAGCGCGTTCACGAACAGGCCGCCGCTCATGCCGATGCGGCGGTGGATCTTCCACACCGACAGGTTGATTCCCAGCCCGGCCAGCGCCTCGCGCCAGCCCAGCACGTGCTGGTAGACGCTGTCGATCAGCGTGCCGTCGAGATCGAACAGGAACGACGGGTGGCTCCGGCTTTCGGGTGGCATGTCAGGCATGATGACGAGATGATCACCGCGGAGGGTCTGGCGGCGCGACTGGGCGCGCTCGGCGAGGTCGGCGTCCGCCCCGACGGCGTCTGGCGTCTGGCCTGGACCGAGGAGGACGCCGCCACTCGGGCGTGGTTCGAGCAGCAGGCGGCCGGCACGGGGCTACGCGCGGCGCGCGATCCCGCCGGCAACCTGTGGGCCTGCCCGGACGCCGATCCGCCGTGGTGGGGCGTCGGGTCGCACCTGGACAGCGTCCGCGGCGGCGGCCGGTTCGACGGCCCGCTCGGGGTCGCGGTGGGGTTCGAGATCGCGGCGGCGTCGTCGCGGCCGGTCGCGGTGATCTCGTTTGCCGACGAGGAGGGCGCGCGCTTCAACACGCCGACGTTCGGGAGCAAGGCGCTCGCCGGTCGGCTCGATCTGCCCGCCGTGCTCCGGCGGCGCGACGACGACGGGGTGCCGTTGCTCGAGGCGATGGGCGCGGCCGGCGCCGACCCGGCGGCAATCGCCGACGCGCCGCGATGGCTCGACCGGCTCGCCGGCTTCATCGAGGTCCACATCGACCAGACGACCGAGCTGGCCCGCGCCGGCGTGCCCGTCGGCGTCGTCTCCTCGCTGGCCGCGCGCACGCGTCTCGAGGTCGTGCTGAGCGGGCGCGCCGATCACGCGGGGACGACGCCACGGTCAGAGCGCCGCGACGCGCTCGCGGCCGCGGCCCGGCTCATCGTGGGGGCCGAGGACCTGGCCGGCGCGGACGCTGTACGAGAAGGGTCGGCGGCGCCTGACGGCGGCGCCGTAGCGCTCGATGGCGACCACGCCGCGCTCACGGTCACTGCATCAAGAATCATCACAAAACCCAATGCACCGACCACGATCGCCTCGGAGGTGCACCTGTGGATCGACGCGCGGGCGCCGAGCTTCGCCGCGATCGACGCGTGGCGGATGCGGCTCGACGCGCTGGTGGGTGAACTGCGCGAGCGGTCGGGGGTCGGGATCGACGTGGCGGTGGCGTCACGATCGGACCCGCGGGAGTTCTCGGAGGAGCTCCGCGCCGCGCTGTCGCACGCCAGCGAGCAGGTCCTTGGTCACACCGCGCCCGAGGTGGTGTGCTTCGCCGGCCACGACGCGGGGGTCCTGGCCGAGCGCGTGCCGGCCGCGATGCTCCTGGTCCGCAACCCGACGGGGATCAGTCACTCGCCGGCGGAGACGGTCGAGCTCGAGGACGCGGCGATCGCGGCGGTGGTGGTGGAGCGGGCGCTGGAGCTGGTGGGATGAGCGCGGGCGGCGCTGTGGGAGAGCAGGGTGCGCGGGCGACGATCCCGGCGATGCCCAACGCGCATTCCCATGCGTTCCAGCGCGCGCTGCGGGGCCGCGCCGAGCGACCCGGACCGGGAAATGCCGGCGAGGACGATTTCTGGACGTGGCGGACGGAGATGTTCCGGCTCGCTGAGGCGCTCGATCCGACCACCATGCGCCAGCTCGCGTTCGAGGCCTACTCGGAGATGCGCGGCGCCGGGTACGGCGTGGTGGGCGAGTTTCACTACGTGCACCATCAGCCGGACGGGACGCCGTATCCGGAGCGCAACGAGATGGCGCTGGCGGTGGCCGAAGCCGCGGTCGAGGCCGGGTTGCCGATCGTGCTGCTGCCCGCGGCCTATCACCGCGGCGGCTGGTCGGAGGGCGCGGATCTGCCGCCGGCTCCCGGGCAGCGCCGTTTCTGCGACCCGGATGTCGAGAGCTTCCTGAGCCGGGTGGATGTGCTGCGGTCGTGGGCGGCATCGGTGGCGGGGGTCGACGTAGGGATCGCGGCGCACAGCGTGCGGGCGGTTCCGCGCCGCTGGCTCGAGGCGATCGCCTCGTACTCGGAGGCGCAGGGGATCGTGCGTCACGTCCACGCCTCCGAACAGCGGCGCGAGCTCGACGAGTGTCAGGCCGAGCACGGTTGCTCGCCGATCGAGCTGCTCGCGGATACCGGGTTCCTCGGGCCGCGCGCGAGCGTGATCCACGGGATCCATGTGTCGGCGGCCGATGTGGGGATCCTGAGTCGCTCCGGGGCCACGGTCGTCTCGTGCCCGACCACCGAGGGGAACCTCGGCGACGGGTACCTGCCGGCGATGGCCTATGCGCAGGCGCAGGTTCCGCTGGCGATCGGCAGCGACTCGCAGGTCCGGATCGACCCGTTCGAGGAGGCGCGCGAGCTGGAGACGGGATCGCGCCGGGAGCGCCGGCTGCGCACGGGCCTGCTGGCGGCGATGGGCGACCTGTGGGTGGAGCTGTGCCGCAACGGCTACGCGAGTCTGGGGCTCGATCCGGAGCTGGTCGCGCAGCGCGCGATCGAGATCGATCTCGACCACTCCGACCTGCAGGGCATCGACGGGATGGACCTGCCACTCGCGCTGGTTACCTGCGCCTCGGCCAGCGTGGTCGTGAGCGAGAACGACGGCCCTTAAATGAGCCGCGCCCCGAAGCCGGCGGAGTACGGCTGCCGGCCTAGTGGGGCGCGCTCGGGGAGGAGGGAACCGAATCTTGCCCGTCTCGGACCTATTTGTCCAAGACGAGTGGCCTGAGTCGGCGATAAGCGATGCATATCAATCGGCGGTGAAGACGATCTTGCCGCCCGTCTCGCCTTCGAGCATGGCCTCGAATCCGCGGCGGGCGTCGCGCAGGGGCAGCGTCGACTGGATCACCGGGCGCACGCCCTTGTCGACGCACAACTGCACCAGGCGCTCGAGCTCCTCGCGCGTCCCCATCGTCGAGCCGATCACCGACAGCTGCAGGAAGAAAATCCGCGTCAGCTCGGCGGGCGGCGCATCGCCGGTGGTGGCGCCGGAGATGACGATCGTGCCGCCGGGCTTGAGTGCGCGAACCGAATGGGCCCACGTCGCCTGGCCGGTCGTCTCCATGACCGCGTCGACGCGCTCGGGCAGCCGCGCGCCGGGCTCGAACGCCTGCTCGGCGCCGAGCTCGAGCGCCCGCGCGCGCTTCTCCTCACTACGTCCGGTGACCCAAACTCTGATCCCGGCGGCGCTCGCCAGCACGGTCAGAGCGGTGGCGACGCCGCCGGTGGCGCCCTGGACGAGGATCGTCGCGCCGGGCGGCACGCGCCCGCGGCTGAACAGCATCCGGTACGCGGTCAGCCAGGCGGTCGGCAGGCAGGCGGCCTCCGCAAAGGAAAGCTCCTCCGGCTTCGGGAGCAGGTTCCAGCGGGGGACCGCGACTTCTTCGGCGAACGAGCCCGGGTAGCGCTCGGAGAGCAGCGAGCGGCGGGGGTCGAGCGTCTCGTCGCCGTGCCAGGCCGGATCGCTGATGACCGCGTGGACGAGCACCTCGTTCCCGTCCTCGTCGAGGCCGGCGGCATCGCACCCGAGGATCATCGGGAGGCGATTCTCGGGCAGTCCGACCCCGCGCAGGGACCACAGGTCATGGTGGTTTAGCGATGCCGCCTTGACCGTGATCGTGGTCCAACCGTCGGGCGGCTCGGGCTCGGGCCGCTCGTCGATCCGCAGCCCCGATAGCGGGTCATCACGGTCGACGGCGGCGGCGTAGACGGCGAGCATCGACTCGAATCATGCCCGAGGGACCGCGGCCTAAGCGTCGCGGTGCCACAATCAGGTGTGCATGGCCACCGTGACCGCGAGCGCCACGAAGGCGGTCGACGCCCCGCCCGAGCGCGTCCTCGAGTTCCTGCGCGACTATCGCGAGGCGCGCCCGCGCATCCTGACCGAGAACTACACGGCCTACCGGGTCGAGCAGGGCGGGCACGGAGCGGGCACCGTGATCGGCTACCACTTCGCGGCCGGCGGCCGGGAGCGCGATTATCGCCTGAGCGTCGAGGACGAGGGTGGCGGGCTCGTCGAGCGTGACCAGCTGTCCTCGTTCGTCAGCCGGTGGACGGTGGCGCCGAACGGATCGGGGGCGGAGGTGACGCTCGAGTCCTCCTGGCAGGGCGCCGGCGGGATCGGCGGGATGTTCGAGCGGACGTTCGCGCCGATGGGCCTGCGGCGGATCTACGGCCAGATGCTGGATCGTCTGGCCGAAGCCGTGGCCGCGGGTTAAGGCGCTTACGATCCGGATTCGATCCGCTGCTTGAGCTCGCCGGCGCGGGCGCGCACCAGCATGTCTCTCAGCAGGTCGACGAGCGGTCCGCGGATGATCAGGCTGAGCATCCGGCCGAGGTCGACCTCGAGATCGTAGGTGGCACGGGTGTGATCGCCGCCCAGGTCCTCGAGCTCCCAGCTGCCCTCGACGGACTTGAGCTCGCCCTTCTCCTGGGTCCAGCTGAGGCGGGTCGGTCCGTCGTAGCTGAAGCGGATCGTGGACTTGATCGTCCGAACCTTCGCGTCGGTGTCGGCCTCGCACAGGATCGCGTGGCCCTGATCGTCGCGCTCGAGTGCGTGCATCCCCTTGAGCCCGCCCTGCCACTCGGGGGCGGCCTCGACGTCCTCGACCAGCGCCCACACGTGGCCGAGCGGGGCGTTGATCTCGGCGGTCGAGCTTCCGGTGATGGTGCCCATGGGGGTGCTGACCTTACAGGGCTTCGGTCAGCTCGCGGATCCGATTTCGCAGCCGGAGCACGTCGGGGCGGCGGCCTGAGAACAGCTCGACCTGGTGGCGGAGGTCGAGGCGGGCGCGCTTGACCACGTCGGCCATGAACGCGTCGCAGGTGACGAGGTCGCAGTGACTGAGGGCCTGGGCAAGGGCTTCGAGGTCGGCGGCGTCGCTGGGGCGTTTGGTCCGCTCGGGGAGCTCGTGCTCGATGACCCAGGTCATACGCCTCTTGATTTCTCGGGCGGGGCGGTCGAGCTGGTCCGGGAGCCGGTGCCCATGCGAGAGCTGGTGGAGGAGCTCCATGAGGTTCAGGTCGGGGCGGGGGCGGGATTCTCTTTCGTGGACCGCCGATTCGAGCACCTGGATCGCGCGGGCATTGACTGCTGCGCGGAGGGCCGGGGTGAGCTCGCGGAAGGCCGGCTTGTCCTTGGCGATGCCGCTCAGATAGTTCTGGTCGAGGTAGAGGCGTGCGGGACCCGGGTCAGAAGTACGCACTCGGCAATCCTCGCCGCTCGAGTGCGCGGACATGACCCACATACGTGCTTGAACCGCAATTCACCGCGGAGCGCGGGGCGAGTGCGGGGAAATGACCCATGGCTTGGGACTTCGTCGGCCCGACGAGCGACAATCGCCACCGTGGCAACGACCGTCGTCGAGATCGACACCCCGCACGGCCCCGCCCGGGCGCACGTGACGAAGGTCAGGGGTTCGCCCGGCGCGCTGGTGCTCGGGCACGGCGCCGGTGGCGGCATCGGCTCGCGGGATCTGGTGGCGGCGAGCGAGGCCGCAGTCGCGTCTGGGTTCAGCGTCGTGCTCGTGGAGCAGCCCTACCGGGTCGCGGGGCGCCGCTCGCCGGCGCCGGCGCGCCAGCTCGACGCGGCGTGGACGGCGGTGGTCGCGCACCTGCGGACCAAGGCGCTGCGGGGGTTGGCGCTCGTGTGCGGCGGGCGCTCGTCGGGCGCGCGCGTGGCGTGCCGCACCGCCGCTGAGACCGGCGCCACCGCGGTCCTGTGCCTGGCCTTCCCGCTACACCCGCCGGGGCGGCCGGGCGCGCCCAGCCGCCAGGACGAGCTCGAAGCCGTGCCGGTGCCCGTGCTCGTCATCCAGGGCGAAAGCGACCCGTTCGGGATGCCGGCGCCCGGGCCGAACCGCGCCGTGCTGACCGTCAAGGGCAACCACAGCCTGCGTGGCGATCTGGATGCGGTACGGGCCGCGATAACTCAGTGGCTCTCCCAGCTACGCTGACCGGCGTGTGCAAGCGTATCGGCCACGGTGGCGCCAGCGCGCTCGCGCCGGCAAACACGCTGGCCTCGTTCGACGCCGCCCGCGAGGTCGGGATCGACATGGTCGAGTTCGACGTGCGCGCCTGGAACGGCGAGCTGGTACTCGCCCACACGATCTTCCATGCCCGCCGTGGCGCCAACGTGCGACTGTCCGATGCGCTCCGGCACCTGTCGAGTCGCAGCTTCGCCGATCTCGAGCTGAACGTCGACGTCAAGCACCCCGGGTGCGAGGCCTCGCTGCTCGATCGCCTGCGCGACGCAGGGCTGCTCGAGCGCACGCTGATCTCCTCCCAGGTCCCCGACGTGGTCGACCGCGTGCGGGCGCTCGAACCGAGGGCTCGGGTGGGGATCTCGGTCGGCGGCCGCGTCGCCCGGATGAGCCGCCGGTGGCGCGACTGGCGGGCGGTGGCGCTGGCCGGGCTGCACGCCGGCCGCTGGGATGCGCTGATGGCCCAGCACCGGCTCGTGAACGAAGCGCTGCTGCACGACGTGGTCGAGCACGGGGGGAGGCTTTACGCGTGGACGGTGAACGAGCGCGCGGCGATCGGCAGGTTGCGCCAGCTCGGCGTCCACGGGATCGCCACCGCCGATCCCCGCCTGTTCGCGTAACCGTGCCCACGGCCAAGTTGACCGAGCTGGTCGAGCGGCCCGAGCGCGGTCGGGTGTTCACCGAGCCCGCGCGTCCGGGCCTCGCCGACTGCTCGCCCAGCGGCCGGGTCCGGCTCGACTCCCTGGCCCGGTTCACCCAGGACATCGCCTACGCCGACGCGCTCGACGTCGGACTGTCCGAGACCACGCGCTGGGTCGTCCGGCGCACCCGAATGCGGGTCGATCGCTTCCCGCGCTTCGGGCAGCCGCTCGCCCTGGCCACGTTCTGCAGCGGCCTGGGCCGGATGTGGGCCGAGCGCCGGACGAGCATCGTGGCGAACGACGAGGACAACGCCGGCGAGGGCGGCCGGGTCGAGGTCGTCTCGCTGTGGGTCCACCTCGATCCGGTCAGCCTCCGGCCCACGCCGCTGCGCGAGGACGAGCTCGAGGCGTGGGGCGAGTCGGCCGGCGCCAGGAAGGTGACGGCGCGGCTGCACCACCCGAGCCCGGATGGGGCATTGGACAGATCCGCGTGGCGCTTCCGCGTGAGCGAATGCGACGTCGCCGGCCACGTCAACAACGCCGCATACTTCCTGCCGCTCGAGGAGGAGCTGCTCGAGGACGGCGACCCGGCGTCGATCGACGTCGAGATCGAGTATCGATCCCCAGCTCAACCGGGAGAGAAGACGGTGCTTCGGAACGGAGCCCGCCGCTGGATCGTCGCCCCCGACGGGGAGACCCACGCGTCGCTGATCATTGCCGGTACCCCCACCCTGAACAAGGAGGCCTGAACCTTGCGAGCCGTTGCCATCACGAAGCCCGGGGACGTCGACGTCCTCGCGGTCGCCGACCTGCCTGCCCGCGAACCCGGGGAGGGCGAGGTCCGGATCGCGGTCAAGGCCGCGGCGGTCAACCCGACCGACATCGGACTCCGGCAGCGCGGTGGCGGGCCCGATCTTCCGGCGCCGTGGGTCCCGGGCATGGACGCTGCCGGCGTGGTCGAGTCGCTCGGTCCGGGCGTCGACCGGCTCCAGGTGGGGCAGGAGGTGATGGCTGTGGTCAGCCCGCGCCGGCCGGAGGGCGGAGCGCAGCAGGAGCTGCTGGTCGCGCCGGCGGCCTCGGTCGTGCCGATTCCCGATGGGGCGGGCCTGCCCGAGGCGTCGACGCTGCCCATGAACGGGCTCACCGCGGAGCGCGGCCTGGACCTACTCGGGCTGAGCAAGGGGGATACGCTCGCGGTCGCCGGCGGCGCCGGGCTGCTCGGCTCGTACGTGATCGCGCTCGCCAAGGAGCGCGGCCTGCGGGTCATCGCCGATGCCAAGCCCGAGGATGAGGAGCTCGTCAAGGGCTTCGGCGCCGACGTGGTCGTGCCGCGCAGCGACGGCTTCGGCGACGCGGTCCGCGCGGTGGCGCCGGACGGCGTTGACGCGGTGTTCGACACCGCGCTGATCTATCGCGACGTGTTCCCTGCGATTCGCGACGGCGGGGGAGTCGTGTTCGTGCGCGGCTGGGATGGCAACGAGGTCGAGGAGCGCGGGATTCGTGTTCACCCCGTCATGGTGTTTCAGGTGCTCCAGCGGACCGACTGGCTGGATGAGCTTCGTCTGCTCGCGTCCGAGGGGCGGATCAAGCTGCGCGTGGCGCGCGAGTTTTCGCCCGAGGAGGCCGCCGAGGCGCATCGGCTGATGGACGCGGGCGGGTTGCGGGGGCGCGCCGTGATCGTGTTCTGATCGCCGCCAGAACCTAATGCGCGTCCGAGACCCACCGATCAAGCTCGACACACAAGCGGTCGGACGATGCCGGGGGACCGGGATCGAGCGGCGGCGGGCCGCCCGGGTGGGCCGGGCCCAGCGCGCTATCGAACGCGCCGAGGACGAAGCTCACATAGCGAGCACGGCTCCGTCCGGTCTGGTACGTGTGACGATGGTGCAATCGTGTATTCCCGCCCGTCCCGATGGCGTCGGCTCCGAACAGTCTGCGCGTCGCCCCGAACCGCCAGCTTCATCATGTCCGTTCCGGGTTCCAGTCGCGTGACGCGTAGCTGCCCGACACCCAGATCCCGCTGCGATCGGCCGGCGTCGTGCTGGCGGCGGGAGCCGGGGTGAGAGACCGGCGTGATGGAGCAAGCCGTTGAGATAGGAGCACCCAACGGTGGTGATCACCCGTGGACGGCCGCCTTGCACCGCGCGCGAGGGCTGAGCCGACGCCGGACGCGCTTACGTCAGCCAGTCGGGGATCAGGAGGTCAGGTGACCCTTTGGTGGCCTTTACGCTGTGAGGCACGACGAACCCCTGTCGTCGCTCAGGCAGGGTTTTAGAATTGCTGCTCGCGATCGCCTCCCACTGCTTGACGTAGTCGGCGGGTTTCCAGGTCGCGAACAGGCTGCCGGTTGGCGAGCCGAGGTGCTCTCGCCAGAGTTGCTCCCTGAACGCCTTTACCGAGCTCGGCTCATACCAGCCGAGGTCGACCTCTGAGTCCAGTTGAAAGCTCCGAGGGTTGACGTTCGCCGACCCGATACTCGCGAATACGTCGTCCACGATCAGGATCTTGCTGTGCGGATAGATGCGCAGGCTGCCAAACGAAGACAGGCCTCTCTTCGCCGCCGGCGTACCGGCTGGCATGCTCGAGTTCTGTACAAGCGAGTAGAGCCCCACGTTGCGGCCCAGCCCGGTCTGCAGCTTGGTAAGTGTCTGGTGCTCGAGGTCGACGCCTTTGAGACTGATGCGGTCACCTTTCCCCTCTTCGAGCTCCTCGGGAAGCACCGGGACGACGATGATGACCTGGAGGTTGCCATTAGCTTTAAAGCGACTGATGACCCAGTCCGCGAGGTCAGTGGTCCTGAGGTACTGATTCTCGATGTACACGAACTCGTTGGCGCGCGAGATCACCTGCTCGTACGTGCGCTTGATGTCGTCCCTGTCAGTCTGGGGCGCGATCAGCGGCGGCGTCCCGACGATCCCCCCGCAGACTGTGCGGTGCAGCTGTGCAAGCGCGTTGCCCGCGTTGGGCGGCGTCACCTTCGAGAGGGTCAGGTTCGAGATCGCGAGCGGGCTCTTGATCTGGTATTTGCCGAGCTTGATGTTGTTGGCGGCCGTCACGAACGCGGCAAAGCGCGGGGACTCGTCGTTCCAGCGTCCGACGAAGTTCCGTTCGATGTCGGTTACCACGGGACCCTCGACTCGGCAGAAAGCGTCGTGCGCCCTGTGATCGCCGAGGTGCTGGGGAGTGTTCTGATAGAAGTCGCTAATGTTGATGCCACCGACGAAGCCGACCTGATTGTCGATCAGGATCGTTTTCTGGTGGTAGCTGGCTGGACTGGCCGAGAACGCCGGTTTCGCGATCATCTCGACTCTGCCGGAATTCAACAGCTTCACGAGTCGCCAAAGGCCTGGGCTGTTCTCAAGGCCCGCGAGCTTTTTGTCGTTGAGCTGCTTGATGATCGCTTGCAGCACCGGTTTGGCCGCTTTGTCCACGAGGTCGCCGATACCGCCCGAGATCGCTGCCGGGTGCAGGCTGATGAAGATCTGGAATTGATCGGCGGTAAGCCCAGACGTGACGGCCTGGGCGATGAACTTGTTGAACCCCATCCAGGTGCGCTGGTGGCCCTCGTTATCTAACACGGGGTCGAAGTCGGAGGTGATAATCCTGACCTTCACGCCCTTTTCGCGCGCTATCTTAGCCAGCAGGCTCTGCCAGTCAGTGACCTTAAGCGCGTCCCTGACTTTCGTTGACATCAGTGGCGTGTCGGGGTAGATCGCCCAGAACGTGCAGTAGACCGACTCATTGGCGTCGGCGATGGCTTCCTCGACCGCTGGGAAGAACGCCGAACCATCGACCAACGGCTGCACCTTGTTGCCGGGCCGTGCCGCCGAGAGGAAGTTCAGATCGCTTTCTGTGTTCGCCGCCTTCAGGAAGAAGTCGTCGCCTTCGAGAGGCGGCTGCATCGATCCGGCCGCGTCACCGAGCGGGCCGTCGCCCACCTGCGCTTCCGGGGCGACGGCGGGTTTCTCGTACTCGGTGACCGTGTCGCGGATGATCGTGGCGATATCGATGAACGCACCGGGCCGGGCGTGCCAGGCGGCACCGTCACGATCGACGAAGTTCTGCCACGCCACCACGTACCGCCTGCCCGCAGCTATCGGGCCGTTGAGGATGCTCACCTCGGAGAAAGCGAGCCGACCTTCATTGGGTTCGCGGTTGAGCGGACCTATCCCGATCTTGTTATGGGTGATCGAGTTGCCGCGCAGGATCCCGGGCTCACGCGCAAACACACGGTCTACCTGTGTCGGCGGAACCGCAGCTCGGTGGAGATGCCCGAGCATCTCGTCGCAGGCTGCCGGGTCGATGATCAGTCTGGCGGCGAGGAGAGAGAGGAGCTCAACCATGCTTCGCGTCGTGCCCGCCTGACCCACATCGCGGTCGTTCGCAACGGGAACCCTCACGCTCGGCCACCTGGTCGCGGTGAAGGGCGGATCGCCGCCGTGGAAGTCCGCAGCCTCCCAGAGCCCGGTGTCGCTCGCCGCATCGAAGAGCCCGCATGCCTGCAAAACGCCGTTTAGATAGGCGTAGCCGATAGCCCGGACGCATCTGCCGGCAGCGCTGTTGTCGCTGGCGACGATCATCTGTTCGAGGTCGGAGCGAAACGCCGGAGTGAAGTCGACCGACGCCGGACCGGCCGCGTCCACCTTGGCGGCGAGCGCGGCGCTATAAGAGGCGTCCCGGTGCCGGTCGCTGATGTTGGTCGCCGAGGCGATTCTCGGAACGGTGCTTCGCAGCAACGGCGTCACCTCCGCGGTGAGTTGTGCGAAGAGGTCCGCGGGCCTGGTGATTCCACGCGTGGTGGCAAACCGTCGCGCCAAATCGCGCAGCGCATAGGCAGCGAACATGATCTGGACCTTGGCCTCGCTGGCGATGTAATCCATCTCGTTCTCGCGGTGGCCGGCAAGAGCGAATGGCCTGGTGTCAGTCACTTCTGCGATTGCGAACGGGATCGGGAATGACCCAGGGGTCAGCCGATGGCGGCTCTCGACCGCGGCGACTGCGATCGCCAGCGCCGCCTGGAGCTTGCTATCCGGTATGAGTACTGGTGTCACGACGGTTGGAAACAGCGGCACGCCCGGGGCCGGCGGCTGCACATCGGGAACCTCGTAGGCCTCGCCGGGCATCTCGGCCTCGGCACCGAACGCACCGGCCTCGGCGAGGGCACCAGACGACGGCCGAGCTGGGGGACACGGACGGAGCGGCAGCGAGGCGTCGATGTGGGCGATCATCTTCGGTCCGGCGATCCCGTCGAGGTATCCCGTGTCACTGGGGACGTTGTGTCGGCGTTTGTAAGCGAGCACCGTCGCGTAGGTCTCGTTTCCGTAGCGGCCGTCGGCGCCGAAGCGCGGCAGCGGCCATCCGAGATCGATCAGCGATCTCTGGATCTCCTTGACGGCGGGGCCCTGGCTGCGGATCGGGACGGGGTACGTCGGGTCGTAGGGGCGGCCGAGACGCAGCTCTCCGGCGGCAACCTGCTCGAGCTCGGCTCGGGCAGGGCTACCGAGAAGTCGCGGGCTGCGGAGGACCGGCCCTTCCGAGGATCTCTGGCGCGCCACGCTGTCGACCCGGTCCATCACCGGCGCGACAAACCCTTCGGGGTCGACAGGTCGACCATCCTGTGCGTACGCCTGTGCCCCGGAATCGGTGACCAGCAGGCGGTGTCCGTCCGGGAGCCTCAGGGCCGCTCGGACGGGGCCGCCGCTCAGCCCAGGCCAGTTGAGGGCGATTGGCTTTGGGTAC
>Ga0335074_10009836_pt1 | contig 13367 bp, 14 predicted proteins | sample Lox_Sample_23_FD_206715 | JGI IMG/M metagenome (GOLD analysis project Ga0335074, IMG submission 206715) | Soil microbial communities from Loxahatchee National Wildlife Refuge, Florida, United States - Lox_Sample_2.3 | ecosystem: Environmental > Terrestrial > Soil > Wetlands | place: USA...
CGCCCTCGTGAGCGACAATGGCGCGTGGCGCTCAGGAGAACACCGCGGTCAGCTCGTGCTGGCGTTCGTCAGCTGTGTAGCGCGGGCCGGTGCCGCCGGGAGATCCGGCCCGCCGATCCGGCCCGCCGCTGCCACACCCCCACTAGCGCGAGTTCGGCCATCCCGGCTGCGACGATGACCGGCTGCAGGAAGAAGTATCGCTGCATCACCAGGAGCTGCACCAGGATCCACGCGACCAGCGCGGCACCGGCGAGGTAGCTGGCGGGCGGCGCCCACCGGTGGCCCGCCGTGATCAGGATGGCCGCGGTGAGCTGCGGCATGGCGACGCCGATGAGCAGCGCCAGCCCGGGCAGCTGCCAGCTTGTGAACGGGGTCGCCGCCAGGTAGCCAGCGGGCATGCCAAGTCCATCGAGGATCAGCCGGATGCCGCCGAAGGCAGCGGCGGCGGCGATCAGCACGGCCACGCCGGCCATGAGCCACGCCGCCCAATCGCGGTGCAGCCGGGCAGGCCGGGGAGCCCGCGCCCGGGCCGCGGCCAGGTCCCGTAGCAGCAGCCAGGCCACGCCCAGCGACAGCATGGCGAGAGCTGCGAATATCGGGGTCAGGACGGCCGAGACGACGGTGGAGGCCGGGTCGGCTGCGTGCCCGTACCACTGGTCCGCAGCGATGCTGATGCTCTCGATGGCTCCCATCACCACGCTCGCCGCGCCGAGCAGGTAACCCCGCGGGTTGCCCCGCCACAGCCAGGCTGCCGCAACGGCGGTCAGCGGCACCCATAGGGCCAGGTCCTGCACGAACACGACGTTCGTCGTCATCCCGGTGCCCCGCAGGTAGGCAGGCTCCCCCGGCTCCGCCAGGCTCGGCAGGATGCGGACCAGCCAGGTACCCGCGTTCAGTAGGGCGAGACTGAACAGGTACCCCGCGGCCAGCCGCACCGGTGCCCGCGCCGGGATGAGACGGCCGAGCGCCTGTACGTCGGTATGCCACAGCAGCGTCCCCGCCGACCACGCCGCCAGCGACAGCATGGCCAGGTACAGCAGGAAGAACCGGTTCACCGGCGTTGCGAACACGAACATGAGCGCGTTGTACAGCAGGAACCCCACCGCGGCGAGCCAGGTCACCACGGCGATTGCCGAGCCGCGCCGGGCCAGTACCAGCGAGCCCGCCAGCACCGGCACGCCCACCACCACGACGACCAGCGCCGCGCCGCGCGCCGATCCGTTCATCACCGCCGGGCCGCGCAGCACACCACCGGCCAGATAGGTAAGCAGCGCGCTCAGCGCCGCCACCACGGCCAGCGCTCCCGACAGCCAGTACGTGATGCCCCCGGCCGGGATCACCCGCCCGGTACCGTCACCCGCCAGCTCGGCGGTCGTTGGCGCACTCACTTCCGCTCACCCACGTCCGGGCATCCTGCTGGGATTACTCCTCAACGCTAGCTGCGTTAAATCAGGCTCACCAGGGCAAATGGTCCCTTCCACCGGGACGTCAGGCCTGCGGGTGAGCCTTTCCGCCAGGCGTCACCGGTTGCTGCCGCGCATGCCGCTGACTATGTGCCAATCCCGGTTTGCCTGTCCTCGGACCCGAGGTCGAGCCCGGCGGCGACCGCGACCTCACGATAGGCGGCCGATAGCTCGGCGAGCGAGACATGAGCGTTGCGGCCACTCGGGTTGGGCACGACCCATAGCTGTGTTCCGGCGAACATTCCGGGCTGCCGGCCTACCAGAGCTCTGGGCATGGCGAAGGCGATGCGATATGCGGTGATCCCGAGAACGGCGGTTACCCGTGGCTTGACGCGCGCAACCGTCGTGACCAGATCCCGGGCCCCGGCCCGGAGTTCCGCTGGGCGCAGTTCCGCGGCGCGCGCGGTTGCCCTTCGGACCAGGGCGGTGATGCCGATCCCGCGGTCTGCGAGGTAGTCGCGGTCGCCGGGCGCGAAGCCGGCCGAGGCGTCGATGAGCCGGCCGGTGATACCTGCTTTGAACAGGGCCGGGTAGAAGCGGTTGCCACGCCGTGGGAAGTGTGCCTGTACCGCTACTGCCGACAGGCCCGGGTTGACGCCGACAAACAGTAGCCGCGTGTGCGGCCCGAGCAGATCGGGCAGCGTTCCGCCGTCGAGTCGGCCGAGTTCGCCACTGAGCCTCGTCACGCCGTCTCCAGCTGGCACGCGCTGGCCCGGGTGGCTCCTGCAGTACGTCCCGTAGCTCCCGGCGTTTGGGCCGGGGCCGGGACCCGGTACAGATCGACTGTGTGGTCGGCGATGTCGCGCACCGCACCGGACACGGCGAGTTCGACGACAGCAGTCTGGAGCGTGCGGCGGCGGAGCCGCTCGGCGAAGGGATAGTCCTCGATCGTCTGGAACGTGCGCGTTCCGCGTTCTGGGGCGTTGGGGTAAAGTGCCGCTCCCGAATTGATCGCGGAGAGCCGGATCCGGCGATCATGGGCGCTCACCAGGCTGGCGGTGTCGATGACAAGAACGTCATGTGACCGGCCGCGGTTGCGCCGGGCGCCGAGCAGCTGATACAGGCGCTGCGGGTGAAGCCAGAAGAACACCCGCTCGTTGAGTGCGGCCAGCCACTGCTCCGTCGTCATGTCGGTCAGCGCCTGGTCCAGGATGTGCGCTCGGAGAGGAGTCTGATCCCGGAGCGTAGCCCGGCCCAGCAGGGGGTGGTCGAGAGTCAGCGTCCGGGGACGGGGCCGGCTCAGAATCGCTGTCTGCTCATCCGGGTCCAGGGCCGAGGTCGACACGATCTGCTGAGCCGGCAGCAGGCCGTGCGCCGAGATGGATTGCGCCGATCCTGCCTCAGCCAGATGAAACAGCCGAGGGTAACGCTCGATCAGCTCATTGACGTCCACATATCTCCTCGTCGGCAACCTCACGTATGTGACCATGGCCGGGTGCCATAGCGGCCGCTGGACGTCAGGGCCGGTCGGTGACCGCCGCCGCCGCGAAGGTCTCCAGGTACGCGACCGCGGCGTGCAGTGAGTCGCGCAGTGGTTCGGCACGGCGCAGGGTCTGGGCCAGAAGCAGGCCGCCCTGCAAGGCGGCCAGCAGCGCGTCGGCGAGCGCGTCAGGGTCAGCGGCAGGGATCAGGTCGCCGCGGTCGCGCATGAGCCCCAGGCCCTCGCGGAACAGGTCCAGCCACCGTTCGTACCCGGCCGCGAGGTCGGGCCGCAGGGCAGGCTGGGACTCGACGAGCTGGCCGGCCAGCGACCCGAACTCACAGCCGCCCTGGAATCCGCGGCTGGTCTGCCGTTCGACGATCATCTCGGCCCACTGGTGCCAGGCCTGGATGCTGTCGAGTCGGCCCAGGGCGGGATGCCGGTGATCTTCCAGTGTGTTCTCGGCCTGCCAGGCAATCACGTCCTGAATGAGGGTGTGCTTGTCATGGAAGTAGTGCGTCATCTGCGAACCGCTCACCCCGGCGGCCCTGCGCACGTCCTCGATCTGCGTACCCGCCACGCCCTGCTTCAGGATCAGGTCGGCCGCGGTGGCCAGGATTCGTTTGCGCGTCTCCTGCCCCTTGGGCGTCAGGTGCCCGGCTGCCTTGGTGCTGTCCGGCATGGCCCGATCCTAGGTCAGATTGGGTTTGACATCCCAATGTTAACCCTCTAGTTTTCTGGGACATGCAACCCAAAATACGAAGGAGCCGATGATGGCCGCCCCTGTCGTCCTGATCACCGGTGCGCTCACCGGCATTGGCCGCGCTACCGCCCTCGCCTACGCCCGTGAGAGCGCCAGCCTGGTCATCTCCGGCCGCCACCCCGACGCCGGCACCGAACTGGCCAAGGAGCTGAACGATCTGGGTGCCCAGGCTGAGTTCGTCCGTGCTGACGTCCGCCATGACCAGGACATGGAAAACCTCATCGACCGCACGCTCGAGCGCTTCGGACGCCTGGACGTCGCCCTCAACAACGCTGGCACCGAGGGTGCACCCGGACCGGTCACCGGCATCACCGCCGAAAGCTACGCGGCCACCTTCGACACCAACGTCCTGGGCACACTGCTGAGCATCAAGTACGAGTTCCGCGCCATGAAGCCCCAGGGCAGCGGGAGCATCATCAACGTCAGCTCGACTTACGGCCTGATGGGCTTCCCCGACTCCGCCTTGTACGTCGGCAGCAAGCACGCCATCGTCGGCATCACCAAGGCAGCCGCGCTCGAAGGCGCCCCGCACGGCATCCGGGTCAATGCCATCGCGCCCGGATTCACCCAGACCGCCATGTACGAACGGGTTACCGGCAGCGACGCCATCCGCGGCGCCGTGAATTCCGTTTTGCCCCTGCACCGCGCCGGTACCCCGGAGGAGATCGCGGAAGCGGTCCGGTACGCCGGCTCCCCCAGGTCCTCCTACCTCACCGGGCAGACCATCACCCTCGACGGCGGCCTCATGGCCGGATGGCCTCTGTTTCCCGCCGCCTAATCTTGAACGGCGGAAAGCGCCGGCATCGGCCGCTACCCGCAGCGGCGACACCCTGTACGTCTCCGGCTCCCCGCCCTTCGACCCCAACACCGGAGACGTCGTCCGGGGCGCCTCGATCGAACGGCAGGCCGAACTGGTCATGAAGCAGATACTCGCCCCCGACGTGTTTCCCGGTGCACAGACAGATGCCTGCTTACCATCCGGCCGGCCCGGGCAGCCTGGCCTACGGCGAACTGGCCCGGCGGGAGCCGGTGTTCGCGCGGCTGATTCTCAGCTACGGCCACCCGGCGCCATTTGAATGGCACGACGGCGGCCGTACCGGGTCGAGCCAGTTCGCGGCCATGCTCCTGCACATCGTGGGCCAGCGCATCTCGGCAGTCGCGGCATTCCGTGTCTATGACCGGGTCAGCGCGATGCTCAGCGGGATCCCTACCCCGGCCGGCATCCTCGAACTGGGGCAGAACCGGCTGCGAGCCGCCGGGCTGTCCACGGCCAAGGCAGGCTCTGCCGTTGCCCTGGCGCAGGCTCAGACCGCAGGAGCGATCGATATCGAGCGCTTGGACAAGCTAAGTGATGCCGGTGTGATCGCCGCGCTGACCGCGGTGCGCGGCATCGGTGTCTGGTCGGCAGAAACCTTCCTGATCCACAACATGCGCCGGCCGGACGTGCTGCCGGCTGCGGACCTCGGTGTCCGCCGGGCGGTCCAAACGCAATGGCGTCTCGAAAAGCTGCCGCCCCCGGGACAGGTCAGATCGCGGGCGGCGGCGTGGGCGCCCTGGCGGTCCTACGCCGCCGCGCTGCTCTGGCGATCCCTGCGGCCACAAGGCGAGGCATCGGACCCGAAGGAACGGGCCCTCATCAAGTTGGGCACCGACGCCAGACCCGGTCCAGGCGAATGAGTCGGCCCGGCCGGGCGATGAGGGCTGGCGGTCAGCGGCAGAGCATGCCGGTGGCCGGCTTGCGGCCCCAGGCCAGGAAAGACAGGTGGGGCATCACCAGAGTGCGAGGATCATCGAGGTGGATACGGACGGCGCGGTCCAGCGCATCGAGTTCCGCCTGGTCCGCCAGGCCCAGGCGGACGATCACTGGGTGAATGCTGCGGACCAGGTCGGGGCCGATCGTCCGGCGGGAATCACCGGGGTGGCACACCCTCGCCCGTGCCTCAACGCCGATCTCCTGCAGGCCGGCCTGCCGGTACAGTTCGGCCAGGCGGCGGCCGATGATCAGGTCGGCGCCGTGCCGGCTGAAGGCGACGTGGAACAGCTCCCACATCCGGGTATAGGCGGGGTGGGCCGGGTAGCAGACTGGCGACTCCACGTCCGGTTCCAGGCTGGCGACCCAGCCGCCGGGTTTGGCCAGCCGCACCATCTCGGCCAGAACTTCGGTGGGTTCGGGCACGTTGACCAGCAGGGTCCGGGCGTGCACCACGTCGAATGATCCTGCTCGCAGGCCGGTGCGCCGGGCGTCAGCGGCCACGATCCGCACGCTGGCAAGTCCGCGCTGCGCGGCGAACTCTCTGGCCATGGTCACGTGGCTCGGGTCGGTGTCCAGCCCGGTCACGTGCCCGCCGGGTGCGACCCGCTCGGCGAGCAGGTCGAGGATTCCGCGTGGGCCGCAGCCGAGATCGATCGCCTCCTGGCCCGGCCCGAGACCAACCCAATCCAGGAGCGCGGCGCTGTCGGGCCGCAGTTCTTCGGCCTGGCGCTGCAGCCGCGCGCTTTCCCCGCGATCGCGGCCTAGTGCATAGACATCGGTGGCGGGCGGCGTCGCCGCAGCGCTCATTGGGCGGTGCATGCCAGTGCTCCCCCCTAGTCAGTTCTGGAATGGGCTCGTGGCCTCACCGAGCCGAGCATGCTCGGATCACCATGCGCGAGCGGCGGCACCGGCCCGCCCCAGGCGCGCTCCAGGCCTGTGCCCGTTCTGCCCATCCCGCCTCATCGGCGCGCCTGGTCTGACTGTTTCCGCATGCCGTGTGACCCAGCGTGTGAGGGTTCCGGGGCCGGCGACTGGGCTACCGCCACCGGTCACATCTACGGCACCCTCAAGACTTCGAGAATGGAGTTGGCTGGGTTCTCACCATGGGCGGCATTCTGCTGGTGATGGCTGTGGTTGGACCCGCGCGTCGCCGGCCAGGGACTGCAGGAGCGACCAGCGTCCCGGAGCGCGGCCCGCCCGGCCAGGCGAGGCGGGCGGCGAAACCTGGGCGGATGCGGAGGCCGGGAGGGGCGTCCACGGGCCGGGCAGGTCGGCGATCAGGGCGGCCAGTTCGCAGATGGTGCGGGCGGAGAGCGCGGCCCCCACGCGCTCGTCCAGCTCCGCCAGGGTCAGCCGCCCCTCGGCGACGGCCGAGCACAGGACGTCCACGGCGGTGTCCCGGTCGGCGTCCGAGGCCCGCTGCTCCGGCTGGAACGGCGGGCCAGGGAGGGTGCAGGCGAGCGGCGCCATGGGAATCAACGGCCGCGGTCTCTCTCAGACCGTGACGCGGCGGATCGTGGCCTGGCCACCGGCCAGGCACACCACCGTCAGCGCGGCGATGACGCCAGTCAGGTCCAGGGCGCTCAGGGTGGCGGGGTGCCCGCCTGCCGGCCGCAGCATCAGCGCGCCGCCGCCGGACCGGGAGTACACGAACGAGACCGCGATCGCGACCAGCACCTGGACGGCGATGAACGCGAGCAGACCCAGCATGCCCCACCGGCGATTCACGATCCCGTACCACATGCCGTACACGAACAGCGCGGCCAGCCCGACGAACGAGGTCAGCCAGGTGGCGTACCAGGGCCCGTTCAGGACATACGGCACCCGGAAGAAGGTGATGGACAGCCCCCACCCGCCGGTCCCCCGTTCGATGGCCTGCAGCCCGGCTATTACCAGGCCGGACACGAGGGACATGGACACCCCGAGCAGCGCGGTGCCAGCGTAGAAGGAGCGGCGGGTCGCGCCGAGCGTCAGACCGAACGGCAGCCACCGGCCGATGCGCTGCACGCCCGTTACGAAGAACATGCCGAAGAAGACGGCCAGTCCAGCGCGGAAGGCCTTGTCGCCCCCCTGTGCCACGTCCACGGCAAAGACAAGCGCCAGGGTCGCCCACGGGAGCCCGAGGAACATCACCGGCATCACCAGGTGGTAGCGGGCCACCTTGATCATGGCATTCATGCGCTGGCCCTTCCGGTCACGGCGCCGGCGCCGGCTGACCCACCGGACGCCTGGACCACGAGCTGCTGCAGGGACAGTGGGGTCAGGTCCAGGCCGAGTGACCGGGCCCGCTCGCGGTCTTCCGGGGATATCTGCCCCACTATGACGGCCGACGCCTGGGAGCCGAGTCCGCGCCGTTCCCAGACCGGGCGCCCTCCGGTGAAGGAGTTCACCGCGAGGACCGGGCCGCTCACAGTGGTGGCCATACCCCGCAGTCCGTCGGCCGCCGTGTCCAGCATGACCCGGCCACGGTCGATCACGACCACGTTCTCGAACAGGGCGGCCGCCTCGTCGATCAGGTGGGTGGACAGCAGCACCGTGCGCGGGAAGTCCGCGTAGTCCGCCAGCAGCCGGTCGTAAAAGATCTGCCGCGCGACGGCGTCCAGCCCGGCGTACGGCTCGTCGAACAGCGTCACCTCGGCGCGGGCGGCCAGCCCGATCGTGATCCCGAGGGACGACCGCTGCCCGCGGGACAGACTCTTGATCGCCTTGTTCGCCGGCAGGCGGAAGTCCTCCAGCAGCGAGGACGCCAGGTCCGCGTCCCAGCACGGATAAAAGAAGGACGCGGCACGGAGCGCATGGGACACCTTGAAGTTCGGGTACCCCTGGTAGTCCGGGTATGTCTGGTCCTCGCGGACGAGCACCAGGCGGCGCAGCACGTCCTGGTTCTCGGCCGGCGCCGCACCGAGCACCTGAACCGAACCGGATGACGGGAACTCCTGCCCGCCCAGGATGCGCAGCAGCGTGGTCTTGCCGGCACCGTTGCGGCCGAGCAGCCCGGTGATGGTCCCGGCGCCGATCGCCAGGTGCACGTCATCGAGGGCGACCTGGTCGTAGTACTTCCGCGTTAAGCCGGTTGCCGAGATCGCCGGTGTCATACCGGGACACCTTCCCGTTCGCTACTGGCGTCCTTGATCATCGCGATCAGCTCGCCGGTGTCCATCCCGAGCCGGGCCGCCTCGGTCAGGAGCGGCTGCACGTACCGCTCGGTGAACTCGGCGCGCCTGCGGGCCAGCAGCCGCTGCCGCGCCCCGGTCGCCACGAACATCCCGATGCCCCGCTGCTTCTCCAGCAGCCCCTCATCGGCCAGCACGTGGATCCCCTTCGCCGCGGTCGCTGGGTTGATCCGGTAGAAGGCGGCCAGTTCGTTACTCGACGGCACCCGCTCGCCCTCGGCCAGACCGCCGTCCGCGATCTCCCCCGCGAGCCTCTCGGCGACCTGCGCAAACAGCGAGCCGCCCTCGTCCAGGCCAGCCATCTGTGGCACGGCTGCATGCCTCCCTGCTGCATCACCTCAGTGGTTCATTACCTAAGTAATGTACCGCTTAACCGGGGTCCGGTCAACGGCCGGGATCCACCCTTGCTCCGATGCCGTGCCAGTCAACGTCACCCGCGGAAGGGTGATGTATAGCCAGTGGCCCTGGACCATGATCAACATGTGCTGCGCGCCGTTAGCTCTCATGAGTGCTGGTTCCCGGGCCGGAAGCGGGCCCAGGCTCAAGGCTCCCACCGCGTGAACCGATGACAGCGACCCAGCAGTCATCGCCGGAGACGAGCTGGTGGCGCTTTGTGCCCATGGCCGGATGGATCCGCGGCTACAAGCGCAGCTGGCTCCGCGGTGATCTCATCGCCGGGGTCGCCGTCGCAGCGCTGATTGTCCCGAAGAATCTCGGCTATGCCGGGATCGCCGGGATTCCGCTGCAGAACGGCCTGTATGCGGCGGCGGCGGGTGCGATCCTCTACGCGGTCTTCGGGACCAGTCGGCAGATCTCCACCGGGCCGAGCTCCGGGCTCGCCGCCGTGGCGGCGAGCGCCGTGGCGGTGGCCAGGGTCACCGGGATGCAGAACGTGGCGTCTTTCGTGGCCATGATCACCTTGGTTTCCGGCCTGCTGTTCCTGCTGCTGGCCGCACTGAAGATGGGCTGGATCGCCCAGTTCCTGTCCCGGGCCGTGGTCACCGGGTTCTTGTTCGGTGCGGCGATCGACGTGGTGATCGGCGAGCTGCCCAAGCTGACGGGGACGAAGGTCACCGGCTCGAATCCGATCCAGGAGCTGGGATCCTGGTTCGGGACGCTGGGCGACGCGCACGGGCTCACCGTGCTGGTCGGTGCCGTCGCGCTGGTGGTCGTGTTCGGGGTCCGGATGGTCGCGCCCCGCATCCCCGGAGCTCTCGTTCTGGTTGTTGGCGGTCTGCTGGTGTCATGGCTTTTCGATCTCGGCGCGCACGGCGTGGCGCTGGTCGGTGAGGTGCCGAGGGGCCTGCCGTCGCCGCGGATACCGCCTCTTCACCTGATCGGCGAGCATGCGGGCACGATTGCCACCGCAGCGGTGGCGCTGGTCCTCATCGGGTTCTCCCAGACCGCCGGCGACGCGAGGGCGTTCGCCGCCCGGCACCACTACCGCATCGACATCAACCAGGAATCAGCAGCGCAGGGGATGGCCAACCTCGGCGCGGGCCTGTTCCAGGGCATGCCGGTCTCCACCAGCCTGTCCGCGAGCTCGCTGAATGACCACTCCGGAGCGCGCACCGGCCTGGCGTCGCTCACCTCCGGGGTGATCGTGCTGCTCACCTTGCTGGTACTGGCGCCGGTCTTTTCGGTGCTGCCCAAGCCGGTGCTCGCCGCACTGATCATCGAGGCCGTGGTCATGGGGATGATGGACGTGCCCGAGATGCGCCGCCTGGCCAGGGTGGCACGGTTCGACTTCTGGATCGCGGTCGCGGCGATCATCGCGACGCTGCTGGTCGGCGTGCTGGCCGGGGTGGTGATCGGGATCGGGCTCTCGCTGATCTGGCTCGTCTCGGTGGCCACGCGTCCTCGGATGCCCCTGATGGGCCGTGAGCAGGGAACCCACGTCTTCCGGGAACTGGATGAGCACCCCGACGACGAGCAATACCCCGGGGTGGTGGTTGTCCGGCTGGACGGCGGCTTGTTCTTCGCCACCTCCGATGCCCTGGAGGACCGGGTCAGGGAGGTGGCGCTGTCCACCTCCGGGATCACCGGGATAGTGCTCGACTGCGAGGGGATCGACTTCATCGACTCGCAAGGGTCGGCGAAGATGCGAGAAATCCTCAGCCTGACCAGGCAAGCCGGGATCACGCTGCGGCTGTCCCGAGTCAAGCCGGCCGTCCACGATCTGCTCGCACGCGACGGCGTCCTCGACGAAATCGGCGCGGAGAACATCCACGGCAACATCGATCACGCCGTAACGGCGCAATTGGCCACGACGGGAGATAGTCATGCGGACCTGTGAGCAGCCCGCCCTAGGGTGGACAGTCGTCCTGCGGCGCCAGCCGGTCCGCATCGTGGCGGCCCAGGCTGAAGGCGGCTACACGGATGTGTTCGAGCTCGTCTGCTCCGACTGTGGTGATCATCCTGACCTGGACTATCGCGACATCCCGCCCAGGCTGCAGCGGATCCGCGGGCCGTACCCTCTGGCAGCGGGCGTCGCAGCTTATGACAGGCACCTCAAGCTGAGCCATGAGCAGCAGGGTCCCGGCCGGCGAGCCCCCGCGGACATGACTGCCGGAGTCGTGAACCTCCTATGACAACCCAGTCCAGTACCAGCAGTCCTGCCCTGGCCAAGGGAGCACGCAGGCTGGCCATCTTGCTGGCGATGGCGATGTTCGTTCTGGTCGTCGACACCTCGGTGATGAACGTCTCCATCGCGTCGGTCGTGCATGATCTGCATACGACTGTCAGCGGGGTCCAGTCTGCGATCGCGCTGGAGGCGCTGGTGTCGGCGGCGTTCATCCTGATCGGCAGCAAGGTGGGCGACCTGATCGGGCGCAAGCGCGCGTACGTGCTGGGCCTGCTCGGTTACGGGATCGGGGCCCTGGCCATGGCTCTGGCGCAGGGCCTGATTGCGATCATCTTGTTCTGGGCGATCGTGGGCGGGATCGGCGCCTCGTTGCTGCTGCCATCGATGCAGTCGCTCATCCACGGCAACTTCGAGGGCGCGGCCCAACGTCAGGCCTACGCGCTCGTCGGGGCCGCGGCCGCGATCGCCGCCGCTGTCGGCCCGCTGATCGGCGGGTTCATCACGACATACCTGTCATGGCGGATCGCGTTCTTGCTGGAGGACGTCATCATCGTGGTGGTTCTGTCGGGCATCAGGCTGGTCAACGACGTGCCATACACCGGATCCCGGCAGGTGGACATCGTAGGAGCCGTCCTGTCCGTTCTGGGCATGGGCGGGATCGTGCTGGGCATCCTGGTGTGGCAAGAAGGCGGCGAAGCGGTAGGCCTGCTTCTCACACTTGGCGCAGTCTCGCTAGGGACGCTGGCGTGGTGGCTGGTGCGGCGTAAGCAGGCGGGCAAGGCGACGCTGCTGGACCCCGACCTGTTCAAGGCCAAGCTGTTTAAGTTTGGCGCCTCCGGTCAGGTGCTGCAGCAGATCGGCCTGGGCGGCACGATGATCGCGCTGCCCATCTACCTGCAGATCGTGCTGGAGTACAGCGCGCTGGGAGCGGGCTTGTCCATCGCGCCGCTGTCCCTGAGCATGTTCGCGGTGGCCCTGCTGGCCGGGAAGAAAGGGGGGAAGCGGCGCCCGGCGAGCCTCATCCGGGCAGGGTTCGCGCTGTTCACGATGGGGATGATCGCGGTGGAGCCGATCGTGCCCCGGGCGACGTCGGGCTGGTACCTGGTGGTGCCGCTGATGATCGCCGGATCGGGGCTTGGACTGCTGGTCTCCCAGCTCAACAACTACACGCTAGCCCCGATCGCAGAGGAACGGGTCAGCGAGGCTGCCGGGGTGAACTCGGCGGGAGGCTCGTTCGGGCTGTCATTCGGGCTGGCGTTCGCTGGCGCCATCTTGCTGGCCGTCCTGTCTCTCTCCTTTACCAGCATGTCCCAGTCGAGCACCGTGCTGTCCCAAGCCGAACAGCAGACGGTCGCCACGGCCTTGGCGCACGACGCCCAGGTGGTGAGCAACACGCAACTCGAAAAGCAACTCGCTGACCAGCCGCAGAAAACCCAGGACGAGATCATCAGGATCAACACCCAGGCACGGCACACCGCCCTTCAGATAGCGCTGCTGATCCCCATCCTCGCTGGCCTAGCTGGGCTGGGCATCTCGTTCCGCATGATGCGCCTGCCCGACCCCGAACAATCCAGCCCCGCCGGGCAAATGGCCGTGGGCTGACTCTGATCTCGGCGCTCGGCCCACTGCGGGACCGGGACCGCACCGATCCGGAGTGGCCGGTCACGTTGTCCGGGGCTCATCCGGGTCTTTCGCGTCTGCTGCGAGGAGTGGGAAGAAGTGACCGGCGATCTGCCGGAGGACGGTGACGATCAGCCGGGGTGGAAGGCCAGCCTGCGGGCCGCTGAGCTCGGCTGGAAGTTGCACTCCCAGCTGCTGGGCTCTGCTGATGAGGGCGGGCGCGATGCCCTTGCCCAGTGTGCTCAGTCCCTGGCCCACTACTTCGGGGTCCATCGTCCATCCGGGCACCGGCCGTGCCTGCGGGGCCGCCCAGGTTTGCGGGTCGCGGGGGGTGGCGCGGGAGAAGAGGTGGTCGAAGGTGCGGGCTGAGGCATCGCGCTGGCTGAATGCGTCACCCAGTCCCCAGCTCTTGCGCAGGGTGGCGATCAGCGAGGTGTGGCGGTATTCCTCGTTGTACACCGACCCCGGTTCGACCCACGGCGACACGACGACCGCGGGTACTCGGTACCCGGAGCGGTCGAAGGTGAAGCCCAGCTCGCCAGCCGGGGCGGACGGGTCTGGGGGCGGGACCGGCCCGGGCGGGACGTGGTC
>Ga0335074_10009837_pt1 | contig 13367 bp, 9 predicted proteins | sample Lox_Sample_23_FD_206715 | JGI IMG/M metagenome (GOLD analysis project Ga0335074, IMG submission 206715) | Soil microbial communities from Loxahatchee National Wildlife Refuge, Florida, United States - Lox_Sample_2.3 | ecosystem: Environmental > Terrestrial > Soil > Wetlands | place: USA: Florida...
GAAATCGAAGGTCGATAGCGGCTGACCCACAGCGGACGCGGAGTAACCAGTGATCTTAGTGCTATAGGCGTCGAGCGCGTCGATGAAAGCCGGGATGATATAGCCGCCCTGCGTGAAATCGAACATCTGCATCTCGTACTCGATCTGCTTGCGCGTCGACGCGCTGAGCGTCGCGTTCGCCTGCGCGTACAGGCGGTTGAGGGTGGGGCTGTCGGTGTGCGTCTCGTTGAACGGCGACGCGGGCAGCATGGACTGCGCCACCTGGGCCAGGTACGGCGTGTAGTTATAGAAGTCCTGCGAGAACGTCCACGACAGGTAGTTCTTGCCGAAGAAGGTGGACGTGGGGACGTTGTTGAGCTTGATGGTCACCCCGGCCGCCTTGGCCTGCTCGGCCAGCACGGTCGCCATGGCCACCATGCCCGTGGCCGCGGGCGCGGTGACCAGGGTCACGGTCAGGTTCTCCTGCCCCGCCTTCTTCAGCAGGTATTTGGCCTGCGGGATGTCCGCCTCGCGGTGCAGCGCGTGGTCAAAGTCGGGGTCGTACGGGGAGAAGACGTCGGAGGCGAGCACGCCATAGCCGTCCAGCCCCGAGTTGATCAGCGGCGGCCGGCCGACCAGCAGCCGCAGCGCCTGACGGACGTTGACGTCGGTGAACGGCGCCTGGTCGACGCGCATCGTGAACGGCGTGATCGCCCCGGTATGCGAGGCGATGGTCTTCACGCCGCTGGCCGTGGCCAGCACGGCGAGCTCCGGCCCGTCGAATCCCCCGGCAGCCTCAATAACGCCAGTGGTCAGGGCGTTTTGCAGGGATACGTTGTCGGGAAAATCAATGATCGTCAGCGTATCCACATAAGGCAGCCCTGGCTTCCAGTAATTCTTGTTCCTGGTGAACACGCTGCGCTGTTCCGGGGTAAAACTCTGGTAGACAAATGGCCCGGTCCCGTTCGGCTTCGCCCCCGGCGCGGCCGGGTCGAATCCGTCCGGGATGATGTACAGGTAATACCAGTACGCGAGCTGCTCGAGGAAGCTGCCGTAGGGACTGGTAAACGGCACCTGAACGGTGTGGCTGTCCAGCGCCTTCAGCCCGTTCAGGTCCATGGGCCCGAGAGAGTCGCCGCCGGAGAAGGAAGTACCGCCGGTGTTCCCGGTCTTGATCCGCCGGAACGTGTAGATCACGTCGTCGGCGGTAAGCTCCTTGCCGCTGTGGAAGGTGACGCCCGGGCGCAGCCTGATGATCCACTCGCTGGTGGTCTTGGTCGGCGTGATCTCGGTGGCCAGCACGTACTCGTTCTGCGCCGCGCTGTTCAGCTGCACCAGCGGCTGGTAGAGGGACTGGGCCCGGGACGAGTCGAGATAGGTGAGCCCGGCGTGCGGGTCAAGGGTGTCCGCGCCCGAGCTTCCGGACAGCCCGACCTTCAGGTCGCCTCCGCGCTTGCGGCCCGTGCCGACCGTGGTGGCCGCGCTCTTGGTGCCGGAGCCGCTACAGGCCGCTAACAGCCCGCCCGTACCGGCCACCGCGCCGGTGGCCGCGATCCCCCGAAGTAACTGGCGCCGGTCCAGGACGCCGCGCCGGGCGGCAGGTACCTGGCCCTCGTCAGATCGTTCCATAGGTCCCCGCCTCCCAGAGTGATACTCCGGAGTTCCGTATTCGCGAAATCGGTGCCTATAGTCTCACAAATCAGCCATTACATCGAGATCGTGCGCGGATCGGTACCCTCCATTAACGTAATCGTTAATTGGCAGAGACCTGCTCAGGAGAACTCCAGGAGGATCTTTCCGTACTTCCCCGGGCGGGCCAGGTAGTCGAAGGCGGCGACCGCGTCGGCGGCCGGGAACACGCGCTCGACGGCCATCGTCACCCGGCCCGCCGCCAGCAGCGGAACCACCGACCGGGCGAACAACTGCACGGCTACGGCCTTGTCCTCCATCGACCGGGCGCGCAGCACCGTGCCGTGCAGGGCGGCCCGCGTGCCCATCAGGCTGCGCAGCGAGATCGCGGCCTCCTCCCCCGCCGGGGTACCGACCACGACGATCCGGCCCCTGGTCGCGATCACGCTGAAATCGAGGCCGAGGTTCGGGGCGCCGATGAGCTCGAGCACCACGTCGGCGCCGCCCAGGGCGGTCAAGCGCTCGGCCACGGTGTCCGGCGTGGCCACCTGGGCACCCGCCTGGGCGAGCGCGCGCGCCGAATCGGGCGACCGGACGTTGGCCACGACCCGGGCCCCGGCGGCCAGCCCGAGCTGGGCCCCCGCCGACCCGACCGCCCCGTTGGCCCCGTTCACCAGCAGCACCTCGCCGAGCGCGAGCCCGCCGCGGGTGAACACGGCATCGTGGGCGGTGATGTACGCCTCGGGAATCGCGGCGGCGACGTCGTCCTTCAGGCTGGCCGGCACGGCCGCGAGGTGCCTCTCGTGGACGATGACCCGGTCAGCCAGGCCGCCGCCGCCGACCAGGCCGAAGACCCGGTCCCCGACCTGCCAGCTGTTCACCCCCGGCCCAACCACGGCCACTTCCCCGGCGACCTCAAGTCCGGGGATGTCCGGCGGCGACCCGGGGGGCGGCGGGTAGTGGCCTGCCCGCTGCGCCACGTCGGCCCAGTTGATGCCGGCAAAGCGGGCGGCCACCAGGACCTCGTGCGCACCGGGGACCGGATCCGGGCGCTGCTCAAGCCGGACGGCCTCGTTGCCCCCATGCCCGGCGAAGACGATCGCTTTCACGGCTGGCCACCTTTCGTCGCGTTCTGGCTGGCCGGCGAATCCGCTGCCCCCTGGCCCGCGATGCCCCATTCGGCATGGTGGTCAAGCCACCACGTGGCGATGTCCAGCCGTCGCATGAACGCCACGTCCGGGCGGGACTGCACGTACTCGACAAAGTCGCGGATCGCCGTGGCCCGGCTGGCCTGCCCGCTCCAGCGCTCGTGCAGCCCGACCGTCATCATCCTGGCCCCCTGGCCCGCGGCGGCCTCCTCACACAGGTAGTCCACCGCCGCCCGCAGGTTCTCGAAGAAGTCGCGCGGGGTCGAGTAGGCCGGGTTCAGCAGGTACCGGTTGTCGTTGTAGACCTTCGAGTAGGGCACCACCAGGAACGGCGTGGAGCCGGCCGCGCCAGAATCTGCGGCATCAGAACTCACGGCGCCTGAACCCACGGGGACAAAGTACGGCAGTTCGTCGTTGGAGGCGTCGGAGTCGTAACGGAAACCGCCCTCCTCGACCAGCAGCTCCCGCGAGTGCGGGCTGGGAAACGACCGCGCGTACCAGCCGAGCGGGCGCTGCCCGGTGAGCCGCTCGATCGACTCGATGCCGCGGTGCAGGTCGTCCCGCTCCTCCTGCCTGGTCATTTCCGACACCTCGGCCCAGCGCCAGCCGTGGCCGATCACGTCGTGGCCGGCCTCGGTGATCCACTCGGCCACGGCCGGGTTGCGTTCCAGGGCCAGCCCGCACGCGCCGATGGTGACCGGCACCCGGTAGCGGTCGAAGAGCCGGGCCAGCCGCCAGATCCCGGCTCGGGAGCCGAACTCGAAGTGCGTCTCGGTTCCGAGGTCCCTGATCTGCGGGCCGATCTGATAGGAGTACTCGCCCCAGGTGTCGTTCCGGCCGTCATCGAGCAGCGAGTACTCGGCGCCGGACTCGTAGTTGATCACGATGTTCACGACCAGGCTGGCATCATCCGGCCAGCGCACAGCCGGGATGTGGCGGCCGTAGCCCACGAAGTCCCGGACCGGACCCTCAGGCCTGCCCCGCCCTCCCAGCCCTGCCGACCCTCCCGGCCCTGCCTCAAGTCCTGCCATGACTCCCTGTTCCCAGGCATGTGTCGTCAAGTACCGTGATGCCGTGTTGCGCCAGCATAGGGAGCCTTCGAACCGATCTTCAACCGTGGGCGGCCTCGCGGCCGCCTGGGCGAGTGGGAATCCCCGCTCGCGCGAACTCAGCGTCCGGGCCCGCGGCCTGCTGCCCGGCGGGGTGACCCACGACGTGCGGCTGGCCGATCCGTTCCCGCTGGCCGTCGCGCGCGCCGCGGGCTCGCGCAAATGGGACCTGGACGGCCATGAGCTCGTCTGCTACGTGATGGGCCACGGGTCGCTGCTGGCCGGGCACTCCCACCCAGACGTTGTGGCCGCGGTCAGCGAGCAGGCGGCAAGATCGTTCCACCCGGGCGCCTGCCACGAGCTGGAGAGCGACTGGGCGCAGGCCGTGATCACGCTGGTGCCATCGGCCGAGCGGGTCCGCTTCACCTCGAGCGGCACCGAGGCGTCGCTGCTGGCGCTGCGGCTGGCCCGGGCGGTCACCGGGCGGGGCAGGGTCGTGAAGCTGGCCGGGCACTTCCACGGCTGGCACGACCAGGCCGCCGTCGGGGCCGACCCGCCGTTCGACACCCCGGACACGGCCGGGCTCCCCCGTGAGATCTCCGGCTCGGTGGCCGTTATCCCGGCCGACACCGAGGTCCTGGCCGAGGCGCTGCGGCCCGGTGACGTGGCCGCGTTCATCCTCGAGCCCTCGGGCGCGGCCTGGGGCACGCTGCCGCTGCCCGCCGGGTTCCTGGCCGACGCGCGCCGCCTGGCCGACGAGACCGGCACGCTGCTCATCTACGACGAGGTCATCTCCGGCTTCCGGTGGGCGCCCGGCGGGGTCCAGGAGGCCGCTGGGGTACTCCCCGACCTCACCGTGCTGGGCAAGATTCTGGCCGGCGGCCTGCCCGGCGGCGCGGTGGCCGGCCGCTCCGCGATCATGGACCACCTGGGCGGGCTCCCCGACGACCCGGTGCGGGTTACGCATCCAGGCACGCACAACGCCCACCCGCTCTCGGCCGCCGCGGGCGTGACCACGCTCGGCCTGGCCGCCTCGGGCGAGGCCCAGCAGCAGGCGGCCCGGCTAGCAGCGACGCTGCGCGCCGAGCTGAGCTCGGTGTTCCAGCGGTGCGGCGTGCCCGGCCGCGCCTACGGCGAGAGCTCGGTGTTTCACCTGCTGTTCGGGGAGGAGGGACCGGAGCAGCGCGACCCGGCGGTGCTGAAGGCGGGGCTGCCCCGGCCGATGTTCACCGCGCTGCACTGCGGCATGCTGAGCGAGGGCGTGCACCTGTTCCACGGGTCGGGCTTCCTGAGCACCGCCCACACCCAGGCTGACCTCGAACGCACCGCCGACGCGCTGGCCGCGACGCTACCGAGCCTGGCCGCCGAGGGCCTCATATGACCAGCCTGGCCGTGACCGGCGGCCGCGTCCTCGACCCCGGCCAGAACATTGACCAGGCCGCCACCGTCCACATCACCGACGGCGTGATCACCGAGATCGGTGCGAGCGTGGCCGACGCCGAGCAGGCAATAGATGCGTCGGGGCTGATCGTGGTGCCGGGCCTGGTCGACCTGCATACCCACCTGTACCGCGGCGTCTCGCACTACGGCATCGACGCCGACGCCTACTGCCTGGACCGCGGCGTAACCACGGCGGTCGACGCGGGCTCGTCGGGGGCCCAGACCTTCCCCGGCCTGCGCAGCTACATCATCGAGCGATCCCGGACCCGGATCCTCGCGTTCCTGCACATCGCCGTGCAGGGCATGATCACGAACCTGCTGGGCGAGCTCGAGGACCTGCGCTGGGCGTCGGTGGCCCAGGCGGTCGAGCGGGCCCGCGAGCATCCCGACCTCATCGTCGGCATCAAGGTCCGCCTGGGCTATCAGATGGTGGGAGACGACCCGGCCCCGGCCATGCGCCTGGCGCGCGAGGCCGCGGACGCGCTCGGCCTGCCACTGATGGTGCATGTGATCGACATGCGGCCGCCGATCAGCTGGCTGCTGCCGTACCTGGGCCGGGGCGACATCGTCACCCACTGTTTCCACGGCAACGAAGGCGGCATCCTCGACGCCGAGGGAACGCTGTTCCCCGAGGTCTGGCGGGGGCGTGAGCGGGGGGTGCGGTTCGATATCGGCCACGGCGTCGGGAGCTTCTCCTACCAGGTGGCGCGCAGCGCGATTGCCCAGGGGTTCCCGCCCGACACGATCTCCAGCGACCTGCACGCCCACAACGTCTTCGGGCCCGCCTACGACCAGGCGACCACGCTGTCCAAGCTGCTGCACGCCGGCATGGAGCTTCGTGACGTCATCCGCGCGACCACGGTCACCCCGGCCGAGGCGGCCAGGCGGCAGGACCGCATCGGCGCCCTGGCGCCCGGCCGGGAGGCAGACCTGACCGGGTTCGAGCTCCGGACCGGGCACTGGGCCCTGCCCGACGCGGCCGGCGCCACCGAGGTGGTCGAGCGGCTGCTGGTCCCGCGGCTGGTGGTCAGGGCCGGAGAGGTCCGGCGGCTCGACCCGGACACCGACCCCCGTGCGCGAACGTGACGGAGGACGTGCGGGGGAAGGGGCGGCGAACGTGACCGGAGAAGTGGTGGCGCGGGACGTCGCCGCGGTGGTCGGCGGGACCGTCGTAACACCGGACGGCCTGCGCCGGGCCGACGTGTTGATCAGCGACGGGAAGATCGCGGCCATCGGAGAGCCCGGGTTGGCCGGCCGCACCGGGCTCGATGCGCGCCTGGACGCCGAGGGCTGCTACGTGCTGCCCGGCGGGGTCGACCCGCACTGCCACCTGATGTCGCAGGTCCATCTAGCCACGGCCGCGGCGGCGCGCGGCGGGACCACGACCGCGCTGTCCTTCACCAACCCGGAGCCGGGCCAGGGCGACCTGGAGAGCCTGCTCCGCCGCCGGGATCAGCTGGGCCGCGGTGACGCGGTCATCGACGTCGGCCTGCACGCCATGCTCTACGACCCGCAGCACGCCACGTTCGCGGATCTGGCCGCCGCCCGGCGGGCCGGGGCGGCCGCGGTCAAGGTGTTCCTGGCCTATCCCGAGCTCGGGATCATGTTCTCCACCCGGCAGCTGCATCGGCTGATGACCGACGCGCGACAGGCGGGCCTGGTGGTCCAGGTGCACTGCGAGAACGGCCCGCTGATCGAGGAACTGGTGGCCGACGCGGTGCGGTCGGGCCGCCGGGGAGAGCAGGTCTTCGCCGACACCAGACCGCCCGAGGTCGAGGAGGAAGCGGTCGCCCGCACCCTGGCCGTGGCCTCGCTCACCGGGGCCACCTGCTACCTCGTCCATCTGTCCACGGCCGGCGCGCTCGATCAGGTGCGGCTAGCCAGGAAGCGGGGGCGGCCGGCCGTCTACGCCGAGGTCTGCCTGCATCACCTGCTGCTCGACGACGGCCGCTACGAAGGCCCGGCGGCGGCCCGGTTCCTGGTCGCTCCCCCACTCCGGGCCCGGGACCAGGTCGAGGCGCTCTGGGAGGCGGTCGCGGACGGGACGGTCGACGCCATCGGCTCCGATCACTGCCAGACGCGCTCGGCCGTGCTTGACGACATCGCAGTGCCCGGGCAGAGCTATGAGTACGGGATCGCCGGCATCGGTGCCCGGCTGCCGCTGCTGCTGTCCGAAGGGCTGCGCCGCGGGCTGCCCATGGAGCGCCTGGTGCGGCTGGCGGCGCAGAACCCGGCCCGCGTGTTCGGGCACTACCCCAGGAAGGGGGCGCTGGCCCCCGGCTCCGACGCCGACATCGCGGTGTTCCATCCAGACGGCGAGGCCACGCTCGGCGCTGACGCGTTCGACGACGGCACCGGCCACAGCGTCTACGCGGGCCTGCGGGTGCGCGGCCAGCTGTGCGCGGTGCTGCTGCGGGGCCGGCTGATCGCCGAAGACGGGACGCTCGCGCCGCAGCCCGGCCGGGGCCGCTACCTGCCCGCCGAGCCGGCGCAGGCCGCAGGAGCGGGCCAGGCGGGCACGTGATAGGCCGGGCGGGCAGTAATAGGCCCGGCGGGCAGTACCGGCCTGGCCGGGCCGGCAGTAACACATGACTCCGTGCCGGTAACGGTCAGCAGAACATGACCGTAATCCGGTTTCGGGCCCATCCAAATTTAGTACGTCCGATGGTGAGCGGTTCTCACGCCGGGCCGGCGGCCAAGCGGCTCTGCCCAGACTGCGCCAGGAGAGTCACCAGGAGCGGCGCGACGACAGAGCGCGGCGTTGCCTGGCCTTGTTCGGCACAGCTACGCTCGATCAACCGGATCAGCCTTCCTTTCGGGAACTGCCAACGCCGAAGCACAAGGAATGGATGACATGGCTGCCCTCCGTGCCATCGTTTCCCACCGGCCGAGCCCGCGGTGGCCGTAGCCACGGCTCCCGCCCAGCCGGCGGCCTCCCCCCACGCTCACCCCATCGCGCGCCTGGCCGGGCGCAGGCTCGCGGTCGGCGTCCTCACGCTGTTCCTGGTCTCGGTGGTGATATTCCTGGCCACCGAGGTTCTGCCGGGCAATGCCGCGTACGCGATACTCGGGCGCAGCGCGAACCCGGTGCGGGTGCGGGCGCTCGAGATCCAGCTGCACCTGAACCGCGGCCTCTTCGATCAGTACTGGGTCTGGATATCCGGCCTGTTCACCGGCAACCTAGGTCATTCCCTCGTCAACAACCAGTCGGTATGGAGCGAGGTCGAGCCGAGGCTGATCAACTCGGCGGTCCTGGTCTTAGTCACCGGCGTGATCGGCTCCGTCCTCGGTGTGGTCCTCGGCGCGATCGCCGCGCTGCGCAAGGACGGCTGGTTCGATCACGTCAGCTCGGCCGTCGTGCTGGCGGTCACGTCGCTCCCCGAGTTCGTCGTCGCCATCGGCCTGATCATCCTGCTGTCCACCGTGGTCTGGCACATCCTGCCGGCCGTCTCGCTCCTGGCCCCCGGCCAGTACGCGTGGAACGCGCCGCAATTACTGGTCCTGCCGGTGGTCACGCTCGTGATCGTCATCGTGCCGTACACCATGCGCATGATGCGCGCCGCGATGGTCGAGGCCCTTGAATCGGACTACGTGGAGATGGCCCAGCTCAAGGGGGTTCCGGAACGGCGCATCGTGCTCGTGCACGCCCTGCCGAACGCGATAGCCCCGACCATCCAGGTCATCGGCCTCGGTTTCCTGTACCTGGCGGGCGGGGTCGTCGTCGTCGAGTACGTGTTCAACTTTCCCGGGATCGGCCAGGGGCTGGTGTACGCGGTCGACGCCCGCGACGTGCCGGTGGTCCAGTTCATCGTCCTGGTCCTAGCCGCGTTCTACGTGGTCATGAACATCCTCACCGACGTCGTCGCCCTGATGGCCACGCCGCGGCGAAGAATCGCCAGGTAGCCCATGGTCGCGAAAACGCCAGCTCCCACCCCCCTCCCCGGCCCTCTCCATCGGGCCAGGCTGCCGCGCCAGCAAGCGGGTCTGGTGGGCCGCCACCAGTGGGCCTCCGTGCTGTGGGCGGCCGTCCGCACCCCGCGGGGGGCCATCGGGCTGGCGCTGGCGACCTTCGTGGTGCTGGTCGCGGTCATCGGTCCGTTCGTCGCCCCGTATTCGCCCGACGCCCTGGTCACCCTGGCCTTTGGCAAGCCCTCCGGGCAGTTCCCGCTCGGCGGCGACTTCCTCGGGCGCGACGTGCTGTCGCGGGTGCTGAACGGCGGCTGGGCGCTGCTGCTCATGGCCGGATGCGCGACCGCGCTCGGGGTCGCGGGCGGCGCCGCGGCCGGGATGTCGGCCGCCTACCTGCGCGGACGCAGCGACGGGATCATCATGCGCGCGGTCGACGTGATCCTGTCGTTCCCCCAGCTGGTGTTCGCCCTGCTGCTGCTGGCCCTCATCGGGCCGAAGCTGTGGCTGATCACGCTGGCCGTCGCCATCTCCCACGCCCCCCAGGTGGCCCGGGTGCTGCGGTCGGCGACCCTTGACATCTCGGAACGGGACTTCGTCAAGGCGGCCGAGCTGCAGGGGATGCGGCCGGCCAAGGTCATGGTCAAGGAGATCCTGCCCAACCTGGTCAGCCCGCTAATGGTGGAAGCCGGGCTCCGGCTCACCTACTCGATCGTGATCATCGCCGGGCTCGCGTTCCTCGGGTTCGGGCAGCAGCCGCCCGCCGCGAACTGGGGCGTGATGATCAACGAGAACCGGGTCGGCCTGGCGCTGAACCCGTGGGCGGTCATCGTCCCGGCGGTACTGATCGCGTTGCTGACGATCGGGACGAACACCTTCACCGACGCGTTCGCACGCGTTGCGATCGGGGTCGACCGGCGGCCGGAGGAGGCCGCGCTCATTGAGAGTCTCGGCCAGGTGGGGAGCCCAGAGTGAGCCGCCCCGCTCCGCCGATCGAGACCACGGCCGCCCAGCAGGGGATCCGGCTGAAGGTGACCGACCTGGAGGTCCGCCTGGGGGCATCCGGGCCCGATGTGGTCAGCGAGGTCTCCTTTACCGTGCGGGCCGGCGAGGTACTCGGGCTGGTCGGCGAGTCGGGTTCAGGCAAGACCACCGTGGCGCTGGCCCTGCTCGGCCACGCCCGCCGGGGCCTGCGCATCGCGTCGGGCCAGATCCTGCTGGACGGGGTGGACCTGCTGTCGCTGAACCGGGCCGACCTGCGAGCGGCCCGCGGCGCGCGGGTCAGTTATGTGCCGCAGGATCCGTCAGCAGCGCTGAATCCCACGCTCAAGGTGGGAACCCAGCTGAGGGAGGCGCTGCGGGTCCACGCCGGGGTCATCGACAACCCGGCCGGCCGCGTGGCCGAGGTCATGCGGGAGGCCTACCTGGATCCCACGCCGGAGATGCTGCGCCGGTACCCGCACCAGCTATCCGGGGGCCAGCAGCAGCGGATCGCCCTGGCCATGGCGTTCGCGTGCCGGCCGTCGCTGATCGTGCTGGACGAGCCGACCACCGGTCTCGACGTCTCGACCCAGCGCCATGTCCTGGACACCGTTCGCAGCCTGTGCCGTTCCTACGGGGTGGCGGCCGTGTACGTGAGCCATGACCTCGCGGTGGTCAGCGGCCTGGTGTCCGACGTCGCGGTCATGTACGCGGGGCGGATCGTTGAGATCGGGCCCACGGCGCTGCTGTTCCGCCAGCCGATGCACCCGTACACCCGCGGGCTGATCGGAGCCGTCCCGTCGCCGGAGCGGGCCCAGGCGCTGACCGGCATCGACGGCCAGCAGCCCCGGCCGGGCCGTCGCGGTGCGGGCTGCTCCTTCGCCCCGCGCTGTGGCTACGCCGTCAGTGAGTGCACGGCGGAGGCCCCGGAGCCGGTGGTCATCGACGGCCGGGCCGTGCGCTGCGTGCGGGTCGCCCAGATCCAGGCCACCCGGCCCAGACCCGCGGCCGTCGTGACCGGCCCGCCCGCAGCGGCCGAGGCGCCAGCCCTGTCGGTGCGGGGAGTCTCGGCCAGCTACGGTGGCACCCCCGTGCTGTTCGACATCGGGCTCGACGTGCCGCCGCGGGCCTGCGTGGCGGTCGTCGGCGAGTCTGGCTCGGGCAAGACCACGCTCGCTCGCTGCGTATGCGGGCTGCACAGCAACTGGACCGGCGAGATCACCTTCCAGGGCGCTCCCCTGGCCCGGGCGGCGCGGCAGCGCGGCCGGGACGTGCTGCAGCGGGTCCAGTACATCTTCCAGAACCCGTACACCTCGCTCAACCCCCGCAAGACCGTGGGCCAGATCCTTGACCAGCAGCTCCGGCAGTTCGAGAACCTGGAGTCCGGTCAGCGCTCCGCTCGCGTGCGGCAGGTGCTCGAGGACGTGTCGCTGGGCCAGGACTTCCTGCCCCGCTATCCGGATCAGCTGTCGGGCGGAGAACGGCAGCGGGTCGCGATCGCCCGCGCCCTCGTGGTCCAGCCCGACCTGCTCATCTGCGATGAGGTCACCTCGTCGCTCGACGTCTCGGTTCAGGCGATCATCGTGGAACTGCTGCGCCGGATCCAGCGGGAACGCGAACTGACCATGATCTTCATCACGCACAACCTGGCCCTGGTCCGGAGCATCGCCCAAGCCGCCGTGGTGCTGCACGCCGGTGCGGTGGCGGAATCGGGTCCGGTCGAGCAGATCCTCACCCGCCCGGCCAATCCTTACACGATCCGCTTGATGGAGGACGTGCCCAAGCTCTAGAGCTTGCGAAGCCCGCTGAGCACACGCTCGAGCAACTTGACGTCCGGGCCACCCTGCTCATGATCCCGCTGGTGAACCCGCACCAGCCCGGCCACGGCCATATCGGCAATTAATATCCGGGCCACCCCGAGGGGCATCCGCAGCACCGCGGAAACCTCCGCCACCGACCGCCAGTCCCGGCAAAGATCCAGAATCGCCTGGCACTCCGGGTTGAGTAGGGACAAATCCTGCGCCTCATAGTAGGCCGCTGCGACCATCGCCTCAATCTCCAGCTGAGTCCGAGGCCTCGTCCGCCCGCCCGTCACCGCATACGGCCGAACCAGGGGGCTCCCCGCATCCCCTGGCGCAGGCGCGCCGTCACCTGGCGGCGAGCGATCACCAGGCACCGCGCCATCCCCTCCTCCCGCTACTGGAACCGCCGGACGCAATCTGCCCTAAGCATGGCGGACAAATCACCGCATGTCACTCCTCAACCTCAAGTCCCCCGCCCCCACCCACCGCCCCATTCCCCCGTCACTGTCCCCCTTCACTGCCGGCCCGGTCCAGGCCGAGCTGACGGGCGATGATCATCCGCTGGACCTCGGAGGTTCCCTCACCGATCTCAAGCACCTTGGCGTCACGGTAGAACCTCGCGACCGGGAACTCGTTCATGAACCCGTATCCGCCGAATATCTGGGTCGCGTCGCGCGCATTGTCCATGGCCGCGTTCGACGCGGTGAGCTTCGCGATTGCTGCCTCCTTCTTGAACGGCTCGCCGGCCGCGATCCTGGCCGCCGCGTCGTACCAGGCGATCCTCGCGCCGTGCGCGCGCACGTCCATATCAGCGATCTTGAACTGGATGTCCTGGTAGTGGCTGAGCCGATGGCCGAACGCTGAGCGCTCGCCGACGTAGCGCAGGCACTCATCGACGCAGCCCTGGGCCAGCCCGGCCGACAGCGCCGCGATCGCGACCCGCCCCTCGTCCAGGGTCTGCAGGAACTGGGCGTAGCCCCGGCCCCGCTGGCCGAGCAGGTTAGCCTCTGGCACCCGGCACGAGGCGAACGCCAGCTCCCGCGTGTCCGAGGCGCACCACCCGACCTTCGAGTACTCAGGCCCGACCGTGAAACCCGGGGTGCCTGACGGCACGATGATCGCGGAGATCTCCCGGCGCCCGTCCGAGCTGCCGGTGATCGCGAGAACGGTGACGACGGACGTGACCGATGTGCCGGCGTTGGTGATGAAGGCCTTCGACCCGTCGATCACCCACTCCCCCCCGCCCTCCTCCCCATCCCCCTTCACTAGCCGTGCGGTCGTGCGCATGCCGCCGGGAATGTCCGATCCGCCGCCCGGCTCGGTCAGGCCAAACGCGGCCAGCCGCTCGCCCCGGCAGAGGTCAGGCAGCCAGCGAGCGCGCTGCCCGGCGTCGCCGAACCGGTAGATCGGCATCGCACCGAGAGCCACCCCGG
>Ga0335074_10009838_pt1 | contig 13367 bp, 8 predicted proteins | sample Lox_Sample_23_FD_206715 | JGI IMG/M metagenome (GOLD analysis project Ga0335074, IMG submission 206715) | Soil microbial communities from Loxahatchee National Wildlife Refuge, Florida, United States - Lox_Sample_2.3 | ecosystem: Environmental > Terrestrial > Soil > Wetlands | place: USA: Florida...
CTGGGCAGCGCCGCGAAGGGCGTGAACAGCGCCGCGGCGAACGGCGGATAGGTGAAGTAGTTGGCGTGTGACTGAGCGAGGTACAGCCGGAGGCCCTGCGTGACCGCCTTGCCGCCCCACAGGTAGATCTGCAAGTCGAACGGGCGGTACACGATGGCGAAGCCCACCGCTACGGCGAGCTGCAGCGACAGCGCTACGTACATCACCCGGCGGGCCCGCCGGGTCTCCAGCCACGCGGTAGCGCGCGCGACCGCCGTCGCACGAGCTCTGGCAGGCGACGATGCGCTCGGGGTCTTCCCGCTGATACCGCTGTCCGTCGTCGGTTCGCTGAGCTGGCTGAGAGCGTTCATGCCGGGCAACCTAAGCGCGGCAATGCGCGGCCAGCGTCGCCCGACAGATGTAATCCACCCGCCAGCACGGGCGAGATCCGTCCGCCGGTCATCCTTTCGAAGTATGCCGCCAGGCATCGCGGCGTCGCTGTCGCTGCCTGGGACCGGATCGAGATCGATCTCGTTCGGAGCATCTACGCGGGCGGTTGTCGTCGTCACGAAGTCAGCCTGCCGTGAGTTGGCCGCCCGGCCTATCAGGAATGTCCCTCATGCATCCCTCAAGCATCCCCGACAACAGCGACCCTTGGCTTACGCCAACACCGTCAGGGTGGCCGTACATTCCGCCTTGCTGCGAGCTGGCGTGACGTCACGAGCTGGCGTGACCAGGCCCGGTGAGAAGCGCTATGACGGCTCGGGCGAGCGCGACCGCGGCAGCCACCGGGAAGGCCGTGTGCATTCCGCTGCAGAACGCATCGTGACTGATGCTCGTGATCAGCTGCGCAACGCCGAACAGCGCTGCGGCGGCCAGCGGAAGAAGCTGCGGACCAGGGACGCCCTGATTGAGGCGGCTATGGGCCGTCTGCGGCATATCCACGACCATAACGAGGAGATGGCAGCGTCGTTCGACGCCTGCGCGGACTGGTCGTCCCGGCTCTGACCGGGTACTGGGCCTCAGGCTGAAGGCCGGGGCGGGAGCGGGGGCAAATCGGGCCCTGAGTTTGGTGCGCCTTTCTGCCGGGCACTATTACATTCGGTTATCGACTCCAAACGCACGGTAATGGTGCGTTCCAATAAAAACACTGGCACTTCCCCGCGGGTGCGCAGCGTACGTGGAGCCGGAACCAGGCCGCCACTACCGGCATAACCGGACTCGTTCCCCATGCCGCCGTGTGCTCGCGCCGCCCGGAGGGCGCCATTCCAGGCGTTCCGTACCGGGCGGCGTGGACTGTCGGCTGCGCCCCGTCGCCAGCCTGCGGCTTTCTCTCAGGTCTGGCGGAGCGTGATGGTCACGCGGCTTGACACGAGGAGGATTAATGCGGATCGGCCTGATAGCGCCGCCTTGGGTACCAGTTCCACCGCCTGCTTACGGCGGCACCGAGGTCGTTATCGACAACCTCGCCAGGGGCCTGCAGGAGCTCGGTCACGACGTCCGCCTGTTCACAGTAGGCGAGTCGACCTGCCCGGTTCAGACCGATTACCTCTACCCGCTCGCGATCGGGCCGATGGGCGCGACTGTCCCGGAGGCAGCGCATGTCCTCGCGGCCTACGAGTCACTCGCCGACGTGGACATCATCCACGATCACACCTCACTGGGCGCCCTGGTGGCGGGCCTGAAGGGATTCCGCACCCCGCCAGTGGTGCACACGCACCACCAGTCGTTCACCGGCGAGACGTACCCGATCCTGGCCGAAATCTCCAAGCACGCGTCCCTGATCGCCATCTCGCACTCTCAGGCGCGCCAGGCTCGCTCCTTCGGCGGCGCCAACATCGCAGCGGTCATCCATCACGGCATCGATCTCAGCGTGTACACCGCTGGCCGGGGCAGTGGCGGCTACCTGATGTTCGTCGGCCGCATGTCGCCGGACAAGGGCGTTCACATCGCCGTCAGGCTCGCGAAAAAGGTCGGCAAACGCCTCATCCTGTCCACCAAGATGCGGGATCAGAACGAGGTCGACTACTTCAAGGAGGAAGTCGAGCCGCTACTCGGCCCGGACGCCGAGCGGCCGTCGGAGATCCCGCTCGAGCGCAGGATCGAGCTGCTGCAGGGCGCGGACGCGCTGCTCAACCCGATCACCTGGCGTGAGCCCTTCGGCCTGGTGATGGCCGAGGCTCTGGCGTGCGCCACGCCGGTGATTGCCTTCCCGAACGGAGCAGCTCCGGAGATCATAGATTCAGGCAGGACCGGGTACCTCTGCCCTGACGAGGGGGAGATGATCAGCGCAATTGACCGGGTGGCCGAGCTTGATCGCTCCCAGTGCCGCGCTGCCGCAGAGAGGTGCTTCTCGCTGCAGCGGATGGCGCGCGACCACGAGCGCATCTACCGGCAGATCCTTGATCGCGAGGCGAGATTCGTGCGGCGGATCCCGGCCGCCGGCCGCCCGCTCGTCAGCGCCTAGCCACGGGACCTCTGGCCGCCTCCGCGCCGGGGCGGCCAGATGACCACTGCCTGGTCTGCCGGGGACCCGCCGCCCGGCCAGGAAGCCTGGAGCCCGCTCACGCTGATCGAGGGCTCTACCTTCTGCCTCAGTGAGCCGGGCGGCGACATCGTCCCGGACCGCTCCCAGGGTCTGTTCGTCCGTGACACCCGGATGGTGTCGCGCTGGGAACTCACCATCGACGGGATCGAGCCGCAGCCGCTCGCGGCGCACCAGTCCGAGCCCTATGCGGCGGTCTTCCTCGGCCGGATGCCGCCGCGGGCCGGAACGGCGGACAGCACACTGCTGGTGATCAGGCGGCGCTACGTGGGCGACGGCATGCGCGAGGACATCACCTTGCGGAACACCTCGGCCAAGGCGAAGCGGTTCAGGATCGTGCTGACCGCCGAGGCCGACTTCGCCGACTTGTTCGAGGTAAAGGGCCGCGCCAAGTCCCATGCGGTGACGACTACGGCAATGGAGGATTCTGGCCTGGTCATCACCAGCGGCCGCCGGGAGCGCCGCCAGGAATTGCGGATCATCGGCGACCAGAGCCCTGAGGTCACCGGCGACTCGCTGGCCTGGCGGCTCACCGTAGACGGACACTCTGAGCGCACGGTGACCATCGAGGCCGTCCCGGTGAGCGACGGCGTGGCGATGAAACTGCGCCATCCACGCGGGCATGCGGTGGAGCAAACCCAGCCGGCCAAGCGCATGCGCAAGTGGCGGCAGCGCGGGCCCCAGGTGCGCACCCCGGACCGTAACCTCGCCAGCGCGCTCAGCCGCAGCGTGGAAGACCTCGGCGCGCTGCGGATCTTCGATCCCGATCATCCGCGCTGGCCAGTAGTCGCCGCCGGGGCGCCCTGGTACATGGCCCTGTTCGGCCGCGACTCGCTGCTGACCGCGTGGATGCTGCTGCCCTGGGATCCCGGCCTCACGCTCGGCACGCTGCGGACGCTGGCTGCGTGGCAGGGCAGCGAGGTCGTGCCTGCCTCAGAAGAGGAGCCCGGCAAGATCCTGCACGAGGTGCGGTTCGGCCCGGCCGCCTCGTTCGCGCTCGGCGGCCGCAGCGCGTACTACGGCAGCGTCGACGCGACGCCGCTGTTCGTCATGCTGCTGGCGGAACTGCAGGTCTGGGGCGGCAAGGAGAGCGCCATCGACGGGCTCCTGCCGCACGCCGACCGGGCGCTCGAGTGGATCGAGAACTACGGTGACGCCGACGGCGACGGCTTCGTCGAGTACCGCCGTAAGACCAGCCATGGCCTGGTCAACCAGGGCTGGAAGGACTCCTGGGACGGCATCAACTTCGAGGACGGCACCATCGCCGAGCCGCCCATCGCGCTAGCCGAAGTGCAGGCGTACGTCTACGCGGCCTACCGCGCCAGGGCTCAGCTCGCCCGCAGCGTCGGGGACACGCGCACCGCGTCCTTCTGGCGGAAGAAGGCCAAGCAGCTCAAGCGTGACTTCAACGAGGCCTTCTGGCTCCCCGACCGCGGCTGGTACGCGGTCGGCCTGGATGCCGAGAAGCGCCCGATCGACTCGCTGACCTCGAACATCGGGCACTGCCTCTGGACCGGGATTGTCGACAAGGACAAGGCGGCAGCCGTCGCCCGGCACCTGATGTCACCGGAGATGTTCAGCGGCTGGGGCATCCGGACGCTGGCCACGTCGATGGCTGCCTACAACCCGATGAGCTACCACAACGGCTCGATCTGGCCGCACGACAACGCCATCTGCGCGGCGGGCCTGATGCGCTACGGCTACGTCGATCACGCGCAGCGGGTCACCGAGGCCGTCATCGACGCATCCGCCGCCTTCGGCTACCGGCTGCCCGAGCTGTTCTGCGGCTTCAGTCGCGAGGAGTTCGGCAGCCCGGTCCCGTACCCGACGTCCTGCTCGCCGCAGGCCTGGGCCGCCGCCGCGCCGCTGTTGCTGCTGCACAGCCTGCTGCGGTTCACCCCCGAAGTCAGCAGCGGTCATCTGTGGTGCTCGCCGGAAGTGCCCGACCGGTACCTGCCGCTGCGCGTCAGCGGGCTGCGCGTTGCCAAGTCAAGGCTGGCCGTGGAGATCAGCGACGGCCGGTGGCAGATCACCGGCCTGGAGCCGGTCAGCATCGAGGTGATCCCAACTCCGCGGCCAGCCAGGTCCGGCTAGCGCGTCAATGGCGTGATCCGCAGCGCGGTTAGGCGCAGCGGTAGCTAGTCGTCGACGGCTTCGATGAGCATGCGCGAACCGGGTGGCGCTATCTCCCCGTAGTCCTGGGCAGCTGCGGCGCCCTCGGGCGAGCCGAATGCCGCCTCGAGGGCGGCCTGGTCGGCGAAGTACAGTTCGGCTACCCGGTAGTACGGCCGCTCGCCGCCGTCGAGCGCTACGGTGATCAGGCCGGTCTCCAGGCGCTGCAGCCCGTGAATCTTCCGTACCAGCGGCGCATGCACGTTCAGGTAGTGCTCGTCGAAGGCGGCCGGGTCTGCTGGCTGGGTGTACAGAACTACGAGCTTTACGGTCATGCCGGGACGTTATCGCCTGCCCGCCGGTATGTCACTGCCAGGTTCTGCATCACTGCTGAGTGCCGAGGTTGAGTTCTGATGTCCACACCACGACCTTGGTCCGGTCTCCGCGGAACAGGTCGCGCGCGTACTCCAGCGGCTCGCTAGCCTGCGAGTACGCGGTCCGCTCGACCAGCATCAGCGGCGCCCCTTCGTCGACCTCGAGCGCCTCGGCTTCGCGCACTCCGGCAGCCACCGGCTCCAGCGACTCCCTGGCGCGGTACGGCCGCTTGCCGTACCGGTCGGCCAGCAGGTCGTAGAGCGAGCCGTCGAGTCTGCACTCCAGCAGGTCGGGGAACAGGGCGGCGGGGAACTGCGAATGCTCGATGACGATCGGCGCGCCGTCGGCGAGCCGGATGCGGCGCACGTCATGCACCGGGTCACCCTCAGCGAGCTGCAGTGCGGCCGCAGCGGCGGAACTGGCGGGGATGCGCGTCGCTGCCAGCACCCGCGCGCCCGCGACCTTGCCGTGCCGGCGAAGCTGCTCGGAGAATCCGGCCAGCGTCGTCAGGTCCTGTTCGAGCTTGGGCTCGGCAACGAACGTGCCGCCACCCCGGCCTACCGCCTTGGTGACGAGGCCGCGCAGCGCGAGTTCGCTGAGCGCCTGCCGGAGCGTCATCCGGCTCACGCCGAGCCGCGCGGCCAGGTCGTGCTCGGTAGGCAGCCGGTCGCCCGGGTTCAGCCGGCCAGCCGCGATCGCATCAGCCAGCCAGTCCTCGATCTGCGCGTGCGCGGTCGCGCCAGCCCGCCGGACGATGATGGGCGGCTTGACGATTCTCGTTGGCTTGAGCGGGGTCCTTGGGGTGTCGGAGACGGCCGCGACATCAGTCGCCGGCTGCGACCGTCGCTGCATGGCTGTGCTCGCCCCTCCAGACACTCGTCCTCCGGCTAGATGCCTCAAGTTTAAGGATGGCGCGCCGCCCTCCCCGCGTCGGCTGGGCCCGGTTCTCCCTGCCTATTCGATCGGCGCGCCATCCGGCCCTATCCGCTCCTAGGCCGCTCCGCGCGCGGGCACCGGCTCGTCGGCGGGCGCCACCACCGGCGCGAACTGCTTGCGCCGTCCAGTGATCAGGTAATACAGCACGCCGATGAGGAGGATGAAGACGAACACTGTCCACAGCACCGGGATGTTGTTGAGCCAGCCCATGTGGAAGTTCAGCAGGAAAGCTTCCTGCTTTGGTGTCGGGTTGCTCTGAGCCCGCGGCCAGGCGAAGTTGACCAGCATCGCTCCGCCATACAGCAGACCCACGACATTGAGGACCGGACCCCAGCGGCCGAGCTTGAACGGCGCTGGCGTCTTCGGCCAGCCGCGGAGCCGCGCGGCCATGATCGCGAGGTTGCCGAGGAAGTAGCTGAGGTAGATCAGCGCCGTCGCGGCGATCGCGATGATGCCGGCCCCGGAGTACTGGATGAACGGGATCGCCGAGATCACGGCGATTGTGATGCAGGTCCAGATCGGCGTGTGCAGGCTCGGCGACACCCTGGACAGGTGCTGAGAGAACGGGAGCTGGTTGTCACGCGCCATGCCGAAGGAGAGCCGGATGGTTGCGGCCAGGATGGAGAGGCAGCAGACGAAGATCGCGGCGGACACGACCAGCAGGTAGATGGTCGCGAAGGGATGCGAGAAGTTCGCCTCGATGATGTTCGCCGGGCCCCAGGCGATCCCGCCGTTGCCGACGCCTGCTATCGCGTCGTGCATGTTCGGGATCGCCATCAGCGTGCCGAGCAGGAAGACGCCGCCGATGATGAACGCGCCGACGACCGCGAACAGCACCGCCTTCGGTGCCGCCCGCCGCGGGTTCCTCGTCTCCTCCGCGAGCGTGGACGCGGTGTCGAAGCCGTAGATGACGAACAGCGACATGAACATCGCGACCAGGATCGTGTTCGGCCCGACGTGCAGGCCGCCGCTGTTGGTCACCACCTTGAAGCCCTGGTGGTTGTGGAAGGCCATCAGGATCAGCGCGAACACGAACATGCCGAGGATCTCGAACAGCACGCCGGTGTTGTTGATGATCGCCACCAGCTTGACGCCGTAGATGTTCAGCACGGTGATCACGGCCAGCGTGATCAGGGCAACGACGAGCTGGGTGTGCAGGCTTGTCGCGCTGAGCGACTTCCAGCCGAGACCATTCAGCGCCGGGATGAGCGCCAGCGGCAGGGTAGCGACGACCGCCGTCACGGTGATGATGCCGGCGAACAGGTAGATCCAGCCGGTGAACCACGCGTAGGTGCGGCTGGCCATGTACTTGGTCCACTGGAACACCGACCCGGCCAGCGGGTAATGGCTCGTCACCTCGGCGAAGTTGAGCGCGATGATGAACTGCCCGAGCGCCACGATCGGCCAGGTCCAGATGAACACCCCGCCGATGGTGACCAGCCCGAGCGCGAACAGCGTGAAGATGCCGGTCGACGGCGAGATGTAGCTGAACGCCACCGCGAACGAGCTGAAGGTGCCGAGCGACCGCTTCAGCTCCTGCCGGTAGCCGAACCGGGCCAGATCAGCAGAGTCGTGGTCGTGGCTGGTGACATCCGGGCTAGCGCTCACGGCGGCTCCTCAGTTCCCAGCACCTTGGACGTTCACAAATGAACTTCAGTGGCAGGAGCGTAGGACGAGAGCAGTTAACTGTCCAGACCCTTTGCGCAGGACATTGGCGACAAGCGCCCACGTTCCCCGCATTGTTGACCTATGTTCGCCGCTTTGCGCGCGATTTCGACCAGACCGTCACCCGCAGCTGTCTAGACCTTTAAGCCACAGGCTCATACCCTGCCTTCGTGCCTACTGACCGCCGGCCAGCCGAGGAAGCCGAGCCAGCCGTGCTCGCGCGGATCGCCAGCCTGGCGGGTGAGCCTCGGGTGGTCAGCCCCCTGCCTGGCGGGCTGACGAACCGGAACTACAAGGTGACGACGCCCGACGGGGAGTTCGTGGCGCGCGTGTTCTCCGACGGTGGCGAGCTGCTGGCCATCGACCGCGAGCGGGAGTACCGCAACTCGGTGATCGCGGCGGCGGCCGGGGTCGGCGCCCCGGTGGTCGAGTACTGCCCGGCCGACGGTGTGCTCGTGCTTGGCTATGTCGGCGGCCGCACGCTGACGAATGCCGACGTGGCGGAGCCGTCCATGACCCGGAGGGTCGCGGCGGCCTGCCGCACACTGCACGGGGCGGACCGGTTCGCCGGCGACTTCGATATGTTCGAGGTCCAGGCCAGGTACTACGCGACGGCGGTCGGCGCCGGGATGGCTGTCCCGGACGGCTACCCGGCGCTGATGCCCGCGCTGGACGCCGCCCGCCGGGCGCTCGCGGTGCGCGCCGAGGGGACCGTGCCGTGCAACAACGACCTGCTCGCAGCTAACTTCATCGACGACGGCGAGCGGATCTGGCTGATCGACTACGAGTACTCGGGCAACAACGACGCCTGCTTCGAGCTCGGCAACATCGCCGGCGAGTGCGGGCTTGACGGCGCGGCGCTGGCCGCGCTGGTGACCGCCTACTACGGCCGGGCGCGGCGCAGCCGGATCGCGCGGGCAGAACTCTTCCGGCTCGTCTCGCGGTACGGCTGGACGCTCTGGGGCGCGATCCAGCATGCCGTCAGCCAGCTCGACGTCGACTTCTGGTCCTGGGCCATGGAGCGGTTCGAGGTAGCCGCGGCCGGATTCACCAGCGGTAACTTCGACCGCCTGCTCGACGATGTGCAGGACGCGGACTGAGAGGAACAGATGACAGCGGCGGTACTGCCACAGCGCGCCCAGGTCGTCATCGTTGGCGGCGGGGTGATCGGCACCAGCGTTGCCTATCACCTGGCCTTGCTTGGCCGGACCGACGTCCTGCTGCTCGAGCAGGGCCAGCTCTCCTGCGGCACGACCTGGCACGCGGCCGGGCTAGTCGGTCAGCTGCGCGCATCCGAGGCCGGCACCCGGCTGGTGCAGTACTCCACCCGGCTGTACGAGCAGCTTGAGGCGGAGACCGGTCAGGCCACCGGGTTCCGCCGGTGCGGCGGGGTAACCGTGGCCAGGACGGCGGACCGGATGACTGCGCTGCGCCGGACGGCCGCGACCGGGCAGGCCTACGGCATCGACTGCGAGCTGATCAGCCCGGCCGAGGCGGCGGGCCGGTTCCCGCTGCTGCGGACCGATGACCTGGTCGGCGCGATCTGGCTGCCGGGGGACGGCCGGGCTGACCCGGTCGACCTGACGGCGGCACTGGCCCGCGGGGCGCGGCAGCGCGGCGTCCTTGTCCATGAGAGGGTCCGGGTCACCGGCATCCTGACTGACCGCGAGGGGCGCCGCGCGGTGGGGGTGCGGACCGACCACGGCGACGTCGAGGCCGAGGTCGTGGTGAACTGCGCCGGCCAGTGGGCCAAGCAGGTCGGCGCGCTCGCCGGCGTCACCGTGCCGCTGCACTCGGCCGAGCATTTCTATGTGGTGACCGAGCGGATCGGCGATGGGCTCGCACCGGACCTGCCGGTGCTGCGCGACCCGGACGGCTACACCTATTTCAAGCAGGAGACCGGCGGCCTCGTGGTCGGCGGCTTCGAGCCGCAGGCCAAGCCCTGGGTGTCGCCGGACGAGCTGCCGTACCCGTTCGAGTTCCAGCTGCTGGCGGAGGACTGGGACCACTTCAGCCTGCTGATGGACAGCGCTGTGCACCGGATTCCGGCGCTCGAGGCCACGGGCATCCGCAAGTTCTACAACGGGCCGGAGAGCTTCACCCCGGACAACCAGTTCATCCTCGGCGAGGCACCGGAACTGGCCGGGTTCTTCGTCGCGGCTGGCTTCAACTCGGTAGGCATCGCGTCGGCGGGCGGCGCGGGCCTCGCCCTGGCGCAGTGGATCATCGACGGCCAGCCGGATGCCGACCTGACACCGGTCGACATCCGCCGGTTCGCCCCCTTCAACGGCAATACCCGCTGGCTGCGGGACCGGGTCGGCGAGGTCCTTGGCCTCCACTACGCCATCGCCTGGCCAAACCGCGAGCTGGAGACTGCCCGGCCGTTCCGCCGCTCGCCTGCCTACGAGCTGCTGGCGACAGCTGGCGCGTGCTTCGGCTCGAAAATGGGCTGGGAGCGGGCGAACTTCTTCGCTCCGCCCGGGCAGCGGCCGGTAATCGAGTACACCTGGGCCAGGCCGAACTGGCAGCCCTGGTCGGCGGCCGAGCAGCGAGCCGCGCGGCAGCAGGTGGCGGTGTTCGACCAGACCTCGTTCTCCAAGTACCTGGTGGCGGGTGAGGATGCCGAACTGGCGCTGCAGTGGCTGTGCACGAACGACGTCGCCGTGCCCCCTGGCCGGGTTGTCTACACCGGAATGCTGAACGACCGTGGTACCTACGAGTCGGACATCACCGTGACCAGGCTCTCTGCGACCGAGTTCCTGCTGGTGGCGAGCGCCGCGACCACCGAGCGGGACGCTGATCACATCCGCCGCCGGATGCCGCCGGGCAGCCGCGCCACGCTGACCGACGTGACTTCGGCGCAGGCGGTCTACGGCGTCATGGGCCCTGCCTCACGTGCGCTGCTGTCGCGGCTGACCAGCGCTGACCTCAGTCACGGGGGGTTCGGGTTCGGCACGAGCAGGCTGATCGACCTGGGCTACGCCACTGTCCGCGCCACGCGGATCACCTACGTGGGCGAGCTCGGCTGGGAGCTGTACGTGCCGGCCGAGTTCGCGGCCGGCGTCTACCAGGACCTGATGGCGGCCGGAGCGGACCTCGGCGTGGTCAATGCGGGCTACTACGCGATCGAGTCGCTCCGGCTGGAGAAGGCCTACCGGGCGTTCGGGCGAGAGCTGACGCCGGATTACAACCCGGCGGAGGCGGGCCTGCTGTTCGCCTGCAAGCTGGCCGGGGGGATCGGCTTCCTCGGCCGGGAGGCGGTGGAGAAGGCGAAATCCGACGGCCCGCGGCGGCGCCTGGTCTCCGTTGTCGCCGACGACCCGGACGTCATGATGTGGGGCGGCGAGCTGCTGCTGCGCGACGGCGAGCCGGCCGGGCTGCTCACCTCCGCCGCCTTCGGCGAGACGCTCGGCGCTGCCGTTGGCCTGGCTTACCTGCGCGATCCGGCTGGCGGACCGGTCACCGCTGAGTTCGCCCGCGCCGGGACGTATGAGGTCAATGTGGCCGGACAGCTGACCTGCGCGACCGTCGGCGTGCGGCCGCCATACGATCCGGACGGTAAAAAGATGAGGAACGGGAACGTGGCCGTACGGGGCTGATGTGGCTGGGAGGCGCGCAGGGTCATGGTGGTCAGCGTCTTCGACCTGTTCAAGATCGGGATCGGGCCGTCGAGCTCGCATACCGTCGGCCCGATGCGGGCGGCATTCCTGTTCGCCGCCTCGCTGGATCGGGACGGGGTGCTGCCTGAGGTGGCGCGGGTCCGGGCTGAGCTGTTCGGCTCGCTCGGCGCGACCGGGCACGGGCACGGCAGCGTCAAGGCGGTGGTGCTCGGCCTGACCGGGGAGCAGCCAGAGACGGTCGATCCGGCTGCTGCGGAGCCGATGCTGGCCGCGGTGCGGGCGGCTGGCAGCCTGCGGCTGCTCGGCCGGGTGCCGGTTCCGTTCGACCCGGACGAGGACGTGATCCTGCACCGGCGGAAGCGGCTCGACTTCCACTCCAACGGGATGCGGTTCACTGCCGTCGGCGAGGGAGGAGGCGAGCTGTCCGCGCGGACCTACTACTCGGTGGGCGGCGGCTTCGTCCTCGGCGAGGACGACGCCGGCCGGCCCGCTGTCGTGGCGGACCCGACGCCGGTGCCGTATCCGTTCGCCAGCGGCGCGGAACTGCTGGCCGCGGCGGAGCGGACGGGGCTGCCGATCAGCGGCGTGATGCTGGCGAACGAGCTCGTCCGGCGGGACAAGGCCGAGGTGAGATCCGGTCTGCTGCGGATCTGGGCGGTCATGCGGGAGTGCGTCGCGGCAGGCTGCGCCGCCGACGGGGTGCTGCCCGGCGGCCTGAAGGTGCGGCGGCGGGCGCATGCGCTGAGCCGGAAGCTGGCGGAGGCCGGCGATGAGGCTGACCCGCTGCAGGCGATGGACTGGGTCACGCTGTACGCGCTTGCGGTGAACGAGGAGAACGCGGCCGGCGGCCGGGTCGTCACCGCGCCGACCAACGGCGCCGCCGGGATCATCCCGGCCGTGCTGCACTACTACACCAGGTTCGTGCCCGGCGCCGATGACGACGGCGTGGTGCGGTTCCTGCTCGCGGCCGGGGCCATCGGCTCGCTGCTGAAGGAGAACGCCTCGATCTCCGGCGCCGAGGTCGGCTGCCAGGGCGAGGTCGGCTCAGCCTGCTCGATGGCGGCGGCCGGGCTGGCCGAGGTCCTTGGCGGCACGCCGGGTCAGGTGGAGAACGCCGCCGAGATCGGCGTCGAGCACAACCTGGGCCTGACCTGCGACCCGGTTGGCGGCCTTGTGCAGATCCCCTGTATCGAGCGGAATGCGATCGGGGCGGTGAAGGCCATCACGGCCGCCCGGATGGCCATCCGCGGCGACGGCGAGCACAAGGTGTCGCTGGATAAGGCGATCAAGACCATGCGCGAGACCGGCGCCGACATGAAGATCAAGTACAAGGAGACGGCCCGCGGCGGGCTCGCGGTGAACGTTATCGAGTGTTAACGGTTACCGAGTGTTAACGGTTACCGAGTGTTAACGGGGGCGCGGCGCGCGACGCTGCTGGCCGGTCGCTGCCTGGCCGCCCGCCGCTCGCGCAGGTAGGTGTGCATGATCACGCGGCCGTAGCGGAGTCCGTAGGCCAGGTTGCGGCCCTTCTTGCTCTCGCCCGACATCCGCTGCCGCATGACCGTCGGCACCTCGGCGACCCGGTAACCCTGCAGCAGCGCACCGATGAGCAGCTCTGAGGTCTGGTACTGCGGCTGCGTCTGCGTGACTGTGCCGGTCAGCTCGGCCCGCATCAGCCGCAGACCGCTAGAGGTGTCGGTCAGGCGGGCGTGGGTGAGCGTGCTGATGAGCCGGGCGAAGAACTTGACGCCCATGTTGCGGAAGGCGTCAGTGTTCTCAGTCGTGCCGAGCTCGCGGGAGCCGACGACGAAGTCCGCCTTGTCGGTCTCGACCAGGGCAACCGCGGCGGGCAGGTCAGCGGGGTCCCACTGGCCGTCGCCGTCCAGCGTCGCGATGTAGCGCGCGCCGCCTTCGCGGGAGATGCGGTAGCCAAGGCGGAGCGCCACGCCGTGGCCGCGGTTGGCTGACAGGGTGCAGACCAGGGCGCCGTGCCGCTGAGCCACCTCGGTGGTGTTGTCCGTGCTGCCGTCATCGATCACGAGGAGGGAGACAGGGACATCAGCAATCTGCTGCGGCACCTCGTCCAGCACCGCTCCGATGTTCTGTGCCTCGTTATAGGCGGCGATCACGACCAC
>Ga0335074_10009839_pt1 | contig 13366 bp, 13 predicted proteins | sample Lox_Sample_23_FD_206715 | JGI IMG/M metagenome (GOLD analysis project Ga0335074, IMG submission 206715) | Soil microbial communities from Loxahatchee National Wildlife Refuge, Florida, United States - Lox_Sample_2.3 | ecosystem: Environmental > Terrestrial > Soil > Wetlands | place: USA...
AGCCGATCGAGCTGCCGGTCAAATTGCGGGTGCACGACTCGATTTTCGTGCCGCTCGCGAAATGGGCGATGCTGCTGACCGGCAATTATCGCTGCGTGACGAAAGACGACGCCATCGACATCAAGGAGGCGGTGCACAAGGACCTCGCCGCCTCGCGCGCCGTCTATGATTGGGTTTGCGGCGTCTGCGAGAAGATCGGCGCCGCGGCCGGCGATCTCGTGCCGTTTGACAAATACGCCGCCGCCGCCAACGACCTGGTTCGCCCGTCCTCGGCGGCGCGCGCCCTCAACAACGGCGTGCCAAATATCGAGCGCACCGACCGGCTCGTGCAGCTGATCGGCCGGCAATACGGCATGCGGAATGCGATCGTCGACGAGACGGTCGCACTGGTCGACGATCGCCTCGCCGCCAATCGCAAGAAAGCCGCCTGACCGCAGTCGCGACGGCAAGCCTGGCGGCCGCCCTGCCTGCAGCGGCCGCCCTTCGGGACAAACACAATGATCGGCGCTCGCCGCAGGAGCGGCAGGGCCTCGTCCGTGCGTTCGCGGCAGGGTGCGGGCCGTGAGGAACTCCGCTGTGGCGGCAGTCGTTCCCTTTTCGGGAAGGGTAAGCTTTGCATCAAGAGGTAATCATGTCGATCATCAAAGGAAATCGTTGGTTCAGCAAGCTCGCCATTGCCGGTGTCGCCGCGGTCGGTCTTGCGGCACTTACAGTTCCTCTGCACCCCGCCAAAGCGCAACTGTACTTTGGCTTTGGCCCGGGCGGGTTCGGCGTCGGAGTCGCGCCGCCGTATTACGCGCCATACTATGCGCCGCCATATTACGCACCGTACTATGGCCCGTCCTATTATTACGGCTGGTAACTTTGCCGGTGGAATCAACCCACCCCCACGTCACCCGCGGGTCAAGCCCGCGGGTGACGATGCGGTAAGGCGGCCCCGATCATCGTGAGGCCGCCGCCAGCGGGGGCGGCGCTACCGGTCATCGTGGACCCATGACGCTGCGGGTCGTGCTGCGGATCGCCCCGTCCAGCTTGCCGGGACCGTAGCCGAAGCCCTGGTGCGTATGACCCCAGCCGTTGCCGACGCCAGCACCGACATCGCCCGCGCCGTTCGGGACGTCTTCGTCCGTGCCGCCCCGACCGGCGCCGATCCCGCGCGCGACATTGGCCGCGCCGACGATCCCGGGCAGGCCGCCCGCATAGGCGGTCGGTAGCGGCGACGCGGCGGCGACCGCGACCGACGCCGCAAGCACAATGCGCAACCCCGCCGGTTTCATCGATCCCGCTCCTGCGTCGGGCGCGGCCGCGCAACGCGTCGCTTGCCGCTCCTCCAGGCAACGCCGGAGTTGCCGGGAAAGCCCAAGCTGTCGCATTGCATCAACGCGAGGCGGTTCGCTTCGCCTCTCGCGCGGCCGCTCCCGGCCGAAGCTGCCCGCGATCAGATCATCAGCCGCGCAAGGTGGCCGGCCGGGTAGCGCGTCCCCGCCGCGGCCCCCGGCGCGAAAACGTGATCGAGTGCATCGAGCGTATCGGCCGACGGGCGCAGCGCCGCCGCCGCAGCATTCTGTTCCAGCCGCCCGATGTGGCTCGTTCCGGGGATCGGTACGACAAACGGCCGGCGCGCCAACAGCCAGGCGATCGCCAGTTGCGACGGCGTGCCGCCTTCCGCCGCCGCGTGCGCCTTCAGTTCTTCGACAAGAGCGAGGTTGTGCCTGAGGTTTTCGGCCTGAAAGCGCGGCATGTTGCGGCGCGCGTCGCTCTCGCGCAGCGCCGCCGGGTCGGTCACGCTGCCGGTCAGGAAGCCGCGTCCCAACGGGCTGTACGCAACAAAGCCGATGCCGAGATCTTCACACAACGGCAGAACTTCGGCTTCGACATCGCGCGTCCACAACGAATACTCGATCTGCACCGCGGCGAGCGGATGCGTCGCGTGCGCCCGCCGGATCGTCGCGGCGCCGGCCTCGCAGATGCCGAGATGGCGCACTTTTCCCTGGCGCACAAGCTCGGCCATCGCGCCTACCGTCTCCTCGATCGGCACGGTCGGATCGATGCGGTGGATATAGTAAAGGTCGATCACATCGGTGTTGAGGCGCGCCAGGCTCCTGTCGCAGGCCGTGCGAACATATTCCGGGCGGCCGTCGGCAAAACGCGGATCGCCGAGCAGGCCGAGATTGCCGAACTTGCTGGCGATGACGTAATCGTCGCGCCGCCCGGCGACCGCCGCGGCGACCAGTTCCTCGTTGCTGCCGCGCCCGTAGCCGTCGGCGGTGTCGAGCAGATCGACGCCGAGTTCGCGCGCCCGCCGGATCGTCGCAATGCCTGAGGCCGGATCAGGCATGTCGTAAAACGGCGTCATCGTGCCGCACCCAAGGCCGATCGCCGACACTTCCAACTCGCCCAGCCTGCGCCGCTCCATGCCCTGTCTCCTCGATGAGGGTTGCGTTTCGGGCGCGCGTCAACCGCGCAGCGTCAACATGATGCCGCCGACAATCAACACGATGCTGACGACGATGACGCCGGTGATGGCGCCGCCGAAAATCGCGGTCGATAATAGAAAGCCGCCGACCGGCGTCAGCGCCACGACCTGGCCGGCGATACCGGCCGGCATCACCGCCAGCACCTTGTTCCACAGAAAATAGCCGAGCGCCGTCGTAACGATCCAGTTGTAGGCGAGGATCGCGACGAATGCCGGCGACCACTGAAGCGGTGCGCCACCGATCAGCGTTGGCAGCGCGATCACCGCGACAACCGGCGTGCTGACGGCAACCTGCCACAGCGTCTGCGCCCAGAACCCCGAGCGCCAGACGCGGCGGCGGTAAAGGATCGACCCGGCCGCCCAGGCGATCGCCGCCGCGATCAGCATCGCATTGCCGACGATAAGGTGCCCGCTCGTCCAATCGACCTCGGCGGGGTTCAGAAACAACAGGAGACCGGCAAAGCCGACGGCCGCGCCCGCCAGCTGCGACGCGCGCAACCGCTGCGGTTCGAGGATCATTTCGATCGGGATCGCCCACAGCGGCATCGTATAGGCGAGGACGATGGCCCGGCCGGCCGGCAGGATCGCCAAGCCGATGATGGCACAGACGAGGAATGCAGCAACCTGCAGCAGCCCGACCCAGAACAGCGGCAGGCGTTCTCCCTTTGCCGGCAGGAGTGGCGCGCGCAGCGCCAGCATGACCGGGACCAGCAGGCCGAGCGTCCCGACGAGGCGCAGCAGCACGAACGCGAACGGCGGCGCATCGGCGAGCGCCAGCTTCATCAACGGCCAGTTGAGCGACCACGACAGAACGATGATCGCCAGCCACAAATAAACCGCGCGCGGCCGTACCGGCCGCTCGGCAACACGCAAAGCGGTGCGAACCGGCAGTGTCGCGCCGCGCGGCATCGCGCTCTCAGGGAATTTCGTAGACCGCAACGTCCTGCAGAATGCCACGCAGCTGCCGTTGCCGCGCGACCGGCTGCAACCCGCCGGCGGTGAGCAGGTCGGTGGTCTTCGGATACGTGACGACCGATCCCGTCGCGTAGATCGCGCGCGACGCGGCAAGTCCCTGCACGCGCGATGCGATATTGACGGTCTGGCCGAAATAATCCTGCCGGTCGTTCAGCACGACGGCGAGGCACGGTCCTTCGTGAATGCCGATCTTCAGCAGCAGATCCTCGCCGCCGCGGTCGGCATTAAGCGTCCGCATCGCCTCGCGCATGCGCAACGCCGCGGCCATCGCCCGGTCGGGTGTCGCGAAGGTGGCCATGACGGCGTCGCCATTGGTCTTGACGATCGCTCCGGCTTCGGCCGCGACGATGTCGTCGAGCAGCTGGAAGTGCCGGCGGACGAGGTCAAAGGCGGCGAGGTCGCCGACCCGCTCGTACAGTTCGGTGGAACCCTGCAGATCGGTGAACAGAAACGTCAGGCTGGTGATTTTCAGGCGCTGATCGGGATCGATCGTGTCGATGCGGTAAAGGTCGCGAAAGGTCTGGTTGGTCAACAGGCGCTTGGCCGTCAGAAACGGGCGGCGCTGCGCCAGCAGCCGATGCAGCCCGTCGCCGGCGATCCAGATCCCGGGCAACACGCGGGTATCGGTGCGATTTTCCAGCGAGAGCCGCAGCGGGCCGGGACGCAATGCCGTGGTCTCCGGCGCCGCCGCCGCGCCGTTGAAGACGAAGCCGAGGCTTTGCCGTTCGCGGATCGGCTCGCCCTTGACGTCGATGAACTGGGCGCTGTGGCTTACCGGCTCGAACATGATCAGGAATTCGGCCGGCAGCTGCAGCGACAGCTGCGCCTTTTCGCCGGGCGGCAGTTCGAGCGTGTCGAGCGTGATCTCCTCGCCGACCCGCTCCAGATCGTCGGGCAATTCGATCGCCGACGACCAGAAGACCTGCCGCATGTAGTCGAAAAATGGCAGCTCGTCCGGCTCATGGGCGGCGATCTTGCGGACGCGGCGGCTGACCGTAAACGTGACCTCGACGATGTCATCGAGATTGGGTTCGTAACTGGCGGCGCACAACGTGCAGAAATATTCGTCGCGCCTGATCGTCCGCAGCGTCGCGCTGGTGTCGAGGACGCCGCCGCAGCCGGGGCAGATCACGTTCCACGACAACTCGAACATGCCGAGTCGGGCGGCGTGCAGGAACGCGGCGATGGCGCGCTCCTCGTCGAGTTGCCGACGGCCGGCAAAATCGAGCGGGTTGACGCGGCACAGGTCGCGGTCGGGCGCGTCGGCGACCATTCGCTCGATCGCGTCGGCCGCTTCGCGGTCGGCCGCCTGCCGCAACGCTGCGAACAAGGCCTGCGCCTCGCTCGTCAGGAACGCACTCATCGATCGGATCCTCTTGTCGTCTGGCGGCAATGCGAATGGCCGGCAAGATGTCGGCACCCGCGAGTGACGGCGCAAGGTTCCGGGATCGTCAGTTTGGCGGCGGCCGTAATTTTAACCGAGCGTGCACAGCCGCGATGCGCTCGCCCCGAGAAAAGCCGGGCGGGCCTCTCGGCGCCGCCCGGCTCGGCCCCGAGTTGAGGTGAAGCGCCCCGGGGTTACTTACGTTAACATGCGCTAAATCGACGCCGTTCCGCGATCACCCGCCGACGCTGCTGCGCAGCGCAGCAATCGCTTCGAGGTGCCGCTCAGCATCGCCGGCAAAGCGCAGGACGAGGTGGCCGGCGCCGGCGCGCGCCCAGGATGACAGCCACTCCGCAGCGCCTTCCGCCGCTCCGGCATAGGTCGCCTGGCGCGCCCGCATCTCGGCGGCCGGCCGGCCATAATAGTTTTCAATAAAGGCGTTCATGCGGGCTTCGGCCTGCGGCCTGTCCGCATCGATCGCCAGGGTCAGGTAGACGGCGCCGGTCAATTCGGCCGGATCGCGGCCGGCGTCGCGCGCGATATCGGCGATCTCGGCCCATTGCGCGCGCCAGCGGTCGGGGTCGGGCGCGTTCGGAAACCAGCCGTCATAGAGCCGCCCGACCCGTTCCAGGCTGGCGCGCACCATGCCCCCGATCCAGATCGGCGGTCCGCCCGGCCGGTATGGTCCCGGGCCTAGCGTCGCGTTTTCAAGAACCCAGCGGCCGTTCCACGTGACCGGCTCGCCGCGCCACAATGCGCGCGCCAGGCGCAGCCCTTCCAGCATGCGGCCGACGCGCTTTTCAAACGGCACGCCGCAGGCGACGAACTCGGCGCGGATATTCGCCTGGTCGCTGGCAATGCCGACACCGAGAATGAAGCGGCCCTCGCTGATCTGGTCCAGCGTCGCAATGCCGTGCGCCAGGACGACCGGGTTGCGCAAGGCCGGCAGCAATACCGCGGTGCCGAGCGCAGCGCGGCGGGTGCGGGCCGCGATCGCCGACAGCAGCGTCAGCGGCTCGTGGCGCGGGCGCGCCGTGATCGAATCACCGACCCAGATCGAATCGAAGCCGAGCGCCTCGGCGCGCTCGGCGAGCGCCAATAACGGCGCCGCCTTGGGGCGGCCTTCCATGACCCGTTCGCGGGTCGGTACGAGGTATCCGAGGCGCGGCGTCGGCATGGGGTTCTCCGTTTGATGGCGCCGGTTGTCAGTCCGGCAGCGGCACCAGGTTGATGCGACTGCCGCCGGCGGTAAGTGCGAGGCGGCCGTGCTTCAGCGCCAGCGCGTCCTCGCCGAATACCTGGCGGCGCCAGCCGTGCAATGCCGGCACCGGCGCGTTGTCGTCGGCGGCGATGGCTTCGAGGTCGTCGGAGGAGGCGAGCAGCTTTTGCGCCACCTGAAAATCTTCGCAGCGCTGTTTCAACAGCACGCGCAGCAATTCGATCAGCGGCCCGACGCCCGGCGGCGCCTCCTCCTTGGCCGGGATCGCTGGCGGCGGGTTGGGGTCGGCGAGACCGGCGGCGACCGCATCAAGGATCGCCTGGCCGAGCTTGCCCTCCGCGATACCCTTGGCGAGGCTGCGGGTACGCGCCAACGCTTCGATGGTTTTCGGCGCATGCGCGGCGATCTCCAGGACCGCCTCATCACGCATGATGCGGCCGCGCGGCAAATCACGTTGCTGCGCCGCCGTCTCGCGCCAGGCCGAGACCGACCGCAGCACGCCAAGAAAGCGGTGGTCGGCGCGGCCGCGGATGCGAAAGCGGCGCCACGCTTCCGCCGGATCGTTGCGGTACAGCGCCGGATCGACGAGGCCCGCCATCTCCTCAGCGAACCATTCGGCGCGGCCGTTCTTGCCGAGAATCTGCTGCAGCCGCTCGTAGACCGTGCGCAGGTGCACGACGTCGGCGAGCGCGTACTGGATCTGCCGGTCAGTCAGCGGCCGGTGCGCCCAATCGGTAAAGCGCGACGCCTTGTCGAGATGGGCGCCGGCGAGCTTGCGCACCAGCGTCTCGTAGCTGACCGCATCGCCGAAGCCGCAAACCATCGCGGCGATCTGCGTGTCGAATACCGGATGCGGCACCTGTCCGGACAGCTGAAAGAAGATTTCCAGGTCCTGGCGCGCCGCATGAAACACCTTCACCACCGCCGCTTCGGCCATCAGCGCGAGCAGCGGCGCAAGGTCGAGGCCGGCGGCAAGCGCGTCAATCGCCGCCGCCTCGTCCGGCCCCGCCACCTGCACGAGGCACAGGATCGGCCAATAGGTGCGCTCGCGCATGAACTCGGTATCGACGGCGACAAATTCGGCCCGCCGCTGCCGCTCGCAAAACCCGGCGAGCGTCTCGCTGTCGCTGATCATCGACCTCATCGCAAGGGGCTATAGCATGCGTCGCGGCCGCTGCGTACCCCAAAGGCTTGTGGCACTGCCCGGTGCCAGATCAGCCGGCGGCGGGCAGCTTGTGCGCGCCATATTCCTCGCGCAGGCGGGTTTTCATCACTTTGCCGGTCGCGGTGTGCGGCAATTCGTCGAGCACGATGACATCGTCGGGCAGCATCCAGCGCGGGAAGCGCTCGCCGAGAAACGCGGTCAGCGTGGCGCGCTCGGGCCGGCGGTCGCCGCGCGGCGTCACGATCAGCAGCGGCCGCTCGCCCCAGCGCGGGTGCGGCACCGCGATCGCCGCTGCCTCGGCGACATCGGGATGCGCCATCGCCGCGACTTCCAAGTCGATCGAACTGATCCACTCGCCGCCCGACTTGATCACGTCCTTGCGGCGGTCGGCGATCTGCAGGTAGCCGTCAGGATCGATCGCGGCGACGTCGCCCGTGCGGAACCAGCCGTCATGCTCGACGGCGGCGGCGCTCGCCTCCGGGTTCTCGAAGTAGCCGCTGACGATCCATGGCCCGCGCACCAGCAATTCGCCGACCGCCTTGCCGTCATGCGGCTGCGGCCGGCCTTCGTCGTCGACGATCTTCATCTCGACACCGAATACGGGGCGGCCGGCCTTTGCCTTGATCGCGCGCTTGCCGGCGGCGTCGAGCTGTAGATGCTTTGCCTTCAGCGCGGTGACCGTGCCGAGCGGGCTCATCTCGGTCATGCCCCAGCCTTGCAGCACTTCGATGCCGCGGTTTTCGTAGGCGTCGATCAAGGATGGCGGCACCGCCGAGCCGCCCGACAGGATCATGCGCAACGTCGAGCAGCGCACCCGCTTCTCGCGCAGATACGCTTCAAACCCGAGCCATACGGTCGGCACGCCGAGGCTCAGGGTGACGCCCTCGGCCTCGAACAAGTCGTAGAGGCTGGCGCCATCGAGCCGCGGCCCGGGATAGACCAGCTTGGCGCCGTTCATCGGTGCGGTATATGCGGTGCCCCAGCCGCAGGCGTGAAACAACGGCACGATCGGGCAGACGACATCGCCGGCGGTCATCGGGATCGAACTCGGCAGCGAGGCGCCGAAGGTGTGCAACAGCGTCGAGCGGTGACTGTAGAGGACGCCTTTCGGGTTGCCCGTCGTACCCGAGGTATAGCACAGCGCCGCCGCCTCGCGCTCGTCGAACTCGGGCCAGGCAAAGCCTTCCTCGCTCTCGGCGGCGACGAGTTCGTCATAGCAGCCGGCGACCGGAAAACTCGTTTCGGCCGGTTCGAGCAGCGCGATGCGGGTCTGCGCCGGGAATTGCGGCCGCAGGCGCTCGACCAGCGGGACGAAGCTGGTGTCGATGAATAACAGCCGGTCCTGCGCGTGGTTGACGATGTAAACGATCTGTTCGTCGAACAGCCGCGGGTTGATCGTGTGACACACCGCGCCGACGCCGGAGATGCCATAATACAGCTCGAAATGACGATAGGTGTTCCACGCCAACGTGCCGACCCGGTCGCCAGGCCGGATGCCGAGGCGTTGGAGCGCGCGTGCGAGGCGGCGCGAGCGGCGCTCGGCGTCGGCATAGGTGTAGCGGTGGATCCCGCCGTCAACCAGCCGCGACACGATCTCGGTATCGCCGTGAAAATGCGCGGCATGCTCGATAAGCCGCGATATCAGGAGTGGCCAATCCGACATCAGCCCGCGCATCGTCTCCTCCCGGTCAAGATGCTGTGTTGCCGCCGAGTAGACGCGTCCGCGCCGGCAATCTCAAGCGCGAAGCGGCCCGGCTTGCGGTCGGGGACGGCGGGGCGCAATCTGCCCGCCGTCTGATGCGGAAGGGCGCGGCCATGTCGTATATCTATCTCGTGCAAATGAATATCCCGGCCGAGCATGAGGCCGAATTCAATCGCGTCTACGACACCGAGCATGTGCCGATGCTGTCGAAGGTGCCCGGCGTCAACAAGGTGACGCGCTATCGCCTGGAATCGACCGAGGACCCGCGCATGCAGAAATACCTGGCGATCTACGAAATCGACTCACCCGACGTGGTCGGCAGCATGGCCTGGCAGGAAGCCGGCGAATGGGGCCAATGGGCGCCGAAGATCCGGCCATTGACGACCGAGCGCTATCGCAGCTTCTTCAAACAGATCCCCTGAGCGTCGCGACCAGATCCCCTGAGCGTCGCGACGCTCCGGCCGCACGCGGCGGGCGAACTCGGTCCGGATCGTCGATCGCCGGCAGGCGCCATGTTAAGCGCGGAGCCACCTCGCCGCGCTACCGTTGCCTTTATCGATGGCTGCAGAAGGATGCGACCGATTTCCGCCATCGACTTCCTGCTCAACCTTCTCTGGCTGTTCCTCGGCGGCTTAGCGGCAGCGGCCTGCTGGTGCATCGCCGGCATCATCATGGCGCTGACGATCATAGGGCTGCCGTGGTGCTTTGCCGCGTTTCGCATCGCGCTCTACACGCTGCTGCCGTTCGGCAGCGAGATGCGCGAGCGCCCGGGCGCCGGCGAACTGACCCTGCTCGGCAACATCATCTGGTTCATTCTCGCCGGCTGGTGGCTGGCGATCATCCATCTGGTCGTCGCCGTCGTGCTGGCGGTCACGATCATCGGCCTGCCGTTCGCCTGGGCGCACCTGAAACTGGCCGGCGCCAGCCTCGCGCCGGTCGGCAAGGAGATCGTGCCGCGCGGCACGCCGCGCTACTGGGCCTAGCCGGCGCCCTCGACCGGCGCTGGCGGCGGCGCCATTCCCTGCTAGGCTGTGCGCCTCCGCGCACGAGAAAGGGAGTTCCGCCATGCGCCATGTCGGCGTGCTGATCCCCGCCACCAACACGACGGTCGAGATCGAATACACGCGGTTGTTGCCCGCCGACTGGCAAGCGCATTACGCGCGCGTCATGACCAGCAGCCTCAACCGGACGCCGTTCTCGCCGCCGAAGGACGCCGATGTTGAATACCAGGCGCGGCTCCTCGGCAGCGCCCATGTCGAGATCGTCTGCCTGATCCAGACCTCGGCGAGCCTCTTCGCCGACGATTACGACTCCAACGCGATGCGGCTGATGGAGGGTGCCGGCGCCCCGTCGCTGACCTCGGCGATGGCGATCGGCGAGGCGCTGGCTGCGCTCGGCATCAAGCGCGTCGCACTGGTGTCGCCCTATTCGCCCGAGGTCAACGCCAACGCTCGCCGCTATTACGAGCGGAAATACGGGCTGTCGATCGCTGCGCTCGAAGGCTTTGCCGCAACCGATTCCTACGCGATCGGCAAATTGGGACCGGAGAACGCGCGCGATGCCTTTGCCCGCATCGACCGGCCGGATATCGAAGCGTTTGTCGTGCCGGGCGGCAATTTCCCGACGATGGCGTCAATCGCCGGCTGGGAGAGCGACTTCGGGAAGCCGGTCGTCACGACCAACCAGGCGGCATTGTGGGCGATGCGCCGCCGCCTCGGCAGCGGCGACCGTTTTCCCGGCCTCGGCCGGTTGCTCGCATAGGATCAGCGCCGGTCGTTGCCGGCGAGTAGCGTCGCAACTGCGGCCGCATCGGCGCAGCCGAGCACCGCCGCCGCCGCGGCGCGGGAAAATCCGGCGCGCGCAAAGGCCGCCAGCTCGGTGTCGCGGTTACCCTCGCGGGTGCGGAACGGACCAAAGCGGCGGCGGCGGGCGAACGCGACGGCGGCGACGAGTTCAGGATCGGCCGTGCCGTCGCGCAACGCGCCGATCGCCGCGACTGCCGCGGCCGCGCCGACCCCCTTTGCCGCCAGCCCTGCCGCGATATGGCGCAACGATCGGCCCCGCCGGATGTCGCGCCGGGCGCGGGCGGCGGCATAGGCATCGTCGTCGAGCAGCCGCGCCTCGCGGTATCGCGCCACCAGCGCGAGGATCAGCGCATCGGCGGCACCCACCCGCTCGCGGTCGGCGCCGAGGCGCCGTCGCACCCGGCGCTGCAGGACGCGCTGAAGCTGAGCGGCCGAACTGGCATAGCGCTCGAGATAGGACAAGGCCCAGGTCTCGAGCAGCGCGGCGTCGATCGCCGCCGGTGCCGCCGCACCCCGCACCCTGGGTTCGCTCGTCAGCGCCGGCATCGGTCCGCTCCCCTGCTATGGAGCCATGAGCAGCATATCGCGCGCGTCGCGCCGGGGTCACCGCCAATAGCGGCGGCTATTGCCGAGGGCGATAGCCGTCGGTCAGCGTCTTCAGGAACGCGATGATGTCGGCTTCGTCCTGCGGTGTCATCGCCGGCCGCTGGCCCGGTCTGCGGTCGAACGGCGGGTCGGTCACATCGAGGTTGCCGCGATAGCGCGGCGGGATGTCGTCGAGCTTGGCGACCGCGCCGTCAGCCGCGCGCGGGTAGATCTTCCCAGGGTCGGTATCGCGGAAATTATAGAAATCAAGCACCTGCCGCAGCGAATGGTAGACGCCGTTGTGAAAAAACACGTGGCGGGTCGCGACGTTGCGCAATGTCGGCGTCGCGAACATGCCGCAATACTGCGTCTGCCCCGCCATGTCGGTGCGGTAGGGGCCGCAGATCCCGAGATCGTAATAGGCAGGGTCGCGGTCGGCGGCGAGCGCCGGATTGCGCGGCACGCCGAGCGCCTCGAACTGGTGGTCGGTGAACAGGGGCGGCCGCCCGTCGGGCGTCGGCAGATCGAGGTGGCAGCCGCCGCAATCGGCTTTCGCAGGATCGTTGAACAGCACATAGCCGCGCACTTCGGGCGGGCGGAGACGGGCGCGGCCCTCCAGCCAATAGTCGAATTTGCTCGTGTACGGGTGAAACGCGACATCCTCGATCTCGTAGCGGCCGATCGCGAACAGCGCTTCCGCAACGAGAAGCTGCGGCTCGGCAAGAACCGAATTGCCGAGCAGCTGTGCGAAGCGGTCGGCGTATGGCGGCCGGCGCAGCCTGGCCGCGACCGCGGCGATGCTGCCGCCGTCCATTTCCAGCACGTTCAGCAGCGGAAAGCGGGCCTGCTGTTGCAGCGTGTCGGCACGCCCGTCCCAGAACAGGCCGCCCTGCGGCACGAGGTTGGCGCTCGTCGCCGCCGTGTCGAGCGCGGTCTTCTGCGCCTTCGCCGCGTCCTGCCCGAGCGCGGCCGATTGCGCCAGGCTGACATTCTCGTTTTCCTCGTTGTCCGGGCCGATGCTGAAATTCGGCTGGCGTTCGAGATACATCAGCGACGGCACCGCGCGCACGCCCTGGCGCGTCAGCGCCGGGCCGCCGAGCATCGCCGGCGCATCTCCCGGCGGACCGTAGGCATGTTGCGGGCTGTGGCACGAGGCGCAGGCGAGCTTGTCCGACGATGACAGGCCGGGATCGAAAAATAACTCGCGTCCGAGCTGCGCCATCGCCGATAGCGGCCGCGCGCCGGGGCGAATGAGGTGTACGGGATGCGGGTTCTCGCCGCGCGCGAGGAGCACGTTTGCCAGCGGCGGGGCGACCGGCGCGGGCGGCCGCGACGCAATCCCGATCGCGGTCGCGGCGACGACAGCGACACCGGCGAGGGGCGCCGCGTAAGCCCGCATGCCGCCGCGGGTCAGTGCGCCTGTGACGGCGCGGCGGTCGGCTGGCCGGTCGCGGCGTCGAGATACAACGGCGGGTTCCTGCCGCCGCCCGCGAAATCGAACATGCCCGTCACCGACCCGGTTGTCGCGTCGAACGAGCCGTCGCCGAGCCGCTCGCCCTTAAGCCAGTTATCCTCGATGAAGCGCACGACCGAATCTAGCGAGATCCGGTCGTGGCCGACAAAATTGGCCTTCGCCCACGGAGAGATGACAAAAAACGGCAGGCGCGTGCCCGGCCCGCAGCGGCCGTTGACCGGCTTGCCGCCGACCCCGGCGCGCGGCGTGCCGGCGCCGCACTTGCCGGGCCCGTCGAGCTGGTCGGCTTCGGGGTCAAAGGACGGGTTTGTCACTTTCGCGAAGGCATGGTCGTACCAGCCGTCCGAATCGTCCCAGGTTATGATGACGGCCGTGTTCTTCCAATCCGGCTGCTGTTCGAGAAAATCGATCAGCGTGACGACACCGGTCTGCTCGTCGAGCGGATCGGAATAACCGGCGTGGCCGTCCTCGTAAGCGGGCATCTTGATATACGAGACGGACGGGAAGTTGCCGGCCTTCACCGCGTCGTAAAAGTCGCGCAGGCCGTATTCGTGGTTGGCCGGGTCGCGGATCCCGTCGTC
>Ga0335074_10009840_pt1 | contig 13365 bp, 11 predicted proteins | sample Lox_Sample_23_FD_206715 | JGI IMG/M metagenome (GOLD analysis project Ga0335074, IMG submission 206715) | Soil microbial communities from Loxahatchee National Wildlife Refuge, Florida, United States - Lox_Sample_2.3 | ecosystem: Environmental > Terrestrial > Soil > Wetlands | place: USA...
GTAGCAGCAGGTGGTGTCGCGTTCATCGATCGAGGTCAGACCGACCTCGGCCAGACGCCGCTGCTCGGCATCGACCGTGTCGGTGTCAGCGACCTCGACGCCGAGATGGTTGAGGCTGCCGCCCTGGCCGCGGTTCTCCATCAGGATGAGCTTGAGCGGCGGGTCGGCGATGGCGAAGTTGGCATAACCGGGCCTGATCTTTGCTGGCTCGGTGCCGAACAGCTTGGTGTAGAACCCGATGGACTCGTCCAGGTCGTCGACGTTGATAGCGAGTTGTACGCGGCCGGTCATGGAAGCCTCCACTGATATTGATAACCGTCTATGTCTTCGCAGCCCTGAGCTTGCCACGGCACATAGGCGTCTGTCAATATAGACGCATGTCGAAGTCTCGGCTCGCCCTGGATCCCGCAAGCACGGTGGCGTGCTGCCCGCCGCTGACCGCCCAGCCTTTGTCTCAGGATCAGGCCGACCAGATCGCACCCCTCCTCAAGGCTCTCGCCGACCCTGTGCGCCTGCGGCTGATGTCCCTGGTCGCCTCACACTCCGGCGGGGAGGCCTGCGTCTGCGATCTCAATGACGCCTTCGATCTGTCCCAGCCGACCATCAGCCACCACCTGAAGGTCCTGCACGACGCCGGATTGCTGGATCGCGAGAAGCGCGGCGTCTGGGCGTACTACCGGATCAGGGCAGAGGCGCTCGCCAGCGTGGCTGCTCTTGTCGCCTATACGCCCGCCACCCCCTGACGGCCCCATCTGGGCGAGGGTTGCCACCATCAAACTTTATCGTTTATCGTCGATGAACGATGAAGGTTCCTGAGCAGTCCCTAGACCGTGCGACGGCCGTCGAGTTCGCTAGCTGGTTCAAGGCGCTCGCGGATGCAAGCCGGATCCAGATCGTGACGCTGCTGGCTCGCCGCGGCGCGCCGATGAGTGTCGGCGAGGTCGTGGCCGCACTCGATATCGGCCAGTCCACTGTGTCGGCCCACCTCAAGGTGCTGGCTGACGTGCGATTCGTGCTCGCCGACCACCGGGGCACGGCCACGTACTACCGGATCAACGACCTGTGCGTTGATTGCTTTCCCACTGCAGCAGACATCGTCATGGGCAGGCCCGCACCCGAGCCGCCCCTATCAGTGGCGTCGGCATAGGGAGGTCAGCGTGACAGCCGCAGACAGCGACCGGATCGTCGGCAGGTACTCGCAACTCGCGCGCGCGGCGCTCCGCGGAGAAGCGATCACCGATTGCGACCCGGACACCTTTGACGACGGACGCTTCGGCGCCGCCGTTTACGCAGACCGCACCCAGGCGCCAGAAGCGGCGTTCCAGGCGAGCCTGGGTTGCGGAAACCCGCTTGCTATCGCCGATCTCCGGCCCGGTGAAACTGTCCTGGACCTCGGCTCGGGCGGTGGCCTCGACGTGCTGCTATCAGCCCGCAGAGTCGCGCCCGACGGCGTCGTGTACGGCCTGGACGCCAGCACCGACATGCTGACTCTCGCCCGCATGAACGCCGACCAAGCGCACGTCACCAACGCCCGCTTCCTGCACGGCCACATCGAGAACATCCCGCTGCCGGATGATCACGTCGACGTCGTCATTTCCAACTGCGTCATCAATTTGTCCGGCGACAAAGCTCGCGTTCTGACAGAGGCGTACCGCGTGCTCAAACCGGGCGGACGTCTTGGAGTCAGCGATATCACGGCCGACGGAGGCGCCGATGCCATGCTGCTCGGGCGTGCAGAACAGCAGGTCGGCTGCGCGGCCGGCACGTTGACTCAGCCTGAGTATCAGCGCCTGCTTGTGGCCGCGGGGTTCGCGGATGTCACCATTACCACTACCAGCCAGGCAGGTGACGGGCTGCACTCGGCAATCATCCAAGCTACGAAACCAGCGCGTGATCTCCTTAAGCCAGGCCACTAATCGCTACTTCGCCGCGTTAGTGGCCTACCCGGCCGTCGATGGGCTTGCGGATCAAGCCGGCCTGGCCCGATAGGGTCGGGGCCATGCCGACTCCCGATTTCGTTGCTGGCTTGCGCGCCCGCGTCGGCCACGACCTGCTGTGGCTCTCGACCGCGGCTGGCGTGGTGCTGGACGACGACGGGCGCGTCCTGCTCGGGCGGCGCGCGGACACAGGAACCTGGGCACTTCCGGGCGGCATCATCGAGCCTGGTGAAGAGCCTGCCGATGCGGCGGTCAGGGAGATATTCGAAGAAACTGGCATCGTCGCGGTTCCCGAGGTCCTCGCCGCCGTGACGGTGTGCGGGCAGGTCACCTATCAGAACGGGGACGTCGTCCGGTACCTCGAGTTGCTGTTCCGCTGTCGCCCTTGCGGTGGCAACGCACGGGTGAACGATAGCGAGTCGATCGAGGTCGGCTGGCATGCGCTGACAGCCCTGGACCGGCTGGCTGATCTGGAACCTGGCACGCTGAGCCGGATTAACGTGGCGGTGAGCGGCGCTGCGCAGGCGGCCTTTGCGTTCTCTGGCGTCGAACAGGTGCTCGGTGTGGCGGCGGACGCTGGCTATGCGGCGGGCACGGACTCAGGCTGAGTCTCAAGTCCGGCCAGTTGCCGGACGCGGCGCGGCGTGAGCCGGTCTAGCCAGCGCGGAGTCCACCAGTTGTACTTGCCGAGCAGGAACATTGCCGCCGGAACGACCAGAAGCCTGATGACCGACGCATCGATGAGAACGCTGAGCCCGAGGCCGAGTGCGAGCATCTTCACGATTACGCTAGTCGACAGCAAGAATGCGGCGAATACGCTCGTCATGATCAGCGCGGCGCAGCTGATCACCCGCGCCGTGGCAGCGAGGCCGTGAGCGACGCTGGCGTGGTTGTCGCCCGTGCGCAGCCACGCCTCGCGTACCCGGGAGAGCAGGAAGACCTCGTAGTCCATGGAGAGGCCGAACACGATGGCGAAGATCATCATCGGTACGTAGGACTCGATCGGAACCTTCTCGCTGACGCCCAGGACTGAGCTGCCCCAGCCCCACTGGAATACCGCGACGACTACTCCGTACGCGGCGCCAATCGACAGCAGATTGAGCAGGCCAGCTTTGATGGCGAGGATCGGGCTGCGGAACGCGAGCAGGAGCAACACGAACGCAGCGGCGATGACCACGGCGATCATCAGCGGCAGCCGGCTGTCAACGACGTCGCGGAACTGGAGCTGCGCGGCTAGCGAGCCGGTGACGTATCCGGTTGACTCGCTGGCGTACAGCACTCCGGGCAGCGTGCTGTTTTGCAGGGTCTGCATCAGCTGATTCGTGGCGGCCGCCTGAGGTGCGGTCCGGGGTAGCACGGTGGCGTAGAGCAGCGCTCCGTCAGGCGTGGCCTTAACCGGCGTCAACGCGGCTACGTCCGGCGTGGTGGCGATCGCCGAGTGCAGCAGACTTGCCAGGCTCTGTCGCTGCGCAGCGGTTTTCCCGCCCGGTCCGAGCTGCGCCACGACGGTGAAGGGCCCGTTGGCACCAGGGCCGAAGCCGGCGCTGAGCGCGTCGTACGCCTTCTTCGCTGTCGAGCTGGCGGGGTCGGCGCCTGCGTCCACGTGGCCCAGTTGCATCGAGAACGCGGGGATGGCGAGGATAGCGAGCAGCGCTACGCCTGCGAGCAGGTAGCTCCACGGGTGCGCGCCGACCCGCTCGGCGTAGCGCTGCCAGCCGGCATGCTCGCCGGATGCCTCCGCGACCGGGCGGCGGACCCGGATCTGGTCGATGTGCCGGCCGGCCAGCGCCAGCAAAGCGGGGACAACGGTGATGGCGCCGAGTGCGGCAACCGATACGGTAATTCCCGCGGCCAGTCCCAGCTTGCCGATAAAGGTGAGGCCGGAGGCATAAAGCCCCAGCAGCGCTATCACCACCGTGAGTGCGGCGACGAGCACCGCCCGCCCGCTGCCAGCCAGGCTGAGGGCTGCTGCCTCCACGGGATCGGTGCCGTCCATCACCAGCTGGCGATGCCGCGTGGTGAGAAACAGGGCGTAGTCAATGCCGACGCCGAGTCCCATCATGATCGCTAGCGTCGGAGAGGTTGTGGCAAATGTCGTCCAGGCCGCGAACATGCCAACGACCGACAAGCCCGCGAACGCTCCTGCCAGCGCGCTGAGCACCGGCAGGCCCGCAGCGTACACACTGCCGAAGCCGACAAGCAGGATCACCAAGGCCGCCACGATGCCGATCGCTTCCGACCGCGGGTCCTTGTTCTTCAGCTTCGCCGCCTGGCCAAGCTGACCGCCGTAGTTGACCGCTACGCCCGCCGCCCTGGCAGGCGCGACCGCCTGATTGACCTTGTCCAGGTAGCTCTGCCCCAGTGATTGCGGGTTAACGGAGAAGTGGGCGGTCGCGTAAGCGACCCTGCCATCCTTCGCGATGGTCGTCGGGGTGAGCGGATCGGAGGCAGCTAGCACGTATGGCAACCGGCGCAGCTGCGTCATCGACTGCTCGATCGCGCTTCGGTGGCTGACGAGCGAGCCGGATGCGGTGGTGAACACGAGCTGGCCGCCCTGGCCTCCGGCTGAGGGGCGATGTGCTTGCAGTAGGTCGGCGCCCTGCTGGGCGGAAGTGCCCGGCAGCGCGAAGTTATCGGAGTAGGTGCCGCCGAGCACGTGGCTGCCGACGGCAGCCGCGACGAGCAGGCCAATCCAGCCCGTCAGGACCACGACCCGGTGCCGGGCGCTCCATAGGCCAAAGCGGTACAGCAGTCCGCCGGGCTTTCCAGCCTTGCGCCGGGACGGGGGAGAATCTGTCACACATGACAGATTAACGAGAACTGTCACACCTGACAACTCGTGCGACGATGTGTTCATGGAAGATGCGGCAGGGCCTGCGCCGGCTGGCCGCCGGGAGGCCAGCAAGCAGGCAACCAGGGCTGCGCTGGCTGCTGCCGCCGAGCGCCTGTTCGCCGAACGAGGCTTCGAGCAGACGACCGTTCGCGATATCGCCAGAGCAGCATCGGTCACCGAGCGCACCTTCTACCGGTACTTCGACGGCAAGGAGGGGCTTATCGCCGAGGAGTTCTCCAGCTGGCTGGACCGGCTGCACCAAGCCATCCTTGCCAGGCCGCTGGCTGAGTCACCGATTGATGCGGTGCGCCACGCGATGATGGCGATCGCACGGCAGGCCGCGGCGGAGCGGGAGCTCGCGCCGATCTGGCTGTTCAGTGGCGGTCCGTCGCTGCGCACCCTGCGGCGCTTCGAGCCTCGCCCGCTGTTGCGCCTCGAGGCTTCGATCGCCGCGGCGATCCTGCCGAGGATCGGCTCCGGACCTGCGACCGACGCCGCTGAATATCAAGCTACTCAGGGGACAGCTGACGACGAGTTCGCTGCGCGCGTCATCGGCCGGGTGGCTGTCGCCGCACTGCGTAGCGCGGTAATCGAATACCGGGAACTTCGCGCAACCGGCACGATCGGCCAGCGCACCGTCGAGCAGCTGCTGGATCAGGCCTTCGCGGTCATCAAGGCTCAGACCGCCGGCGGGGATCGGTGGCGCTGAGGCCACCGGGCACAGACTGGACTCGCCAGGGCAATCCGCCGCGTCTCCGCTTTGCCCGGTTCGTCCTTCTCTGCTAAGGTGCCTGGCGAAGGGGAGTAGCCCTCCGCCGGCTGATCGCCATACCCGGCGCCTGATGGCGCCCGGTCGCCGGGTCCGTGTCAGCACGGATGGCAAGACCTTCCGGCCCTGCCTGCGAGGCACGGGCGCGGAGGTCAGCCACTCTCCGCCCCGGCCGGGACGGAGAGCAATGAGCCTGGCAGTTGTTGCGGCCGTATACCCGGTCATCTTCATCAGCGAGCTTCCGGACAAGACGATGTTCGCCTCACTGGTGCTGGCCACCCGCGGCCGCGCCTTGGCGGTATGGGCCGGCGCTGCAAGCGCATTCGCTGTGCATGTCTGCATTGCCGTCACGATCGGCGCCGCCCTGTTCACCTGGCTGCCGCAGCGTGCTGTCCAGGCGCTGGCGGCGGCGCTCTTCTTCGGGGCCGGGGCCTGGCTGCTGATCGGATCCATCGCAAGGCCGGCCGCAGGCGGGCACACTAGCTCCGGAGCGGCGGCCGACGATGCAACCGACTCTTCGGGCACTCCTTCCGCCAGCCCCGCCGCAGCGGGCAGCGTCGGCTGGCGCCGCATCTTTCTCACCACCTTCGGGGTTGTGTTCCTCGCCGAGTGGGGTGACCTTACCCAGATCCTGACTGCCAGCCTGGCCGCGCGATTCCACCAGCCGGTCGCTGTCGGGCTGGGGGCTGCGCTGGCACTGTGGAGCGTCGCGGCCCTTGCCGTGGTAGCAGGCCGGCCGCTGCAGCGGCTGCCGTCCTCACTCGTCCGGCGCCTCACCGGGACTGTGCTGCTCGCGCTCGCGGCGTTCGCTGCCGTTGCCGCGGCTAGCGGCGGGTGAATCTGCCGGGTCTTGCTCATCGCCAGGCTGCCGCTGGATCTCCGGGCTGCAGTCATACGCAAACATCGTTTCTGTGATAGAACTAAATAAATTCTGCTACAGAATCAATCTGCCAGTCCGGAGAGATGAGACCAGAGCAACCTGGCGCGCCGTGGGCCGCAGCCATCGGCAGACGCAGCGGCCAGGACACAGGCTGCCGCGACGGAGAGGAAGGCAGCGGCCGTCAGGGTGCTGACTTCGGCGCCGTGAACACTGGCAACGGGAGCGCCAGTGACTCCGGCCGAGGCGCGCCAGGTGGTGCTGTGCTCAGTCAGTCATCGTGGGAGCGTGAAGCCAACGTCATCGAATTGCCCCGGCTACGCCGCCGCCTGTCGCAGCCGATCCCAGTGCTCACCAACCGGATCGCGGCGGCGCTCGTGCATCACGAACCTGGCTGGCGCCTGCCCAGGTTCTCGGTCCTCGCTAGGCAATACGACGTGACTGCCGATCAGGTAGCCGGGGCCGTCGCGGACCTGGTCAATCGCGGTCTCATCCGGCATGCTCAGGACGGGCACTACTGCCGGACTAGCCCAGCCCACTACGTGCTGCCGTTCGAGGGGGACGGGCCGCGCGGTCTGCGCGCGTTCGCCTACCCGGTCGGCGGTGACCTATGTGTCAAGAGCCGCACTGTCGCAGAGCATCCAGTACGGCACGACATCGAGTGGGCGCTGCAGCTCGCATCGGATGATCCTGTCTGGATCCTCCAGCTAGCGTGGACAGTTGACGGCACGCCGGGAGCGCTAACCACGACCTACCTGCCGCCGTCGCTGGCTGAGTCGCTGATGACCGAGCTTGACTCCGCCGGACCGGACGCTAGCACGCCCGTCCTTCCGCTGACTCCGCTGATGACGGACGCCCGCTGCGACATTGCGCAGCCTGGCTGGCTTGTGCCGGGGACCCTGGAGGCCTGTATGCAGCAGCCGACGCGCGGCGCGGCTCAGGCGCTTGGACTGAGCGCCTGCCAGCGTGCAGTCATGATCACCAGCAGGTACGACGACCTGCGAGATGGCACGCCGGTGGCGCTCACCGTTACAGCCCTTCGCCCTGAGAAGTTCCGCATCACGATCGGGTCGTCCGACCAGCCAATCCTGGCCGACAGCGCAGGCCTGCCCTCCTCTGGCTGGAGCCACGTCGACGGCGACTGGGACTTCTGAGCCGGGCGCGTCAGTTTAGCGGCAAACCGCCTGACTAACCGCAAACCGGCTCGGTGCCCGTGTACCGTCCAGGTGAGGTCCCGGGGTCCTGGGGACCGGGAGAGGTCGGGTTCGGTTGAACGAGGATGCGAGCGGCGTAGCCGTGCCATTCTCTGGCCCGCCGAGCCCGGTCCGGCCGCCCGCCGCCGACCAGCGGGGTTCCGGGCAGGCGGGCTCGCACCGGCAGCCGGCGGGCCGGAACTGGCCGCGCGAAATCCTCGTACTGCTGATCTTTCTTGCCGTCGGCATCGCGGCAACCTGGCCGCGTGCCTCGCTCCTGAACGGCAGGCTTCCGCTGAGCTCTGATCAGTCCCAGGATGTCTGGAGCTTGTGGTGGGTGGCGCGGCAGGTCGTCCACCTGCACAACCCCTGGTACACCAGCTACCTGGCCGCGCCCGTCGGCGTCCAGCTCGGCTACGACACCCTCAGCCCGCTACTCGGGCTGCTGATGGCCCCCGTCACGCTCCTGCTCGGGCCGTCGGTCTCCTATAACTTGCTGGTCGTCGCGGCGCCAGGCGTGGCGGCGTATGCAATGTACCGGGCAGCCCGGCTCTGGCTGCCGAGCATGACGGGTGCCATCGCAGCGGGCGCCTTTTTCGGCTTCTCCGCGATGCTGACCTCGCAGGACTGGAGTCACATGCACACAGCCTTCGGCTGTGTGTTCCTGCCGCTGACGCTCGAGACCGCGGTCCGGCTGCGGCGCGACCCTACCCTGGGCCGCGGCATCCTCGCCGGAGTCGTTGCCGGAGCCGCGCTGCTGGTGGACCAGGAATCGGCCGTGCTGGTGGCCGTTGTCGCGGCCGCGGTCCTCGTCCCATGGCTAGTGCGCAGACCGGGATTCCAGGCCCTCAAAGCGCTGGCCGCTGGTGCCATGGCCTGCGTTGTCGTCGCGAGCCCGCAGCTCCTCGCGATGATCGCGGCGGGCGGGAAGGGCGGTCCTGAGCTGCCGCCGGCCGGCAACTACATTCAGGACGCGGCGCAGTTTCCCAGCCTGTTCTCGCCATCGCCGCAACTAGGTCACTACGGCCTGGCGTGGCTGGCCGCTGGTTACTCTGCTCACAACGACGTGGAGATGACCGCTACGTTCGGCGTTGTGCTGAGCGCGCTTGCGATTCTCGGCCTGATCGTCAGCTGGCGGCGGTCTGCCGCCTGGAAGCTGGCGGTCCTCTGGCTAGGCAGCGCGGCGGTGGCCCTGGGGCCAACGCTGTACGTCGGCGGTCACGACTATGTGCCGCTGAGCCAGACCTGGCGCGGCATTCGCGTCTCGCTCCTCATGCCCTATACCTGGCTGGTCCGGCTGCCTGTCCTTGCCTCCTTCCGGGAAGCGGACCGCTGGGCGCTACTCGGCCTTGTCGGTGCGGCACTGCTAGCCGGAGCGGCAGTGGACTGGCTGCGCCAGCGCGCCTGGCCAGCCGTGATCGTGGTGGCGCTACTCGCCGCGCCCGAAGCAGGGTGGGCCGGGCCGGCCACGCTGACGACCGTGCCGACGTCGATGCCGGCCCTCGATGCTCCGATTGCCGCCGATCATTCGGGATCGGTGGTCATCGATATCCCCTACGTCGTCCGGGGACCGGAGCGGTACGGCAGCGCTCCCGCCGCCGACTATCCGCTGGTGCTGGCCACCGAGGACGGCCACCCGCGGGCCATGTCCTACACCGCTGGCGTTCCCGCGCGCACCATCGCCGGGATCCAGCAGCATGCGTTCTACGCTGACCTCGTCGCGGCCGGCGCGCGTGCGGCAATCACGTCGGCCCGGCTGGCGGCGGCACGCCAGGACCTGCGAACGCTGAACATCGGGTGGGCGCTGGTATGGACGAGGCGCTGGGCCGGGCCAGTGAACCTGTCGGCATCCAAGCGGTTCTACGCAGACGTCGAGCGTTACCTTGCGGAAACGGGCTTCAAGTTCGACTACGCAGCCGACGGCGTCCTTGTCTACCGGTTGCCGCCGGCACGAGAGTGATGGTGAGGGCTAACCAGGCCGTGACAGGCCTGGCAGTCATGGGTCGGATAGACGACAACGCCGCCCGTTATGTGGCCGACCAGGCCGACCCGGCGGAAAATGCCCACCCACTGCGGTTCGTTGCTTTCGTCGAGTAGGACGGCGCCGATGTGGTGGCTCTTGACGAATCTCTCGAACTGAGCCACGTAGGCCGGTGTGGCGTGGGCGAGTTCCTGGACCTGCCGCGGCAGGTCAGTGCGGTGGCTGAGCCCGGCGTTGATGAAGCCGCCAGAGATGCGCATGTAGAAGTCAGACTGGGCTTGCCAGAGCATTCCAGCGTTGCCGATATTGGACACCACGATCACGATCTCGCCTGGTGCTAGCTGGCGTCGGTACTGCCCGGAGGTGATGAAGCGGGGGACGGTTGTGCCCGTTGTCAGGTCGAGAGGCAGCGTGTCGGCTGCGATGGAGGCGATCACGAGCGCGGCCAGCGACCAGCGGAGCCATGCCGTTCGCCAGCCCGGCGCGGCAAGCCACAGTGCCGTGGCGACGGCCAGCACCAGGAAGGCAAACAGCATCAGCCGGGACGCCCAGGCGTTGCGCAGGAACGGCAGGTTCCACAGCCCCGCCCATGGCAAGCGGGCGACCTGCTTGCCCTCGAGGTAGACATCGGGGCCGAAGGCCGCGACCACGATCAGGACCAGCATGCACGTCAGGAACCGGACAATCTTGCTGGACCACCTGGTGACGGCGAGCAGCAGGGCCAGCAGCAGGAGGGGGATTCCGACGTAGCCGGCCGCGGACGAGTTGACCGGCCCGCTCGCGGCGTGAGCCAGCCAGGCGATGCCGTAGGTACGCTGCGGTCGCGGGACGACCAGACTGGCCAGATCCAGCCCGGTCACTGCTCGCAGTTTCGGCGGCCGTCCGGCCAGCGCAACCGAAAGGTACGGCAGGGCCAGCGCGATTGCGATCAGGTAGGCCAGCCCGAGGACCTTGGCGAGCCGGGCGATAGCTGGCCGGTAGCTCGCGCCTGCGAGCGCCAAGCCGACAAGGAGAGCGATAACCAGAATCGCGGTCAGGTCCGCGAAGGTTTCCAGGAACAGGTAGAACTGCAGCGCCATCGTGAGGCCGGCCAGGATCACGAAGGTGCGACTAGTGATGCTGCCGTCCCGCCACACCACGATCAGGTAGGCCAGGATCGGGAGCAGCAGGCTGAATATCAGGTTGAGCTGGCCGGCGCTGGCATGGTTGACCTCGTAGGCGGAGAAGCCGAAAACGGCGCCTCCCGCGAGCGAAGCCCAGAACTTCCCGGTCAGCCGCCGGCAAAGCAAGAACGCGGCCCAGGCAGAGACCGGAAGCGCTATCGCTGTCAGCAAGTTGAGGGTGGTCACCGGACCCGCTGCCAGGGTCAGCGGTGCGGCGAGCAGGGCCAGCGGCGGGACCGTGGTCACCCAGCCCAGGGACTGGCCTGCTGGCGCGGCGATCTGATGGGTGTACAGCGGGTTCAGTGCGTGGCTCACCGCATACGGCCACCACCGCAGGCACCAGGTGTAGAAGTTCGGGTCCATGCTCAGCTGGTCGAGCTTCGCCCAGCCCAGGTGCTGGATCAGCGGCCTGGCCGAAGTCGACAACCAGGCCAGCAGGTAGATCGCGAGTGCAAGCACGCCTTGCAAGGCAGGCGAGATGGACCAGCCCCGGTGCGTGCCTGCCAGGACAGGCAATCGCTCGCCGGAATCGGCCGCCTGCACGGCAGGCCGGTCCTGCGGATCGATAACCGTCAAGTGCAACCCCGCTGAGGAAGTAATCCTGGCCAGCAACGAAGCATAGCCGGGCGGAAGGGACAAGCCCGTGACCTTTACCGTGACCAAGGCGCGTAATCTCAAACCCGCGTAGGACCAGGGCATCGACGGCCGTTAGGGAATCGAGTACGGATGAACGGGACGGCAGTACGCCGGGTGCTCGTGTCCCATCCGGCGCAAGCCGCCGCCGGGATCTTGATCGACGGGGCCTTCGGCGAGCCACCGGCGCCGGTTCATCCGGTCGCCTTGTTCGGCCGCGCGATGACTGTCGTCGAACGGGTCGGCTACCGCGATAGCCGCACTGCCGGCATCGGGCATGCAGTCGTTGGCAGCACGGTTGGCCTGGTGAGCGGCGCCGCGCTGAGATCCACTGCGGCTGCTACCGCGATTGCGGTCGCGGGACGCTCGCTTCGTGAGACGGCCCTCGATATCGGTGCGGCCCTGGACCGCGGCGACCTGGCCTCGGCGCGGGCGAAACTTCCAGCGCTCGTGGGCCGCGACCCGTCAGCGCTCGGCGGCCAGGAGGTGGCGAGGGCAGTTGTCGAGTCAGTTGCCGAGAACACAGTCGACGCCGTCGTCGCACCGGCGTTCTGGGCAGCATGCGGCGGCGCGGCCGGGGCGCTCGGTTACCGTGCCGTGAACACGCTTGACGCGATGGTGGGCCATCGCAGCGCTCGTTACGAGCGCTACGGCTGGGCTAGCGCGCGTCTGGATGACGTGGCCGGCTACGTTCCTGCGCGTGTGACGGCCGCGCTGGTCACCGCGGTGCGGCCCCGCTCCGCGGCGGCGATCTGGCGGGCGATCCGCACCCAGGCGGTCGACCACCCCTCCCCGAATGCTGGTGTTGGCGAAGCAGCGTTCGCGGCGGCACTGGGCGTGCGACTCGGCGGCATGAGTCGCTACGGCGGTCGCGTCGAGAACCGGCCGGCTCTTGGCACCGGGCGTCCCCCGGCCGCGGCCGACATCCCGCGCGCGGTCCGGCTCTCGGCCGACGTCAGCCTGCTGCTCGCCGCGCTGCTGGCGGCTGTCGCTGTCACCGACACCGCAGCCGCGCCAGGCGGTCGCCGGCCACTCCGCGGCCGATGACCGGCCCCGATCCGCGCGCCGGCCGCAATCCGGTGACTGCACCGGCCCGGCCGGCAGGCCCGCTTCCTGCTGCCGGGGCGCACGGCGGAGACGGGCCGGCGATTGCTGCCTGGCTCGGCGTCAGCCCCGATGCCATCCTCGACCTGTCTGCCTCGCTGAACCCCGTCGCGCCCGATCCGGTGCCGTGCGTCGCCCGGCACCTGACCGCGATCCGGCGCTACCCGGCAGCGGTCTGCCTGGCCAGCGCGACGCAGGCGCTCGCTGAGGCAATCGGAACCGACCCGGACCGGCTTTTGCTGACCAACGGCGGAGCCGAGGCGATTGCTCTGGTCGGCTCCGAGCTCGGAGGCTGCGTGACCGAGCCGGATTTCGGCCTGTACCCGCGCGGCAGCGGCCCGCGCTGGCGGTCTAACCCGCACAACCCGACCGGGCTGCTAGCCGGGCTGAGCCTCGGGGTGGCCGTGTGGGACGAGGCCTTCTACCCGCTGGCTACCGGGCAGTGGACGCGCGGCGACCCCGGCGCAGTGGTCGTCGGGTCGCTGACCAAGCTGCTCGCCTGCCCTGGCTTGCGGCTGGGCTACCTGCTGGCCGATCCGCCGCTAGTGGCCAGATGCCGGGCTCGCCAGCCGGCCTGGTCGGTTAACGGCCTGGCCGCCAGCGCCCTGCCAGACCTGCTGGACACGGTCGAGCTGCCGGCCTGGTCAGCTGCCGTGGCCCGGCTCCGCGACCAGCTCGCCGGGCTGCTTCGCCGGCACGGCCTGCAGCCACGTCCGTCGGATGCATGCTGGCTGCTGGTGGACGCACCTGATTTGCGCGCCCGGCTGGCGCTCCACGGCGTCGTCGTCAGGGACTGCTCGAGCTTCGGCATGCCAGGCATCGTGCGCATTGCCGTCCCCGATGAGGCTGGCCTGGCGAGGCTCGACCAGGCGCTC
>Ga0335074_10009842_pt1 | contig 13364 bp, 4 predicted proteins | sample Lox_Sample_23_FD_206715 | JGI IMG/M metagenome (GOLD analysis project Ga0335074, IMG submission 206715) | Soil microbial communities from Loxahatchee National Wildlife Refuge, Florida, United States - Lox_Sample_2.3 | ecosystem: Environmental > Terrestrial > Soil > Wetlands | place: USA: Florida...
CCCGCGGCAATCACGATCTGATAAATGATCCCCGAGTCGCTGTAGTTGTACTGGTTGTCGGTGGAGCGATTAAAGCCGGCCTCGACCTCGTTGACCAGCTGTGGGTTGAAGACGTGCAGCAGTTCCAGCGCGCCATTGACGGGCGCTGAGACCTTCTGCTGCAGGTCGGTGGATCCAGCCGAAAGCGGCTGAGTATCGGCCGACCGGTCGTAACTGAAGCGCATAAAGCCAGTCGTATTTGCGGTGAAGTGCTGGTCGAGGCGCACCATCGCCGACCCTTCGTTGACCACCTGGGTGCATTCGCAGGTCAGCAGGTCGGTGTTCGGATCGCTGGTTGGCGTCAGAAATGCCTTCGGACCGGCGCTCGGGTAGCCGTTGATGATTCCATATACCGGCGAGGTGCTTGGAACCGTTGCCCGAAACGCCGCGCTCGGCACGTCGCCGCTCACCGGGTAACCCCAGTTCTGCCGATAGGCTTCGGAGGCGAGAAAGAAAAAAGTCCTGTTGCGCACGATGGGGCCGCCCAGCGATCCGCCGAATTGATTCAGCCGAAGCGGCTGTTGCGCTTCGCCGTTCGAGGCCCATTCCGGCAGCGGCGCGTCGAAGATGTTGTTGCGCAGGTACTCGAAGAGCCGTCCGTGGAAGGCATTGGTCCCGGACGGCGAGCTCACGGCCAGCTGCGCGCCGCCGGTCGCTCCCTCTTCAGCTGGCGCCATCAGCGTATCGACGCGAAACTCCTCAATGGCGTCCAGAGGGATGGCGAGCCGCACCCACTGGCGCTGGGTCTGATTGACGATGTTGGTGGCGTCGACGCCGTCATAAGTGAAGTTGCTGTCGTCCAGGCCGCGTCCGGCAAAGCGAACCGTGCGCTGATTGCTGCCGCCGGTGTCGATGGCGCCCGGCACATAGGCTGTCAGCGACGACCAGTCGCGCCCATTGAGCGGCAATTCATCAGCCTGTTCTTTCTCGATCAGGCCGGTCACCGCGCTGGTGCTGTGGTCCATCAGCGCCGATGCGGCTGAAACTTCCACGCGCTCCTCGCCGCCGGCGACCGGCAGCGCGGCGTTGAGCGTCCGCGTTCGCCCGATCACCTCCTCCACATCGAGAAACTCGATCTTCTTAAATCCCTGATGCTCGAAGGTGACGGTATAAACGCCCACCGGCAGTTCGGCAATGGTGTAATTCCCGTTGTCGTCCGATACCGTCTCCCGCCGCAGCGCGGTCGTGTTTTCAACCGCTGTAATGTGTGCCTGCGGGAGCCGCCCGCCGGTAGCATCCGATACCGTGCCGCTCAATCCACTGCGGGACACCTGAGCAGATGAAATGAGGGTTAGAACCAGCACGGCTCCGGATAAACGAATTGCGAACCGAATACTTCCGGCTATCTCGCGATGCATAGGCCCTCCCGAGTGAAATCATGCTGCGATTGAAGATCCGCACCCTCGACACACAGCTCTTCCGGAGCCATGGCTTGCGCCCCACATGGCACTTAGCTGACGTGGGGTGCGGAACATCATGGCGGTACCTTTGCAGACACCTGTCCCGTGTTAGCCGGTGAAAGCCGAGATTTACGAATCTTCCCTTCGCGGGTTTACAGGAGTCGTGGGTTGTTTGAGGCAGGAGCTTAGTCAACGAGCGCCCTTCACCTAAGCTGAGCGCTCCAGGCGGCAGATGACAATTCCGTAGTCTTCGCGGATGATTGCCGCGTCAAACCGAAATTAACGTTTGGAGAAATCCGGCCTCCTGACGGAGGCAAGCCAGTTGCCAAAGATATGCACTGTTGCGTTCATCAAAACTATTGTAGTTTTGAGCGTCATTACATGACTGCCCAGCTCACCTGACCGAAAACTCGCACGGAAATCATACAGGGAACAGACTGCACCTGAGGTGGAGCGGTGCGCTTCAGCCCGCCCATGGCCCGCTTTTCCGGTCTCTGTCCGCGTCGCGAACAGAGTGACAAAAATGCAATGTCGCCGTCACGCTGCTGTGCGGTATGCGCTTTTAGCCTCGCTCCGTGGCGCAGTTCGTCCGCGCCCATCTGTCCTAAGCCTGCTGGAGATTGTCGCAAAGATTGGTGACCTCGATGTGCACGGAGCGCCGGTCGTGTTTCCCTCGCTATTCCACGGTCGAGCCCTCCTGCGCGATGACAAACCCACACCTGAAGGAGGAACGCGCGATGTCCCGAACTACCTCTGGAAAGAACTCGCCAAACAAGACGCAGAATTACGCTCTGCGTGCGCTTGCCGGCCTGCTGCTGGCGGGAGTGATGGTTCCGGCTCTCGCCGGCCAGTCCAAACCATACCCAACGTACACGGTGGGCCCGCAGAAGAACGGCACGTGGGTCGTCAGCGATGGCACCATCATCACGCCCGCGGGCACGCAGGTTGACCTCGGCATCCGGGTGCGGGCCAAGGCGATTGCGCTGAACCCGAATACCAGCAGTCATACGGCTGCCGTGCTCACCCTGGGTACGTCGACGGCCGACGGCAACGGAGCCGTCGAGGTCTTCGACGTTCGTACTGGCGTCGTCCTGCAGAACTACATTCCCTTTGCAACGGATTCCACGGGCGCGCCCACCGGCATCGCCTATACCCCGGACGGCAAGTACCTGGTATTCAGCCAGGATTCGAGCCACGTGACCATCGCCAGCGTGTCCAAAGCGGGCTTGCTGAGTGACGACGTCCAGGTGAGCGTGCCAGTAAATGGCACCGTGCTTACCGTCCCCAACGTCGGGTCCACCAACATTCTGAACAGCAGCACGGCCACTTGCTTTCCGAACAGCCCGGGAGGAACCACGGGAAGCATTTTGATCCCCTGCGGCTACACCTACTCGTTTGGCACTTCGTATCCCACCGGAATAGCGATCTCGCCGGATGGCAAGAGCGCCTACGCCGTGCTGGATGTCAACAATATGCTCACCAAAATCAACCTGACCGCGGCGACACCGACGCAGGGTGCTTCGATCCGGGTCGGTAATATTCCGAACAGCGTCGTCATCTCCCCGGATGGCAAGACCGCGTACGTCTCCAATGAGGCCGGCCGCATCGCTACCGAGAGCGACTTCCAGGAATATTCCGACGGAACTCCGGTTGTGGCCGAAGATCCAACCGGCGCCACGGCCACGGGCACCGTCTCTGTGATCAACCTCTCGACGTTCACCGTCACCGGCAGCATCTCAACCGGCCTGCATCCGACCGGGATGGCCTTCTGGGGATCGAAGCTGCTGGTGGCCAACACCTACGACGACAGCATCTCGGTCATCGACACGACCCGGAACGAGGTCACGCGGACGATCGACCTGGGACTCCCCATCGGAGTGCCTGGCGCGGGCCAGCCGGCCGATGGCGGTGAGCCGAACTCGATCGCCGTCGATGACGGTACCAACCTTGCCTACGTCGCCTTGTACCATGCCAACGCGATCGCCGTCGTCGACCTCACGAATGGCGTCACGAATCCCGTCGTCGGCATGATTCCCGTCGCCTACGCGCCGGCCTCGGTGGTGCTGGACAAGAAGAATAACCTGCTCCTCGTCGCCAACGACAAGGGCATCGGGGCGAGGGATTCGTTCGAGTGCGATTACGGCGTTTGCTCCTACAACACCCACCAGGACAACGGCACCGTCAGCATCGTTCCGGTACCGACAACCGGGGACCTGGCGGCGATGACGCAGCAGGTCTTCACCAACAACCACTGGGATCTGACACAGAATATCGAGGCGGCATCCGGCGGCAGACCCACTGCCAAACCGGTCGTCATTCCGGCCAAAATCGGCGATCCGTCGCTGATCCAGCACGTGTTCCTGATCATCCGTGAAAACCGCACCTACGATCAGATTCTGGGCGACGTCGCCGGCGGCAATGGCGACCCCTCCCTGGCGGTCTTCGGCGCCGATGTCACACCCAATGCGCACGCGCTGGTCGAGCGCTTCCCGCTGCTGGACAACTTCTACGACCCCAGCCGCCAGTCCGCCGACGGTCATAACTGGATCCTTCAGGCGATGGCGCCTTATTCCGACGATATCCAGTCGCCGGACTGGGTCCGCGACTACCCCTCCAACGGAGGCGATTCGATTGCTTATCAGAAGGAGGGCCACCTGTTCGACGTGGCGGCTCAGGCCGGGCTCACGATGAAGATCTACGGCGAATACGTCGAGTACGATACCTTCAACGTGCCCGGCTGTACGCCGAATCCGCTGATTTCGAATAGCTGCGAGCCATCGTGGACCGATTTTTACAATGACACGCTCGCCTATGAATCCGGCGAGGAGCCGGAACTGCAGTATTACAACACGGTCGTGTCGCACTCGCCGCTCCCCAACGTCCAGACGCACGCGATCACCAACTACCCGCAGTTCGATTTGGGCATTCCCGACCAGTTCCGCGTCGACGTCTGGGAGCAGGATTTTGCCAACGACGTAAAGAATGGTACGGTGCCCCAGTTGAGCATCATCTGGATCAGCTCCGATCACACCGGCGGCCCGCCGACCGCGCAGGCCATGCAGGCCGATAACGATCTGGCCCTGGGCCGCTTTGTCGACATCATCAGCCACAGCGCGGTGTGGTCCTCCTCGGCGATCTTTGTCGAGGAAGACGACGCGCAGAACGGCGTCGACCACGTTGACGGTCACCGCAGCCCGGGCTATATCTTCAGCCCCTACGTCGTTCAGCAGGTAAACAGAGATGGCTCCGGCGCCGGAGTAACTGAGGTAAGCACCTACTTCTCACAAGTCAACATCACGCGCACCATCGAGCAGATTCTCGGCCTGCCGCCCATGAACCAGTCGGACCTCGTGGCCTCGCCGATGCGCACGATCTTCACCAATAACCCGCCCAGGGCGAACTTCCTGCCGTGGACGCACGTGCCGAACGTGGTTTCGCTGGATGACGGCGTTACCGCCAGCGTAGCCATGTCGAAGGACAGCCCCGCGGTGAAGGCTCTGCGCACAGCCTGGCTCAAAAAGAAGGCGCTGATCTTCGCCGGCAAATATCACATTCCCGATTCCGAAGACCCGGACACCGTGAACCACCTCGACTGGTATGAGGCCACCGGATTCACGCGGCCTTATCCCGGCGAGAAAACGGTTCGCCCGCCGAGCGACTTTAACAACCCGGCACCTGCAGGTGACACCGACGGCGACGAGTAAGATACGTCGCCCGTTCAATCGCCCTCTCCCCGGTCACCGGGGAGAGGGCCTTCTTGTTCACGCCTCACGCCACGCAATTCTCCGCCGCCATGGTTTCCATCGCTCTCATCATCGGCCGCGTATCACAGGAATCAGAATTCGATTCTGAATGTCGCCTGTCCCTGCCGATTAATGATCGCCGAACCTTCTCCAGTCACTTCGCCGAACGTGGAATCTTCAATGTTATTATCCGGGCCGTTGACGATGGTGCGGTTGAAGGCGTTGAAGTAGTCAAGGCGGAGCAGCGCGTTGACCTTTTCCGTAATGCCAAAGTGCTTGATCAGATCGAGATCTTCCATGCGCAGCGGGGGATTGCGCAGCGAAGCGTAGTTCCTGGCCGAGTCTCCCAGCACATACTGATTCGCGGTAGGAGTGAAGGCATTGGTGGTGAACATCTTCGGCGGCGTGCCCAGCTTTCCAAGAAAGTAGTCCTTCGCTTGGTCGTAATCAAAGGTCTTCCGTGAAACGCCCGGCACGACAAAGGGGCGATCGAATCCGTCGATGCCGCTCAGGCTTTCGGTCGGACCGATGGGCGTGCCTCCCTCGTAGTCGAAGATGCCGCTCACCTGCCATCCGCCCAGCACCTGGCCGGTAAGTCCGCGATTGTTCAGCCAGGTCTCGCCCGGACCGAAGGGCAGGGCGTAGGTTGTGGCCACACGCACCAGATATTTCTGATCGTCGTTGGAGACGGCGTATTCGGGCTGCTGGTCGTACTTATTCAGCGGCGTGTTGAAGTACGCGGAAAAGGCGCGATCCGCATTGGTCAGTTCGCGCCCCAGCGTCAGAGAGGCGAGATAGCTCAGCCCGTTGGAGAAGCGCTTCTCTCCCTGGAGCTGGAACGCGTTATAGAACGACGAGCCCGCGTCGTCGTAGAGGTTCTGCACATTGGTGTATTGCGGGAAGGGCTTCAGCGCCTGTTCCACCGTCGCGCCGCCCCCGAACTCGCTGACAAACGCTGGATAGGGATCCTTGATGCCCGCCGCCACAGCCTGCGGAGAATTGACGGGCTGGCTGAGCAGCGAGCCGTAGCTCAGAATGGACGGATTCGGCTGGTTGATGGGATTCAGCCCCGAGGGCAGGTGCACTCCGTGGTTGCCGACCCAGGCAGCGGTAAGAAACATGGTCCAGGGAAGCTGCCGCTGCACGGTGAGGTTCCACGCCTGATCGTAGGGAGCACGGCCCAGATCGGTGTTGAAGTAAGTAATGCTGTTGCCGTTGCCCATCGACGGGTTAAACGGAACCACGGGCGGCAGCGGCAGAGTGTTGCTGTCCCAGTCGCCGTAACCCGGAGCATTGCTTCCCGTCGAACTGCGATTGAATTCTCCCACCAGCAGATTGCCCATGGTCACGACCACGTTGGCGGTTCCGAATTCGTAGGCGCCACCCTGGAGGTAAACGAGGTAGCCGCCGGCCTGCACCACCGTCTTGTCGTTCACCATGTAGGAGACGCCGAGGCGCGGCCCGAACTGCCTCCAGTCAATCGCAGCGCGGTTGAATCCCGCGCACCCCGAGCAGCTGCCGAACCGGCTGGCGGCGCCGGGGAGATTGCCGGCGCCTGGATCGGGCGCTGTCTCGTTGAGGAAGACGATGTAATTATGTTTCTCGGTGAAGGGCACCATGATGTCCCAGCGCAGACCGGCGTTAATGGTCAGCCGATGGTTCACCTTGATGTCATCCTCGACATAGGGAGAGAAGTCGAAGTTGCGGAGATCCATTTCGTTGGCTTCGATGCGGTCCGCGGAATCCACGAGGCCGAGCAGGAAGCTGGCGAACGAGCTGCCGTAACTGCCAAAGTTCGGATCTGAGGGATCCGGCGTGGAGGTTTCGGCCTGGCTGAAGTTGAACTCGCCCGCGCACGCCGTGCAGGCCTGCTGATTCTCGTACTCGCGTATGGCCACGGCGCCGAAGTTGAAGGTGTTGCGGCCCTTGCTCCACAGCCAGTTGTTCACAAACGAGAGCCCTAACTGGCGATCCGTGTTGCCGGTTTCCCCGGGCGAAACGCCCCAGCCGGTGATGGCGTTCTGTCCATTGAAGGTGACGTTCGGAAAGTCCGTGCTGTCCTGAACTCCTGCAAAGGGATGGCCGAGATCCTTGCTGGACTGGCCGTCGAGCTTGCCGTACCAACCGATACCGGCTGTCGCGACCAGATTGGGAGTGACCGTATTCACATAGTTCAGCAGAAACCCGTCGGCGTAGTTGTAGTCGTCCTGCGCGCTCTGCAGCTCATTGGTGTCCGTCACGATGGGAGCGTAGTTGTAGGGCGTCGTAGTTTGATTGTCGCGCCACATGGAGAAGTGAATGCTCTGCGATGGCGTGATGGTGTGGTCGACCGTGAAGCCGTACAGGTTCTCCATGATCGGGTCGTTATGCACCGCCGGCGATTTGTTGCTTTGCAGTCCATAGTTTGTTCCTGGCCGGTCCGGAGCGGGGATGGACGACAGGATTGCCTTTGCAAGGCCGCTGAACCGCATCGTGGGAATCATGTTCTGGGGAAACGGGGCGCCGGTGGTTGGATCATAGATGGGTATCTGATTGCCGCTGGAATCCACGAAGTTGCTGAAGTCCCCCTGGGTCATGGCCGTGGTGGGGACGGTGCCGATGGAGGTGATCGGCTGGTTCTCACGGAACCAGTCGGAGGTGAAAAGGAAAAAGGTGCGGTTGTGCCCGCTGTAGAGTTTTGGGATCCACATCGGGCCGCTGAGTGTAAAGCCGAAGTCATTCTGGTGGTCGACGGGCGGAATGGGCTTGCCCTGAGCGTTGAAATTCGACGGGAAGAAGCCGTCGGAATCGAACATGCTGTTGCGGTTGATCTCGAAGGCGTCGCCATGGAACTGGTTGGTTCCCGAAGCCATGTTGTAGGTCAGCGCTCCCTGGCCCAGACCGTATTGTGCTGCGAAAGTCGCGCGCTCCACCCGGAACTGGTTCACCATCTCATAGGGCGGGTTCATGTACGTCTGCTGGCCTTCCAGATTCGGCATGGCGATGGGAATGCCGTTGAAGAGGACCTCGTTTTCGAAGTTGGTGCCGCCGTCGATCTCGCGCGAGAAAGTGCTGCCCTGGACTCCCGGGGAGAGGAAAATGAACTGGTCGATCTGGCGGGCATTTCCGCTCAACTCGACAGGAAGAGCGTTGAGCACTTTCGGCTCCAGGGTCGTGCCGACGTCGGGCTGGGTGGTGTCCAGAGCGATCGAATGCGAAACCACGTTCACCGTCTGCGTAGCCGAGCCGGGAACCATCTGGATGTCGATGGTGGCCGGTGTTCCCACCTCGACGTTGATGCCGCTCTTCGAGAACTTCTGGAAGCCGCCGGCCTCTGCCGCAACAGTGTAGAAGCCCGGGGCAAGCCCGGTGACCGCGTAGGCGCCCACCCTGGTGGTCACGGTATGGGTGGCGACACCGGTGGCCCCATTCGTGACCGTGACGCTGGCGCCTGGAATCGCCGCGCCGGTTGGATCGGTCACCGTGCCGGAGATCCCGTTCGTTACCTGGGCGCTCAGCCACGATGCCGCGAGAACCACCAGGCAGCAAACCACCGCCCACCGAGCCACGCAGAAGCACGAACTGTTCCCTTTGCGGTCAGGAATCCTGTCCATCATGGACCTCCAAAATATTGAAACAGGAGGGCAAATTGCCATCATCTGGTCGCGGGGAAGCCACTCCGGCCCAAACACTAGGACTGCGCAACAACAACTGTCATGGGGCAATGCTGAGCTTTTGCTTAGGAAGTTCTGAGCCTCCACCGCCAGCCGGGCGCGCGCTCTCGCCTGGACTTCCGGGAGCTATAATTCGGGCATTCCAGAGAGGCTGGGTCAGAGTTGCAGAGCGATTTTTGCATCGGCGAGTGGCATGTGCAGCCGCAAATCAATTGTGTGGAAAAGGAAGGCACAAGTCTGCACCTCGAGCCCAAGGTGATGCAGGTCCTGGTTCTGCTCGCCTCCCATCCCGGCGAGGTCATTTCCAAGGATCGGCTCCTGAACACGGTGTGGTCGGGGGTGTTCGTCGGCGAGGACGTGCTCACCCGGTCGATATCCGAGATCCGGAGGGTCCTCGACGATGACGCCCGTTCGCCCAGGGTGATCCAGACAATTCCCAAGACCGGCTATCGGCTCATCGCTTCCGTTACCTTTCGATCCGGCAATGGAAAGCCCAGGGGGGGAGGGGCGGCGACCGAGGCGGCGGGCGAACTCCGGGAAGCATCTCCCGCTCCGGCTTTGCTCAACGGCAGCGCGCCGGCAGCGACTCCCCATGAGGCAGCAGCCCCTCCTCGCAGTCGCAACGCTTCAGTCCTTCCCTGGATCGCCGTTGCGCTGGTTCTCGTGATCGCGGCGGCTGCATGGGGGTGGTGGCACTTCCGGCCCCATCCCGTCGCCGGACCGGCTAACACCGCCTACACGATCGTGCCTTTCACCAGTTATCCCGGCTCCGAAGGGCAGGCTGCCTTTTCCCCCGACGGCAACCAGATTGCCTTCGTCTGGAACGGCGCGCGCGAAGATAACAAAGACATTTACGTCAAGATTCTTGGCACCTCAACACCACTGCGGCTGACGACCGATCTGGCCGAAGATGTGGGGCCAGCCTGGTCGCCGGACGGGCGATTCATCGCCTTCACGCGGCTCTCCTCTGCCGGCAACGCCATCTATATTGTTCCCGCCATCGGCGGTCCCGAGCGGCGGCTGTATACGATGACCGATCCTACCTCGTGGGAATACGCCGGACTGACCTGGACCACCGACGGCAAGCATCTGATTTTCCCTGACCGGCTCTCGAGCGGCGGCCCTTCATCGCTCTTCTCGCTCTCGCTCGACACCCTCACCCGTACGCGGCTCACCTCGCCGCCGGCCTCCTGGGATGGAGACTGGACCCCCGTCATGTCGCCCGACGGCACGAAGATCGCTTTTATCCGGAGCCCCGAAGGTTCGGTGCGCGACGTCTACGTCATGGACGCCAACGGTGGTACACCCCGGCGTCTGACCTTCGACCAGAGGCTGGTCGTGGGCATTACCTGGACGGCTGACAGCCAGTACGTGGTGTTTTCTTCCAATCGCGAGGGAGAATTCGCGTTGTGGAAGGTCTCCGCAGTGGGCGGTCCGATTGAACGCGTCGCCGTTGGCGACGAGAACAGTTACAGTCCTGCCATCTCGCGGAAAGGCAACCTGCTCGCGTACTCGCACGGCACCGGCCGGTGGGACATTGTGCGGGTGGACCTGAAATCGTCGGCGCACCGCGTGCTGACCGATCAGCTGCTGAGCTCGAACGAACAGGATTCCGCGCCGCAGTTTTCCCCGGACGGCGGCCGCATCGCCTTTCAGTCCTGGCGCTCCGGCTCCCAGGAGATCTGGATCTGCCAGGCCGACGGCTCCGACCCTGTGCAGCTGACATCTTTCGGCGGCGCGCTCACAGGTAGCCCTCACTGGTCGCCCGACGGCCGCCAGATCGCGTTCGATTCGCGTCCGGATGGCCGTGCGCACATCTTTCTCACCAGTCCTGACGGAGGAGTACCGCACCCTGTCACCAGCGGGAACTATAACGACATCGTTCCCAGCTGGTCGCCCGACGGGAAGACCATCTATTTTGGATCGAATCGCAGCGGCAGCTACCAGATCTGGAAGGTCGCGGCCACCGGAGGGACGCCCCAGCAGCTCACCAGGAATGGCGGCATGATCGCGCTGGCATCGCCCGACGGCCGGTGGGTCTACTATTCCAGGACCCAGGTTTCGGGGTTATGGCGGATTCCAGTCAATGGCGGAGCCGAAGAACAGGTCCTGAGGCGCCCTCCGGACGGCTTTCAGGGCTACTGGACGCTCACGAAAGACGGCATCTATTACCTCAGTTCCAGCGGCTCCCAGAGCTCCATCGAATTTGCCAGCTATGCGTCGCCCGGCCGCAGTGTTCGGGTTCATGTTCTGGACCACCAGCCGACCCTCTTATCGGGACTTAGCATCTCTCCCGACGGGCACTGGCTGATCTATGCGGACATGGCCGAGGCCGGGAGCAACATCTCGCTGGTCGAAAACTTCCGCTAAGCCAGGAACTTAAGCAAAACCTCGGAGAAAGCGCAGCCTTTCTTCACCGCAGCCGAACTAGATTCTCTGCATGAGACTCTGGCGCTGCGCTCTGCTGGTGATCCTGCTGCCGATCTGCTGCCAGTGGGCGCCAGGGCAGAATATCCACGATGTCTATCCCGACAAGGCGCGCTACGCCCCGGGCGATAGGGTCGCTCTGCTGGTCTCTCTCGAACCCTCAGCCGATGGAAACCCCCTGCACGCCACCCTGAAAGCCACGTTCTGGCACCTCGACCAGCAGGTCGCAGAGATCGCGCAGCCTGTCACCCTCTCGGGGCCGAATCCGGTCGAGGTGCGAATGCTGTGGAACCCGCCGGCCCAGGATTACATGGGTTATCTGGCAGTCGTTCGCCTGCTTGGCTCTCGCGGAGAGGAGCTCGCCCGCTCTGAGACTGCGATTGACGTCTCTTCGCAGTGGAATCGCTTCCCCCGCTACGGCTATCTCGCGCATTACTCGCAGCAGGAGGGAGCCGAACCCGACGCCTGGATCGCCGAGCTGAATAAGTTCCACATCAATGGTCTCGAGTATTACGACTTCCAGTACCAGCACAGCGATCCGCTGGCGGGAACCGTGGAGCACCCCGCCCCTGAATGGCACGACATCGCCGGCAGAACCGTCAGCCGCGGGGTGCTGGACGGGTTTTTGGCTGCCGCTCGCCGCCACAACATGATGAGCATGGCCTACAACAGCAGTTACAGCGCCTACGTCGACGCCTTTACCGATGGTTCCGGCGTCCGGCTGCAGTGGGCCACCTGGGATGCCCCAACCGGCCCGCGCACCCTTCGGACCGCGAAGGGTCTCGATTTGCCTGTCGGAGGCGGATGGGTAACCCCTCGCCTGATCTACATGAATCAGAACAGCTCCGAATGGCAGCACTACCTTTTCGGCCAGATGGCCGACCTCTTTCGTGTCTACCCCTTCGACGGCTGGCACATCGATACCTTCGGAACGCGCGGTGCCTACGCTTACGACGGCGCGTATGTGAACTTCATCGCCGGATTCCGGCCCTTCATTGACAACGCCAGGCAGGCCCTGAACAAGCGCATCGTCCTGAACACCGTAAATGCGATGGGGCAGGATGAGACCGCTCGCTCGGACGCCGATTTTGTCTACTCCGAGCTATGGGAAGATCACGAAACCTACGCGAGCATCATGAACACGGCGGCGCAGGTGCACACGGCGAATCCGGCCGTTGGCCTGGTATTCGCCGCCTATCTGCAGCGTCAGGAGAAGAACGACCCGCCCGTCGCCACGAAGGAATTCAACGCCCCCGGCGTTCTGCTGGCAGATGCCGCTATCTTCGCCTCGGGAGCCTCTCACATCGAACTGGGCGACGGCTCGCGCATGTTATCCGGAGAGTATTTTCCGGCCGATACCAGGTTTGCGGTAACTCCGGATCTCCGCGCCGCGCTCCGCCATTATTACGATTTCCTTACTGCCTATGAGAACGTGCTGCGTTACGAGGTCTTTCCTGCCGATGCCGCGGTTACCGTTGACGGCCAGCCGTCCAGTCCCTACGGCGTGCCCAACACCGTCTGGACCATCGCGCGCCGCAAGGGCGGCAAAACCGTCGTGCACTTCATCAACTTACTGGGCTCCGGCGATCCGCACTGGCGGGATGTGCAGGCCAATCGCCCCGCGCCTCCACTACTTAGCAACGTCAGAGTCCGCATTGCGTTCGATGGGGATGTCACCGCCGCCGGCTGGGCCTCACCCGACACGGATGGGGGCAGATACCATGCTTTGGAAGTCACGCGAGGGAACGATCACGGTCAGCGGTACGTCGAATTTGTCCTGCCCTCTCTCAAATACTGGGATATGGTGATCCTGGACAGCCACGCAACGGCACGCTGAAGCCCAACCACCACGGTCAAGTCATACTTCCAATGCTCTGCGATCTGCCCGGCACTTAGTTGCCGGAATGACCTGTCGCTCCACTCTGCGCGCCATTCATTCGCAAGTCACATGCTGGACCGCACAGGCAGTCTCATCCTGTTGCAGCATCTGCTCGGCCATGAGAGCGTGACTATAATCCAACGTTACGTTCATCCTGAAGCGAAGGGACTGGCTGGAATGGTGAACGACCGCAACGCGCCACGGCACACTTTATGGCACACCG
>Ga0335074_10009844_pt1 | contig 13363 bp, 12 predicted proteins | sample Lox_Sample_23_FD_206715 | JGI IMG/M metagenome (GOLD analysis project Ga0335074, IMG submission 206715) | Soil microbial communities from Loxahatchee National Wildlife Refuge, Florida, United States - Lox_Sample_2.3 | ecosystem: Environmental > Terrestrial > Soil > Wetlands | place: USA...
TGATCACCGGGCTCGCCGCCCACAGATTATTGATCCCCGAATGGTGCTCGTTGGTGACGATATGGATGCCGATGTCGTCGCACAGCCGATATTCGTCAAACACCTCGTCATAAAGCCGCGCCGCGATGCTGGGATCGCAATATTTGTTCGGCAGGCTCGCCCGCACCGAGGGGGCCTGCTCCAGAACCTCGTTCGGGACAAACGGGTACGGGTTCTCGCAGTGGTTCCACAGCGCGATGCGGTTGGTGAGGCGTTTCGGCGGCTCGACTGCGATGACCATATCCGGCACTCCCTCGTTCAACGGCGCGCATACAACCCGATGCGGCGCTGCGTTGCAATGTGCCGAGCCGCAGAGCTCAGCGGGGAGGCGCCGGCTTTCTCTGAGCGCCGGCAGCCCCTATGATCCTCGCGAACCGACATCGGGGATCTGCGAATGCCTGCTCAGACTTCATGGCCGAATTATCAAGAGGGCGATTTCGTCATCAGGAACTACACCTTCCCCAGCGGCGAGACCTTGCCCGAGCTGAAGCTCCATTACCGCACCCTCGGCACGGCGCGGCGCGACGCCGAGGGCAAGATCGTCAACGGCGTGCTGCTGCTGCAGGGCAATACCGGCACCGGCGCCAATTGGTTGCGCCCGAGCCTTGCCGACGAGTTGTTCGCACCCGGGCAGCCGCTCGATGCCGAAAACTATTTCATGATCATGCAGGATGCGATCGGTCGCGGCGGGTCGAGCAAGCCGTCGGACGGGCTCAAGGGGAAATTTCCCCATTACCGTTATCACGACATGGTCGAAACCGGATATCGGCTGATCACCGAGCATCTTGGCATCGCTCATCTGCGTCTGGTCATTGGCAGCTCGATGGGCGGCATGCACGCCTGGATGTGGGCCGAGATGTACCCCGACCTGATGGACGGCGTGGTGCCATTGTCGTGCCAGCCGATCCAGATCAGCGGCCGCAACTGGATCAGCCGGCGCGCCGCGGCCGAGGCGATCCGCCACGATCCGGAGTGGAACAACGGCGATTATGTGAAAAATCCGAGCCGTTACATCTGGACCGCGGCGGCGAACTCGCTGCGCACCGAAAGCGCCACGCGCATCCAGGAGATGGCACCGACCCGCGCCGCCGCCGACAAGCTCTATGAGGAGCGGGTCGCCCAGGCCGCTCGCGGTGATGCTAACGACGCCTTATGGGCGATCGAAGCGATCATGGATTACGATCCCGAACCCGATCTCGACAAGATCAAGGCCAAAGTGCTGTTGATCAACGCCGCGGAGGACGAAGCCAATCCCCCCGAACTCGGCACCGTCGAGCGGGCGATGCGGCGGGTGCGCCACGGGCGCTACGTCCTGATCCCGGCGGGTGAGAAGACCCACGGTCATTTCACCCATTTCTACGCCGAGGTGTGGAAGCCCTATCTGATCGAGTTCATGAAAACCCTCGACCCGACCCCGGCGCTGGCCGCCGAAGACTGATAACGGAGGCTGAGCCGCAGCGAGAACAAGCGAGGGCAGGACGATGGGCATGCTCGACGGGCGGGTGGCGCTGGTGACGGGCGGCAGCAAAGGCCTTGGTGCGGCGGCGGCGCGACTCTTCGCCGATGCCGGGGCGCGGGTTGTCATCACCTTTGGCAGCGATGCCGAGGCAGCCGACCGGCTGATCAGGAGCCTGCCCGGCGCCGGCCATCGCGCCAGCCGGACGCCGGCCCAGGATACCGGCGCGATCGAGACTCTCGCCGCCGCGGTCGGCGCCACCGAGGGTCGGCTCGACATCCTCGTCAACAACGCCGGCAGCACCCGGGTCATCCCGCATGCCGATCTGCGCGCCCTCGACGACGCGTTCTTCGATTTTGTGCTGGCGGTCAATCTGCGCGGCTATTTCGCCACGGTGCGCGCCTTCCAGCCATTGCTGAAGGCGAGCGGGCATGGCCTTGTCGTCAATGTCGGTTCGGTCTCGGGGGTTCGCGGCGGCGGCAGCAACATCGCCTACGCCGCTGCCAAGGCGGGGGTTCATGCGATGACGATGTCGCTGGCCCGAGCACTGGCGCCCGAGATCCGGGTGGTCGCCGTCGCCCCCAGCCTGATGGAGACGCCGATGACCGCGATGTGGACGCCGCAGCAGCGCGCTCAACGCATCGCGAGCAACCCGCTGAAGCGGATCGCCGAGCCCGAAGAAGTGGCGGCGGTGATCTTCGGGCTGGCGACGACGATGACCTTTGTCAACGGCGCCATCATCCCGGTCGATGGCGGCAGCCTGCTGTAGGGCTCGGAGTCTTGCCCGCGGAGACAACGGTAGCGGATGCAACCCGGCGCACGCCCTTGCCCGGACCTGGACCCGCGCATTCCGCCTTGACGACTGGCGGAGCCCCGAGCAAGGCGCGGATGGCGGGATCAGGCCGATGATGCCGGCTTGCGGGGCATCGCTTCACTTACGAACAGGTTTCTTGCCAACGCGCGTCGGACGATGACGCGATCGCGCCCGCCTGAATGAGCCTCGGCGCTAGCGCATGCGCGAGCCGGGATCCATCCCGAGATAGACGCGGCCGCCGATCGGGTACCATTCGGGCGCGATCGTCACGGTCTGACCAACGACATGGAGATCGCGCCAGCACTCGGCGAGCCGGCTGTCGCGCTTGAACGACGTGCTGCCGCCGTGGCGGTACACCAGATCCATCGCCTGGCGGGCGCTGTCGGCGGCATAGACGGCGGCCAACCGGCAGCGGGCCCGCTGCTCCAGCGTGGTCTCTTCGCCCGCGGCAACCCGGTTCCACAGTTCAGTGATCATCGCACTGCGATAGGCACGCCCGGCGTTAAGGATGGCGTCGGCGCGCGCGACCGCATCCTGGACCTGCGGATTCTCGCACAGCATGCCGGTACGGCCGCGCGGCGTCTTTTCCCGGGCGAGCTCGATCAGCGCGTCGATACCGGCGCGGGCGATGCCGGTGATCACGGCGCTGTGATGGGGTCCGACCCAGCATTGGGCCGGCAAGGCGTAGGTGACCCCAGGCCAGCGGTTCCACTGGTTGTCGAGCGGCGCACCGGCATGGATCATCGTGCGCCGCTCGGGCAGTAAGACGTCGTCGACCGTCCAGTCAAAGCTGCCGGTGCCGCGCAGCCCGGCCACATCCCAGCTTCCCGCGACGATTTCCGCTTCCGCCCGCGGAAAAACCGCCCGCATATAGAGCATGCCGCCATCCGGGCGGCGGCGCGGCTGGCCGCCATCGAGGATCTGGAAACTGCCCAGCATCCAGGAGCTTTCCTGACAGCCGCTGCCAAACTGCCAGCGTCCGCTGACGCGGTAGCCGCCCTCGACCGGCACTCCCTGTCCGCCGCCCTGCACTGCGGTGCCGGCAATGACCGTATCGGCCCCTTGCGCGTAAACCTCGTCGACCCCCTGATCCGGCAAACCGAGGGTCACAAGCTGGCCGATGCCGTTGTTTGCCAGGTTCCAGCCGACCGAGCCCGCCCCTTCGGCCAACAGCTCGACGACGCGCAGATAGGTCAGCGGGTCGACCTGCAATCCGCCGAGCGCATGCGGGATCACCAGGCGATAAAACCCGGCAGCGCGCAATTCGCCGAACAGGCCCCGCGGCAGGCGCTGCTCGCGCTCGATCTCGTCGCGATAGCTGCGGATCACCGGCTGCAAGGCCGCCGCCGCCCGCACGACGGGTTGCGCATCGATATCGCACGGCAGGCGCGCATCTTCGGTCATCATGTCCATCGGCTCCCTTTCCCCTCGCGCGACGCCGGCGGTGGCGCCCGCCGCGCAGCTTGCGTCGTGCCCGGCCGCTATAGATTAGATCCGCGCAGGCCGCGTCAATCATATGCCACGCTCGCGAGCCGTCAGGGGCGGCACGGACGGCGCGATAGCGAGACATGCTGTCGCCAATCGCAACGCTCGAGCATGAGGCGGCGGTTGCGGCGTCGGCGTTGCGATTGTCACGCTCCTCGCGAAGCTCTCGGCATTGCGAACGGCAGCGGCAGGGCGCGACGATCGTCCGAGACGGCGTTCACCCCACCCTCACTGGATGGCCGACAATGGCGCTGAAATTCTTGCGCATGTTGTTGTATCGCGGTTCGTGCGACTGCACGCGACCGATCTCATCGGTCGCCCGCGACATCAGGGTATAGGAGCCCTTCCGGCGCGCGTCCCAGCGATACGACCAGCGGACCCATAGAAACCGGTCGCGCGGCTGTTCGATATGGGCGCAATTCCAGGTCTCCCCGCCGTCGATGCTGACCTCGACCTGGTTGATCGCACCACCGCCGCTCCACGCGTAACCCCGGATCATATGGATGCCGGGAGGCATCTGCTCGGTGTCGTCATTGGGCTGGGTGATGATCGATTTGACCCCGATCGTAGTAATCAATTCCTTATTCGGATCGTCGGGCGAGTTTCCGTAGTAATAGAACTGATAGTGGTACCAGCAGTCGGGCTCGTGTTCCGCCACCTCGAGCGCGGTGAGCCATTTCACCGACCAGTTGCCGGACCAGCCGGGCACCAAGAGCCGAACCGGCGCACCATGCAGATGTTCGAGCAACTGCCCGTTCTGGGCCCAGGCCAGGATGGTGTCGGGATGGAGCGCCTTTTCGATCGGCAAGCCCTTGTCATAGTAGAAAGGCTCGGTGCCCGCGGCCGCCGTCGGCGGGACGCCGAGATCACTGCCTTCGGCCCGCACATAGCGTGACTTGTGGGTCAGCCCAGCTGCGTTCAGCACGGCGGCCAACGGCACGCCGGTCCACTCGCTGCCGCTGAGGATCATGCCCTCCTGGGTACGAGAGGGTTTGGGCCCCTCCCCCTTGAAATACTCGAAGAACGTGGCGTCGCTGCCCGAACATTCCATGACGGTGCGCACACTGCGACCGGGAAATCGCCGCAACTGATCAAAATTCAGGGTTAGCGGGGTCTTGACCTCACCCCCAACCCGCAACACCCAGGACCCGGTCTCGACCACCGGGGGAACGGCGAAATGCTGAACGGTATAGTGCAGCGGGGTGGGCGTGATCGGCCCTTCGAGATCCATGACCGGCGTCCGGATCCGGACCGTGCGGCCTTCGTTGTCGGCTAGCGTAACCGGTCTGATGTCCTTTGTCGGCCAGCCGTGCCAATCGCCGGTTTTCTTGGCGTTGGCCGGGTCGGAACTGACCCTTTGATCCATACGCAAAAATTCAGGGACAGCCCCCTCCTCGATCGGCATTGCCACGCTACTCCCTCATCCCGACTTCAATGTGCTTGTGGCCGAACTTGTACGCAAGCAAATCTGAGAGCGATTCCAGCGCCGCGAGATCCGACAAGGCGCCTCGCACGTCTTGACCCTTGCCCAGTTGGCAGCGCGGTCCGGGCAGGCCGCGCCGAACCCGGGCGGCACAAAATAGGCAAAAGCGAGACCGGTCCGACCGCACCGTAGCGCTCGCCGACGCTCTGCGCCGCCCCGCCTTGTTTGGCTGCACCCGCCCGGGCCGCACCCGCCGCTATTGGGCGGCAATGGTCGCGATCGGTCCGGCTGGAACCGCGAGCGGCTGCTCCGCAGGTTGCGGCGCCGGCCGTACCTGGACTGCTTCAAGCCGCGTCACCGCGGCCTCGACCGCAAGCCGCAACCCGGTCTCGTTGAAGAACGAGCCGGGGATCATGCAGCGCGCGGCGAGCACGCGGCGCAGAACATCGAACAGCTCCGGATCGGGCGGCTTGGCATCGGTCCAGAAATGGTCGAGGCTGCCCTGATAGGTCAGCCCCGGTATGTCGTACATAGCCTGGCCCAGCGCGATCACCGGCAAGTGCTTGGCCAGGGCCTGGCTACCGACCGTACTGTTGACCGTCACCACGGCATGGGAACGCTCCAGCAGCTTTGGCAGTTCGCCGCCGTCCAGTACCGTCACCCTTTCGGCCACTAACTGCTCGGCCGCTATGTGACCGACCATGCCGGCCCAATCGACAAGCCCGCTGTCCAACGGGTGCAGTTTGACGACAAGCCGCGCGGTCGGCGGCGCATGTTGCGCGAAGGAGCGAAGCACGAAATCGATCGCAAGATGCGTGGCACGAAACGGCGAATGCACCCGCATCTGATAGTCGCAGTCGAGTTGCAACGGGAACAAATAGACCGGGTCGCCGGTCAGCGACTCGATTGCTGCGGCGGCTTGGCGTTCGAACCGGCGCATCAACGCCAATCGGCGCAGCCAACCCGCATATTCGATCAACTGATGGTAGGGGCGGTGGGTCCGATAATAGGGAAAGCGCAACACCGCCGCCATCGAGGCGACATGATAGAGGACATCTTCGAACGCCCGTCGGCGGAACCGGCTTGGCACGGGCGGTGGTGGTTGCCAGGTCGGCAGGTCGCGCGCATGCTCGCGGTACCAGTCCGGATCCTTTGGCATCGAGGAATAGCCGTTGACCCCGCCTGGCTCGAAGGTGATCCAATCCGGGCGGATATAACCCTCTTCGACGACATGAGTGAGCAATCGGCGGGCTTTGGCAAGCCGGATCGCGGCGCGGTGCAAGGGCCGGCAGTCACCAAACAGGATGATGTCGGTGATCGCTCTGTCTGTGACCAACTGGTCAAGAAATTGCGGCCACTCATATTCATGTCCGCGAAAGTCGACGCTGTTTGGCAGCTTCCAAAACAGGCGGTCACCGCCGTTGAAATTGACCCGATGCACGCCATGTCCGCGCCGCAACAGCGCGATGCCGAGACGCTCGAAAAATCGCATCGGCATGCTCTGTAAAAACAAGAAGTTACGGCCGGTCGGCGCCTCCTGCCGACGAGCCAGCGTCACACGCTTCACCCGATCGATCAGCTGAAGATCCAATGGCGTCCCCTGCGGCCAACTGAAATTCGCTGAAGAGGATAGTCGAAAAAGTTTGATTGCGACGGCGCCACTTTCGGACAGGTTGGCCATGAATGTCTACGGGTTTGTGCAGTTTCAGCCTCGTTTCACAATTAACTTTCTGACCGCGACCAAACGGGTTGCTTTTGGTAGCGGGGGCCATCACCGTTCAGGCTCGGCTGCCGGGCAACCGATCGTGAAAAATGACGAGCCGCTGGTGGTCCGAACGTAACTCTTGGGGCCCGCTCTTTTCTGTCGTCATGCCCGCGAACGCAGGTCCCGAGAGGAAGCGCCGAGCGGTTACCCTAGACCTCCGCTTCCACCGGGCGACGGGTGAATGGGAGTCATCTGTCTGGTTCGGTACAGCTGGCGACGTGGCGGCGTGTGGTTCGAGAAAATAAGGTATTGCGGCCTCAGGACGCCTCGGTAATTCACCGTTTCTTATCAGTTATCCGTTTCGATCATCCGTCAGCCGGATTTGCCGGCCCGGAAGGCAAACAATGACCCGTATTCTTCTTGCCGAATCGGATCAACGCATCCGCCAGTTTTTCGCCGGAATTCTCTCCGATTGCGGTCACGCGGTCGAGACTTGCGCCGATGCGGTCGAAGCGGCCACGTCACTGTCGACGCGGGAGATCGATGTCGTTGTCACCGACCTGGTGCTCGAACACAGTCATAAAACGAGTTTGGCGCTCAATTGTGAGGCACTTGGAATACCGACCTTCACCTTGAGCGGCAACAAGTTCCGACCCGACCTCGCGCCGGCGGAACGACCGCCGCCGTTATTCGAAAAACCATTCCGCTTTCGCGACCTGCAGACCGTCTTGGAGGTGGTGGCGCAACGATCGGAATTGGCATGAGTCGACAATAAGCAGAGTCCGCAAGGCTTTAGGTCGCCGTTGAACCACGCCGTCCGTAGAGCAGAAATTCGCGATTGCCTTCCGGCCCGCGGATCGGGCTCTCGATGATCCCGACCACGCGCCAGCCGGGCTGCGCCGCGACCCAGGCGGCGGCGCGGTCGCAAACCCGGCGATGGACCGCCGGATCGCGGACCACGCCGCCCTTGCCGACATCGGCCGGTCCCGCCTCGAATTGCGGCTTCACCAGCGCCACCAGAGCAGCGCGTTCGGCCGCGAGCGCCAATGGTGCCGGCAGCACTGTCGCCAGCCCGATAAAGCTGGTATCGCAAGTAATCATGTCGATCGGTTCGGCGACCTGTCGACGGCTGAGTGTTCGAGCATTTGTCCGCTCGCAAACGACCACTCGCGGGTCCTGGCGCAGCTTCCACGCCAACTGACCGTGGCCGACATCGACCGCATAAACCCGGCAGGCGCCGCGGGTCAGCAGGACATCGGTAAAGCCGCCGCTCGAAGCGCCGATATCGAGCGCTATACAATCGGCTGGATCGATCGCAAATTGATCAAGCGCATGTGCGAGCTTTACGCCACCGCGTGATACCCAGGGGTGGTCGCGGCCCCTGACTTCGAGCGTCGTGTCCGCGGTCAGCATCTCGCCTGGCTTGTCGACCCGGCGCTCACCGGTGAACACCAGCCCGGCGAGGATCAGGGCTTGCGCTCGTGTTCGACTTTCCGCGAGGCCGCGGTCAGCGAGTAATTGATCGGCCCGCTGCTTCGCCGTCAAATCAGCCTGCGCTCACCACCGCAAAATCGCTTGAGCGGCTAAATCGCCCGGCAAAAAGCCCGGATTATGCCCGAGCCGGTTGTTCGACGATTTCGCGACCCAGCGCAGAAAGCGCCATTGCGACGATATGGCGAGCATTGAGCCCGGCCTTATCGTACTGCGTCTGCGGGCTATCGTGGTCGAGAAAGGCATCGGGCAGGGTCATCGTCCGGATCTTGAGGCCGTGGTCGAGCAAGCCATTCATCGCCAAATGATGCAGCACATGACTGCCAAAACCGCCGATCGCCCCTTCCTCGACCGTGATCAGGACCTCATGCTCACGCACCAGCCGGTTGATCAGATCGATATCGAGCGGCTTGGCGAAACGTGCATCGGCGACCGTCGTCGATAGGCCATAGGATGCCAGTTCCTGCGCCGCTTTCATGCATTCGCCGAGGCGGCCGCCGAGGCTCAGGAGAGCGATCGTCGTGCCTTCCCGCATGATGCGGCCACGGCCGATCTCAAGCGGGGTACCACGCTCGGGCAAGGGCACGCCAATCCCGTCGCCGCGCGGGTAGCGCACCGCCGACGGACCATCGTCGAAGGCGGCGCAGGTTGCCACCATGTCGACGAGATCGGCCTCGTCCGCCGCCGCCATCATGATAAACCCTGGCAGACAGCCCAGATATGTCACGTCGAACGAACCGGCATGGGTCTGGCCGTCAGCGCCGACCAACCCGGCGCGGTCGATCGCAAACCGCACCGGCAATTTCTGGATCGCGACATCGTGCACGACCTGGTCGTAGGCGCGCTGCAAAAATGTCGAGTAGATCGCGGCAAATGGCTTCATTCCCTCGGCGGCAAGACCGGCGGCGAAGGTGACCGCGTGCTGCTCGGCAATGCCGACATCAAAACAGCGGTTCGGAAATTTGTCGCCGAACAGGTTGAGCCCGGTGCCCGACGGCATCGCCGCGGTGATCGCCACGATGCGATCGTCGAGTTCCGCCTCTTTGATCAGGGCTTTGGCAAACACGCTGGTGTAGGACGGCGCTTTCGAACTCGATTTTGCCTGGGTCCCGGTTATCACGTCGAACTTGGCCACGCTATGCCATTTGTCATCGGCCTGCTCGGCCGAGAGATAGCCATGGCCTTTTTCAGTCACGGCATGCACCAGGATCGGCCCGGTCTCCTTGGTGTCGCGGACGTTCTTCAGGACCGGCAGCAGATGATCGAGGTTGTGGCCGTCGATCGGGCCGACATAATAAAATCCCATCTCTTCGAACAATGTGCCGCCGGTAACAAAGCCGCGGGCGAGTTCTTCGGCGCGCCGCGCCGCGTCTTCGAGCGGCTTCGGGAAATGCCGCGCCACCTCCTTGGCGATGTGACGCAGCGACATGAACGATTTGGACGACAACAGCCGCGACAGATACGCGCTCATCGCCCCGACCGGCGGCGCAATCGACATGTCATTGTCGTTGAGGACGACGATCAGCCGCGAATCCATCGCCCCGGCGTTGTTCATCGCCTCATAGGCCATGCCGGCGCTCATCGCGCCATCCCCGATAACGGCGATGATGTTGCGCCGCTCACCGCGCAAGTCGCGGGCAACCGCCATGCCAAGCCCGGATGAAATCGAGGTCGAGCTATGGGCGGCGCCAAATGGATCGTACTCGCTTTCGGAGCGCTTGGTGAAACCCGAGAGCCCGCCGCCCTGGCGAATGGTGCGGATACGGTCGCGCCGCCCGGTCAGGATCTTGTGCGGATACGCCTGATGACCGACATCCCAGATCAGCCGATCATTCGGCGTATCAAACACATAGTGCAGCGCGACGGTCAACTCGACGACGCCAAGCCCGGCGCCGAAATGGCCGCCGGTAATCGAGACCGCATCGATCAGCTCGGTGCGCAACTCATCGGCGAGCTGGCGCAGATCCGATTCGGGTAGCCGACGCAGATCAGCCGGAACATCGATCCGGTCAAGCAACGGCGTCCGATTCGATATCGGGCGGATCGGGTTTGAGTCCAATGCTAGCTCCTCAGGTGCGTCGGCTGATTACGAATCGCGCTGCCTCTCTTAAAAGTTCCGCCCTTCCATCGAACAAATCAAGATGTGCGACGGCTTGGTCGATCAGCAGCTCGGCTTGGCTTCGCGCCCGCTCAATGCCGAGGATCGACACGAACGTGGCCTTGCCTGCGGCGGCATCGGCGCCGACGGGCTTGCCGATCTCGGCCGCCGATCCTTCGACGTCGAGCAGGTCGTCGGCGATCTGATAGGCCAGGCCCAAATCGTGGGCGTAGCCGCGCAGTGCGGCGCGCGCTTCGGCGGAAGCATGGGCGAGGATCGCGCCGGCTTCGCACGAAAAGGCGATGAGCGCCCCGGTCTTCATCCGCTGCAACCGGGTGACAGCACCAATGTCGAGCGGCCGGTGCTCGGCAATCAGATCAATCATCTGACCCCCAACCATGCCGGCGGGGCCGGCGGCCGCGGCGAGCGCTGCCACCAATTCACAGCGCACCGCCGGGTCCGCATGCGTATCCGGCTGCGCCAGCACCCCGAAAGCCGCGGTCAGCAGGCCGTCGCCGGCGAGAACCGCGGTCGCTTCGTCGAATTCTTTATGGCAGGTCGGCCGGCCGCGACGCAGATCGCTGTCATCCATCGCTGGAAGATCGTCGTGCACCATCGAATAGGCGTGGACCATCTCGATCGCCGCCGCCACCTGCAGGGCATAGCGCCGGGCGACGCCGAACAAACGCGCGCCCGCCAGTACCAGAAACGGACGCAGCCGCTTGCCGGGCGCCAGCGCGGAATAGCGCATCGCCTCGATTACTCGCGCCTCAAGGCCGTCCGGGACGACCAGCAACCTGTCGAGCGCCGAATCGGTCAGGGTCGCCGCCTGCGCCAGCGCCTCAGGAAATGGGACCGCGTCCGACCACAAGGTATCAGTCAAGCTTTGCCGGCTCCGTGCCAATGGCGCCGTCGGCGCCGATGACGATGCGTTCGACCCGCTGCTGCGCCTCATTGAGCTTGCGTTCGCAGTGCTGTTTCAACAGGGCTCCACGCTCGTAGGAAAGGATCGCCTCGTCGAGCTTGACCTGCCCGGCTTCGAGCCGTCGCACGATCTGCTCGAGTTCAGCGAGCGCGTCCTCAAAGCTCAGTTCGGCGATATCGCTGGGTGGGTTGGGCTCGTCCATGCGTGCTCTATTTTAGCAAATAACGCGAGATTGGCAGCAGCCTCTCGCCATTTTGAACGAATAAATCGAATGGCAGACATAAAAATGCAACAGCCGAACTTTGGCGCGGTTCATGCGGCCATCAACACCCCGACATGGGCGGCAGCGCTGGCGCCGAGCGCGGTCAAATCGTAGCCGCCCTCAAGCGTCGAGACGAGCCGTCCCGAGGCATGGCGTGAGGCCAGTTTGACGAGCTCTTCGCTGACCCATACATAGTCGCTCTCGTCCAGCATCAGTTGCGCCAGCGGATCGTTGCGGTGGGCGTCGAACCCGGCAGAGACGATGATCAGCCTGGGGCGGAAATCATCGAGCGCCGGCAGCACGCGCTCGTTGAACGCGCGGCGAAACGGCTCCGACCCCGACATCGGCCGCAGCGGAACGTTGACAATGTTGCCAACCCCGGTCTCATCGGCGGCGCCGGTGCCGGGATAGAGCGGATACTGATGCGTCGAGGCATAAAACAAGCTTTCGTCCGCGGCAAAGGCCGTTTGGGTGCCGTTGCCGTGATGCACGTCGAAATCGACGACCGCCACCCGCTCGAGGCCATGCACCGCGCGCGCCCGCAAAGCGCCGATGGCAGCATTGTTGAACAGGCAGAAACCCATCGAGCGACGAGGTTCGGCGTGGTGACCGGGCGGCCGGACCGCGCAAAAGGCGTTATCGGCCTCTCTCCGGATAACGGCGTCAACAGCCGCGCTGACCGCTCCCGCCGCCCGCAGCGCGGCCCGGCCGGAGGCTGCCGACAGAACGGTATCGGCATCGATCGCGACATGGCCGGCGCGCGGCACCGCGTTCAGAATGCGCTCGACGTGATGACGCGGGTGAACCCGCAACAAGTCTTCGACCACCGCCTCTGGCGCTTCGCGGCGGTCGAGAGCGGCGAATTGCGGGGCGGATAACGCCGCCAGCACAGCCTGCAGGCGGGCCGGGGATTCGGGATGATGCGCCCCGGGATCGTGATCGAGGCAATCCGCGTGAGTAAAGAGCAGGGTCGCCATCGTCGGCTCTCGCTACCTGAAACATGGACCCGAGTGTCGCATAACAACGACGCCCGCCATAATTATCCGCGCCATAAATTATTCGGACGATAATTTGTCGCCGTTGCGAGCGGGCGCCGCCGCACATCCGGGCGTCAACGGCGACGAAGCGCGCCGAGCCCGAGAGCGGCCCACCCGATCAGCAACGCCGTGCCGCCGAACGGGGTGACCAGGGCCAGCCACCACCATCGCGTCAATGCCAGCGCGAACAGGCTGAGGCTGAACAGACAGATCCCGGCGGCAAAGCTCCAGCCCGCGATCTGCAGCAGGAGCGGGCGGCGATCGCTGCGCTCGGCAATTGCGCCGGCGCCGACCAGTGCCGCTGAATGCACCATGCCGTAAAGCGCGCCAGTGCGCAGCAATTCGGCTGCGTGCTGGCCGCCGGGCAGATGGGCGGCGATCGCCCCCGCCGCCACCGAGCAAAATCCGCCGATCGCGGCGATGGCAAGCCAGATGCGGATCACGGCACGGGCATCTTTTCGAGCCGTGCGGCTTCGAGCAGCGCGGCGCGGTAGAGCGCGAGCGTGTCGCGGGCGACGATCTCCTCGGCAAAACCGGTTTCGATCAGCTCTCGGCCATTGCGCCCCATGACCTCGCATCGCGCCGGGTGGGCGGCAAGGACTGCGATCGCCTCGGCGAGCGCTCCGAC
>Ga0335074_10009845_pt1 | contig 13361 bp, 15 predicted proteins | sample Lox_Sample_23_FD_206715 | JGI IMG/M metagenome (GOLD analysis project Ga0335074, IMG submission 206715) | Soil microbial communities from Loxahatchee National Wildlife Refuge, Florida, United States - Lox_Sample_2.3 | ecosystem: Environmental > Terrestrial > Soil > Wetlands | place: USA...
GCAAGCCGCCTCGTCGCCCCGGGCGGCGTCATCGTCCATGTCGGGTTGCTGCCGGGCGCGGCGGGCTTCGACATCCGGCGCATTACGCTTCAGGAAATCACGGTGATCGGCAGCTACTGCTATACGCCCCGGGATTTCGAGGAGGTCGTCGCCGCGCTGATGGCGGACCGGTTCGGTCCCTTGAGCTGGATCGAGCTGCGCTCGCTCGCCGACGGCCCTGCCGCGTTCAGAGCGATCGACCAGGGCGAGACCGCAGCCGCCAAAATCGTCCTCAGGCCCTGAAGGACCTCACACCTCTTGGCGGGCGAGCAGATGCGCGTTGGTGCCGAGCCAGAGATAGCCGATGCAGGCGAGCAGATTGGTGTAGAGCGCGGTCGCGGAGCCGACATAGATCGACGTCACCACCTGCTTGAAATCGGCAAAGCTCTGTCCGTTGTCGGCGGACAGATCGCTCACCGTGATGATGAGGCCGAGAACCGTGCCGACCATGCCGAGATAGACGAGCGCGTTGCCGGACCAGCGCACGCTCTGCCAGTCCTGGCGCAAGACGGAGACGAGGCCCCACGCGAACAGCAGGGTGATGAGCCAGCACATACCCGAGCGGTCGGCGGCGTAGGGGCGATAGAGCAGGCCTTCCGCCCAACAGGCGAGCAGCAGCGCAACGCCGATGAGGTTGAGCACGACGAAGCGCGCGAGGAAAGCGGAGGCAGCGGGCGCGGCGAAGGCCCGCCGCAGCCGGCTCAGCTGCTCGCGCACCGGCACCGCGTCGGCGGGCGCGAACGGCACCTGCGGCGCTGCATCCGGCTTGGCGGGCGCCGGCTTGAGCTTGGCAAGACCTGCGAACATGCTTGGCCTCCTGGACGACCTCGCCCGGCTGCCATCATGCCGCAATGATGATTAAAGGCGGCCTAACCTATGGTGAATAATCTCTAAAGCCGTCAAGCGGCGCGCTCGGCATAGGCCGCCGCCGCCAAGGCGTCGCGGCGGCTCCTGAGCCGGCGCTGAACGTCCCGCACCAACGCGCGCACGATATTGTCGCTGAGCCCGTCGCGCGCCATCAGCAGGCGCGCCGTCTCGTCTCGCAACAGCTCATCGACCGTCGGCTCGTCGTTGAAGAGATACATCAGGCACTCCGTGGCACCAGCAGAGCATGGCATGGAGCTGCGACAGTCGCGCTACGGCATTGGGGCAAAGTGCGGGCAATTTGGGAGGAGGCTTCAGCTTCTGGCGCCAGGCGCGCGATTTCGATAGCGTTGTGACCAGGAGGGCCGGCCGTAACCCGTGGCTAAATCCCGAACCTTGCCCCAGGGCGCCGCCGAAGCGCCGGTGGCGGCGGAAACGCCGCACTATCTCGGCCATCGCGAAAGGCTGCGCGCGCGGCTCTTGGACGGCGGCACCGATGCCGTGCCGGATTACGAGCTGCTCGAATTCCTGCTCTATTCGGCACAACCGCGCCGCGACACCAAGCCGCTCGCCAAGGCGCTCATGGCTCGCTTCGGCGGCCTCGCTGCCGTGCTCGGCGCCGATCGCGCGGCGCTGAAGGCGGTGCCGGGGATGGGCGATGCGTCGGTAGCGACGGTGCTGGCGGTGCGCGCCGCCGCGGCGTGCTTTCTCAAAGCCGAGGTGAAGGAGCGCGAGATCATCTCCTCCTGGCAGGCGCTTATCGATTACTGCGCGGCGCAGGCCGGCTTTGCCGAGAGCGAGGAATTCCGCCTGCTGTTCCTCGACCGCAAGAACGCGCTCATCGCCGACGAGCGGCAACAGCGCGGCACGGTCGATCATACCCCCGTATACCCGCGCGAGGTGGTGAAGCGCGCGCTCGAGCTCAACGCTTCCGCGCTCATCATGGTGCATAATCACCCGTCCGGCGACACCACGCCGTCGAAGGCCGATATCGACATGACCCGCGCCGTGGCGAAGGCGCTGACCGCGGTCGGCATCGCGCTCCACGACCATCTCGTCATCGGCCGCGGCCGGCATTCGAGCTTCCGCAGCCTCGGGCTGATCTGAAGCCGCTTACCGGAGCGGACATTATTGGAGGTCGACGAATTCCATAAAGTAATGTGCGACATGGGCTGAAGGCGTGAGCCAGCCGGCGGGCGTGCGGACATTCTTGTTGCCGAATTCGCGGGTGATGCCGATCACGGCATGCGGAAAGATGGCATTGCGACGTCGCAAAGGCAGCGCCAGCGCTTCTGCCGTCACGGCATCCGTGCCGTTACGGGCAACGGTCAATTTGTGATAGAAGCCGCAGGGCACCCGGCGAATGCGCTCGCGTGCGCGCTGTCCTGCGTCGCCGAGCGTCGGCGGCACGAGGTCAACCCAATTCATGTGGTGGATCTCACGCCCGAAGCGGCGACGCACAGCGGCGCCGGCGAGCTCGATAATCAGCTTCGACGGATGTGTCAGGCTGATGATGCCGATGTGGCTGAGCCAGGGCAGCAGCGCGCGCGGATCGAGATGCTCCTCGAGCGGCACCGCTGCGCCGTGCCGGATGTCGAGCCAATGTGCGACCAGGTCGCGGGCAAACTTGAGCCGCAGATCGATGAGGAGCATTCGGCACTGCTGGTTGCCGCTCACCAGTGTCGAGAGAGGCAGCGCCGGGCCAATCGGGAAAATCCCGAGATGCGACGATGCGATGCTGCACTGAAGGGGCTCGCAGGCGCCGATTCTGGCGAATTGGAAGAGGGACGCTCGACCCGCACGCCCTGGTACGAGCAGCCATCCAGCTGGTCGGCCGTTGCCATGCGCCCTCCCTGCACGGGGCAATTGCGGCTAGCTTCTCCGCAGGGCGGGATCGCATCTCGCGCGCGGAGGATGAGGCATGCGCAATCTGCTGACCGACGTCGCCGGCATCACGGTCGGACATGCGACGGATCTGGCGTTGGGCTCCGGTGTCACCGCGATCCTGTTCGAGCGGCCGGCGGTGGCTTCGGCATCGATACTGGGCGGCGCGCCGGGCGAGCGGCAGGTCGCCATGCTCGATGAAGGAATGACGCTCGATTCGGTCGACGCCATCGTGCTCGCCGGCGGCTCATCCTTCGGGCTCGACGCGGCCGGCGGCGTCCAGGCGGCGCTGCGCCAGATCGGGCGCGGCCTGTTGCTGGGTCGCGTGCGCGTGCCGATCGTCGCCGAAGCGGTCATCTTCGATCTTGCCAATGGCGGGAACAAGGATTGGGGCCGCTTTGCGCCTTATCGCGACCTGGGCTACGAAGCGGCGATGGCAGCAGCCGCGGATTTCGCGCTGGGCAGCGTCGGCGGCGGCACGGGTGCGATGACGGCGACCGTGAAAGGCGGCCTCGGGACAGCGAGCACGCGCACTGCCGCTGGTCACACGGTGGCGGCGCTCGCCGTGGTCAACGCGGTCGGCTCGCCGCTCATCGCCGACGGCCCGTGCTTCTGGGCGGCGCCCTATGAGCAGAACGGCGAGTTCGGCGGTCGCGGCTGGCCGGAGCGGATCGATCCTTCGCTGCGCCTCAAACCCGTGCGCGGCACCAGCACGACCATCGGTCTCGTTGCGACCGATGCGACGCTAACGAAGGGCCAGGCGAAGCGGCTGGCGATCATGGCGCATGACGGCTTGGCGCGCGCCGTGCTCCCCGCCCACGCACCGCTCGACGGCGACACGATCTTTGCCGCCGCCACCGGCCTGCGGCCACTGACGGACCCCATCGCGGAGCTGACCGAGCTCGGCTACGCCGCGGCGCTTGCCATGGCGCGGGCCATCGGCCGCGGCATCTATGAAGCGGCCGCCTTGCCGGTGGAGGCGGCTCAGTCCGCATGGCGCGACTTGTTCGGGTGAGGACGCGCCGCCCTTGTGAATTGCGTTTGGGACGGGAATAAACGAAGCGCGCGGGGAATCATGGGCCGCGGCCGCACTTATCACCAGGGATGTGCAAGAAAGGCGATGGAACGCGGGACACGCTACGGCGCCGGCGCGCGCGCCTTCCACTGGATCACGGTCGCGCTGCTGCTGATCATCATCCCGATCGGCCTCGTCATGGGCGGCCTGCCGCGCGGCCTGCTGCAAGACACCTTGTTCATCACCCATGAATCCCTCGGTGTCACCGTGCTCGGCCTCACCGTGCTGCGGGCCTTCTGGCGCCTCACCCATCCAGCGCCGCCGCCCTCGGCGGATCTCGCCCCGCTGGAGCGGCGCGCCAGCGGCGCCGTTCACGCCGCGCTCTATCTGATCCTGCTGGCAGCGCCGATCACCGGCTACCTCTATATCAGCTTCAGGGGCATCACCCTCCACTATCTCGGCCTGATCGCCGTACCGGCGCTGGTAGCGCCGGACAAGCCGCTCGCCAAGCTCGCGATTTCGGTTCACGCCGCGCTGCCCTGGGCAATTTACACGCTGGCGGCGCTGCATATCGGCGCGGCGCTGCACCATTACTTCGTGCGGCACAACGACGTGCTGCAACGCATGCTGCCCTCGCTCGATCGGCGGTGATGTCTCCCCCCTCTGTGGCAAAAATCGCACTTTCGGGTGAAAGTCGGTTGTCGCGCTGGATAAAATGCCTCGCCAATTGTTTAATCCCCCGTGGCACAGGTTTTTCCGCTGACCGCGGGGGACAGCGCGGTCGACGATGCTGGGGCACTACTAGCCGGGACTTTGGCGGCGTTGCCGGAGGAATGGACCCTCCTGCGCGCGCGCCGTATCGGCGATGTAGGGGCTGACGGCGTCCTCATTCACCCCGGCATCGGCGTCGCGCTGATCGATCTGGCATCGGAGCCACCGGAAGCAGCGCGGGCGGCGCTGGGCGCCCGCCTCGAACGCGAGCGCTTCAGCCAGTTCTTCCCCGGCGAGTTGCCGATCGTGGCGGTGGGCGTGACCGCGGCAGAGCTCGACTCCGTCGGTGAGAAGCTGCAAGCGGCGTTCGAGACCGCTCCCGGCCTCGACATTGCCGATCCGGACTGGGCCGACGCCGTGATCGAGCTGTTGCTGCAGCCGGAAGACATGGCGATGACGCCCGTCGGCGCCTCGGCGGTGACCGAGCCCACCATCCACGCCCCGGCACCGCCGCGCCCCGATCCGCCGCGGGAAGACCGTTTTTGGGAAGAGCGCCCGCGGGAAGAACGGCTGCCGGAAGAGCGCCTGCACGAAGCGCACTTGCGGGAAGAGCGTTTGCAGGAAGAGCCGCTAAGGGAAGAGCCCGCTCGGGAAGACCCGTTCGAGGACGAGCCTCTGCTCGACCGGCGCTTTTATGCCGCGCCACTGCGCGCCGAATTTCCCCGGACACATGATCTCGCGCGCCGTCGGCGTCCCGGGCGAACGGCAGCCATCGTTGTTGGCGCTCTGGTCTTGATCGGCGCCGCCGTCGCAGCGTGGAGCCTCAACGGCAACGACGGCATACCCACCACCATGCTGCGCCAGGCGGAAATCGAAGTGCCGCTGGCGGGGCAGCCCCCCGCCTCCCCACCGGCATCGCTGCCGCAAGAGACCAAGACGGAGCCGCCGCCGCTTCCGGCCGCGCCGCCCGTGATGATGGCGGCGAAGCCGATGATCGAGCCACCGCCGCCGGCGCCGCGCCCAACCAAGGTCACGCCTCTGCCGCAGGTGGTTGTCCAAGCAGCGCCGCCACAGCCGCCACCGCCAGCCGCGACCCCGACGCCAGCGGCGCCGGTAGAGCCGGCGGCCCGCGAGGCCGCTGCGGCAAAGCCGCACGTCGTGGAGCACAAGCGGCCCCACCCGATTTTGACGCAGAAGCCGCCACCGGAAAAACCGCAGCGCGAGGCCCGGGCCGAAAGCCCGGCCGAGCCCAAGCCGCAGCGCGAGGCGCGGCAGGAGCCCAACGACACGCAGCAGATGATGCAGCGCGAGCTCAACTCCGACGAGTCTAAGTCGGCAACCGCGGAGACGGGCTCGCGACCACCGCCGATCGACGCCGACGAGCTGCCGCCCCTCCCCGCATCCTCGGCGCCGCTGGCGCTCGTGCCTCCACCTGTGCCGCCGCCGCCCCCATTCCCGCCGCCAAGCGCACCCGCAGCTCAAGCGACCCCCTCGCCGCCACCGGCCACCACGCCATCGATACAAGAGGGGGCGGCGACCGGGCCGCCGGTGCAGTTGGTGCGGCAGCCCGTCCAAGCGTCGGCGGCCGCGAACGGCGCCGGCGCGCCCGCAGCGGCGGCCGCCAGCGCCGCGACGCCGCAGCGCGAGTGCCGACCCTACACCTCGACGACGACGCTCACCGGCAACGCCGTGCCGGTCCAGGGCATTGCCTGCCGCGACGGTGATGGGCCCTGGCGGCTGGTCAGCGAGGTGCCGGCGCAGTAGCGCCGCTGTTGCGCCGACGCGGCGGCTGGGCTAAGCCTTCGCCGCCCTTTGCATGCGAGCGCTTTGCCGATGATCCCGCGCTACAGCCGGCCGGACATGAGCGCCATCTGGGCGCCGCAGAACCGCTTTCGCATCTGGTTCGAGATCGAGGCGCATGCCTGCGACGCGCTGGCGCAGGCGGGCGTCATTCCGGCGAGCGCCGCCGAGGCGATCTGGGCCAGGGGCAAGGGTCCCTACGATATCGAGCGCATCGACGAGATCGAGCGCGAGACGCATCACGACGTGCTCGCCTTCCTCACCCATCTCGCCGAGCGCATCGGCCCCGAGGCGCGCTTCGTCCATCAGGGCATGACCTCGAGCGATGTGCTCGACACCACCTTTTCCGTGCAGCTGAAGCAAGCGGCGGAGCTGCTGCTCGGTGATCTCGACCAGCTTCTCGTCGTGCTGAAGCGCCGCGCCTTCGAGCACAAGCGGACGCTCACCATCGGGCGGACCCACGCCATCCATGCCGAGCCCACCACCTTCGGCCTGAAGCTCGCCGGCTTCTACGCCGAATTCCAGCGCGCGCGGCAACGCCTCGAGACGGCGCGCGCCGAGATCGCCGTCTGCGCGATCTCCGGCGCCATCGGCACCTTCGCCAATATCGAGCCGGAGATCGAGAGGCATGTGGCGGAGAAGCTCGGGCTCACGCCCGAGCCGATCTCGACCCAGATCATCCCGCGCGACCGTCACGCCGCCTTCTTCGCCACGCTCGGCGTCATCGCCGGCTCGGTCGAGCGGCTCGCTACCGAGATCCGGCACCTGCAGCGCACCGAAGTGCGCGAGGCGGAAGAGTATTTCGCGCCGGGGCAGAAGGGCTCCTCGGCCATGCCGCACAAGCGCAATCCGGTGCTCACCGAGAATCTGACTGGCCTTGCCCGGCTGATCCGCGGCGCGGTGGTGCCGGCGCTCGAGAATGTGGCGGTCTGGCATGAGCGCGATATCTCGCACTCCTCGGTCGAGCGCGTCATCGCTCCCGATACCACCATCGCGCTCGACTTCGCGCTGGCGCGGCTCGCCCAGGTCGTCGACAAGCTCGTCGTCTATCCCGAAGCGATGCGCGCCAATCTCGACCGCCTCGGCGGCCTCGTCCATTCGCAGCGCGTGCTGCTCGCACTGACTCAAGCCGGAATGAGCCGCGAGGACGCCTACCGCGCCGTGCAGCGCAACGCCATGCCCGCCTGGGAAGGCAAAGGCCGCTTCCTCGATCTGCTCAAGGCCGACAGGGACGTGGCGCGACACTTGTCGCCGGCGCAGCTCGAGGCGCTCTTCGACGATGCCTATCACGTCAAGCACGTCGACACGATCTTCAAGCGCGTGTTCGGCGCGAGCTGAGCGCCGCGCACCCACAGCGACGGCACGAATCTCCGCCGCCGCATGAGGCGAGCGGGTAACGTGAAACGTCACCGCTTGCTCGAAGGCCCGCGGGTGATCTGCCCGACCTCATCGATGATCGTCGCGAGCGGCGCGCCCTCGCCGCGGTCGAGCTGCGCCAAGCTTTCGGCATCTGCGGCGATCTCGGCACCCTCGTCGTCAAGATAGCGCCGCAAGGCACGCAGCAGCACCCAGGATCGTGGCCGGTCGAGCATCTCCGCAAGCTTGTCAAATGCCTCGATCACGCCGTCCGGGACGCGGAGCGACACATGCGACTCGCCACATTGGTCGTCCGGCATGCGTACCTCCTGATGTGGCCCAGGACACAGTAGCACCTAATCTTCTCTCCGCCGCCTATTGGCGTGCCCGGGTGCGATGGCCATTATCGCCCGGTCGAGAGAAGGATCAGGGTAGCGCATGTGCACCGTCATCGTTCTACGGCGCCCGGGCCATGACTGGCCGCTTCTTCTGGGCGCCAACCGCGACGAGATGATCGACCGCCCCTGGCGGCCGCCGGCGCGGCACTGGCCCGACCGGCCCGAGGTGGTGGCGGGACTCGACGAGCTGGCCCGCGGCTCCTGGCTCGGCCTCAACGATTACGGCGTCGTCGCCGGCATTCTCAATCGCTTCGGCACCTTGGGCCCGGCGCCGGGACAGCGCTCGCGCGGCGAGCTGGTGCTGGAAGCGCTCGACCATGCCGATGCGCGGGCCGCGGCCGACGCGCTCGTCGAGATCGACCCGCACGCCTATCGCCCGTTCAATATGATCATCGCCGACAATCGCGATGCCTTCTGGCTGCGGCACGCCGATGCGGACGAGCCGCCGACGGCGCGGCCGCTCGCCTCCGGCCTTGCCATCATCGCCGCCGGCGATCTCGACGAGGCGGAGACGCCGCGTCTGCGCCGCTACCGCCCGCGCTTTGCCGCCGCGACCGCGCCCGACCCCGGCAGCGGCGACTGGTCGGCCTGGGAGACGCTTTTGGCCGAGACCGAGACCTCGCCCCATGATGGGCCGGCCGGCGCCATGCGCTTTGTGACCGAGCGCGGCTTCGCCACCGTGTCGAGCGCGCTCATCGCTTTGCCCGGCATCGCCCGGCACGGCGCGAAGCCGGTGTTTCGGTTTCGCGCCTGGCAGCCCGAGGCGATGCCCTGGCGCGATGTGCTGGCGGGTTGAGAGCAAGGCTGCTATACACCGCCTACTCCCGCCGCCCCTGGCTCATGCAGGTTACGGCCATGTCCCGACGCAAACAGGTTTATGAAGGCAAGGCGAAGGTGCTGTTCGAGGGCCCCGAGCCCGGCACCCTCGTCCAATACTTCAAGGATGACGCCACCGCCTTCAACAATCAGAAGAAGGGCACGATCACCGGCAAGGGCGTGCTCAACAACCGCATCAGCGAATTCCTGATGATGAAGCTCGCCGAGATCGGCATTCCGACGCATTTCGTGCGCCGCCTCAACATGCGCGAGCAGCTGGTGCGGCAGGTCGAGATCATTCCGATCGAGGTGGTGGTGCGCAACGTGGTGGCGGGCTCGCTCGCCAAACGCTTCGGCATTGCCGAGGGCACGGCGCTGCCGCGCTCGATCGTCGAGTACTACTTCAAGAAGGACGAGCTCGGCGATCCCATGGTGTCCGAGGAGCACATCACCGCTTTCGGCTGGGCGACGACGCAGGATCTCGACGACATCATGCAGATGTCGCTGCGCATCAACGATTTCCTATCCGGCCTCTTCCTCGGCATCGGCATCAAGCTTGTCGATTTCAAGCTCGAGTTCGGCCGGCTGTTTCAGAACGACGAGATGCGCCTCGTGCTCGCCGACGAGATCAGCCCCGACAACTGCCGGCTCTGGGATGTGAAGACCCAGGAGAAGATGGACAAGGACCGCTTCCGCCAGGATCTCGGCCGTGTCGAGGAAGCCTATCAGGAAGTGGCGCGGCGCCTCGGCATCCTGCCCGAAGGCGGTCCCGGCGACGTCAAGGGCACGCAGACGGTGCAGTGATGAAGGCGCGCGTTCATGTCATGCTGAAACCCGGCGTGCTCGATCCGCAGGGCAAAGCGATCGCGCATGCGCTGGGCTCGCTCGGCTTCACGGGCGTCAACGAAGTGCGGCAAGGCAAGGTCATCGACCTCGATCTCGCCGAGAGCGATCCTGCGCGCGCCCAGGCCGAGCTCGAGCAGATGTGCCGCCAGCTGCTCGCCAATACGGTGATCGAGAGCTATCAGATCGAGCTGGCGTAAGGAAGCTGTCAGCCATCAGCTGTCAGCGATCAGCCAAGAAAATCTGACAGCTGAGAGCTGACGGCTGACAGCTTCCCCTCACCCCGCGCGGGAACGGAGCCGATGCGACATCGTTTCCCAGGATAGGGAAACGGCAGCGGAGGTTCCGTGATGGCTTCACCACGGCAGAGACGCAAGGTCCGGCAGGTGATGCGTGAATACAAGCAAGGCAAGCTCAAAGCGGGGCGCGGGCGCCGCGGCAAGGTGAAGAGCCGGCGGCAAGCGGTCGCCATCGCCATGTCCGAATCGGGTCAGTCGCGCAATCGGCGTCGCAAACCGAAGAACGTGCGCAAGACGGCGCGCAAGAGCAGCCGCGGCAAAGCGACGCGCAGCCGTACGTCGAGTCGGCGCAAGAGCAGCACGACGGCGCGGCGCAAGACGACTCGCAAGACCCGGCGCCGCTCGCGCTGAGACAAGGCGCGCCACGCTTGATCGGCGGCGGGGGGCGGGCTAGATCAAGCCTGTCTCGCCCCGCGCCTCAGAGGCCCCGCGTCGATGCAAGCCGCCATCATCGTCTTCCCCGGCTCGAACCGCGAGCAGGACGTCTATGATGCGCTGGCGCGGGCATCGGGCAAGAAGCCGCTCAAGGTCTGGCACCGCGACAGCGAGCTGCCCAAGGCGGATATCCTCGTCATCCCCGGCGGCTTCTCCTATGGCGACTATCTCCGCTGCGGCGCGATGGCAGCGCATTCGCCGATCATGCGCGAGGTGAGCGCGCGCGCTGCGCGCGGGACGCCGGTGCTCGGCATCTGCAACGGCTTCCAGATCCTCACCGAGGCCGGGCTGCTGCCGGGTGTTCTCCTGACCAACAAGACGCTCAAATTCCACTGCAAGGACGTGCATCTGCGCGTCGAGACCAGCCAGAGCCTTTTCACCAGCCGCTACGAGGCGGGCCAGGTGATCCGCGTGCCCGTCGCGCATCACGACGGCAACTACTTCGCCGATCCGGCGACGCTCGACCGGCTCGAAGAGAAAGGTCTCGTCGCCTTCCGCTACTGCACGCGCGACGGCGAGCTCACCGAGGAGAGCAACCATAACGGCTCAGCGCGCCATATCGCCGGCATCTTCAACGAGGCGAAGACGGTGCTCGGGCTGATGCCGCATCCCGAGGATGCCACCGATCCGCTGCTCGGCGGCACCGACGGACAGGCGCTGTTCGCCGGGCTGGTGGAGGCGCTCGCTTGAGCGGCGCTGCGTCCGGGCCCGATCTCGGTCCGGAGATCGTCGCCCAGCACGGGCTGACCCCGGACGAATTCGCGCGCGCCTGCCGCATCCTCGGCCGCGCGCCCAACCTCACCGAGCTCGGCATCTTCTCGGTGATGTGGAGCGAGCACTGCTCCTACAAATCCTCGAAGGTGTGGCTGCGGCGCCTGCCGACGACCGGACCGCGCGTCATCTGCGGGCCGGGCGAGAATGCCGGCGTCGTCGATATCGGCGATGGCGAGGCCGCGATCTTCAAGATGGAGAGCCACAACCACCCCTCTTTCATCGAGCCCTATCAGGGCGCCGCGACCGGTGTCGGCGGCATCCTGCGCGATGTCTTCACCATGGGCGCGCGCCCCATCGCCAATTTGAACGCGCTGCGTTTCGGCAGCCCGGAGCATCCGAAAACGCGGCATCTCGTCGCCGGCGTCGTCGCCGGCATTGGCGGCTATGGCAATTGCGTCGGCGTGCCGACGGTGGGCGGCGAGTGCAATTTCCACGCCTCCTACAATGGCAACATCCTGGTCAACGCCATGACCGTGGGGCTCGCCGATGCCAAGCGCATCTTCTATTCGGCGGCGGCCGGCCCGGGCAATTCGGTGATCTATGTCGGCGCCAAGACCGGACGCGACGGCATCCACGGCGCCACAATGGCCTCGGCCGAGTTCTCCGAGGACAGCGAAGCCAAGCGGCCGACGGTGCAGGTCGGCGATCCCTTCACCGAGAAGCTGCTGATCGAGGCTTGCCTCGAGCTGATGGGCGAGGATGCCATCGTCGCCATCCAGGACATGGGCGCCGCCGGACTCACCTCCTCCTCGGTCGAGATGGCGGGCAAAGGCGGGCTCGGCATCGAGCTCGACCTCGACCGCGTGCCGGTGCGCGAGACCGGCATGACGCCCTACGAGATCATGCTCTCCGAGAGCCAGGAGCGCATGCTGATGATCCTGAAGCCAGGCAGCGAGGAGAAAGCGCGGCGCATCTTCGAGAAATGGGAGCTGGACTTCGCCATCATCGGCAAGGTGACGGAGACCGGCAAGCTGGTGCTGCGCATGGGCGGCAAGGTCGCCGCGGACATGCCGGTGGGTCCGCTCGTCACCGAGGCGCCGCTCTATGAGCGGCCCTGGATTGCGCCGCCGCCCGCGCCGGAGCTGCGCGCCGAGGAAGTGCCGGCGCGGGATGCCGGCGCGGCGCTGAAGACGCTGATCGGCTGTCCCGACCTCGCCTCCAAGCGCTGGATCTGGGAGCAGTACGATCATCTCGTCATGGGGCATACGGTGCAGCGCCCGGGCGGCGATGCGGCGGTGGTGCGGCTTCCGGGCGGACCCAAGGCGCTGGCTTTGGTGACGGATTGCACGCCGCGCTATTGCGCCGCCGATCCTCGCCGCGGCGGGGCACAGGCGGTGGCCGAGACCTGGCGCAACCTCACGGCGGTCGGCGCCACGCCGATCGCCCTCACCGACAACATGAATTTCGGCAATCCGGAGCGGCCGGAGATCATGGGCCAGTTCGCGCTGGCGATCGAGGGCATGCGCGAGGCGTGCCTCGCGCTCGACTACCCCGTCGTTTCCGGCAATGTCTCGCTCTACAACGAGACCAATGGCAGCGGCATCCTGCCGACCCCGGTGATCGGCGGCGTCGGTCTGCTGGAAGATGCCGGGAAGTCCCTAAGCCTCGCGTTCAAACGTGCCGGCGAGGCGATTTTGCTGGTGGGTGAGACCCGCGGCCATCTCGGCAGCTCGCTATACCTGCGCGAGGTGCTGGGGCGCGAGGATGGCGCGCCGCCCGCGGTCGACCTTGCGGCGGAGCGGCGGAACGGCGATGCGGTGCGGCGGGAAATCCTCGCAGGAACGGTAAGCGCCTGCCACGACGTCTCCGATGGCGGGGTGCTGGTGGCACTGGCGGAGATGGCGATGGCGGGCGGGATCGGCGCTGAGGTGGCCGCCCCCGCCGGCATTGCGCCGCATGGCTTCTGGTTCGGCGAGGACCAGGCTCGTTACGTGCTCGCAACGGCCGATCCGGAGGGGGTGAGCGGACGGCTCCAGGCCGCCGGGGTGCCGGTGCTGTGCCTCGGCGCGACCGGGGGCGATGCGTTGACAGTGGCCGGCAGCGGTGCCATATCCACCGCGGAGTTGCGGCGGATCAACGAGGCTTGGCTGCCGGCCTATATGGCGGCTCGCTGATGCGCTCGACCGG
>Ga0335074_10009846_pt1 | contig 13361 bp, 9 predicted proteins | sample Lox_Sample_23_FD_206715 | JGI IMG/M metagenome (GOLD analysis project Ga0335074, IMG submission 206715) | Soil microbial communities from Loxahatchee National Wildlife Refuge, Florida, United States - Lox_Sample_2.3 | ecosystem: Environmental > Terrestrial > Soil > Wetlands | place: USA: Florida...
CCGCAGGCTGCAGCCCGAGGTGGTGATCACGATGAGCTTCGACCTCACCTGGGGCGAGGACGGACCGGTCAACCACGCCGACCACCGGGCGGTCGGGCTGGCCGTCCTGGACGCGTGCCGGGACGCCGCCAACGAGTGGGTGTTCACCGAATCCGGGCCGCCGTGCCGGACCATCCGCGACGCCTACGTGGCCGCCACCGGCAACCCGACGCACTTCGCCGACGTCAGCGGCAGCATCGATGCGGGCGTCGCCTCGCTGCGCGAGCACCGGGCTTACCTTGAGGGGCTTGGCGGCGACTTCGACCCGGACGAGTTCCTGCGCAACATGGCCGGCTTCGTGGGCCTGGGTGCTGGCTGCGAGTACGCCGTCGGCTTCCGCAAGTACCCGATGGGCTGAGGCGTAGGGTCGGCAGCATGGTGCTCACAGGACGCAAGGTGCTTCTGCTTGCCGCCGACGACTTCGAGGACATGGAGCTGCTGTATCCGCTCTACCGCCTGGTCGAGGAGGACGTGGCCGTGACCGTGGCGGGCCTGGACGAACACCCGGTGCGGGGGAAGAAGGGCCACGGCCCGGTCCCGGTCGACACCACGGTCGATCGGGTCGCCGCCGTCGACTTCGACGCTCTGGTGATCCCGGGCGGGTTCGCGCCGGACAAGCTGCGCCGCTCGGGCGCGGTTCTCGACCTGGTGCGCGCCTTCGACGAGGCGGGCAAGCCGGTGGCCTTCATCTGCCACGCCGGCTGGGTGCCGATCTCCGCGAAGATCCTCAAGGGCCGCCGGGCGACCAGCGTGGGCGCGATCCGCGATGACATGGTCAACGCGGGCGTCGACTGGGTCGACGAGGCCACGGTGATCGACGGCAACCTCATCTCCGCGCGGACCCCGGCCGATCTCGGCCCGTGGATGAAGGCCCTGCTCGCCGCCCTGGACGGCGCGGCCAGCTAGGCCAGGGCTTCCAGCAGGGCCAGGCAGGCCCGCTCGCAGCTGCGGCAGGCCTCGGCGCAGATCCGGCAGTGCGCGTGGTGCGGCGCGTGGCGCTCGCACTCGTCCCCGCAGCTGCGGCAGATGGCCGCGCACGCCTCGAGTAGCGGCCGGGTGACGCGGGGGTCGTCGCTGGTCAGGCGGCCGATCACCGCGGCGGTGGCGGCACAGATGTCGGTGCAGTCCAGGCACAGCCTGATGCACGTGACCATGTCGGCGACGCTCGGCTCGCTCAGATCGGCCGCATTGTCGGCATTGCACGCCTGCGCGCAGTCGTTGAGCGCGTCGATGGTGGCGGCCAGCAGGTCGCTCTCGACGGTCCCGCCGCGCGGATAGGTGTCCAGCATCTGCCTGGCGTAGCTCATGGTCACCTTCCTACCCACTCAGGCCTGCCAATTTGTTAAGCCTGGCCTTATCAGTTTAGGCTGAGCAAGTGCCTGAGAACCTGGATCCTGACCTCAACGCGATCGCTGAGTCGCTGCGCGAGAGCGTCGGCCTGCTGCTGCGGCGGCTGCGCCAGCTGCCGGGCGTGGGCGAGCTGACCCTGCCCGAGAGCGCGGCGCTCACCCGCCTTGACCGCGGCGGCCCGACCACCGCGAGCGCGCTGGCCCGGCTGGAACGCATCAGCCCACAGTCGATCGGGGCCACGCTGGCGGCACTCGAGGCACGTGGCCTGGTCGAGCGGTGCTCCGACCCGAACGACGGGCGGCGGGTCGTGCTGTCGGTCACTGATGCCGGGCACAAGACCATGCGTAACCGGCGGAGCACGCGGACCGAGTACCTGGCCCGGGCGCTCTCCACCGGGTTCACACGATCAGAAATCGACCTGCTGACCGCGGCAGCACCGCTGCTCGAGCGGCTGGCCCTGAGTATCTGATGGCCGACGCGCGAACCCTGAAGACCGACGACCGCTACAAGTGGGTGGCCCTGGCCAACACCACGGCCGGAATGTTCATGGCCGCGCTTGACGGGTCGATCGTCATCATCGCCCTGCCGGCGATCTTCCGCGGCATCGGCCTCGATCCGCTCGCGCCGGGCAACATCTTCTACCTGCTGTGGATGATCATGGGCTACCGGCTGGTGCAGGCCGTGCTCGTGGTCACCCTCGGCCGCCTGGGCGACATGTTCGGCCGCGTCAAGATCTACAACGCGGGATTCGTGGTGTTCACGGCGGCCTCGATCCTGCTGTCGTTCGATCCCTTCGAGGCAGGCGGCGGCGCGCTCTGGCTGATCGGCTGGCGGGTGCTGCAGGCGGTCGGGGGATCGATGCTCATGGCCAACTCGGCCGCGATACTCACCGATGCCTTCCCGGCCGAGCAGCGCGGGTTCGCGCTCGGCACCAACCAGATCGCCGGCCTGGGCGGCCAGTTCATCGGCCTGGTGGCCGGCGGCCTGCTCGCTGCCTGGGACTGGCGGGCGGTTTTCTGGATCAACGTGCCGGTCGGGATCTACGGGACGATCTGGGCCTACCGGCGCCTGCGCGACAACGGCGAGCGGCACCGCGCCAAGATCGACTGGTGGGGCAACGTCACGTTCGCGTTCGGCCTGGGCGCGGTCCTGGTCGGCGTGACCGAGGGCATCCAGCCCTACGGGCACCACAGCATGGGCTGGGAGAACCCGACCGTGGTCGGGCTGCTCGTCGGCGGCTGCGCGCTGCTCGCGGCGTTCGCGATCATCGAGACCAGGATCGCCGAGCCCATGTTCCAGCTCAGCCTGTTCCGGATCCGGGCCTTCACAGCGGGCAACATAGCCGGTTTCGCCACCTCGATCGCCCGGGGCGGCCTGCAGTTCATCCTGATCATCTGGTTGCAGGGGATCTGGCTCCCGCTGCACGGCTACAACTTCAGCCAGACCCCGCTGTGGGCCGGCATCTTCCTGCTGCCGCTGACCGCCGGCTTCCTCATCGCGGGCCCGACCTCGGGAATCATGTCCGACCGGTTCGGTTCGCGCGGGATCGCCAGCGCCGGGATGGCCGTGTTCGGCGGGAGCTTCATCGGGCTGATAATGCTGCCCGTCGACTTCCCTTACTGGGCCTTTGCCGTGCTCATCGCCGCGAACGGGATCGGCAGCGGCATGTTCGCCTCGCCGAACTCCTCCTCGATCATGGGCAGCGTCCCGGCCCGCCACCGGGGCGCGGCGTCCGGAATGCGGGCGACCTTCCAGAACTCCGGCACCGCGCTGTCCATCGGGGTGTTCTTCTCGCTCATGATCGCCGGGCTGGCCAGCAACCTGCCGCGCACCCTGACCAGCGGCCTGCAGCACCAGGGCGTGGCGCCGGGTGCGGCGCACCACATCGCGAGCCTGCCGCCGGTGTCGTCGCTGTTCGCGGCGGTGCTGGGGGTCAACCCAGTGCAGCACCTGCTGGCGTCCATGCACGCGCTGGCCTCGCTCCCCGCGGCGAGCCAGCGCATCCTCACCGGCCGCGAGTTCTTCCCTGACCTGATCTCCGGGCCGTTCCACCAGGGCCTGGTCATAGTGTTCATCGTGGCCGCCGCCCTGTCCGTGCTGGCCGGCCTGGCCTCCCTGCTGCGCGGCGGTCGTGCCGTCGCCACGCCGACCGAGACGCAGCAGGCCGAGGCCGCCGCTCGGCGCCGCTGAGCCGGCCCGCCCGGTAACGCGCCAGTCGAATCCCGCTGGCGCAAACCAGTCCCATCCGGACGAGGTTCAGACGAGGTTCATTAGCATGGGTGGCGCCACCGCTGCTTAAACAGCAGCAGTGGCGGTCCGCTGACACTATTGAGTGCGCGGCGACGTGGCCGCCAGGCTGCCTGTTATATGCGCTATGCCCGGTTCCCCCAGGCCGGGCAGGCTACGCGACGGTGATCGGGAGCGCGTCGAAGCCGCGCAGCAGGAACGTATCCCGCCGCGTCGGCTCGCCGGCCGGTGAGATCTTCGGGAACCGGTCCAGCAGCCGGGAGAACGCGACCGCGCCCTCGAGCCGGGCCAGCGCCGCGCCGATGCAGAAGTGCGCGCCGCCGCCGAAGCTGAGCGGACCGCCGTCCGGGCGCGCCGGGTCGAACCGGTCCGGCTCGGCGAACCGGCGCGGGTCCCGGTTCCCGGCCCCGATGACCGTGTTGACGGCACCACCCTCTGGCACGGGTACCCCGGCCAGGGTTGTCGCGTAGCCGATCCGGCTGGTGAGCTGGACCGGCGAGTCGAAACGCAGCGCCTCCTCGACGAATGCCGACGATGTCACGGTGCGGCTGCGCACGGCATCGCCGACCGCAGGATCCCGCAGGATGATCTGCAGACCGTTGCCCAGCAGGTTTGTGGTGGTCTCGAAGCCGGCCACCAGCAGCAGGGTGAGGTTGTGCAGCAGCTCGGCGTCGGTCAGCCGGCCGTCATCGGAGTCGCTGACCGCGAGCAGGTCGCTGATCAGGTCGTCGCGCGGGTCGGCCCGCCGCGCCGCCGCCAGCCGGGTGAAGTACCCGAGGAGCTCGGTCGCAGCCGCGTTGATCGCTGGAAGCATCGCCAGGTCGTTCAGCTCGAAGACTCCGGCCAGGTCCCGCGCGATCGGCCGGAAGCCCTCCCGGTCGGCCTCGGGGATCCCGATCAGCTCGCAGATCACGGTGACCGGGAGCAAAAACGCGAAGTCGTGCATGAACTCGACGGTCGAGCCGCCGGCGCCCCGGTCGGCCACGGTGTCGATCAGGCCGTCGGCGATCTTGGTGATCGCGGGCTCCAGCCCGGCCACGCGCCGGGCTGTGAACGCGCGCGCGATCAGCCGCCGGATCCGCGAGTGCTGCGGCTCGTTGAGGTTCAGCAACCAGTCGGCGCTCTGGATGAACACCGGGTTCTCCCGCCATGCCGGGAAGACCTGGTCGAGATAGGCCTCATCGGAGACGCGGAAGCCGGGATCGCGCAGGACGGTGTTGTTAGCGTCGTAACCGATCACGATCAGGTTCTCCGGGCCGACCTGGATCACCTCGCCCAGCTCGTGCAGCGCGGCATACAGCGGATAGGGATCCGCCCGGCCCTCCGGCGTGGTCAGCTTGGTCAAGACCTCGATCGGTTCCATGCCGCCCGCTCCGTCCCTCGCCCACCGCTGGTATTTGAGACGGTAAAAAGCACCGCGTCCGCTGTCAAGTTATATCGCGTCTGGTGCGCTTGCGACTTACAGGGTCGTGACCAGCCCGCCGTCGATCGGGAAGTCAGATCCGGTGATGTTCGCCGCCCGGTCGCTGGCCAAGTACAGCATCAGGTCGGCGACCTCCTCGGGGCGGGTGAAGCGCCCGGTCAGCATCTGCTTCGCGGCCTCGGCGGCCACGTCCTCGGGGTCTGCACCGGTCGCGGCGCCGCGGGTGGCCGCCTGCCCGTCCGTGCCCAGCCACAGGTCGGTGGCGACCGGGCCGGGGCTGACCGTGTTGACCCGGATCCCGTGAGCCGCCACCTCCTTGGACAGGGCCTTGGAGAAATTGGCCAGGGCGGCCTTCGCGGCGCTGTAGTCCATCACGGTCGGATCGGGCAGCCGGGCGTTGACCGAGCAGGTGCTGACGATCGCGCCGCCCCCAGCGGCGATCATGACGGGAAGCGCCGCCCTGATGCAGCGAACCGCCGCCATGAAGTCCAGATTCAGGGTGGCCAGCCAGTCCGCGTCGGCAATGCTCAGGAAGCCGCCGAGCCGGGCCGGGGCGCCCCCGACGTTGTTGACCAGGATGTCGATGCGGTCGCCGGCCCGGCCGACGAGCTCGGCCGGCGCATCGGCCTCGGCGAGGTCGACGAGCACCACCTCCACCTGCCCCGATCTGGCCAGCTCGTCCAGGTCAGCCGAGCTCTTCCTGGCCCCGGCGACGACGTGCGCGCCGCCAGCGGCGAGCCCGCGCACCACCGCGAGGCCTATGCCCTTGCTTGCCCCGCTGACAACCGCGACCTTGCCCTTCAGGTCCAGCTCCGCCGTCATGTCGGTCCCCCCGTCGCCCTTCTGTTCGCCGCCTGCCTTCACCGACCACCGTAACGAGGCCGGGCGGCACCGCGATCAGGCGTCCCGGCGGGAGCGGGCGGCCAGCGCGGCCCGGACAAGCCGGGCCGCGGCTCCGGGGACGCCGGCCCAGTGCAGGTGCAGGTAGGACGCGAGCAGGCCGGACCCCGCCCAGCCGGAACGGCTGCCGTCGGCCAGCCGCCAGGCCGGATCGTCGCAATGGGCTGGCTCGCTGACCGTGCGGTGGAACTCGTGTGCGCGGACCGAGGTGCCGGCCGCAAGCAGCGGCGAGTCGCGCAGCGCCACGGCCTCCCGGTAACCGAGGGTCAGCGAACCGGTCATCCGGGCCCGGGCCGGGATCACCGCGCACTGCTTGCGCCCGTCCAGGGACTCACCCAGCCAGAGCAGCCCGGCGCATTCTGCCACCACGGGCATGCCGCCCGCCGCGCGGCCGCGCACCTCGTCCAGCAGCGTCGCGTTCGCGGCCAGGCCGTCGGCGTGGACCTCGGGGAAGCCGCCCCCGGCCACCAGCGCGTCGGTTCCCTCGGGCAGCCGGTCCGAGATCGGATCGAACGGGGTTACCTCGGCCCCGGCCGCCGCCAGCAGCTCGGCGTGCTCGGCGTACCCGAACGTGAACGCCGGACCGGAAGCGATCGCGACCACCGGCGGCCGGGCCGCCCGCGGCGGTGAGGTCTGCGCGGCCGGTGACCACGGCTCGGTGGACAAGCCTGGAGCGCCCCGCGCGATGGCCAGCAGCAGGTCCAGGTCGAGGCCCCGCTCGACCAGGGCGCGCAGCCCGGGCAGCCAGGCCTGCACAGACGCCGGGCGCTCGCCGGCCGGGACCAGGCCGAGGTGACGCGAGGGCATGTGCAGCGACGCGTCCCGCCGCAGCGCGCCGACCACCGGGATCCCGGACGGCGCGAGCGCCTCCCGCAGCCGGGCCTCGTGCCGGTCGGACCCGACCCGGTTGAGCACGATCCCCGCGATCGCGACCCGCGGATCCCAGCCCGCGAACCCCGCCGCGACCGCGGCCACGGAGGCCGACATCCCGGAGGCGTCCACCACCAGCACCACCGGCGAGCCGGTGAGCCTGGCCACGTGCGCGGTGCTGGCGTAGTCCCCCTGACCAGCCGCGCCGTCGAACAGGCCCATGACGCCCTCGAGCACCGCGACATCGGCCTGCGCCCGGGACGCGCCATACGCCAGCAGCGGCGCCACGAGGTCCTCGCCGCTCAGCCAGGGATCGAGGTTGCGGCCCGGGACCCCGCACGCCGCGGCGTGGTAGCTCGGGTCGATGTAGTCGGGCCCGACCTTGTGCGGCGAAACCCGTAGCCCGCGCGCCCGCAGCGCGGCCATGATCCCGGTGGCCACAGTGGTCTTGCCGTCCCCGGACCGGGTGGCGGCGATGACCAGGCGGGGCAGGCTCACCATTCGATGCCGCGCTGGCCCTTGCGCCCGGCGTCCATCGGATGCCTGACCTTGGTCATGTCGGTGACCAGATCGGCCGCCTCGATCAGCGCGGGAACGGCGCGGCGGCCGGTGATCACCACATGCTGGACGCCGGGCCGCGCGGCCAGCACGGCCAGCACCTCGCCGGCGTCCAGGGTCCCGTTGGCCAGCGGGTAAGTGAACTCGTCCAGGATCAGCAGCCGGTAGGTCTGCGCCGCCAGGTCCCGGCGGACCTGCTCCCAGCCCTCGCGGGCGGCGCGGGCATGATCCTCCGGCTGGGTCCGCAGCCACGACCAGCCCGCGCCCATCCGGTGCCAGGTCACCGGCGCGCCCTGCCCGGTGGCCGCGTGCACCTGGCCGAGGGCAACGAGCGCGTCCTCCTCCCCCACCTTCCACTTCGGGCTCTTGGTGAACTGGAACACGCCGACCGGCCAGCCGGCCGCCCAGGCCCGCAGCGCCATTCCGAACGCCGCGGTCGACTTGCCCTTGCCGTCCCCTGTATGAACGGCGAGCAGCGGCCGGGCCCGGCGCTCCCGGGTGGTCAGCCCGTCGTCGGGAGTCTCGAGCACCTTGCCCTGTGGCATCAGGCCGCCCGGATCAGGTCGGCGAGAGCCAGGCCCGCCTGCTCGCGCTGCGGGCCGGCCTGCGCGGCCAGGCCCGGGATCGTCACCAGGTCCGCGGCCAGGTACCGGGCGATCTCGCCGGCCAGCCCGAGCCGCACCGGACCCTCCTCGGCGTCCACCACGATCGCGGTCGCGCGGGTGCGGGCCAGGGCCGCCGCGGCACGCCGGGCCCGCGGCACCGCATCCGGCCCGGTGGCGCGGCCGTCGGTGATCACGACCACGATCGGCCGACGCGCCGGGTCCCGCCAGGCCTCACGCCGGACGAGCTGGCGAACCGCCTCCAGGCCGGCTGCGAGCGGCGTGCGCCCGCCGACCGGCAGGCCACGCAGCCGCCGCGCGGCCAGCTCCACCGACGAGGTGGGCGGCACGACCGTAGTCGCCCCGGTGCCGCGGAACGTGAGCAGCGCCACCCGGTCCCGGCGCCGGTAGGCGTCGGTCAGCAGCGACAGCGCCGCGGTGGCCACGGCCGAGCTGCGCCGCCGCGCGGCCATCGAGCCCGAGGTGTCGAGCAGCAGCACGATCAGGTTGGCCTCCCGGCCCCGGCGCAGGCTGGCCCGCAGGTCGCCCGACGTGACCGTCAGCGATTCCCCCGGCCTGGCCATCGCGGCGGCGCGCAGCGTGGGGCGCAGCTCGGGCCGGCGCGTGGTCCGGATGCTCGCGATCGGCCCGCCGTGCGGCCCGGCCGAACCCGACCGGCGCCCCTCGGGTCCGGCGCCGAGCCCCCGGGCCTGCATCTTCCGCACGCCGAACGCGGCGCTCGGCGGCGCCGCGGTTCCCGAAGGAGCTGGCGCCGACGGAGCGGGTTCGCTCGCGCCGTCGCCCTCACCCTGACCCGTCGCGGCGCTTTCCGGCTGGCCGACGCCCGCACCTCCGCCTCCGCCACCACCGTCGGGGGGAGTGGGGTGATCCTCGTCGTCCGGCGGGCCGTCGCCGTCGTCATCGTCCGGGCCTAGCGCCTCTTCCAGCCTGGCCGCATCAGTGTCCGGGTCGTCGAACGGTCCGCGCCGCTGCCGGTGCGGCAGAGCCAGCCGCGCCGCCACCCGCACGTCGGCCGGCGTAACCTCATCCCGGCCCTGCCACGCGGCGTGCGCGACCGCCGCCCGGCACGTGACCAGATCCCCGCGCATCCCGTCGACGCCGAGGGCCGCACACGCCGAAGTTACCCTGAGCAATTCCTGATCAGTGATTTTTACGCCCGGCAGCGTGGCACGGGCGGACACGATGCCGCTCGTGACAGCGCGTTCAGAATCCTTATGGTCTTCGGCGCTGGACGACGGAGAGCGGTCATGCCGGAGCCGGGCCCGGACCACGGCCGCCCTGACGGCCGGGTCCGCGCTCGCGGTCACCGGGACGCACAGGCCGAAGCGGTCCAGCAGCTGCGGCCGCAGCTCGCCCTCCTCCGGGTTCATGGTCCCGACCAGCAGGAAGCTGGACGCGTGCCGCAGCGAGATCCCGTCGCGCTCGACGCTGGTGCTGCCGGTGGCCGCCGCGTCGAGCAGGATGTCCACGAGGTGGTCGGGCAGCAGGTTGATCTCGTCCACGTACAGCACGCCGCGGTTGGCCAGCGCGAGCAGCCCGGGGGCGAACGCCTCGGCGGTGCCGGCCCCGGCCAGCACCCTGGGGACGTCGAGGCTGCCGGTGACGTTGTCGTCGGTGGCGCCGAGCGGCAGCTCGACCAGGCGGGCCGGGCGGTGCTCGGCCGGGCCGCCCGGCGGGTGCGGGCCGTCGGGGCAGCCGGGATCGGGCGCGGCCGGGTCACAGGCGAACCGGCACTTGGGCACGACGTTGACGCCGGGCAGGATCGCGGCCAGGCCGCGGACCAGCGTGGTCTTGGCCGTGCCCTTCTCGCCGGTGAGCAGCACGCCGCCGATGCCGGGATCGACGGCGCCGAGCAGCAGCGCGAGCCGGGCGTCGTCCTGCCCGACTACGGCGGTGAACGGAAGCGTCACGCCTGAGCCTCCTCTAGCTGGCCCTCGACCTGCAGGTAGGTATCACGCAGGGCGTCGAGGGTGGCCTGCTCGGGCGCGGCCCACAGGCCGCGGTCGGCGGCCTCGAGCAGGCGCTCGGTGATCCCGCGCAGCGCCCACGGGTTGCTGGTCTCCAGGAACTGCCTGGTCTGCGGGTCGAGCACGTACGAGGACGCGAGCTTCTCGTACATCCAGTCCTGGACCACGCCGGTGGTCGCGTCCCAGCCGAACAGGTAGTCCACGGTGGCGGCCAGCTCGAACGCGCCCTTGTAGCCGTGCCGGCGCATGGCCTGGATCCAGCGCGGGTTGACCACGCGGGACCGGAACACCCGGGCCGATTCCTCGGCCAGCGACCTCGTCCTGACCTGGTCGGGACGGGTGCTGTCGCCGACGTAGGCGAGCGGGGCGGCGCCGGTCAGCGAGCGGACCGTGGCCACCATTCCGCCGTGGTACTGGTAGTAGTCGTCGGAGTCGGCGATGTCGTGCTCGCGGCTGTCGGTGTTCTTTACCGCGACCCGGATCCGGCGGTAGGCCGACTCCATGTCCTCGCGCGCGGCCCGGCCGTCCAGCCCGCGGCCGTACGCGTGCCCGCCCCAGGCCGCGTAGACCTCGGCAAGGTCGGCGTCATCGCGCCACGACCGGCTCTCGACCAGCTGCAGCAGCCCGGCCCCGTACGAGCCTGGCGGCGAGCCGAAGATCCTCGTCGTGGCACGGCGCATGTCGCCGAGGCGCTCGGCGTCGGCCATGGCGTGCGCGCGGACGTAGTTGTCTTCGGGGTTTTCGTCGAGGCCGGCGACCAGGCCGACCGCGTCGTCGAGCAGCGTGACCACGTGCGGGAACGCGTCGCGGAAGAACCCGCTGATCCGGACCACGACGTCGATGCGGGGCCGGCCCAGTTCGCCCCGATCGATCACCTCGAGTCCGGTGACCCGGCGGCTGGCCTCGTCCCACACCGGCCGGACGCCGAGCAGGGCCAGCACCTCGGCGATGTCGTCGCCCGACGTGCGCATGGCGGCCGTTCCCCAGACCGACAGGCCGACGCTGGCCGGGTACTCTCCCCCGGTGTCCTCGCGGTACCGGGCGATCAGGGTCTCGGCAAGCTGCTGACCGGTGTCCCAGGCCAGCCGGGACGGGACCGCCTTGGGGTCGACGGCGTAGAAGTTGCGGCCGGTCGGCAGGGTGTTGATCAGGCCGCGCAGCGGGGATCCGCTCGGCCCGGCGGGAACGTGCCCGCCGTCCAGGGCGTGCAGGATCGCGTCGATCTCGCCGGTGGTGGCCGCTAGGCGCGGGATCAGCTCGTCGGCAGCGAAGCGCAGCAGCCGCAGGACTGTGTCGTCGGGGTGGCCGAGCACGTCGGCAGTGACCTCTGCGGCAGCATCCGGCCGCCAGCCGGCCAGTTCCATGCCCTCGACCAGGGACCTGGCCTGGGCCTCGGCCGCGTCCACAGCGGCCCGGGACGCCGAGCCGTCCTCGGCCAGGCCAAGCGCCTCGCGCAGGCCGGGCAGGGCGCCGCCGGTCCCGGACCAGATCTGCCGCGCCTGCAGCATCGCGAGCACCAGGCCGACCCGCTGCGCACCCTCGGGCGCCTGCCCGAGCACGTGCAGGCCGTCGCGGATCTGGGCGTCCTTGATCTCGCAGAGCCAGCCGTCCACGTGCAGCAGGAAGTCGTCGAACTGCTCGTCGCCCGGCCGGGAGTCCAGGCCAAGGTCGTGGTCGAGCTTGGCGGCCTGGATCAGCGTCCAGATCTGGGCCCTTATGGCGGGGAGCTTGGCCGGGTCCAGCGCCGCGACCGCCGCGTGCTCGTCCATGAGCTGCTCGAGCCGGGCCAGGTCACCGTAGGTCTCGGCCCGGGTCATCGGCGGCACCAGGTGGTCCACGATCGTCGCGTGCGCGCGGCGCTTGGCCTGGGTACCCTCGCCCGGGTCGTTGACCAGGAACGGGTAGATCAGCGGCAGGTTGCCCAGCGCCGCGTCCGGGCCGCAGGCCGCGGACATGCCGAGGTTCTTGCCGGGCAGCCACTCGAGGTTGCCGTGCTTGCCGAGGTGCACGAGCGCGTGCGCGCCGAAGCTCTCCTCGAGCCAGCGGTAGGCGGCCAGGTAGTGGTGGCTCGGCGGCAGATCCGGGTCGTGGTAGATCGCCACCGGGTTCTCCCCGAACCCGCGCGGCGGCTGGACCAGGAGCACCAGGTTGCCCGCGCGCAGCGCCGCCAGCACGATGTCGCCGTCGGGGTTAGCGGACCGGTCCACGAACAGCTCGCCGGGCGGCGGGCCCCAGGCGGTCTCTACCGCAGCGCGCAGGCCGGCCGGGAGCCGGCCGAACCACGCCCGGTACTGCGCGGCCGGGATGCGCACGGCCGCGTCGGCCAGCTGCTGGTCGGTCAGCCACTCGGGGTCCTGGCCGCCGGCCGCGATGACCGCGTGGATCAGCGCGTCGCCGTCCGGCGGCTCGACGCCGGGCAGGGCATCCGGGCCGCTGGCCGGCCCGATGTCGTAGCCCCGCTCGCGCAGCGCCCGGAGCAGCCGGACCGCACTGGCGGGGGTGTCGAGGCCGACCGCGTTGCCGATGCGCGCGTGCTTGGTCGGGTAGGCGGACAGCATGAGCGCGATCCGCCGTTCGCCCGGTTCGATGTGCCGCAGCCTGGCCAGCGCGACAGCGGTGCCCGCGACCCGCTGCGCGCGCTCCGGGTCGGCGACGTAGTGCGACAGGCCGTCGTCGCCGGTCTCCTTGAACGAGAACGGCACCGAGATGATCCGGCCGTCGAACTCCGGGATTGCCACCTGGGTGGCGGCGTCCAGCGGGCTGAGCCCGGCGTTGGCGCCGTCCCACTGGTCCCGGGGCGAGGTGAGGCACAGCGCCTGAAGGACCGGGATGTCCAGGGCGGCGACTGCGCCCACGTCCCACGCCTCGTCATCGCCGCCGGCCTGGGCGGCGGCCGGCACCGTGCCGCCGGCCGCGAGCACGGTCACGACCAGGACGTCGGCCTCTCGCAGGGCTTGCATCAGGGCGGGATCGGCGGTGCGCAGGCTCGCGCACCAGACCGGCATGGCGCGGGCGCCGCAGGCCTCGATCGCCCCGGCCAGCGCATCGACGAACGCGGTGTTGCCCGCCAGTTCGTGCGCCCGGTAGAAGAGCACCGCGGCCGTCGGGCGGCCGTCCTGCGCTTCTGCATGCCTGGGACGCACGCCCCAGGACGGCATGGGCTCGGGCGCGGCGAAGCCGTGGCCGGTCAGCAGCACGGTGTCGGCCAGGAACTTGGCCAGCTCGCCCAGGTTGCCCGGCCCGCCGTGGGCCAGGTACTCGTGCGCCTGCGCGGCGATTCCCGCCGGGACGCTGGACAGCGCCATCAGCGCGGCGTCCGGGATCATCTCACCGCCGAGGACGATCAGCGGCCGCCCGTCGGCGCGCAGCGCCGCCAGTCCCTCG
>Ga0335074_10009847_pt1 | contig 13361 bp, 7 predicted proteins | sample Lox_Sample_23_FD_206715 | JGI IMG/M metagenome (GOLD analysis project Ga0335074, IMG submission 206715) | Soil microbial communities from Loxahatchee National Wildlife Refuge, Florida, United States - Lox_Sample_2.3 | ecosystem: Environmental > Terrestrial > Soil > Wetlands | place: USA: Florida...
GTTGCCCAAGCCGCCTGACCGCTACCCGCAGAACCGGAAGCTGCCCACGGCGCAAGCCATCGGCTATCTGCTCGAGGATATCCGTGACCGGCCGGTCCCTGGGCAAGTTGGCGATCATCTCCCGGATCTCATCAGGCTCGAAGCGGACCGGCTTCGTCTGGCTGGCGAGTTCCCCTACGACTTCTGCGCCGCCGTGCTCCAGCCAATCCGCGTAGTATCGCTGCGTCATCTGCTCCGGTGCGGAACCGCCGAATCGCACGAGCTGCCGACCCCAAGTTACATAGACGGTCGTGTCGTCGTCGGCGCGCTCGGTGCTGGCGAAGAACAGCCGGAACTTAAGGTTCCTGGCGGTAGCGCTCGCCCAGGTTGAGGCGGATAGCGTGGCGCGCAGCCCGTAGGGCAGCATCGACATCACTTGCTCGACGAACTGCAGCCGATCCCAGGCACTGGTGTCAGCGGCACCGAGGACGCAGACGGGGCGGGTGGTCAGGAGTAGGGAAGCGACTTTCTCAGCGAGCGCGTTAACCTGTACTGGAGAAGGTGGTGACTCCGTCTCAAGCAATTCCACTCTGATCGGGGCGGTGGGACCGGCGGGAAGCTGATAACCCTTAACCGACTCGACCAGCTCGGTGTATCTGACCTGGTTTCTGGCCATCTCGCTGTAGCTGACACAGAACAGCCGGGTGTACTCGATCTCGCTCCCCCGGGCAGTCTGCACCCGACCGCCGGACCGCCGGGGATCGGGATCGGCCAGCTCGTGGATAGCCACCGCCAGGTAACCCTCGTGGCCGTTCTCGCCGGGGATCCAGCAGACGGTGTACTGCGGCAGCGACTCCTGCCGACCGGAGGCGTACCTGGTGATAATGTGATAAAAGTCGCTACGGCCGAACGAGCCCGTACTGCAGCGCAGCACCTTGTAGTCAGAATCGTTGGCGTTCTTGCCCCACAGCGCCCACTCGGCAAGCACGGTTTGGCCTATGCCTTGCTCCGACTTACTAGGCTCGTTGGGCTTCTCGGGCACGACCCCCTCGTGGTTCACTCCGCAACTCCCTTGCCGCCGATCAGCCGACGAATCAGCTGCCAGGGTAGTTTGCCGTGATGCTCCCCGGACTGTCCGTCAAGTGCCTGGTGCTGCTCTCCTCGCCTGGTGCGGGCCAAGTCGGCCAGTTCCGCCTTGAGCTCCTCATCGATGGACGAGGACGCCATCTCCGCGACCGCGACCTCGAACGCGGAGGTTAGCCACACGCCGGGTTCGGCGAATAGGTCGCGCACCTGGCCGCTGCTCAGCGAGTCGCCATGCACGAGCTGCAGCGCGGACTGGACACGAGGTATTTGCTCGTCGAAGTCATCGGGAAAGACTTCCTCCACGATTTCTGCGAAGTAGCCGCGCATCCTCACTTCCCCCTCGGGGTCCGAGGCGTAGGTGAGCAGGTAGCGTACCGCGAAGTCGTACACGGTCGGACGGTGCTCGGAGCGCAGGCGCGTGATCTCCCGCTGGAACTCGCTCAACGGTTCCGCCGGCGGAACGTCCTTTTCGTAAAGGTCGGCCATGAGTATCTCGTCGGTGAAGCGGGGCTCGACCCTGCAGACGAGCAGCCTGGGCACGTAACTGGCGAACTCAAGGTCGAGCAGTGCCGACCTGAGCTTCCCGTGCGGCGGGTCACCGAGGGCGTCGACGATCGCGCAGTAGTCCTTATAGCACAGCGGAAGCTCAAAACCTAGCTGGAGCAGCGTCCAGTAGAAGGATTTGCTGTCGCTTGGCCGCAGCCCCCGGTGGTTGCGCAACAGCCCGGACCGGAGGATCTCGCCTCGGTACTGCTCCCGCTCCGCGGACGTCACCGCGCCTGCCTTGTAAGGCCTGAGGCGCTTGAGTTCCGTCATGGCGCCCGTACCGTCACCCTTCCTAATGCTGGCAGTCAGGTCTCGTAGGATCGCGGAGGCCTGCAGATTCTTCGGCAGAGACTCGACGAGTGCCGGCAGCTCGCCCGTACTGAACCGGGTCGCGGCGGTCTGCTCGGCAAGAAGCTCAGGTGCCCGGGGACCAGCGCTGCCTAGCCAGGCGAGATACTGACGCACCACCTCGCCGTCGGGGGGCGATCCTGTCGCCCAGCCGCGCTGGCCCCACCGCACGTGGTGAGTCCCGCTGCCGTCATCGCGTCTCGCGCTGGCGAAGAACAGCCGGAGCTTGAGGTCCCGGGCGGTGGGGCTCGCCCAGGTGGCGGCCGACAGCGTGGCGCGCAGCCCGTAGGGCAGCAGCGACAGTGCCCGGTCGACGAACGCCAGGCGCTCGGTAGCGTGAAGGTCGTCCGCGCCGAGGACGCAGACTTGACGGGTGGTCAGCAGCAGCGTGGCGACTACCTGGGCCAGGTCAGGCGAGTCAGGAGACGGAGACCGCAGCGGCTGCCGCGACCGCTGCACGGCGATGCGGAGCGTGACCGGGTCGGACTTGCCGCGGGGCAGCAACTGTGGCTCGGCGGCGGCGAGCAGCTCGGCGAACGTTACCCGGTGTCTGGCTAGGTCGGCGTAGCCCACACAGAAGAGGCGGCTGTAGGTGATCTCGTGGCCGGATGCGTCGTAGGCGCTGCGGTCGTCGCGCGGCGCATAGGAGGCGCGCTCCTGGATCGCGAGGCCGACGAGCAACGGTTTCAGCTCGGCATCGGGCACCCAGAACACCGTGTACTGAGGCAGGCGGTCAGCGGTGCCGATGCCGTATCGCGCGACGATACTCGCAAAGTCCCGCTCGGTTAGCTCTCCGGCGCTTGCCGCCAGGACATGGTAGGCCCGGTCGTGCACGTCCGCCCCCCACAGCGCCCACTGAGCGGTCAGCTCGACTGTCGGATCGCCGTTCATCGGAGAGGGCACTCCCCCGCCTTAACCATGAAGGTTCTGAATCAGCTGAATCAGGAGGATGAAGGCCGTCAGGCCCACGATTATCGCGATGCCGATGACGACGGTCCCCGCGTGGAGGGTGACCTGTTTGCGGGCCGCGCGTTCAAAGGGCTCCCGTACCCGCAGCCCAGGGGCCAAGAGCTGCTTTCTGTGGCCGCGCCTAGCGGCCAGCTCCCTGACCGCTTCCTCGAATGCCGCAGTACGCTCGATCTCCGGCTGGTTGAGCAGATCGGCGCTCTGCTCCTTGGTGAGCTGCCGCCCGTAAACGACCATCAGCATGTCCTTGATCCGCTCTCGCTGTGCCTTGCGGTCACGGGGGAAGACCTGCTCAAGCGTCTGCGTTAGGTACCCGCGCGCTACCAGTTCGGCCCCGAGGTCCGGGCTGTAGGTGCTCAGGTACAGAAACGCGAAGTCGTAGCCGTCCGGCCGGTCTTCCAAGTGCACGGAGCGTGTAAGGCGACAGAATTCCGTGATTGGCTCGTCGGCACTGACGTTCTGGTTGTGAAGGGACTCCAGTACTTCCTGGTCGGTAAGGTCGGGGACCGACTTGTAGGTGAGCAGCCAGGGCAGGTAGGACTTGAACTTGATCCGCAGCATCTCAGCCGCCAGTCGCCGGTGCGGCGGGCCGCCGACTAGGGCCACTATCTCCCGGAAGTCGGCGTAGCTCAGCGTTGGCCCGAAGGCCAGCCTAAGTAGCGCCTGGTAGACGTCTTGTGCGATCCTCTGCGCCATCCACGGGTAGTCATTGAACAGGCCGAGCCGCTTGATCTCGCGGCGGTACTGATTCTGCTCCTCCAGGCTGATCGGGCGGTTCCCGCGCAGCCTGAGCCGCTTGACCGCCGCCCGCACGACTGGCAGTTCGCCGCGGCGCAGGCCGTCGGACAGTTGCTCAAAGGTATCCTTGACCGGCTGGTCTCTGGGCAGGGTAGCAACCATCTGCCGGATCTCGTCGGGGTCGAACCGGACCGGGTCAGTCATGCTCGCGAGTTCCGGCCCGGCCACCGCGCCGCCGCGCTCCAGCCAGTTCACGTAATGCCGCAGCGTCGTGTGCTCAGGCGCAGAAAGGTTGTATCGCTTGGGCTGGCCCCACGTCACGGTGATGCCGCCGTCGTCACGTTCGGCGCTGGTGAAGAACAGCCGGAGCTTGAGGTTCATGGCGGTGGCGCTCGCCCAGGTCGAGGCGGACATACTGGCGCGCAGCCCGTAGGGCAGCAGCGACATTACCTGCTCGATGAACCGCAGCCGGTCCTCGGCACTGACCTCAACAGCACCGAGGACGCGGACGGGGCGGGTGGTCAGCAGGAACGTCGCGACGTTCTGAGCCAGCGAGTTGACCGAATTCGAGAAACTCGGCGGCTCCGTGTCAAGTAGCTCGATTGGCAGTGCGGAGGCGGGGCCGACGGGAAGCTGGTACTCCCGGACCGACTCGACCAGCTCGGTGCAACTGACCTGGTTCTGGGCCATCTCACTGTAGCTGACGCAGAACAGCCGGGTGTACTCGATCTCACGTCCCCGGGCGGCCCGCACCCTACCGCCGGACCGCCGGGGGTCGGGATCGGCCAGCTCGTGGATGGCCACCGCCAGGTAGCCCTCGTGGCCGTTCTCGCCGGGGATCCAGCAGACGGTGTACTGCGGCAGCGACTCCTGCCGACCGGAGGCGTACCTGGTGATGATGTCGTGGAAGTCGCCCCGGCGAAACGGGCCCGTACTGCACCGCAGCACGCTGTACTCCGGGTCACTGGGCTGCTTCCCCCACAGCGCCCACTCCGCGAGGACGGTGCGGCCCGTCCCCCGGTCCTCGCGCTCGCTCTCATCAGGTCCGAGCGGGAGGGAACCGGTCAGCGCCGACGCGCGCCCGCTGTGGGAGTCGCCGACGGCATGCTCGTGCCCGTTCGGCACCAATGCGACATCGATCTGGCGTTCAGTGTCCACCGGATCATTTTTGGCTGGGGTGAACGTCGGGCCCTCGTTCGGCTTGCCGTTTGGGGGAATGGCCGGATAGGACTCGCCCCGCTCGTTCATTGCCGGGTCGCCTTTGCCACGTGGTTGCCGAGCCATAGTACTGGTTCCACCACGTTAATCGGGTAAACGCCGCCACGGATGCGGTCCGGCTTGCCCCGGACATGGTTCTGGTAATCGTTTCCGTCGAACACGCCATCCGGCGTGGCGACGTAGAAGCCGATCGCCGACGTGACGAAGAACCTGACCCTGTCCTTATAGAAGGTCTGCTTGATCATCTTCGGTATGAGGCTGGCGTCGTCCCCGCTTGACTTCTTGATGAGGGCCCTGAGGAAGTCCTCGGCGTCAGACTCAGGTACGTATGGAAATCGCTGGCCGTCCGGGGACTGCTCCACCACCCGCATCGCCACTGCCGACCGGTAGACCGGCACCGCATCGTACTTGGTAATGCAGACCGCGACATAGTGCGGCAGCTTCCCCCGAGGCGTTAGCTGATCCCGCACTGTACGTAGCGCGCCATACAGGTGCTGGAAGGTCTCGCCACGCTCAACTTCCATGAGCGGGTCGAAGAAAATAATAAGCCCCGCGCTGCTTGCCATGCTTTGGACAAGATCCTGCCCCAGGCCCGCCGTGAAGCCCTTGGAGTTATCTGCGGCTCCGCCCGGCCCGTCAACCACGTCCAGGGGAATTCTTGTCGTGCGGTCTTCGCGCCGGGGAAGCCACCGGTCCCACACCCAGACCCGGCGCGTGTCCCCGGTGAGGACCCACTTGTACTTCTCCAGTTGTTCCCGCGTGGGCCTTGGGAACGCGTGCAGGCGGGTCATGGTGTCCATGAACCCGATCATCGCCTGCGTCGAGGCCGGGTCATTGCCGCCCACGGACCAGCCAAGGTGCTCTGCGTGGAGCAGCGCGATCTGCAGCGCCGCGAGGAACGTCGTCTTCCCGGTCTGCGGACCACCAAGCAGGGTGATGCCCTCTTGGGGCCGAGGTGCCTGAGAGTCGGGGGGTCGTGGCGGCATCTAGCCGGCTCCCTCGGGAACGGCGAGCGGCAGCGGCAGGTGCTGCGTGGCGGGGCTAAGCAGGCCTAGGCCCACCGCGAATGCGCGCGCGTCGAAATGGTCGAGGCTGGCGATGCCGTTGGCGCCCAGGCGTCGCCAGATCTCAAAGGATAGACCCGCCGATGCAACGATGTCCGCGTCGCGGTCGCGGATCGCACCGAAAGCCACGTCCCCATGGTCATCCACGAGCCGTTTGAGTATTGCACTCCAATTGTTGTGTCGCGGACACGGGATTATCCCGGTCGCCGGGTCGACGCGGGACGGGAACGCCCGCTTGTTCCCGATCGTGACCAGTACCAAGCGGCGGGCGGCGGCCCCGTCCTGCACCCCCAACCAATCCGCGACCTCGGCCAGCATGCACTCGACCTGGGCCGCGCGGGGGTACCACGCCGGCGCTGGGTCACGGTCGCGCAGGACGCGCAGCGCCTGCTCCACTAGGCCGGTGTCTCGCTGCTGCCAGGCGTGCACGGTCACTGGTTCGTCGCGTATGACCCGGTTCTGCTCGTCCCGCATCACCCGTGGGTGCGAGTGCGAGGCGTAGGTGACCAGGGAATACGTCACTGGCCCGGCTGCGGCGCTGACATGGTCGAAGAGTTGGGCAGCTCGGTGGAGCCGCTCCTGCAGCACGTCGGCGGCGCCGAAGCGCTCGACCGCCACGATCAAATGGGCCGACTTGATCTCGTCCAGGCTGTCCGGCAGCGCGGCCCGGATGTCCAGCCAGCTCCTGCTGTCCGGGCGGAGAGTCGCCGGCAACCCGTCGAACTGGACCAGGCCGGGACGCAGCAGCGTCGCCGTGACGTCGTAGCTCCCCGGCGGGATCCGCGCATACGCCAGTGAGACCAGCTCGAAGTTGAGCGCCTCGTCGCGCGCGACCACCGCGAACGCTGTGCCGCGCGGGCCGCTCGCCGCGCACCTGATCGTGAACTGGCGCGTGTCGCCGCGCCTGGCCCCGGGCAGGAACAGCTGCTGCACGGTCAGCTCAAGTCGGCCCGACCGGCGGCGGCGCAGCTCGACGAGCTCGTACCACAGGGAGGGCGGCAGCGGCACCCTCGCGGTCGCCTCGCCCAGCAGGTCTTTGACCGAGTTGACCGTGGTGAGTGCGGAGGCGTTCGGATACTTCGCCTGGGCGAGCTCGAAAGCGCGATCGGCATCCCGCGCGTTTCGCTCCGCCGCTTCCCCCGCGCCCAGCGGGAGGCGCGGGCCGCTGCGGAAAAGCACAATGCGGGTCGCGTCCTCCGGGACGATGCGCTCGAGCAGCACACCGTCGTTGAGCAGGTCCCAGTCGCGCAGTGACGCCCACTCATGCCGCCAGTACCTGATGCGCGGGACGCCGCATGCGTCCGGGCGAACCTTCCAGACAGTGAGCCCGGGTGTCGTGAACTCCGCGACGGTGAGCGCCTTGCCCAAGCGAAGGCGAGTGATGTCCCGGGTCAGGCCGACGACGATCTCTTCGACGCCCGAGTCCCGCGGTGTATCTATCACCAGAGGCCCCTGGGTATATTAGGACAAAACAGGCGGCGGGAAAATCGTGACAGGACCGCACAGCTAACCGAACACCATCGCCAATCGAGTACCTTTGCTAGACAAAAGCCACAGGTATAACTAGTTGATCGCAGTGTGGCGATCGGCCGAAGTCGACGATCCAGCCTAGTTCCTCCCTAACCAAGGCTATATCATTCGCCCAGCCCTTTGCCATCCTTTGTATCCTAGACTCAGAGCGTGGACGCTAGCGATCACGGGACGACGGAGGGCGGGCGGACGTCGGATGACAGAGCGCGACGGGCGTTACGAGGAGCCCCGGCAGCGGAAGGCCGGGCCTCTTATCCTGATTTCTGGTGCGCGGCAAGAGATACTCGACCTGTGCCCCACTGAGCAGCTCAAGTTCCAAACCCTCGGCTGGGCCATCCTCATCACCTGCGGGATGGCGACGATATCCATGTGGTTCGCGCTTGTCAATGCGATGGGATTCAGTCCACTCGTGTCTCTTCCCGTCGCGGTCTTGTGGGGCCTGATAATTATGGGCATCGACCGATGGCTGGTCACCTCAATGCCACTCGACGGAAAGCGCAAGCTCCTCATCGCCGCTCCCCGGCTGGCGCTCGCGATCCTGCTCGGCAGCCTTATCTCCACACCGATTGTGCTGCGGATCTTCGAATCAGAGATCAACAACCAGATCTCCGTTATTAAGGCGCAGAACGAGGCCACGTTTCTGAACTCGACACAGCACAGCGCGATCCAGGGGCGGATAACGACGTGGCAGAACGCGGTCAACAACTACGAGACGGTCATTGACTCGAAAGGATCCGCGCCGATCAACCCCGCGACCGACCCGACGGTGGTGGGGCTGACCTCGCAGCTCAAGACCGCGCGGAGCAACGCGACCACGGACTACAACGCCTGGCAGTGCCAGCTTTATGGCGGCACCAGCTGCCACGCACCCAACGGGAACGGCCCGCTCGCCCAGGCCAGCCATCAGCGCTACCTGAACGACGAGGCGCAGGTCGCCAACCTTACTCAGGAGATCCAGCAGCGAGAGCAAGCACTGCAAACCACCAATGCGAGCTCACAGGCGAGCAGGCTTGAGCAGGCGCAGAAGGCGCTGCCCACCGCCGAAGCTCAGCTCAACGCGGCGCAGGCGGAGGAGAACTCACTAACAGACAACTTCCAGAACACGAATAATGCCACCAACGGCCTGCTCATCCGGCTTAAGGCGCTCGACCAGCTCTCGGCCGGCAGTTCCACGCTGCAGGCCGCCCGCATCCTCCTTTTCCTGCTGTTCCTGGTCATCGAAATACTTCCGGTCACGGTGAAGCTGCTACAGCCAAAGGGCAATTACGAGGAGATCCTGCGGCGCAGGATGGAGAGGGAACTGAACGACGCAAAGTGGAAGTTGCAGGGGGATTACGTCGGGCGCTTCGCGTCCCTCGGGCAGGGTGCTGCCGCAAACTCCGGCAGGCAGCCGGGCGAGCCGACTACCAAGTGGCTACCCCAGCGCGAGTCGTGGGAGGACGAGTTCGATGCCGCGTGGCAGGAGCACGCGAGCGCGGCGGCAGCGGCCGATCGGGAGGACAGGGGCGCAACCGACTACCCGCCGATGGATGAGGAGACCACCGGGCCGTACCGGATGGACGAGCAACTGCGCGGAATGACGGACACTCGGTTGACGAGCGGGTACGAGGAGCGGCAGGGCGGCATCGAGCACCGGTACGATAAAGACGCATTGTGAACGGGCGGCCCGGCGACGCAGCTCCGTCGGAGCCGCGGGTACTTAACGGACGCTACCGGCTGGTCCACAAACTTGGCGCCGGCGGGATGGGCAGTGTCTGGCTGGCCGACGACACGCTGCTTGACCGTTCGGTCGCACTCAAGGAGTTGATCCAGCGCCCCGGGCCGAGCGATCTGGGGGAACGGCGGAAGCGGGCCCTACAGGAGGCCAGGGCGATGGCCCGGGTGCGGCACCCAGGCATCGTCCCGATCCACGACGTCTTCTTTATCGACGACGACCCATGGATCGTCATGGAATATATCAACGGCCGCCCACTGAGCGAAATCATCAGGAACAGGACGCTCGACGAGAGCACGCTCGCCAGAATCGGCCTACAGGTCCTGCGCGGGCTGATGGCGGCCCACCGGGTCGGGGTAGTCCACCGTGACGTCAAGCCGACGAACATCCTCGTGGACAGCGACTCTGTGTTCTTGGTGGATTTCGGTATCGCGCGGATAGCCGGGGACCCGTCGCTGACCGGGCTATCCATTGTTGGCACGCCGGATTACCTCGCGCCGGAGCGGTTCAAGCCCGGGTACAAGGTCGGCGCGCCGGCCGACATCTGGGCCCTCGGGGTCACCTTCTACTACGCGCTCGAGGGCTATCCGCCGTTTTGGCGGGACAGCGAGCGAAGCTGGGAAGCCACGATGATGGCGATCGTGAACGAGCCGCCACGAAAGCCGTCCCGGACTGGCCGGCTCGCCGACATCACGATGCGCATGCTGAACAAGGACCCGAACCGGCGGGTGGATGCCCACCAGGTGCTCGCCGTGCTCGAGCAGATCCTGGCCTATCAGTCGCCGACGCCGCGACCGCAGATCCAGGTTCCCGATCCGACAGCCTGCTCCTACCCCTCGGAGCAGGACCAGCGCGGGTGGATCGGGCGGCGGGAGGGAGGCCCGGCAGGCATGGTGCCACCGCCGCCGGCCCTTCCCCCTGAACGTGATCGACAGCGGGAGAGCCAGCCTGAGCGCCCTGATGCGGATCGCTCTGTACCTGACCCGGGCGGCAGGGGCCCCCGTTTCGAGGTCGCCCGTGAGCTGATCAAGAACGTGGGGACCGACACCGGCGTCGCCATGCTGCTCGCGATGTCTGAGGAGGACTCGGCTCGGCTCCTCGCCGGTTGCCCGCCTGGGCTGCGCGGCGAACTTCTCGAGGGCATCGCCGCCGCCCGGCCCAGTACCGCGATCGCCATCTTGCGGCGGTTGCGGTCAAGCGTTGCGGGGCGCGCATTCGCCTACCTGCGACCGGTCACGGCGGCGACGGTCGTGACCGCGATGACGACCGGCGAGGCGCTGCGCGTCCTGGACAGCACCGACGAGCGCACAGCGGCCGGCGTGATGATGGAACTGCCGATAGCGACCTCGACCGCGCTGCTGAAGTCAATGTACAGTAGGCAGCGCGCAGCCGAGGTGCTCACCCACATCCGGCCGGTCACCGCGGCGGAGATGTTGCGCTCCGACAGCGAGTTCGCCACTGGCGTACTCCGCCACCTGAGCGAACCGGTACGCAAGCAAGTCAGTCGGCACCTGGTGCCGCCCGGCGAATCGGCCTGACCGGCTCCATTGCCTGCCGGACGCTACCCGGAGAACAGCGGCAGGGCGATAGGCGGAGCGGTGGGCCGAGCGGTGGCCGACGTCAGGCCGAGGGCCCGGGCGAAGCCTCGCGCGTCGAAGTCACCGACCGTAATGGCGTCGCCACCGAGCCTCCGCCACAGCCGATCCCCCAGGTCATCGTCACGGATCGCGCCGAACTTGATCCCCGCGTGCCGACCCAGCCGGCTCATGGGGACGCTCCAGTCGGTGCGGCGGCGACAGGGAATGATCTCCGTAACCGGATCCAACCGCGGCGGAAACGGCGGGCGCGTCCCTACCGTGACAAGCACAGGCCGGCCTTCCTGACCGGTCAGTGCGCCCTCAAGGTCGGCCAGCACGCACTCAAGCTGGGCGGCCCACGGGTACCCGAAGGGTTCCGGGCCTTGCCCGGATACTCGGTCAAGCGCAGTCAGTGCGTCGTTCGCGGTGACCGCCCACACCCGGGTCGCCGTTTCCACCTCCGGATAGTCACGGTTGCCGATGTGGATACGGTGCGGTCCGTAGGTGATGATCGAGTAGCAGATGAAGTCCCTCGCCTCATCGCGTATGTACTCGATGAGCTCCGTAGCCGCCTCAAGACGCTTCCTAACGGTCGGGCCGTCGGGGGCGGAGGTCTCGATGGCGATGATCAGGTGGGCCGGGCCACCGTCGTGGGGCAGGCGGGGTGGAACGGTGGCGACGATCTCCGGCCATAGGCGCGGGTCCTCGCGCGGCTCCGCCGGCAGGTCGTGGAAGCGTACGTAACCACGGTCGGCGGGAAGCAACTCGGCAGTCACCCGGTACATGCCGGGCGGGATCTTGGCCGACTGCACGGAGCGCGGCTCCGGCCCGCGGCCCGAGCCGTCCGCCGACGTGGCGACCACGGCGAAGACCGTGCCGTGCTCGTCTGACGGGGAGCAGCGCGCGGTGAACGCGGTGCGGCTGCCCATCGCAGATCCCGGCGAGAACAGCCGCACCATGTCCCAGTGCAGCTGCCCGGTACGGGACCGGCGCAGGCCGGCCACGTTGTAAAACTCCCGCAGTTCGCGCGCGCTAAGGCGAGCGATATCCCTCCGGCGCGGGCTTTCCAGCTCGTCGTAGGGCTCCGTTTCCCGATCGGGTCCCTGGTCGAGTCCGAGGTCGCGGCGCGTAACGCCGACCTGTTCCGCGGGTTCGAGGACGTCCTCGTCCAAGTATGGCGGATCCGCGACGGTGCGAGCAGCCAACGACTGCCCGGGGATGCCCGGCAGGTCACGGAACGGGATGTCCACGGTCGCTTCGTCGTCGGCCCGCAGCATGTCCGCGAACTCCATGGCCCCGTCAGCGTCGAGGCCTTCGGCGAGTTCGTCGTCCGCGACTGACAACCCCACTGGGGCGTTTACGACCAGGTCGGGGACCGTGAGCATCTCTCCGTAAGGGACGAGCACCTCGACTTCGAGCTCGTAGTCACCGACGGAGACGCCCCACTGGTTAAGGATCGTCAGCCAGAGCGACTGCGAGCCGGATGTCTTCTTGGCCGGGATGACCACGAACTGCGCCGGGCTAAGGGAGCCACCGAACCGGTGCAGCACCACGATAGGGTCACGCACCGCCCACAGGGTGAACACGCCCCCGCCGTCCAGAAGGCAGGTATAGGTGTACTCCTCTTCTAGGAGCGGCCACTGCGCCGGCGTGCCGTCTCGCTGCACCAGAGCGAGGTCAATCGACACTAGGTGCCGCTGCTGGTAGACCATCGTCGTCGGCCAGCTCACCGTCGGAAGCAGGCGCGGCTCCTCCACGGGGACCGGGGCGGGTGCGGCGTTGACGTCAGGATCCACCGGCGCCGCCATCCCGCGGACCGGTTCCAGCGCTATCAGTGTTGGCGCTAATTGACACCAGCAGTTCAGGGTTCCCGAAGTAGACGTACATGAACGGGTAAACGTACGAGAGCAGTTCCCAGTCAACGCTGGCTGGCTGCGGGTCAGCGTCCAGTAGCCTCCTTATCTCCTGTGCGGCCTTGGCGCGGAGCCGACGGAGCGCCTCCGGGACGGACATGGTCCGGTCTGTCCGGAAATACCCAAAGAGCTTATCCGCCAGCGCGTTAGCCTCCGTATCGCCCACGGCACCCATAGTCGCCAGCACTCCCACCGCGCCTGCCCGCAGGAAGATGACCGCGAAGCCGCGCGGCGCCCGATCGTCGTGTATCCGGATGCTGGTATCGAGCAAGGCCGTGTGGCAGCCATTGAGGAAAACGAACGCTCCCGGCTCGCGTACACGGCGGAGGTCGTCGCTAAGCCGCGCGGCACGGCCCAAGGGGTAATCGCCAAGCCTGAAGTCGGCCGGCTGCTCACCGGGGACGCCGTCAGCCGCGACGTAAACCATCGCGAGCGGTCCGGCCTCGGCCTCCCTCAGCTTGCTGAACAGGTCCCACATGCTGGTGGCGTACGTGGGGTCGTAGTCGCGCAGCAGGTCCGTGTCGTGCGCCATGCCCGGGGCGACGTACGCGACGACGGAACCCCTGGGCTGGGGTACCGGCCCCTGCTCGGGTCGCGGCAATCGCGACCAGTGCCCCACCACCCGCAGCCAGCGGGAGACGGTGAGGACGGCCCCGAGGTAATCGTCGGGCACCCCGGACTC
>Ga0335074_10009848_pt1 | contig 13359 bp, 9 predicted proteins | sample Lox_Sample_23_FD_206715 | JGI IMG/M metagenome (GOLD analysis project Ga0335074, IMG submission 206715) | Soil microbial communities from Loxahatchee National Wildlife Refuge, Florida, United States - Lox_Sample_2.3 | ecosystem: Environmental > Terrestrial > Soil > Wetlands | place: USA: Florida...
TCACCCTCCCATTCCAGCGCCACGTCGAGCCAGCCGAACTGCCCGGCATAGTCGAAGCCGGCCAGGAAGCGCGCACCCGACGCACGCAGCAGCGATCGCGTCTCCGGGTGCTTGCGTAAATCGATGGCAAGATCGAAGTGACGTGGCGCCAAATCCCGCCGCAACGCCTCCAGCTCCTCCGCGCCCACGCCTTTCTGTCCCAGCGCGGAGCGCGCGTGGAAGAACTCGAACGGGATCATGCCGTCGATGCAGGGCTCCAGCATCCCGAGCGGAGCGGTGGTCGGGCCCGACAGCACATCGATGCGCGCCGCCGGGAAGCACTGCTTCAGCCGCCGGATTGCCGGCAGGGCGGTGATGAAGTCGCCGATGTGATCGACCTTCACGACCAGAATGCGCCGGATCTCATCGGCCGAGAACAGCGGATGCCCGCCATAGGTGACACGCACCGGCTCTTCGTTCAGCCTGAAATCATCGTGCTGCTTCGACAGGTTCTGGTTATGGAACGGATCGCCGAGGGCGAAGCGGGCGCGCCACCGGCCGGCGAAGCGCGCGCGGTCGAACACGTCCTGCATCCCGCCCCGGCTGGCCTGCTCGTGGTGGACCAGCGTGGCGTGCGGCGTGAACACCACGCGCCGGCCTGCTTCCAGGGTGCGCAGGCAGAAATCGACATCGTTGTTGACGACCTCGTGGGCTTCGTCGAACCCACCGAGGGCGGTGAAATGCTCCCGCCGCATCAGCATGCAGGCGCCGGTCACCGCGGTGACGTTGCGCGGCATGTGGGCGAGGCCGAAATAGCCCGGGTCGTCCTCGGCAGCCAGCCGAAAGGCGTGTCGCCCGATGCCGAACTCGGCGAGAAACATGCCGGCGTGCTGTACCGTGCGGTCGGGATACAGCAACCGGGCGCCAACCACGCCGATCTCCGGCTGGACCGCATATTCCAGCATGGCGTCGAGCCAGCCGGGCTGCTCGATCTCGACGTCGTCATTCAGGAACAGCAGATACTCGCCACCTGCCTCGGCCGCCGCCATGTTGTTGAACTGTGACCAGTTGAACGCCTCGCTCGCCGTGAGCATCCGGTCGGCGGCCTGGCTCAGCCAGGCGCGGCGTTCCGCCATGTGGGCCGGAATATTCTCGATGCAGATGATCTCAAAGTCGCGATAGGCGGTCCGTTCGCGCAGCGTGCTGATACAGGTCTCGATATGGCCGCCCGTCCCGGCCGTGGGAATGACGATCGACACCGTCCCGCGGACTGGCAGAGTCCGCCGCAGCCGCCAGCTTCCGGACGTGGCGCCCGGCAGCACCTCGGCGGCGAAGCCGCGTCGGGCCGCTGCGTCGGCCAGTGCGCGTCGCTCGGCCTCGGTCGGGTCCAGCCGCTCCGCCGCGCGCTCGCACAGCAGCATCGGCAGATGGCTGACCACGCCGGCCTGCTCGCTGCAGCGAAGCACGAGATCGTATTCGCCCCCGGCGACCAACGAAGCCGCTGTCGCGCCGACCTTCTCGAGCAGCGACAGCGCCGCGAACCAGGGCCGGCCAATATAGTTGGTGGCCAACAGCAGCTCAGGCGAGAAGTCCGGCTTATAGAACCGCTCCTGCTCCCCGCTTGCCGGGCTGACGCGATATTCATCAGCGTAGATCAACGTCGCCTCGGGCGAGCGCGCGCTTGCCAACGCGATCTCGGCCAGCGCATCGCAGCCGAGCATGTCGCCCGGCAACAGAAACCCAAACAGCGCCGGGACAGCATTGTCGGCAGCCGGCCACCCACCGGCCCTCACGTCGATTACGTCGATGCGGTCCGTCAGATCGGGGCCGAGATAGACAAACAGCTTCTTCGCCGCGTTCGCCGCTTCGGCATTGGCGACCAGAACCAGCAATCGCCAATCCTGGTAGATCTGGTCCCGCAGCGATTCCAGCGTCGCTGCAACCGCCTCCCGATCGATCGGGCCGAGAGCTCGCAGCACCAGACGGAACTGGGGCGAAATGGCGCACCTTGCCAGCGCCGCGACGTACGCGTCCAGCTCAACGCGAGCGAGACGACGACGCAGCGCCGATCGCTCGGCATCGTCGTCAGACTTGCGGACCTCGAAACGAAACGAACGCGCCAGACGCTCCCCACCGACGCCGAACACGATCAGTTCCGCGGCATGCTTGCCGTTCCGCAGCAGGCGTGGCGGACAGTGGAACGCGTAGCCGCTGCGCACCGCATTCGGCCAGTCGGCGAAGGCCTGTCCCACATCCTGGCGCGCAAGCCCGTGATGCGCATCGCCGAGCCGGCGGCCATCGAGATGCACCTCGATCCGCTCGACGCCCGAGCGGCACAGTGCCCACCCATCGATGGTCAGCCGTCCACCCACTGGTTCGCTGACCACTCCCTCCACGATCACCGGGCTATCGATCTGCAGACGGATCGTCTGTGGCTGGCCGGGCGCTGGCGGCGGCCGCGGCGCAGCCGGCCGGGCTGCAGCCGGCCGCGCCGCGGACAGTCGTACCGGCACCCTCAGCTCGACCGTGTCGCCCAGACCGTTGCGGGCGACCAGCAGCACCGTACTTTCCTCGGCACCAGTGTCCGGGGCTTTCCCGGTGAAGCGGAATCCCGCGTGTCGTGCCATCGGGATCATAACGTATTGATCGCCGACATCGTGGCGCACGAGCCCGATCTGAGCCTCGCCCAGGTCCTTGCCGTCGAAACTGACATCGACGCCGGTAATGCCGGTCGCCGAGATGGCCCATCCGACGACAGAGAGCCTGCCGTCCGCCGACAGCGTTGCCTCGTCGCAAAACAGCCGGATGTCACGCCGCCGGTTGGCACCTGGCGCCATCGTGCTCGCCACCGGCGCGTCCGGCGAAGGAGCGGCCGGCTCCAGCGCGACCACGCTCTCGTGTGCGAGTCCGCCGACAACCACCGCCTGCACGCGCAGCGCCGGTCGCAAAGCGGTTTCGTCCGGTACCATCGACAGGTCGAAGCCGGACACCGCCGCATTGGGATACTGCGAATGCGACGCGGCCACGTCCTCCCGCGGCAAGCCGAGCGCCGCTTCGCCGAGCACGTCAGGGCCGTTGAACACCCGCACCGTCGCGATCGGGTCGAGCGCGATGACCCACCCGCGCACCCGGAGCTTCCCGGCGGGGTCGAGCGTCGCCCGATCGACCCGCAGAATGGCGGGAGGCAGCGGATCGTTGACCGCGACGCCTGATCCTGTGGGACCGGAGTTGACCTTGGCCTCGGCGGCACCGGCCGCCTGTGCGAGGACGAAGCTGGCCTGCTCCGTCGTCCCGTCGCGAAGCTGGGCAATGATGTCGAACGCCCAGCTCTCGTCCGTGTTGGCGGCAGGTCGAACGAGGGAGCAGCAAAAGCCGTAATGAAAGTCGCTGCCCGCCGGCTCCGGGTACTGAGTGCGGAAGACGACCTCGCCCTGTTCGCGCAGCAGGAGATCGTCGAGCGGTGCGGTTGCCAGTACGCGCCCTCTCACCTCCAGTTCCCGTCGCCCATCGGCCGCGATGACGCGCAGGCTGGCCGGGAGCTCGATACGGCACCGGCCTTGCGGCGTCGCGGCCGGCGGACGCACCGCTCGCCGCGTCGTCTTCGGCGCGGCCTCGGATCGTCGCGGCCTGCCGCTCACACGGGCCATCGTTTCCTGCCGCCCCCCAACATCACGGCGGGCATTGTGCCGGCCTTCTCGCGCCCGCGGCGGCAGTTTCGCACCAACCGCCAGGAGAAGGCCGGCGCGGGGCTGGCAATGACGATGATGATTGGCCCTCCCTCGCACCCAGGACTGCGGTGCGGCGCGATCCCGTCGCCCTCCCTGTCATCACCCGCGACACTCCGTGTGGATCCTTCTCCGTAAGCTTCAAGCCTATGGAGGAAACGGCAGCCGTCCCTCACGATAACCATTTTGATTGAAATGCTCCTGCGCGGATACAATGTCGCCGCGTTGGATGCCATCTGCGACATCGGGGTTTTGCTGAAGGTACCATTTCTCATCCACAAGGATCTGAAATGGCATTCTACCCTCGAGATACCCATTGCTTGCGAAATGTGCACTGGGTGAGGGAAAGATGCCCTCTTTGATCGCCAGCGCAACATCCTCGTACTGGCGCAGGTACCAGGCCTCGTCCACCTCCACGAGTGAAACGAGCCGCTTGATGATGCGAATGAACTCGTCATAGGTCACCGCGACCTTGAGTTGGCCGCGCACCGTCGAGACTTCCACCGCGCGGCGGATCGCCTCGAAGGGCAACATATACTTCACCGTCAGTCCTTCCCACCCAGGTGCCGCCAGTTTGCGACCGTTGGCGGATCGATACCGGGAACCGGGCGATTATGGAACACCCAATTCACCGAGGGAACCGCAAAATCCACGCAACGCCCCCGTGTTGTCATCGATAAACCACGAACCCGGCGATCGCGTCGAACATCGCCTCCGGCTCATCGGCACGGATCGAGTGACTGCTGTTCTCGAAGATGCGCAGGTCCGAACCGGGGATCAGCCGATGGATTTCCTCGGAGAATTCCGGCGGACAGATCCAATCGTGTCGTCCGGCCAGGATAAGGGTGGGCGCGGTGATGCGTGCCAATTCCCCGCGCAGGTCGAACCGGCGGAGGAACCCCTGGGGAGCAAACGCGCGGTTCAACGGCTCCGGCGCGTAGATCGCGCGCGCATGTATCGCCGCCGAGGCGGCCGGATCGTGCCGGAGCGAATAGAGGGGTCCCATTACTTCGTAATAGTGCAGCATTTGCTCCGCCGAGCGGAACGCACCGGCCCACAGCGCCTCGCAAACATCCTGCTGCTCTTTCGTGCCGCGCTCGGCCAGCAACGCCTGCGCCCGCGCGATGAACCCGCCATGCGCGGCGGTGACGATCAGGATCAGATGCGAGACGCTGTCCTGGTAGCGCGCCGCATGGGCCATCGCCACCATACCGCCGTATGAGGTGCCGATGCTGACCACCGGCCCGAGCCCGAGATGCCGGCGCAGCGCCTCCATGTCCTCGACGTTCTCGTCCAGCACATAGCTTGCCGGATCCGCCGGGTCTGACCGTCCTTGCCCACGATGGTCGAAATACACGAGCTGCATCCGCTCCGCGAGCTTGCTCATTCCCGGCTTGAAGCCGCTGTGATCGCCGCCCGGCCCCCCATGGATCACCATCGCGACCGGACGTTCGCGCATCCGCGGCCCATTGGGGACCAGACCTGCACCCTCGACATCAAAATAGATACGAATGCCACGTATCGATGCATGCATGAGATTCCTCCGTTGGTCGGCATGGTTTGACCAACCCCGTGATGGCCGGCCTTGTGCCGGACATCTCCTGCCCGGTATTCAATCGTGTAAACGGGAGGCTGCACCGGATGCAAAACGACCTGCGACCGATCGCGACGATCGGCTTCATCGGTCTCGGGGTCATGGGTGAGCCGATGTGCGGCCATCTCGCCCGCCGTGCCGGTCGGCCGGTGCTGGCCCATGACCTCCGTCGCGAACCGCTGGAACGTCTGGGCGCCGACGGCGTCATGGCAGCGCCACCGCACGAGATGGCGCGGCGCTGCGACCTGATCCTGCTGTCGCTGCCGAACGCGCGGGCCGTGCAGTCGGTGCTGGCGGAACTGGAACCGGAGTTGCAGGCCGGGCAGTGCGTGGTCGATACCAGCACCTCGCCGGTGGCGCTGACGCGTGAGATCGGGGCACGGCTGGCCGCCCACCATATCGCCTATGCCGACGCGCCGGTGGCGCGGACGCGGGAAGCGGCCGCACGCGGGGAGCTTTCGATCATGGTCGGCGCCAGCGAGCCGGTGTTCACCCACATCCGTCCGCTGCTGGCATTCATGGGCACCGACGTCACCCATTGCGGCGCGGTCGGTTGCGGGCAGGTGGTAAAGCTGCTCAACAACATGCTGGTCTTTCAGAATACCCACGCGTTGGCGGAAGCGATCGCGTTGGGCCGCCGTCATGGCGTCGAGCCGCAAACGCTCTTGCCGGCAATCGCCAAAGGCTCGGGCGACAGCTTCGTGCTGCGCAGCCACGGCATGAAGTCGATGCTTCCCAAGGTGTTCCCGCAACGGGCCTTCTCGACCCGTTACGCGATGAAGGACCTCTCGTATGCGCTGGAGTTGGCCGACGCTGCCGGGATCGACGTGCCCGGCGCGCGATTGGCGATGCAGCGACTGGAGGAGGCCGAGCGGCAGGGCTACGGGGATGACTATCATCCGGTGGTGTTGAAGGTGATCGATCCGTAGTCACCTAGGAAGGAGGGTGCCCGGCACCCTCACCCGGTTCACTTCGCGAACCGACCTCTCCCACGGAGCGGGAGAGGTGTTGTTCCGTACTCTCACCCGCCGCGTCCGGGCCCGCCGGCAAAACCCGGAAAACCAATCCCGTTGACCGTTGTCTTCCCGGACCGATCGACCGCGATCGTCCAAACCAGCCGATCGCCGTCCGCCTTGGCCAGTCCGCGCGCCAGGATCAGCAACGGCAGCGCGGCACCCGACCGCGGATCGCCACGCATCTGCTCGACCAGCGCGTCGAACCCGGTGGCGGCGATCCGTGCCTGGCCCTCGCGTTCGGTGGGCGAAAGCAGCAGCACGCTCCCCGCGCCGGTGAACTCCGCCGGGCCGATGGCGACATCGAGTGCCTCGATGCCTACGGTCAGGCTGCCCTGAGCAAACAGCGCCGCCACTTCAGGCGCAAGCCGCGCCGGCGGGGGGTGGCCCGGTTCGGTCATCGCCGCCAGCAGCCGGTTCAGCGCCTCGACCGGAACGCCGGACACGCTGGGGCGGAATGACACCATGCGCGGCACCAGCGCCGCCTGCGCCTCCGGCAGGCCGCGGGCCGAGAGCCCCTGGAGGCCAAGATCGAACCACGCCCGCAGCAGTCCCGCCGGAGCTTTCCCGCCGAAGCCCAGGCGAACGCGGTCGATTGCCGCGCCACCGATCCCGGCAATCTCGAACTGCACGCCTTCCAGCGTCTCGTCGATCCTGAACGAAGTGGCGATCCCCGGCAGCGCCGCCACCAGCCGATGCAGCGCGACAAGTCCCTGCGGCGGTAGATCCGGAAGGCCGAGATGGGTCCCGGTTCCATTCCGCGTGCGCGTCGGCGCGGGCAGCGCCGCGCTCAGGCTCACCAGCGCGGCGATTGCCGGACCGACCTGCGATGGCTCGAGCCCTTCGATATGCGCCGTGGCGGTCGCCAATCGCATCCCCGAGCCGGCCGCGACGCCGCCTGGCGCCAGCGCCCCCGTGCGCCAACCGTCGAGCTCGGTCATCGTGCTGACATCCAGCAGCCCGCCGGCCGCCGGGGTCGCGTTGCCGGTGGCGGTGTACCGATCGATGCGCTGCTCCTGCGTCTGGCGGGGCCCGATGGTGGTAATGACGATATTCGCGCCGTCCACTGCAAAGCTGGACGGAAGTTTCAGATCGGGATCGATCGTCGCCTTCGCGTGCTGGTCGCCGAAGACCACCGTCTCGGTGCCTGGGCGGGCATCCGGCGGCATCGACCTGGTAAACGAGAATTTGCCGGGGAAACGAACGTCATCGATCCCCCAGCGTCCATCCGGCAGCTTCCGTGCGGCGGCGCTGACCGCCGGCTCGGTGGCCTCGGTCCGGATTCCGGGCAGCGGGATGATCACCCGGTAGTGGTCGCCCTCGACCTCCGCCCGCACCGGCAGTTCCGGCGCGTCGGGTCCGAGCATCCCGCCGAGCCAGGCGCGGAGTTGGGCGGCGAGGGTCTGCGCGCCGCCCGGCCCGATCTCCCCCGCCGCGGCGCCGGCCGCGACGAGCAACGCGCAAAATGCAATCCGGGTCAGAACGCGCATGGAATCACCTCTCGCCCGCTGCGGGAGAGGTCGCCGCGGGATGCTTCAATCCTTCAGCCACGCGCCCCCCTCGCCACGGCCGCGTATCGAACCATCGGCGGACCGCGTCCGCCGCACGACACCGCACAGCAAAATCAACCACGCCGGGTCAGTCCAGATCGTAATCACGCACCAGCGCGCGCAGCGCCTGTACGTCGGTCAGGATGATGCTGCGGTCCGACAGCCGCAGCCACCCGGCATCGCGCCAGTTGCCGAGGTGCCGGTTGATGATCTCGCGGATCGACCCGGTCATCCCGCCCAGCTCGCGCTGCGACAGCGCCAGCTCGATCTGCAGGCCGCCACTGACCGGGCGGGAGTGCAGCGCGGCAAGCTGAAGCAGCGCCTTGGCGATCCGCACCGAGGCCGGCATGTCGATCACGTCGGTCATCTGCTCGGTGGTCTTGCGCAGGCGCCGGCTGAGCAGCCGGATCAGCTCGAGCATCGCCGCCGGCGCCCGCCCGAGCGCCCGAGAGAATGCCGCACCATCGATCGCCAGCAGCACGCAGTCGGCCAGCGCGGTTGCCGCGGCCGCGCGCGGCCAGCCGTTGAGCACCGCCAGTTCGCCGAAGACGCTGCCCGGTCCGGCAAGATCGAGCACTACCTCTCGCCCGTTCAGCGTCACCGCGGACAGTTTCACATAGCCCTCGGCGACCGCCATCACACTGCGGCTGTCGTCGCCCTGCGCGAAGATCTGCGCGCGCTCGGCAAACCGCACGACCGCGGCCTGCTGCACCAGCGTCGCAAGTCCGTCGGCGCCCAGATGCCCCAGCACCGGGTGCTGGCGCAGGCGCGAGAGGAGCTCAGGCGTGTCGGCTTGGTTCGGCATCGTACGGAAGCAACTTTCTGGCGGGCCGGCAGGCAGGCAGTATGGCAGGCTTTGACCCATCCTTCGAGCCGGCTGTCATGCCTGTTCCGGCGGAAGCAGCCGTCCATCGCAAGAGAAGGGTCGTCTTGCCGGCCGCTCAGGCACGCCCGGACAAATCACGTCGTTGCGCGAAGCGCGTGAATTCCAGGTCCGAGGAACCCCGTGCGACCTCGGTGCACTCCGTGTCCACTTGATCTATCGTGCCGCTGAGGGACCACGCTGGCCCCTCGAAGCCGGGGAGGCAGGACAGGCCAATCGATGCGCGAGGGATTGCGCGCTCCACTCGTCAGACCTCGTCAACGAGCGCCGGGCGTGCGCGCTGAATTTCGGATCCCGACTGTCCGGACCGTACGCCTGACCAGCGGGCTGGTGCTGTTCACCTACGTCGGGCTGCACCTGCTGAACCATTCACTCGGCAACATCTCGCTGGCCTGGATGGAGCGCGGGCTGCTGGTCCAGAAGTTCATCTGGCAGGGCGTGCTCGGCACCGCTGCGCTGTACAGTGCGCTCGCGGTGCATTTCATACTTGGCCTGTCGGCCCTCTACGAGCGTCGAACGGTCCATTGGACTCCCGCGGAGCTGATCCAGTTGGTGCTCGGGTTGGCGGTGCCGCCGCTGCTGGCCAATCATCTCGCCGTCACTCGCATTGCCTTCGCCAGCTTCGGCGTGAACAAAGGCTACGCGCAGGAGCTGTATACGTTCTGGATCGCCTCGCCGCCGTGGGGCGACGTGCAACTCACACTGCTGGTGGTCGCTTGGCTGCATGGATGTCTCGGGATCGCATTCTGGCTGCGGCTCAAGCCATGGTTCGAGCACGCCCGCGCCCCGCTGCTCAGCGTTGCCGTGCTGCTGCCGGTGCTGGCGCTGCTCGGTTACCTCCAGGGCGGCCGCGAAGTCGTCGCGCTGGCGCGTGATCCGGCCTGGCTGGCCGCGGCGACGGCGGCACAGCGCGTCGGGACGGCAGCGCAGAAAGTGTGGCTCGCCGACCTGCGCAACGGCTTCCTGGCATTCGATGCGGCGGCGATCGGTATCGTGCTGCTGGCGCGCGGCCTGCGCAGCCTGCGCGAACGCCGCTCTGGGCGGGTCTGCGTCTCCTATCCCAATGGGCGGCGACAGTGGATCCCGCTTGGCTTCAGCGTGCTGGAGGCCAGCCTGCTGGCCGGCGAACCGCATGCCAGCATGTGCGGCGGGCGGGCGCGCTGTTCGCTTTGTCGCGTGCGGGTGCTGAGCGGCGGGGATCTGCCGGCGCCGGAACCGCCCGAACGGCTCGTCCTTACTCGACTGGGTGCCGATCCGGCGCGGGTCCGCCTGGCCTGCCAGCTTCGCCCGCGGAGCGATCTCGCCGTGCTGCCGCTGGTGCCGAGGGACGCGCAGACCGCGTTCCTGCATCGTCGGCAACTGCGGGTGATCGCGGAGGAACGGTTCCTTGCGCTGATGTTCGTCGATATGCGCGGCTCGACCGAGCTGGCGGCGGCGCGGCTGCCGTACGACAGCGTGTTCATCCTCGGCCGCTTCGTCGCCGCGGTCTCGGCCGCGGTCCTGGCGGCGGGCGGTATGCCGAACCAGTTCCTGGGCGACGGCGTGCTGGCGCTGTTCGGACTCGAGACAGATGCAACCACCGCCTGCCGCCAGGCGATGAAGGCGCTGGCTCTGGTCGCGGCGAACATCCGCGTGCTCAGCGGGGTGCTGGCTCCGGAGCTGGAAGCGCCGATCCGGTTCGGCATCGGGCTGCATTGCGGACGCACGGTGCTGGGCGAGATCGGCTTCCGCGATCATGTGACCTTTACGGCGTTGGGCGATGCGTCGAATGTCGCCTCGCGGTTGGAGGGGTTGTGCAAGGAGCTGGATTGCGAGGCAGTGGTTTCGCAGGAGGTATTGGGCCTGGCCGGCTACCGCGCGGATGCGCTGCCGCTGCACGAGGCGCGGTTGCGTGGCCGGACTGAGACCGTGCCGGCGCGGCTGTTCCGCAGCATCGGCGATTCGAGTTTCATCCCGGCGGCGCAAGGTGTATGACGTGAACGTGTCGAAGCGGGATCATACGTGTGGACTTCCAGCAGGCACTCGTGCTGCATCGCCAGGGCTTTATGGATGAGGCCGCCGGCGCCTATCAACAGGTTCTTCTGGCCGAGCCGACACACCTCGATGCACTGATTCACCTCGGCGTGGTTCGCCTGGGTCAGGGGCGCGCGGAGGAGGCGGAGGCACTGCTGCAACAGGCGGTGACGCTGTCGCCCGAATCGCCGGAGGCGCCTGGGAATCTAGCGGCCGCTCGGCAGACGTTGGGAGGCCACGAGAAGGCTGCCATCCATTACGGACGCGTGCTGATGTGCGGGCCTGATATGCGCGTATCACCGATAAGATGCGGACGCGATGCTGGAAGTTAAATACGAAACCCTGGTGGAGGACGTTGAACCGCAGGCACGGCGGATCGTGTCGTATTGCGGCCTGGATTGGGATCCGGCGTGCCTGGAGTTCTACAAGACGTCCCGGCCGGTGCACACCGCAGCATGGTCCAGGTGCGTCAGCCGATTTACCGCAGTTCTGTCGGGCGGTGGCGTCCTGATGCCAGCTTGCTTCGGCCTCTGCTGGCGGGGCTGGCGGGCGAGTGAGTGAGAAGCTGCGGCAAGCCATGCTGCGACGCCTCCCGCAGAGCGGGAGTGGGGTGACACACGCCGCGGGCTTGTCCCCCCCCCTGATCAGATGCGAATGTCCGCCGCCGATCGGGCGGCCTGGCATCGCCCGCCCGCACGCATGAGGACAGAATGGCAAAGATCAAGGTGAAGACACCCGTCGTCGAGTTGGACGGGGACGAGATGACCCGCATCATCTGGGGATTCATCAAGGACAAGCTCATTCTGCCCTACCTGGATATCGATCTGAAGTACTTCGATCTGGGGATCGAATACCGCGACAAGACGGACGACCAGGTGACCGTGGATGCGGCGAAGGCGATCGGTCAGTATGGTGTGGGGGTGAAATGCGCCACCATCACGCCGGACGAGGCGCGGGTGGAGGAATTCCACCTGCGGCGCATGTATCGCAGCCCGAACGGGACCATCCGCAACATCCTGGACGGCACGATCTTCCGGGAGCCGATCATTTGCCGCAACGTGCCTCGGCTGGTGCCGCACTGGACGCAGCCGATCGTGATCGGGCGGCACGCCTATGGTGATATCTACCGGGCGACTGAAATGAAGATACCGGGGCCGGGTCGCGTGACGCTGACGTACCAGCCGGCGGGTGGTGGCGCGCCGGAGACGCTGGAGGTGCACGAGTTCAGGGATGCCGGCGTGGCGATGGCCATGCACAACACGCGCGAATCGATTGAAGGTTTTGCCCGTGCGTCGTTCAATTACGGGCTGCAGCGCGGCTGGCCGGTTTATCTGTCAACCAAGAACACAATCCTGAAGGCCTATGACGGCTATTTCAAGGACGTGTTCCAGGAGATCTTCGACCGTGAGTTCAAGGTGGAGTTCGACAAGCGGAAGCTGACCTATGAGCACCGGCTGATCGACGACATGGTGGCGCAGGCGCTGAAGTGGAACGGCGGCTATGTCTGGGCCTGCAAGAACTATGATGGCGACGTGCAGTCCGACGTGGTGGCGCAGGGCTTTGGCTCGCTCGGCCTGATGACGTCGGTGCTGATGAGTCCGAATGGACGCACGGTGGAGAGCGAGGCGGCGCATGGCACGGTGACTCGTCATTATCGCCAGCACCAGAAGGGACAGCAGACCTCCACCAACCCGATCGCGTCGATCTTTGCGTGGACGCGTGGGCTTTCGTATCGTGGGCGGTTCGACGACACGCCTGACGTCACGCGGTTTGCCGAGACGCTGGAGCGGGTGTGCATCGAGACGGTCGAGGCGGGTTCGATGACGAGGGACCTGGCGGTGCTGATCGGGCCGGAGCAGCCGTGGCTAAACACGCAGGACTTCCTGGCGAGGATCGACGACAATCTGAAGGCGGCGATGCGGTAACCGGTGCCGGTGAGGGCCTCGCGGCGGGCACCCTCACCCGGTTCGGCTTCGCGAACCGACCCTGGATCAAGCCCGGGGCACGCTCTCTCCGGCGGAGCAGGAGAGATGCACTTTCGCTCTCATTGCGGTCGCATCGCGGCGGTTTCTGTCCGATAATCGCCCCGACTCGCATTGCGCGAGCCGATACTGGGGGGCCGTTCATGCTGCTCTATCTCGCCGGCGCGTTCGCCGCCGTGAGCGCCGGCGCGGCGCTGCTGACGCTTGCGCTGCTTCTGCGGGCCGGGCGCGACATGCAGCGGCTGCGCATCCTCGCCGAGCAGGAGCTTGCAAGTACGCGGGGCGAAGCGGACACCACGCGCGAGCGCCTCGCCGCCCTCGGGGCTGTGGTCGAGACGGGCGTCGAGCGGGTGCGCACCACGCTGTCGCGCGAGCAGGGGGAGATGCGGCTGGCGCTTCGTGATGACGTGGGCAGGCAATTCGAGACCACGCGCACCGTGCTGGAAGCGAAGTTGCGCGAGCTGCGCGAAGGCAACGAGAGCAAGCTTGCCGAGATACAGAAGACAGTGAACGAGCAGCTACACGCCGCGGTGGAGAAGCAGATGGACGAGAGCTTCAAGCGGGTGATCGACCAGTTCACGGCGGTGCAGAAGGCGATGGGCGACGTGCAGGCGGTCACC
>Ga0335074_10009850_pt1 | contig 13358 bp, 7 predicted proteins | sample Lox_Sample_23_FD_206715 | JGI IMG/M metagenome (GOLD analysis project Ga0335074, IMG submission 206715) | Soil microbial communities from Loxahatchee National Wildlife Refuge, Florida, United States - Lox_Sample_2.3 | ecosystem: Environmental > Terrestrial > Soil > Wetlands | place: USA: Florida...
CTGCGGCGTCGTCCTGCTGGTAGTGTGCAGCGAGGCGACCACGGCGCGGTGGGCCAGGAAGCCGATCACGATCGGGCTCCCGGACGTCACCTGCATGACCGTTCAGGCGATCGTGTTCGGGCCGGATAACGTCCCCGTCGTCACCGACCCCGCCAAAGCGGGGCAAGACGTCTGCTTCGCCGTGTTCTCCGCCCTCGCCCGGCGGCCCGCCTCATCAGGGTGAGGCTGTAAGCCCAGGCTGGTCGAACGCTTGTTCCCATGCAATGACGACACGCCGCCCTAGCCTGTCATGGTCGAATGCAATCGATACCATTACTACCGTGAAGACACGGGCGTTCGAGACGGTCGATCAGGCCGCCGCCAGCGCTTCTGCCATGCTCCTGGAGGGCGAGCGGCTGAGCAGGCTCTGGCGCTACGTCTTCGTCCAGCTGCTTGACGACTACACAAGCGTCCTCCACCACGCAGGAGTCACGGCAGCCGCGCGAATGTGGGCAAGCGCTCCCCGGAACACCGGAGATGTCAGGGCCGATGCGGCGTTCGCCGCGATGGCCGAGTACCTCGCCCGACGAGACGGATGGGACGTTCCGCTGTGGGCACGGCTGCCCGGCCGTGAGGCATGGCCCTGGTGGTTCGTCACCGACCTGCGCGGGCTGCATCCGCGCGCTCTGGTCGAGTCACCATCCTCGTTCCGCCGACGGGGTGTGTTCATTACCAGCGGAGCACTTGAGCGAGTATGAGCACCGGCCTCGGGCGGGAGGATATCCGCTCGCTCCTTGACGACCTGTCCGCAGAACTGGCTGCACGCGGGGCCAGGGCCGAACTCTTCCTGGTCGGTGGTGCCGCCTTGGCCGTCGCCTACGACGCGACGAGGGCGACCAGGGATCTTGACGCCGTTTTCATTCCCTCGGATGTGGTCCGGCAGGCCGCGACCAAAGTGGCCGAACGCCGAGGGCTGGCCGAGGACTGGCTGAATGACGCGGTGAAGGGGTTCCTCCCAGGCCCTGACCCAGATGCGCAGCGCTTCTACTCCAGCGATTCACTGATCGATCAGCAGGTCAGGGCATTTCAGCCAGAACTGCTCGCGGAGGCCGGGTCGCTTGATGAAGTCGGTGGAGACGACGATGTGCGGGTACCGGTCGAACAGCGTCTCGTTCTGCAGCGGGCCGCGTTCCAGCTTGCGGATCGTGCCGGGCAGGACGAGTTCGGCGTGGATGCCGAACTTGGTCAGCAGCTCCCGTTGCCACTGCTCGGCCAGCGCGGGGCCGCACAGGACGGCCAGTCCGGTGGCGTCGCCTTCAGGTGCTGCGCGGACAGCCGCCTGACCAGGTCGAAGCCGTCCCCACTGAGGTACTCCACGTCGATGGCGAGATTGCGGCGCAGCCGGTACCCGGTCATCTCGCGCAGCGCCCGCCGTTCCCTTCAGCGCGCGGTACAGGGCACCGCGCAGCGTACCGGTCCTCCAGAGTCGGCCGCTACAGCGCCAGCTGCCATCCAGGCCAGAGGCCAGGGGCGGCTAGATGCCGGTGTGCGTGTGCGCGGCCCAGATCTCGGGGGCGCCGGGGTAGCGGTTGCGGAGTCGCCGGATGGCCTGGTGCAGGGCGGCGGCGGCGCGGTCTGTAGCGGGTGGCGACGTGCCGTCGCTGGTGAGCACGCGGTAGAACTCTTCCGTCATCTTGGTAGCCAGGTGGTCGTTGACTGGCCACAGGGTGCCGATGACATGCTGATAGCCCGCTAGCTGGAAGGCGCTGGTGATGTGCACGGCCTCGTTGACCAGGGTCGGTGTCACGACGGTCGTGTCGCAGGCGGACAGGTACGCAAGGCCGCCGGGGATGTGCAGGCCGCTGACGTCGGCGACGGTGAGCGGTGCGCTGCGGTGGTCGTACAGGATCAGCTGGCTCATCGCGGGGGACTGCCAGTCGGCAAAACCGTGACAGGCGAGGTGGGCCACCTGATGCGCGGGCAGCGCGGCGAGTACGGAGGAGCGCGTGGGGTGCGGCAGCACCAGGACGCCGGGAATGAACCCGGCCACCAGCTCGGCTTCGCGGGTGACCGCGGTCAGCGGCTGGACTCCCGGGGCATCGGGGACCGCGACGATGACTCCGCTGCCGGCCGGGGCCCGCGGCCGCTGGGAACGCGCGAAGCCGAGGGCACGCAGGCTGATCGTGTACGAGGACACTACGCGGTCGATAACCGTCCGGGGATGTTCGCGCCCGGCGGTGAGGTCGTCATGGTGGCCTGCCGCGTGCAGTGGCAGGTAGGCGAGGAAACCGATGGGGCACCACCACACTCGCGGCCACGGCTCGCCGTCGGCGGGAGCGGCGGTGTGGCCGAGAGCCTCCAGCACCGGTCCGGCGATGACATCCCAGGCCCAGCCGAGGACGGCGAGGATCTCCTGCCGCTGGGCGGCGCCCCGCGGGAGTCCTGCTTCGGCCGCCCGGACGGCCGTGAGCAGCCGCCTGGTCTGAGCGTCAGCCGTCGCCTCGGTGAGGTCGGGCAAGGGGACAACCCGGGTCGGCTGCTGCGGGTCAGCGGCGGAAATGACAAGCGCGCCGCACCCGTACAGGCTGCTGTATACGACGATGACGGGGCCGTCGGACGCGTGGCGGGCTAGCTGGCCGATGCCTGGCGGCCGGAGGAAGCCGGCGAAACCGTCGGTCGCCCTTATGCCGTGAATGAGATCCTTCCACGCTGCCATGGCGGCCCGGCGTTCGGCGACCAGCGCCGGATCGTCCACGTTCATCTCGGTCGTGAGCCGGCTGAACTCGTCGGCCAGTGTCGGCGCGGCATCGCGCAACCGGGCGAGGTCGCCGCTGCGGTCATCCAGGATCTCCGCCATGAGGATCCCGCGAGCCTGCTCCAGAAGTTCAACCGCTCGCGCGTCCTGCCCGGCCGCGACGGCGGCGGCCGCCACCTGGGCGGCGAACGGAGCGAGCAAGCCGATGCTGTGTTCCCGGTCACCGCGCAGCGCGGATCTGGGCGCGACCCCGGGCAGCAGGCCGGCCGCCGCCTCCAGCGCGGCGAGGTTAGCCGACGGCGTCTGGTCAGGCGGGCCATCGGTGCCGGGCATGTCCGCGGGCCAGGCGATGGAACGGTATGCGGCGATCCGCAGGTCCGGCGGCACGTCTGCGTCCTCGGCTACCTGCCGGAAAAGGCGCAGTGCCTCACGCAGCAGAGCTATGTCGCCATCGGTCACTGCCTTAGCGCGGAGCGTCCCGGCGAGGTCGAATAGCTCGTTTACATGATCGGCCGACTCGGGATCACTGGCCGTGACGGCTACCCGTCCGTACTCGACCGCCTCGTTCAGGACGGAGTGGTCGCCTGTCCGCAGGTACGTGCTGCGCAGGGCGCGGGACAGGAGGCGAAGACGGCTGGCGCGGGCCGCGTGGCCGGCAGGCGTCGCGGCCACGCTCTCCCTGGAGGCACGGACGGCTCCGGCTAGCATGGTCTCGTCGCTGGTGCGGTCGGCCCATGTCAGCAGGGCAGCACTGAGATTATGCAGGTAGATCGCACGTTCAGGGCGCTGGGCGGGGGTGGCCGCGACCGCGCGCTGGTATACCCGCACGGCCTCCTCGAGCGGCTCCAGCCGGCCAGTTCGAGTGGCCATGAGATGAAGGGCATCGCCGAGATTACCCAGCCGGCCCGGGTAGGCGGATTCCTCTCCCTGGCTGGCGGCGAGGGCGTCCCGCGCGGCCTGGACTGCGGCGTGGAGCAGCGGAGAATGCCCGGTACGGCTGAAGAGGTGCCTTAGCCCGGTGCAGAGACTGATGAGGAACACGGCCCGGTCCGCATGGCCGTCGGCGGTGGCACCGATCGCGGCCTGGCCCGCGTTCACGGCCTCCTCAAGCAGCGGGAGATCTCCGTCGCGCCTTCCCTTTTCCTGGAGTAGCAGGCTGAGCCCGTGCAGCCGCCCGGCGAGTCCTGGGTCACCGGGCGGCGTCGCCGCGACGGCGGCCCGGCCTGCCTGGACAGCCGCGTCGAGCACTGCGGCATCGCCGGTCTCCTCATAGGTGAGCAGCAGAACGGAACCAAGGTTGTGCTGATATCCGGCGATGGCGGGATGGCCGGGCGGCGTCAGCGCGATAGCCTCCCTCAGCGCCGTGGCCCCGTCGCGAAGATGCTGACTGTCTCCGGTGCGGAAGTAAAGCGGAAGGAGAGCGCTCCCGTAGTTGGACAGGTAGCCGGGGCGGGCAGCGTCGGTGGCTGGCGTGACCGTGAGGGCCTCCCTGGCAGCCTCGACCGCCGCTGCCAGGTCGGCTTCGCTGTCCAGGCGGGCGGCCCGCAGTTCCAGCGTGTTGGCGAGGTTGGTCAGGTAGCCCGCCCGATCTGGATCGCCGGGGGAGGCGGCCGCTGCCGCGTCCCGTTCCGCTTGGAGCGCTTCATCGAGAAAAGCCAGGTCACCAGTACACTGGTAGCGCATCTTCAAGGCTACGGCGAGGTTATTCAACCGCCCCGCGCGGTAGACGCCGTTGTCCGGCGTGGCCGCGATTGCGTCCCGGCCCGCCTGGATAGCCGCGTCCAGCGCGGTGGTGTCGCCGGTCCGCCCGTACAGCACGATGAGCGCGCTGCATAGGTTGCCCAGCGCCGGCGCACGCCCTATGTGGTCAGCGGGCAGTTCCGCCACGGCGTCCCGGCCCGCCTGGACCGCCTCCTCCAGTGCCGCTGTGTCGCCGGTAAGTTCGTACCGCAGCCGCAAGTTCGCGCCCAGGCTCGACAGCTGGCTGGCCCGGTCCAGGTGGCCTGGCGGCAGGGCGGCCACCGAGTCCTGGCCAGCTTTGATCGACTCGGCCAGGACATCGGTCCGCCCGGTGCGCCGGGCCAGCGACGCGAGCGCGTTGCCGAGGTTGCCGAGGTGCATACCGCGACCCGGGTGATCGCCGGGAGTCGCCGCGACCGCGTCCCGGCACACCTGCGCCGCCTCTTCGAGGGCCGTCATGTCCCCGGTTCGGGCCGACCACTCGCGAAGCGCATATCCCAGGTTGTTCAGACACTCGGCGTGCCCGGGGGTGCCAGGCGGGGTGCGCGTGCTCGCCGCGCGGAACAGCGCGACAGCCTCGGCCAGCGGCCCGGCATCCCCGGTGCGCTGGTAATCGGCGTAACGCTCAAGCCCTCGGCTGACCAGCGCGCCTGAACTCGCCGGAGTTCCCGATGCCGTCTCCGCCGTCATGATCGCCACCGCCCCTGAATGTCAGGCGCACCATACTCCATCGTGAGCACACAGGCCCAGCCGCGTCATAACGGCCAGAGGTGCGACCGGACGGCGTCCACGTCAGGATGCGCTGGCGATGCTCAGGAAGTCCTGTCGGTGTACGTTACCGAGCCGGAGCGCTACAGCCATTCCGCGGGCTGCAGCAAAATACTGGAGGTTGCTGGAATTAGCCGGATACGCTAGGTTTCTGCTGTGGGTGAGCCGGTTGTGGAGCTGGAGCGGAGGATCGCGGCGTTGCGGACAGCGCTGCGGATGGCCGCGCTTGCCGGGGAGAAGGAGCAGGCCCGCGCGCTGCGTGCCGAGTTGCGGGCCGCGGAGCGGGCCTGGGATGACCTGCTTGCCGAGGATGAGGCCGGCGCCGGCGCGGAGAGACCGGCCGGAACCGCGGAGAGCCCAGCCGGAACCGGGGAAGGCGCCCGGGTAACGGAGCGGCCGGGTGCGCTGATGCCGTTGCGGGAGCAGGTGCATGAGGCGCTGAGCCTGCTGACCGTGCCTGCAGCGCCGCGGCTGCTCGCGGCGGTTCATGAGGCGTTCTTCGCGTCGAGCTTTCCGACGGCGCGGGTGACCAGCCTCAAGCGGGATGAGGAGCGTTCGTTCCGGCTGGCGCCGTATGCGCGGCCGTATTACATCTGCGCGGCGCTGGCCGCGGACCGGCTGGCGCCGTCGCGGGGGCTGCTGGCGGTGTCGACCTGGCCGGCCGAGCGGCGGATGATCGGGTCGCTGAGCCCGCGGGTGGACTTCCTGGTCAGCGCGATCCGGGTCGCGGATGCTATCGGGCGGCTGCCCGCCGGGTCGCTGCCGGCGGATCGCCTGCTGCGGCGATTCGCTGCGAATATCCCGGGAGTTCCGGTACATTCTGCAACGGTTGATTTGCGGATGGTAGTACAGGCGGCTCAGGCTGAGCTTGAGGTTCATCAGGCCGCCGACAGCCGGGTCCGGAGGGCGGCCGCGCGGCGGGTGCGCGAGCTCGACGATGTCCAGCAGCTTTTCGGGGCCCGGTTCGGGGAGGAGCGGGTGAGCGGGTGAGCGGGACCGAGGCCCGGCTGGCGCGTGTCCGCGGCCGCGCGCTGCCGCGCAGCCATAACGCCCGGACGATCGCCGCGCTGGCCGCCAACCCTGGCTGCGCGCGCCGCGCGATCATGGACGCGGCCGGCGTGGATAAGCAGCGCATCGCCGCGTACACGGGGTATCCCGCGCCGTTCGGCCAGTCGAGGTTCGCGCTGGCCCGCGGGACGGCGTTCGAGGCCCAGGTGAAGGCCAGCGGGGCCGCCGGGCTGCTGACCCTGCTCCGCGAACACCTGGACCTGCCGATCCCCGAAGCGCATTACGACGACCTCAACGACGTCGGCGGCAACACCGACCTGACCGTGCGGTACGCCGCGACCAGGCAGAAACTGGCAACGGCGGTGACCAGCGCCGCCGATGCGGGGACGATGTTCGATCATCCGTTGCTGCGGCTGGAGGTCGGCGGGCGCCATGCGTTCCTGGAGCCGGACCTGATCGCGTTCCAGTTGCGCGGCAGGTTCCATGTCGTGGAGATCAAGTCGTTCGCGGTCATCGACGGTCAGGCTGACGGGGACAAGGTCGCCCAGGCCGCGATTCAGTCCGCGGTCTACGTGCTCGCCCTGCGCCAGGCGTTGGCCGGGCACGGCGTCGCGCCGGAGACGGTCGCGGATGAGACGATCCTGGTCTGCCCGAAGGACTTCTCCAGCCAGCCGGCCGCGACGTCGGTCGACGTGCGCAAGCAGCTCACCGTGCTGCGCCGGCAGCTCTCCCGGATCGCGCGGATCGATGACCTGCTCGGCCAGTTGCCGCCGGGCCTGACCCTGGACCTGGACCCGGACGGTGCCGGCGTACCCCAGCGCAAGCCCGCCGGCCTGGCCGCTGCTATCCGGGCCATCGACGCCCGGTACGCACCGGAGTGCCTGAATACTTGCGAGATGTGCTTCCTGTGCCGCGACGAAGCCCGCGGAACAACCGCGCGCCTGGGCAGGGCCGCACGCGAGGAACTCGGCGGCGTGGAGGACGTTCCGGCCGTCCTGCGCCTGGCCCGGGGCGAGCACCGCCCGGAAGAAGAAGGCGACCTCGCCGAGGCGGCCGCGCTGCTGAGGTCTGCTGCCGCGCTGCGGGCAGAGATCCTGGGAGAAGCGGTATGAGCACGTTAATATCGCTTGCCCGCGCGGTCGCCGTCGAGCGCGAACTGGCCCAGCCGATCCGCACGGTCCGCCACGTGCACCTCGCTGACCGGCCGCTTGTCTTCATCCCGCTGGCCATGGCCGGAGAAGCGAACGCGCCGCTGGCCGCGATGCTCGGCGACGATCCCGCCTCGGCGAGACTGCTCACCGTCGCCGAACCCCGTGACCGTGACCAGCGGTTCGCATTTGCCGCCGAACTGGCGGGCATCGTCCTCGGATACATCGAGAACAGCCATGCTCCCCAGCTCATTGTCCCGAACCCGGCCGGTGTCACGTTCACCCGGCTGCTCGGCCGGTCCACCCGGTTCCGCCGCACCAGCGGGGAGTGGGCGGTCCCGGCCGGTGTCCCGCTGCTGGGCCGCTGGCTCACCTTCTTCAGCGAGCGCTACGAACACCCGGCATCGAGTCTCATGGTCGCGATGACCGGCGCCCTCACCGAGCACTGGGCAACCGGGCAGAGCCCGGTCGAAGACCTCAGCCTGGGCGCGGTGCTCGGCTGGGTCGACCCGCCGTCTGGCATGTCCGGCGCGCAGGCCGCCGCGGCGGCCGAGGATCCGGTCGTGTGCCCGCCGGCCGGCCCGGCGACGGACCCCACGTTCGACAACGAAGTGCTTGAGCCGCGCATGCTCGCCATCCGCACCGCAGGGCTTACCGGCGATGGCCGTGCCTATGACCGCGCCCGGCAGGCATTCGACGAGGCCCTGGCCACCCAGCTCACCCCCGTGTGGGCGATGATGTGGCGGGCGGTGGACTTGCTGCGCCGCGTGCCGGAGGCCGGGCACGTGCGGCAGCGCTGGACGGATGACCTGGACGCTGTCGCCTGGCATGCGGGCCACATCGGCGAAGGCGGCCCGCCGCAGGCTCGCCGGGACGGGGCGGTCGCGGCGGCCCGGCGCCTGGCGAACATGGAGCGTATCCAGGAGATGGTCGCCGTCCAGCGAGCCTTCGATGACCCGCTGGTGATGGCCGAGTACCGGATGACCGGCGCGGCCTTTGCCGGTGAGGTGGTACACGCCGAACCGGATCGCGTGGACGGCAGCGGACGGCGCCGTGTCCTGCGGCCGCGCGTCACTCTCGTCACCAGCGATGACGTCAGCGAGCAAATCAGCGCCAGCGAGCTGACCTCACCAGCTCGCCCAAGTCAGAAGGCCCGGGTGGTCAGCCTGACCGCTGCCGGGGATCAGTGCCGCGTCACCGTGGAACTCAAGGGCGGGATGGGCCGGTCACTGACGCCTGTCCCGGGCAGCGTGCCCGCCGTCGGCGAGCGCGTCTGCTATGCGATGGTCAGCGACTCCTACCAGAACCCGCCGGCGCTGCCAGCGCCAGAGGACACCCCGTGGACCCACGGCGGCCCGCCGCCGCAGTACACACCGGCTGACGACGAGGCGAGGGAGGACTGGTCATGACGTCCACCGCCGAACTCGCCGAGGACGCGACCCGGCAGATACTCACCAGCCTGGGCGCCGCCGAGCGCGGCGTCGTGGTGGACTCGCCACCGGGCGCAGGGAAGTCCACGCTCGTCGTCCGGGCCGCGGCCGGTCTGGCTGAGTCCGGCGAACCGGTCATGGTCATCGCGCAGACCAACGAGCAGGTCGACGACCTCACCGATCGCCTCGCCTCGGCTCATCCGGACCTGGCGGTCGGGCGCCTGGCCGCGGGCGGGTACCTCCCCGCGCCGCGGCTGGCCGGGCACGAGAAGGTGACCGTCGCGACGAAGGCTGCCGACCTGGAACAGTGCGCTGTGGTGCTCGGCACTGCGCACAAGTGGGCCACCGTCTCCGGCGATCTGCGCTGGCCGTGGGCTATCGTCGACGAGGCGTATCAGATGCGCTCGGATCTGCTGCTGCGGGTGGCCGAGCGGTTTGACCGGGCGCTGTTCGTCGGTGACCCCGGGCAGCTTGACCCGTTCTCCACCGTGGACACAGACCGCTGGGCGGGGCTGACCTGGGACCCGATGCAGAGCGCGGTCGCGGTGCTGCTGCGGCACAACCCGGACATCGCGGTGCGCACGCTGCCGGTGTCGTGGCGGCTCCCGGCATCAGCCGCGCCGGCGGTGTCCGAGGCGTTCTACCCGTTTACCGGCTTCACCGCCGCCACCGGGGCAGGCGACCGCAGGCTGGAGCTGCTCGCCCGGCCATTGGGCAGGAACGGGCTCGACCAGGCCGTGGACATGGCGGCCGGCGCCGGCTGGGCGCTGTGCGAGCTACCGGCCAGGCACACCGTCCGGACCGACCGGGAGGCGGTGCTGGCCTGCGCGGCGCTGGCGGAGCGTTTCCTGCAGCGCGGAGCGATGTCTTATTCAGAACAGGCGGTGGCTGGTGTCCCGGTGACAGCGTCGCGGATCGCGGTGGGGACCGCGCACCGCGACCAGGCGCAGGCCGTGCGGCAGGTGCTCGCGGGCAGCGGGCTGCGGGAGGTGGTGGTGGATACCGCGAACCGGCTGCAGGGGCGGGAATTCGACATCATGGTGATGCTGCATCCGCTGTCCGGGCGGCGCGACGCGACCGCGTTCCACCTGGAAGCTGGCCGGCTGTGCGTGCTGGCCAGCCGGCACCGGCACGCCTGCGTGGTGGTGGCCAGGGCCGGCATCCCGGAACTGCTCGACGCCCACCCGTCCACCGAGCCGGTCTACCTCAACCAGCCGGTCAGGTTCCCCGACGGATGGGAAGCCAATCAGTCGTTCCTGGCCCACCTGTCCCAGTTCACGGTGCGTCTGCCATGAACCGGCCCGGCGGCGAAAAAGAAGACCCGGCCCACAAGGAGCCGGGTGAGTCGCGCAAGTAACTATACCCACCCAGAAGGGTCGTCTTTATGTCCATGACCTATGACGAACTGCGTGCGGCCGTCGCGGGCGAGGCAGTTGGCATTCGCTGCAGAACGAAACTAGAGCCGCTGGGTGGTCCCGGCGATAAGATATTTCCGCCTACCTACGCCACCGACAACGCTGAGACACGTTATGCGCTCGAAAAGCGCTTCGTTCCGTCCCTAAACGGCGGTAGCGTTGTCGACTCGGTGGTGCTCGATTCGGTTGCTTCGCAGGCCAATAGGCTTGAGGGCGCCCTGCTTGCCGCGATTCGCGACGGACGACTTGCGGTGCCGGTTACCTCGGTCGATTTCCGTTCAGTAGCAGGCCTTGGCGGCCTGGATCGGATCAGTGATTTTGAGGCACCGCACCGGATCTTCGACGCGCTGCTCCGCGACAGCTATGACGGGGAGAATCTGTTCCGCAACGGGCCCGCGGGCGCTGCCGTTACCGAAGCGCGTCCCCGGAATGCAGCCGGCTTGTATTACCACAGCCCACACACGCTGGTGTTCGGCGGCTGGGATTCTACAGGGCCACTCGGCGGACGCGGCGCGAAGTATGAGCGAGCTATTACCTCTGAGATCGTAGCCGTCGACATAACCGCGGGTGTACGGACATCCTCGCGGATCGATCCAGTCAGCATCGAATTGCAGGCTGGGCCCCTCTATGAGGCAGCTGACGGGACTTGGACTCTAGAACGGGGCAAAGCCGTCAAAGTTGGCAAGGACGAACCGAAGCTATATGGCGCCTCCCTGAAGGGGAAGAGCAGACCCGATGCTGGCAAGCCATCGCGCACCAATCACGGAAACGTCAGGCCATCGGTAGACACGGCAGCAGGCGGAGTGACCGCACGGGAGGTTATCGGGACGACTGTCTTGTCGCTGATTCAGCTCCGGCGTCTGTGCTTCCCCGTCGCACCCGATGGGACCGTGCTGGCGGGCCAGTTGCGGGCTGAAGCCGAACTGGCCGCCCGCACAGCTCTAGCGGCACTGGGACTGGCAGCGGCGGCCCTCGCCTTCGAGGAAGGCTTCGATCTCCGGTCCCGGTGTGTTCTGGTCACAAGCGGAACGGCCGGGTTCGAGCTCGTGGTACGCGATGGCGGCACAATGCCTTTCGAGGGCACCATGCACCAGGCCGCCAGCCACGGCGGCCGCCGCGCGCAGTACCGGGGCCTGCCGAAAACCCGCCTCGACCATGTGTACATGGCCTGCGCGCTCAACCTCCTGCGGCTAGAGGCCTACTGGAACGGCACCCCGCTGGACCGGCAGCGAACCAGCCACCTGGCACGCCTGGAACTCGACCTCGTCGCATTACCCCCGAATTAACCACCAGTCTGCCGTGGTGACAAAACATTAACCTCTTGCAGACTGCCCGCCAGACGGCTCCCGCGTCCAGTATTCATACGCTTATGGAATGTAGCCACGGCAGGCGTGGATGAACGGCCACGACGTCCCGGAATTGTCGGGCGTCTCAGATACGGGGGCCGTTCATCCTCAGGCGGGTGCTCGCGGGGTGCAGATAGGGCACGAGAACGTCCAGGTCAACTATTTCGTGTCCCGCGACCGGCTTACCTTGACCGACGGCGTGAACAGGCCACCGCTTGTCGATATCTCTGGGACAGTTGAGTCGCCCTACCGGGGCCTAGGTGCCTTCGGTGAGCGGGATGCGCCGTTCTTTCATGGACGCCAGGCTGCCACGCAAGAGATCCTGGACCGGCTGAGCGACGCGGCGCGAGGGTCCGGGCTGCTGGTCGTCTCCGGGGTCTCGGGCGCGGGGAAGTCGTCGCTGCTGCGCGCGGGCGTGCTGCCGCGTATCCGGGGGGAGGGCCTCGCGTCCGTCCCCGGTGCGGCCCGGTGGACGGGCCTGATCTTCACTCCGACCAGGGATCCGCTTGAGCAACTGGCTCTGCAGACGGCGAACCTGCTTGGAACCGATGCCGTGCGGGTGCGCGGCGGCATCGCCGATGACCCCGAGAGCTTCGCGCTGACCACTAGGCAGCTCGCGCTGCGGTCCGTCGAGCCGGACGCGGACGCCGAGGGTCGTGTGCTGCTTATCGCCGATCAGTTTGAGCAAGTCTTCACCCAGTGCACCGATGGGGGTCTGCGGCGGACGTTCGTCGGGGCGCTCGGTGCGGCTGCAAGGACCGGGGCGGCGCTGGTCGTGATCGCTGTCCGGGCCGATTTCGACGCACGCTGCGCCGACTTCCCGCAGCTGACCGCCGCCGTCAAAGAGCGCTACCTGGTGACCGCGATGGATGAACTCCAGCTGCGGACCGCTATCGAACAGCCCGTCGCCACCCTCGCCTCAGCCACCGGGCAGCCGCTGTCCGTCGAAACCTCGCTCGTCGACTACCTCGTTTGGGAAATGCTCGAAACGTCAGGTAACGCCACGCTGCCCACGTCCGGAGCCGGCGCGCTACCGCTACTTTCGCACGCGCTCGACCAGGCCTGGCGAAACCGGGCTGGGCCCGTACTGACACTCGTGGACTACGAACGCGGCGGACGCATCCAGGGAGCGGTCGAGGCCAGCGCTCAACGGGCCTTCGAGTCGCTCACACCGGCGCAGCGAACTGTCGCCAGGCAGATGTTCTTGCGGCTTACCGCAACGAGCGAGGACGGGACGCCGGTGCGTGACCGCGTGTCGCGTGACGAACTGCTCGGGGTCGCCGGGCATAGGCGACACGACGATGTGGCGGAGGTACTCGCCGCCTTCACCGCGGAACGCCTTATCACCCAGGCCCCGGTCGACGTCGAGATCAGCCACGATGCGCTGCTGACCGCATGGCCGCTGCTGCGCGACGAATGGCTCGGGGAAAGCCGCGCGGACCTGGCCGTCCGTGGCCGGCTGCGCAACGCGGCTCGGGAGTGGGTCGGCCACGGCGCGAAACCGGGGTACCTGTACCGAGATGAGATCCTCGACGAGGCGAGCGGCGCGGTCGACCGGATGATTGCCGCGCCTGGCCGGCAGCCCGAGCTGAGCCAGCAGGAAGAGGAGTTCTTGCGGGCAAGCCTGCGGGCTAAGCAGAGCTCCATCAGGGTCCGCAGGATCGTCAGGGGTGTCTTGGCGGCGCTGACCGTCGGGCTCGCGGTCGCGGTGATCGTCGCTCTCACGTCGCTGGCGAGCGCGAACCGGGACCTGAACGTGGCGGACGTCC
>Ga0335074_10009851_pt1 | contig 13358 bp, 13 predicted proteins | sample Lox_Sample_23_FD_206715 | JGI IMG/M metagenome (GOLD analysis project Ga0335074, IMG submission 206715) | Soil microbial communities from Loxahatchee National Wildlife Refuge, Florida, United States - Lox_Sample_2.3 | ecosystem: Environmental > Terrestrial > Soil > Wetlands | place: USA...
CGGGTCCGGCCGCGAGCCGGTGACGCTCGAGCAGATCGCGCGCGACTCCGGCGTCGGCATCGGCACCCTCTACCGGCACTTCCCGACCCGCGAGGCGCTGGTCGAGGCGCTGTACCGCAAGGAGCTGGCGGACCTCTGCGCCAGCGTCGACGACCTGCTGGCGACGCTCCCGCCCGACCGGGCGCTGCGGGCGTGGATGGACCGGTTCGCCGATTACGTCGCGGCCAAGCGGGAGATGGCGGACACGCTGCGGGCGGTCTTCGCCGCGGGCACGGTGACGGTGTCGCATGCCCGCGAGGAGCTGGCCGCCGCCGTCAGCGCCGTCCTCGCGGCCGACGTCGCCGCCAGGACCCTGCGCGACGACGTGCGTCCGGAGGACATCGTCGCCCTGATCGTCGGCAGCTTCACCGCGACCTCGCTGGCCGGCGGGCGCGAGCAGCTCGAGCGCATGTTCGAACTGCTGATGGACGCGGTCCGACGCCCGGCCGCGCCGCCGGCCGCCGATGACTTCGGCCGTGTGGGATCGTCAGAGTAATCAGCGCAAGAGGCACGCAGCCACCCAGGGGATGACGAGGGGACGCGCTCATGACACCGACCGGGCAGCAGCCGGCCACCGGGTACGCATCGGCCAACGGGGTCGACGTCTACTGGGAGAGCCGCGGCCGCGGCGGGACGCCGCTGGTGCTTGTGCACGGCGGGTACGGCCTGGCGAGCATGTTCGACGGGCTGGCGGGCGAGCTCGCGGCCGACCGCCAGGTCATCGCGCTCGAGCTGCGGGGGCACGGCCACACGGCCGACGTCGCCCGGGCGTTCACCTGGGATGACTTCGCCGAGGACATCGCCGCGGTGGTACAGCGGCTCGGGCTCGGCCCGGTTGACCTGCTCGGCTACTCCCTCGGCGGCGGCGCCAGCCTGCGCTGCGCGATCCGCCATCCGGAGGCGGTGCGCAAGCTCGTGATCATCTCCGCGCCGTACCGGCGCTCCGATTGGTTCCCGGAGATCCTGGCCGGCTTTGACCAGATGAGCGGGGCCACGCTGTTCGACACGCTGGGGCAGAGCCCGATGTACGAGCAGTGGACGAGGGTCGCCCCCGACCCGTCGTCGTTCCCGACCCTGATCGACAAGACGGGCGCGCTGCTGCGCCAGCCCTACGACTGGACCGACGAGGTCAGGCTGATGGAGGTCCCGGCCCTTCTCATCTACGGCGACTCGGACAGCATCCCACCGTCGGCCGCGGCCGAGTTTTACTCGCTGCTCGGCGGCGGGCACCGCGACGCGGGCTGGGACGGCACCCTGCCCACCCCGTCGCGGCTGGCCATCGCGGCGGGCCGGACGCACTACAACATGCTCGACTGGCCCGCGTTGCCCGCCACGATCGCCGAGTTCGCGGCCTCGTAAGCCCACCTAGCCGAGAACGGCCAGCTCGAGCGCGTCGAGCCGGCCCGCGTCGGCGATGACCTCGACGCCGGAGATCCGGTCGTCACGGTAGCGGAAGGCCAGCACGATCTCGACCCTGCCCTGCGGCGCGTACACGATGCCGGGCACCCCGTCCACGAGGACGAGGACCGAGTTCCTCGACCGCTGGCCGGACAGCCGCGCCCCGTTGGCCACCGCCGCCGCGCCGTGCAGCTCGGAGGGCCGGCCGGAAGGCACCGCGGCCGCGTCCGCGTGCAAGACGACGTCCGGATCGAGCACGGCCAGCAGCGCGTCGCGGTCGCCCGCCCGGGAGGCGGCGATGAACGCCTCGGCCACCGCCCGCTGCCGGGCCAGCCGCCGGGCGGCCATCGGCCCGCCCGCCTGCTGGCCGGGGGTGTCGTCCTGCCCGTCCTGCCCGGCCGAGCCGCGCACCCGTCGCCTGGCCCGGCTCGCCAGCTGCCGCGCGGCGTCGGACGAGCGTCCGGTGATCCCGGCGATCTCCTCGAACGGCACCCCGAACATGTCGTGCAGCACGAACGCCACCCGCTCGGCCGGCGCCAGCCGGTCGAGCACGACCAGCAGCGCCAGCCCGACCGAGTCGGCCAGCACCGCCTCCTGCTCGGGGCCGCCGTCGTCGGGCGACCGCGGGCCGTCGCCGACCGCCGCCCGCAGCCCGAATTCCTGCTCGGCCGCCCCCGCCAGCTCCTCACGGCGCGCCTGCCGCGCGCGCAGCATGTCCAGGCACACCCGCGACGTGATCGTGGTCAGCCAGCCGTCCAGGTTGGCGACGCCGTCCGCGCCCGCCCGGGCGGCGCGCAGCCAGGCCTCCTGCACCGCGTCTTCGGCGTCGCCGCCCGAGCCGAGCATTCGGTAGGCCATCGCCCGCAGCCGGGCGCGGTTCCCCTCGAACCGCTCGGCCAGCCTCTCTTCGTCCATCAGCCTGTCACCGTCACATCGCCGCCATCGGGTTCCGTCATACCCATGACGGGCCGGACCGGCCCGGTGTGACCATACGACGGAAATCACGAGGAGTGCACCATGACGCTAGTCCTAGTCACCGGCGGCACCGGGCGGGCCGGACGTCCCGTCGTGCGGCGCCTGCACGACGCCGGCCGGGAGCTGCGCGTGCTCAGTCACACCCGGCCGCCCATCGGCGGCGTCGACTACGTCCAGGGCGATCTGGCGACCGGCGCGGGCGTCGACCAGGCGGTCCGCGGCGCGGGCATCATCATCCACTGCGCCGGGGCGGCCAGCTTCCGTCGCGACCAGGCGATGACGGCGAACCTGATCCGGGCGGCCAGGCAGCTCCCGGCGCCGCCCCACCTGCTCAAGATCTCGGTCGTGGGGGCGGACCGGGTCCCGGTCGGCCGCGGCCTCGGCAGGCTGATGTTCGGCTACTTCGAGTCGATGGCCGCGACCGAGCGCGCCGTCGAGCGCTCCGGCCTGCCCTGGAGCATTCTGCGGGCGACCCAGTTCTTCGACGCGGTGGCGCTCATCGCCCGGGCGATGGCGCGGCTGCCGCTGATCCCGGTCCCGACCGGCATCCGCTTCCAGCCGGTGGACACCGGCGAGGTCGCCGACCGCCTGATCGAGCTGGCCGACGGCGACCCGGCCTGCCTGGCACCCGACTTCGCCGGCCCGACCGCCTACCCGATGGCCGACCTGGTCCGCGGCTACCTGCGGGCAGCCGACCGCCACCGCCCGCTGCTCCCGGTCCGCCTGCCAGGCAAGATCGCCCGCGCTGTGCGGGACGGCGCCAACCTCCCGGCCAGCGACGCGACCCTGGGCGAGCGCACCTGGGAGGAGTTCCTGGCCGAGCTGAAGCCCTAGCCGACGGCTGTCGGCCGCGTTCGGCTCACACCGGCGCCTCGAGACGGAAGTCAACGCCCTCGGCCAGCGCGACCACGGTGCCGGGCCTGATCGGCACCGGCACGCCGGGAGGGAGCTGCTCGGGGTCTCGGCCGGGCATGGTGACCATGCTTCCGTTGGTTGAGTTGAGGTCAGTGACGAGCACGTGCCAGCCGCTGAGGGTGATCCGCAGGTGAGCGCGGGAGATCGCACCCTCCGCGCTCGGGAGCCTGACCACGTGCGGTCGCGCCGCGCCGCGCGCGCCGGTAACGTCGGCGGGGGGATTGCGCCCGAGCACAACGTCCCGGTCGAGAGCTAGCACGTCGCCGGTCGACAGGCGGAGCACGCCGAGGACCGGCCGGGGGACGATCACCGGATCCGGCGGCAGCGTCGCGCCGCAGTGGCGGCAGGCCGCCTCGCTCGGCGGGTTGACGTGCCCGGCCGGGCAGATCAGGGCCGGGACGTCCGGGGCGACCGGGTCCGGCGGCGGGACCGGGTCGGCGCGCTCGGCCGTGAGCCCGCCTTCCTCCGGTCCCGGGGCAGGCGGCGGCGCGACGACCAGGGCCGGCTTCCGGTGCGGAAGCGGGGCCCTGGGCGCGCCGGGCCCCGCTCCCCACGACACGACGTCGGGGAGGCCGTCCGCGCCCTCCGGCGCGGGCGGCGCCGCCGTCGGCTCCGGGCCGCCGTCGGGCGGCGGAGTCGCCCAGTTCCCGTTCGACGAGCCGGACGGCGGGTCCCAGGGCCCGGCGATCGGCGGTGGCGCGTCCGGCCTGGGCGCGGAAGACGGCGCGGCCGAGTCGTGAGCTGCGCCCGACGGCTGGAACCACCCGTCGCGCGCGAGCGGGCCGGGCGTGCCGGTGTCGGCGTCGGCGTCGGCGTCGGCGTCGGCGTCGGCGTCGGCGTCGGCGTCGGCGTCGGCCGGACGGTCGGGCGCGCCGACCGGGTCGGCGACCTCGGTCGCGTCCGGCTGGGCGGGCGGTTCGACGGCTGCGCCCGCGTCCGGGGAGTCCTCGACGGCAGATCCGGCACCGGGACCATTGCCATCGGCATCAACGACATCGGAACTCCCGGCATCGGTACGTGCGCCACGGGAGTCGACTGCATCCACACTGCCGACACCGGAGCTGCCAGCGCCGGCACCGCCGGCACCCGAACTGACCGCACCCGAACTGACGGCATCGGAACGGCCGGCCGCCGGATGGGCGACGGGCAGGACGCCAGACGGCGGGACGGCCGGGGGCGCGGTCTCGGCCAGCTCGACGATCACGCATCCGGCCAGCAGCACGCCGGCCGCCGCAGGCAGCCAGACCGCGCCGTCGTCGGGCGGCGGGCCGAGGTAGATCCGCTCCGCGCCCGCCGGGACAATGTGCTCTCGCCAGGTCAGCAGGCCGACGCCGTCGATCCGGGCGGACGCGGCGACGGCGTCCCCGGCGTCCTCCGCCGTGCTCCCGCCAACCGCACTCCCGTCCACTGCGGACCCAGCCGCCGCGGGCCCGGCCGCCGCCGGCCCGGCCGTCGCGGGCCCGCTCACCACGGTGGCGGCGACCGCGCCGCGGCAGAACAGGCGGAGCGGACCGGCCGCGGGCCGGTCGAGCAGGGTGAAGCCGCCCACGCCCTCGAAGGCGGCCCCGAGCAGCCCGGCCAGCAGCGCCTGGGCCGACGCCCCCTGACCGGCCTGCTGCCAGATCCAGGCCGCAGCCGGGGAATCGGGCGCGGCCTCGACCAGCGCCAGGCAGGATTCGCCCGCCACCGCGGTCAGCGCGCCGGGGACGTAACCGACGCTAGCCACGGCCGACCGGGCCGTGAATGTCGCGGCCGAAGCCGTCAGGACCAGGCTGGCCGCCCCACCCGGCCGATAGCTGCTCACGCGGCACCGTCGCCCCGTCGGCGGAGTCGCCGACGGGGACGATGTCGACGACGACCGCGGTGATGTTGTCCCGGCCGCCGGCGTCGTCGGCGGCCGCGACCAGGGCCTCGGCCGCCTGCTGGGCCGGGCCGACGGCGAGCAGCGGCAGGATCACCTCGTCCGGCAGCTCCCCGAACAGGCCGTCAGAGCAGATCAGGAACCGGTCGCCGCCGATCACGGGCAGCAGCCAGTGATCGGCCAGCACGACCGGGGCGCTGCCGAGGGCACGGGTGACGACGTTCCTGCGGGGGTGCGTGCGGGCCTGCTCCGGGGTGAGCACGCCCGCCACGACGAGCTCCTGAACCTCCGAGTGATCGACCGTCAGCTGGTCGATCCGATCGCCCGCCAGCCGGTAGACCCGCGAGTCACCGACGTTGAACACCATCAGATGGTCTCCGCCCGCAGTTTCAAGTCCGGCCAGGCCGGTGATCGTAGTGCCCATCCGGTTCGGCTCCTTGTGGCCGATGATGGCCAGGTTGGCCTCCTCGAGTGCGTGCAGCACCGCCTCGGTGAACAGCGGGCGCAGCTCCACGCAGCGCGCGAGCACCTCGATCGCGAGCCTACTCGCCACGTCGCCCGAACCGTGCCCGCCCATGCCGTCGGCGACAGCGTAAATCGGCGGCACGGCCAGATAGCTGTCTTCGTTGACCCGGCGGACGCGACCCACCGAGGTGGCGACGCCATGGCTGAAGCGGATCATGTTACCTGCCGGGAACGGTGACGGCGGAGGGCCGGGGAACCCCTATACGCCCCCCTCCCGTCGTGGGCATTATTCGTCGCAGTATGCCAGATGATATGACTGTTCGCGGCGATAAAGCGCGCTCGGAATGCGCGCTGAAGAGAGTCGCCCGCGGCCGTTCGACCCGCTGCATTTCGTCTGGCGCGAGGGGCTCTTCGCAGGCAGACCGCCACCCGCTGTTACCTTTGTGGTCAATCAATACCGGAAGGGATAGCACATGCCGGAGCCCGGCGTTGCCCTGGAGAAGCTCGGCTTCCTCACCATAGGGCTATTCGACGGACAGGACCCGGGACCGGGGCACGAGGACACGCTCGAGGCGATTGCGCTCGGCGAGCGGCTCGGCTTCGACTCGGTGTGGCTGCGCTGCCGGCATCTGCAGTACGGCGTCTCCTCCCCGGTCGCGATGCTCGCGGCCGCGACCCAGCGCACCTCGAGAATCGAGCTCGGCACGGCGGTGATCCCGCTCGGCTGGGAGAACCCGCTCCGGCTGGCCGAGGACCTGGCGACCGTCGACGTGCTCTCCGGCGGCCGGCTCAACCCCGGGTTCAGCGTCGGCAAGCCGATGCACTGGGATGACGTGCGGGAGGCGCTGTACCCGGACACGGCCGACCTCGAGGACTTCAGCTACCGCCGGGTGGACCGGCTGCTCGGGTTGGTCGACGGGGCGCCTGCGGCGACGTTCGACGGGGCCGAGCAATTCGAGCAGTTCTCCTCGCGGGTGCAGCCGCACTCCCCCGGGCTGCGGTCCCGGATGTGGTACGGGGGCGCGTCGCTGGCGTCGGCGCGGTGGGCGGGCGAGCACGGGGTGAACTTCCTGACCTCGTCGGTCGTGCGGGCGGAGGAGGCCGAGGACTTCGCCGCGATTCAGCAGTCCCACATCCGGGCCTTCCGGAATGCGCACCCGGCCGGGACGGCGGCCCGGGTGTCGCAGGGGCTGGTCGTGATCCCGACCGACAGCGCGTCGGGCGCCCAGCGGGCCAAGTACGAGGCGTACGTCGCGGCCCGCACGCCGCGCACCGCCGCCCCGGTCGGGCCGGCCAGGATGCTGTTCGCGCGGGACATCATCGGCCCGTCGGAGGAGATCGCGGCGGCGCTCTACCAGCACGCCGGGTTCCGTGAGGTCACCGAGGTGGCGTTCGCGCTGCCGTTCACCTTCGAGCGCGAGGACTACGCGCAGATTCTGACCGACATGGCGACCAAGCTCGGCCCGGCCCTGGGCTGGGCGCCCAAGGGCTAGCGGCGGCTAGCGGATCCGGAGGGGCGCGCCTTGACGCGATTGCTCATCGTCCACCACACCACCTCGCCCGCGCTGCAGGCGATGCTGGAGGCGGTCGTGGCCGGCGCCCGCGACCCTGAGCTCGAGGGGATCGACGTGGCGGTGGCCCCGGCGCTGGCGGCGACGGCCAGCGACGTGCTCGCGGCGGACGGGTTCCTGCTCGGCACCCCCGCCAACATCGGCTACATGTCGGGCGCGCTCAAGCACTTCTTCGACCAGATCTACTATCCGTGCCTGCAGGCCAAGACCGGGGCGCCCTACGGCCTGTACGTGCATGGCGGCAGCGACACCACCGGCGCGGTCCGGGCGGTGACCGCCATCGCCAAGGGCCTGGGCTGGGCGCAGGCCTTCAGCCCGGTCGAGGTCACCGGCCCGGTCGGCAAGGACGTCGAGCAACGGTGCTACGAGCTCGGCGCGACCGTGGCCGCCAATCTGCTCTGACCTGGGCCAGCCGAGCCGACGCGTTTCCGCGGAAACGTCGGCGGCCTCGGCGCGCCGGACGTTTCCGCGGAAGGCCAGGCACGGCGTCACGCGGTTGCGAGGGCCTTGCCGCTCCACCGACCGCCACGACCGGCGCGCCCGCATTCCCGAGCTAACCGACGAGGGGCAGCGGGTCCAGCGCGAGGTCACCGGCGCGCGGGACCGCGTCGAGGCCGATCTGCTCGGCGGCTTCACCGTCGACGAGCAGTGCCAGCTCCGCGACCTGCTGACCAGGCTGACCGGGTCGACGGGGGCGACCGACGCCTCGTCCGCGCACGGCTCCTGCATCTGAGAGCGGGCGGCGGGCACCCGGCCGCCCGGGAAACGCCGGGCGAACGCCCTTACCGGTGAGCCTGAGCCTCTTCAATCGTCAGCTCGGCGGCCGGGTCCGCCTCGAGCCGGTCGGCCGGGATCGGCTTGCCGCTGAGCACGGAGAGACCGTAGTTGCCGGCCTCAATCCGGGCCAGCGCCCGGTCGATCGCGGCCAGTCGTTCCCGCAGCTGGTCGGCGACGTCGCCCTCGTCCTCCTCCTCGGTCAGCGCCAGTCCCTCGTCGCCGAAGTCCGTGGGGCTGTCCGGCGCCTGCTCGGCTTCGCTCTCCGATTCCTCGGTCTCGCGCAGCAGCGTGGCCACCTCGGCCCGCTCCGCCCGCAACAAAGCCCGCGCCCTGCTCTCGTCCATGCGACCCCTCTACCCCGCTGAGCTGGCGTGTACCCATGCCGCTGAGCAGTCACTTGAGACCCTGGGCGAAGCCCTCGGGGACGATCACGTCCGCCGGGTCAAGCTGGTGAATTGACTGACATCCTAGGGCAAGCAGGGTCGAGTCAATGCCGGAGCGGAGGACGTCGAAGACGTTGCCGACGCCGGCCGGGCCGCCCGCCGCCAGGCCCCAGAGGCAGGGGCGGCCGATCATCACCGCGCGGGCGCCGAGGGCGAGGGCCTTCACGACGTCGCCGCCGCGCCGGATGCCCCCGTCGAGCAGCACCTCGGCCCGGCCGCCGACCGCCTCCGCCACCCCCGGCAGCGCCCGGATCGAGGCCGGCGTGCCGTCCAGGTTGTTGCCGCCGTGGTTGGAGACGGAAACGGCCGTCGCCCCGGCGTCGAGCGCGCGCCGCGCGTCGTCCGGTCGCATGACCCCCTTGACCAGAAACTCCCCGGCCCACTGGTCGCGCAGCCAGGCGATATCGGCCCAGCTCGGCGGGGGCACGGTCATCCATGACCGGTAGGCGGCGAAGAATCCCGGGGCGGGCTCGCCCGGGCGCGCCATGTTCGGCACGGTCAGGTCGGGCAGGCCGCCGTGGCGGAGCCAGCCGATCAGGTAGCCGGGGCGGGCGAGGCCGGCCGGGGCGAGCCGGAGCAGCGCGGCGAGGTCGAGCCGCTCGGGGATCGCGGGGCTTCCCCAGTCCCGGCCGGCCGGGAACGACCAGTCGAGGGTGACGATCAGCGCCCGCGCGCCCGCCGTGCGGGCGATCTCGGCCCGTTCGAGCAGCGTGTCCCGGTCGGCGGACCAGTGCAGCTGGAAGAACAGGCTCGGGTTGACCGCCGCGACCTCGGCCGCCGGCCTGCTCGCGAACTCGCTCAGCCCCATCGCCGTCCCCGCGGCCCGGGTGCCCATCGCAACCGCGACCTCGCCCAGCGGGTGCACGGCCTGCGCGCCGACCGGGGAGGCGATCACCGGCAGGCCGATGTCCACCCCGAGCACCGAGGTGCGCAGCTCCCGCACGGCCGGCAGATCGGCCAGCCGGGGCGGCGCGAAGCGGAGCTCGCCGAACGCGGCGACGTTATCGGCCCGGGTGACGCCCGCCTCGGCGCCGGCCTCGAGCGCCATGAAGACCGGGCGCGGCAGCCGCCGCCGGGCCCGCCGCCGCGCCTCGGCCACCGACTCGAACCAGTCCCGGGTGGACGCCACCCGGCGAAGGCTAGCCGGTTGCGGGACGGAACTGGTAGCCGACCCGGTACTCGGTGACCAGGTACCGGCCGTAGGCCGGGCCGAGCTTGTGCCTGAGCCGGCTGACGTGCACGTCGACCGTCCGGCTGTCGGCCGCGAAATCTCGCTGCCAGACCCGGCTCACGAGGTCGGAGCGGCTGAACACGGTCGACGGGTGGGCGGAGAGGAAGGCCAGCAGCTCAAACTCCTGGAACGTGAGCGCGACCTCGGCCCCGTCTACCCAGACCCGCCGCTGATCGTGGTCGAGCAGCAGGCCGGAGCGCTGAGGGTGCCGCTCCGGCTCGTCCGCCCCGTCCGCCCCGGCGGACCCGGTCGCGGCCAGCGCCCCGGGCGCGGTCACCGGATAGCCGACGATCGCCATCGACGTGCCGGTGCCGGGGATCGGGACCACCGCGAGCAGCGTCCCGTCAGCCTTCGGCCTCTGCCCCGTGCGCCCCGGCCCGGGCCCGGGCTGGCCGGGGTCGGCCACATCCCGCGCTTCGGCGCCGCCAAGCAGTTGCGCTCCGATCTGCACGCGCCTCGCCACCTCCCCAAGCTCACTCCTGATTATATCCTAGTAAGTAGGTCGCTTTAGTCAAGAAAACGGCGTCACGAAACCGTGAAATAACTGTGAACCAAATTACCTGGCGGCGGTCGCCCAGCTGTTCGGACCTTCGGGAAGCTCCGCCCCGTACCAGTACTCGATCAGCCGTCGGGCGATCGACGACGACGGGGCGACGCCGAGCTCGCCGGTGTCGATAGCGGCCCGCATGTCGGCCCGGGTGAACCAGCGCGCCTCGCCGATCTCTTCCTCGTCGACCGCGATGGACTGGCCGGCCGCCGCCACCGCCTGGTAGCCGAGCATCAGGCTGCGTGGCATCGGCCACGGCTGGCTGCCCAGGTAGCGGACCTGGCCGACGACGATCGCGACCTCCTCGAAGACCTCGCGCACGACCGCGTGCTCGGCCGACTCGCCGGGCTCGACGAACCCGGCCAGGACCGACATCCGGCCCTTCGGCCAGAGCGCGTTCCGCGCCAGCAGGCACCGGTCGTCGGGGTCGGTGACGAGCATGATCACCGCCGGATCGAGCCTCGGGAAGTGCTCGCTGCCATCCACCGGGCACACGGTGATGTGGCCGGCCGGGGCCGGGATGGTCGCCGCCCCGCACTGCGGGCAGTGCGTGTGCGTGTCGTGCCAGTTCGCGAGCGCGATGGCGTGGGTCAGCAGGCCGGCATCGCGATCGCTCAGCAGCGCGCCCGCCAGCCGCAGCGAGATCGGCTTGGCGTCCGGCTCCGCTGACCAGGCCCACGCCTCCGTCCCGGCCGCCGCGCTGACGCCGAAATAGGCGACGTCGTCGTCGTCGACCCCGAGGAAGAACCTGGTGCCCTCCGGTGCCTCCGCGGCGGAGGCGAACACCAGCTCCGGCCGGCCGTCGGCGGTCCGGGCGAGCGCCTGCGAGGCGTGCACGACCACCACCCGGGTGCGCGGGTCGGCCCAGGCTGCCTCGATCCACTCGGCGTCGGAGCGGCGCTGGGTGGCGCGGTCCACCGCCGACCGGGAGAGCGCGAGCCGCCCCAGCGGCCCGGCGTCAGACCCGTCGACCTCGGCCGGGACGCTCATCGAGCCACGCCAGCGCCGGCGATTTCTTCCCACAGGTAGGCGATCGACTCCGCCCCTAGCAGCAGCCGGGAAAGATCCACATACTCATTGGGTGCGTGGATCCGGTCCGCGTCAAGTCCCACCGCCACGAAGACGAGCGGCGCGCCGAGGATGTCGGCCAGGTCCGCCTCCGGGCCGCTGCCGCCCTCCTTGGTGAAGAGCACCTCGGTGCCGAACGCGCGCCGCATGGCCCGGCGGGCGGCGGCCACGCCGGGCGAGTCGATCGCGGACCGGCAGGGACGTACCCCGCCGCGTTCGGTGACGGTGCCGGTGATGCCCTCGGGCAGACGATCGGCCACGTATCGTCTCAGCGACTCGACGACCTTGGCCGGCTCCTGGTCGGCGACCAGCCGGAACGACAGCTTGGCGTGCGCCGCCTTCGGGATGATCGTCTTCCCGCCCGGTCCCGTGTGCCCGCCCCACAGGCCGTTGACCTCGGCGGTCGGGCGCGCCCAGATCCGCTCGAGGGTGGTGAACCCGGCCTCGCCGTAGGCCGCGCCGCTGTCGCCCGCGTCGGCCAGCCAGCTCTGCTGGTCGAACGGGAGCCTGGCCAGCAGCGCGCGCTCGTCTTCGGTCAGCGGCACCACGTCGTCGTAGAAGCCGGGCAGGGTGATGCGGCCGTCCGCGTCGTGCAGCCCGGCCAGCACGGCGGCCAGGGCGTGGGCCGGGTTCGGCACGCCGCCGCCGAACGAGCCGGAGTGCAGGTCGCGCGTCGGCCCGGTCAGCGTGATCTCGGCGTCCGCCAGGCCGCGCATCCCGGTGCAGATCGAGGGGGTGCCCGCCGCCCACATGGTGGTGTCGCTGACCACGATCACGTCCGGCTTGAGCTCGTCCTTGCGCCTTTCCAGGAGCGCGGCGAAGTTCGGCGAGCCCGACTCCTCCTCGCCCTCGATCAGCATCGTGATCGAGACCGGCGGCGCGTCATCGTCGCCCGCGGCCAGCAGGGCGCGGACGCCGAGCGCGTGGAAGAGCACCTGGCCCTTGTCGTCGGAGGCGCCGCGGCCGAAGATCCGGCCGTCCTTCTCCTGCGGCGCGAACGGCTCGTAGTCCCAGCCGTCCTCGAGGGCGGCGGGCTGGACGTCATGGTGGCCGTAGACGAGAACCCGCTGGGCGCCCGGGTCGGCCGCGGGCCAGTGCGCGTACACCGCGGGCAGCCCGCCGGTCTCCCAGACCTCGACGACCGGGAAGCCGGTCTCCCTCAGGTACTCGGCCAGCCATTCGGCCGATGCGCGCACGTCCCCGTGGCGGGCGGGGTCGGCCGAGACCGACGGAATGGCCAGCCACTCGCGCAGCGCCCGCGAGAAGTCCGCGGCGCTGGCCGCGATGTAGTCCCTGACGTCCATAAGTACCTAACGTACCGGCTGGAAGGCGTCTCCCCGGCCGATCAGGCCCGCCGCCGGGATCGTGACCGTGCGGCCCGGGCGCTCGGTCACCGCGCCGATGCGGACGGCGTCCTCGCCGGCCGCCCTGAGGGCGTCGAGCGCGGCCCGCTGGTCGTCCTCGCCCACCACCACGCAGAAGCCGATGCCCATGTTGAGGGTGGCGTACATGGTGGCGTCATCGACGTCGCCCGCGCTCGCGATCAGGGCGAAGAGCTCCGGTACGGCGGGCACGGCGTCGAGCTCGTAGGACACGTTGGCCGCGAGCCGGGTGATGTTGAGCAGGCCGCCGCCGGAGATGTGCGCCATCCCGTGCGGCGTCACCCCGGCCGCCCACAGTGCCTCGGCCGCGTTCACGTAAACCCGGGTCGGCTGGAGCAGCGCGTCCGAGAGCCGGCGGCCGGAACCCGGCACCTGGTCGTCCAGCGTCAGGCCGGCCGTCTTGAACAGGGCGTGCCGGGCGAGGGAGTACCCGTTGCTGTGCAGTCCCGAGCTCGGCAGCCCGATGACGACGTCACCCGGGCCGACCGCGCTGCCGTCGAGCGCCAGCCGGTAGCCGTCGGCGGTGCCCTCGGCCGGCGGGAGCGCGCCGATCGCGGTGCCCACCAGGTCGAGGGTGGGGCCGCCGCTGGCCGACTTGGCCAGCATCTCGCCGATCTGCGCGATCTCGCCGCCCGGGATCGCGATCCCGGCCAGCTCGGCGCCGAGGAAGAGGCCGCGGGCGACCT
>Ga0335074_10009852_pt1 | contig 13357 bp, 10 predicted proteins | sample Lox_Sample_23_FD_206715 | JGI IMG/M metagenome (GOLD analysis project Ga0335074, IMG submission 206715) | Soil microbial communities from Loxahatchee National Wildlife Refuge, Florida, United States - Lox_Sample_2.3 | ecosystem: Environmental > Terrestrial > Soil > Wetlands | place: USA...
GACCAGCTAGTCACGGCGGGGACCACCAGCCAGTGGGTGACCAGCGCGCGGCGTTCCTCGCTCCCCCGGTCTTTGCCGAGCTGTCGATGCCCGCGATGACCGGCCCGGGCGACGCGCTTGACCAAGCCGCACCCGGCGCCGAGGTCCCGGCAGCCGCGAAGCCTGACCCTGTCGCAAGCTCCGACCGCGACCCGATCCTGTGGGAGCCGCTGAAGTCGCCCTCCGGACCGCAACCTAGCTGGCCGGCTGGAGACAGCGGCTCCGGCAGCACGGAACAATCCGGTGCGGGCGGGCCAGCCGACCCCGGCGGGCCGTCTGGTCCCGGCGGGCCGTCTGGTCCCGGCGGCGGGAACGGCTGGCTGCGATTCTGGAACCGGAGCGGTCCGTCGTCGGGCCGCTGGCGGCTGATGGTGGCGGGAGCAGGCATCGCCGCGATCGTGATTGCAGCGCTCGTCGGCTGGGACATCTACTCGCACACCCAGACGACGTCGGCGCTGACGCCTACGCTGCCCGGGGTAGCGGGCGGCGGACCAAGCACCGCCCGGCCGGGCACCCACGGCTCGACCGGTACCGGCAGCAAGCACAGCAGCGCCCCGGCCGGGGGCAAGCAAGGCTCCGCGTCGCACGAGCCAGGGCATGCTGCTGGCAGCGGCAAGCCGACCTCCGGACCGTCACACAAGGCTTCCTCCTCGCCTAGCACCGACACCAGCCCCAGCACGCATCCGTCTGCGTCCCCTAGCCCGACACCCACTCCGTCCCCTACTCCGACGCCAACTCCGTCGGCAACTTCGAGCCCGCCAGTGCTGCCGGCCGGCTGGGTGTGGCATAGCTTCAGCGCCGCGCTACTGGGCACGACGGCCGGTTTCAAGATCGGGCTGCCGGCGGTATGGACGCAGAACCTGACCGGAGAGATCGCTCATTTCAATCAGCCGCTGAAGAACTACCACCTGACCGTGAGCGTCGCGCAGTGGACTTACGTGAAGCCGTTGGCCCAGGCCAAGTACCTGGCGAAGAAGGACTCCGGCAACTACAACGACTACAAGCGGCTCGCCCTGACCACGTACGGGTTCAAGGCGATCGGCGGTTACCGCGCTGCCCCGGCAGCTGAGCTCAAGTTCAGCTGGTACAAGCTCTCCAGCGATGCCTACTACACCGAGGCGGTCATCCTGGTAACCCTGGTCACCAAGTCCGGCTCTCAGCCCTACACGTTCACCTTGTGGGCGCCGTCAGCCAGCTTCACCGCAGCACACGGAGTGTTCAACACGGCGCTCAAGACGTTCCGGCCGCTGCCTTACGTCTGACGCACGCGGCCCGGTCGGGGCTGGCGCGCGGCCCGCGAAGCACAGCTAGCCCCGACCGCACGCCACTAGCCTCCGCGCCCACGCACGCCCAGCCCCGTGCGCACGCCCCTAGCCTCCGCGCACGCACGCCCAGCCCCGCCGCACGCCCCTGGCCTCCGGGCGCACGCAGACCAGCGAGGTGCGAGTGGTATTTGCGCTTTTTGTGCGCGGCTTCCGTGCCCGGCGACGCACTTTTCACGGATCTTGTCCGCCAGAATCGCCACAAAACGGGACAGCAGGTGGACAAGATCCGTGAAGAGTCGCCGACTGCTGCGATCCAGACCTCGTCGGCGCTGAAGCTTTGTACGTAATGTCTGATTAGCCGGGATCCCGACGAGGCTCGGCTGCGGACGAGCGCCTCGCGACTGGTCTGATCCGAGCCGACCGCTTCGTACGCCTGACGTAACGCAACCCCAGCCGGTGCTAGTACCAGCCGTCGGCCTCTTCGTGGGCCCAGGCTGCGCAAGGGGTCCCGTAGGTGTCCTTGATGTAGCCGAGGCCCCACTTAATCTGGGTCGTCGGATCGGTCTGCCAGTCGGGTCCGGCGCTAGCCATCTTGGAACCGGGCAGCGCTTGCGGGATGCCGTAGGCGCCGCTGGCGTTCTCGGCGTTGTACACCCAGCCGCTTTCCTCTTGCCACAGATCGTCCAGGCAGCCCCACTGGTCGGTGCTGAACCCGTAGGAGGACAGCAGGTTGTAGGCGATGCCCTGGGCGGTCTTCGGGTTCGGCGGCGGGCCGCTCGGCACCAGTGCGCCGCCAGATGCACCGTTGCCAGATGACGACACCGGCGATGCGCCGGTGCTGATCTTCGGAGTGCTGGTCACGCTGAACGCATCAGTCGCGGCGTCCTGCGCGATGACTTGCTTGCGCTCGGACTCGAGGACGAGACCTGACTTGCCAGCCGATATCTGCGCTATGGCCGCACCCAGCGGATCAGATCCGGAACCCGGCTGGCCGGTGATCACCAGGAGGGCGATGGCAGTCACTGTCACGGTTGCTGCTGCGGCTGTGACCATGAAGACGCCCACCCGCCTGCGCCGTGGGCGCCTGGCTTTGGGCCGTCTCCGATGCTGTGACAATGCGGTCCTTCCGTCGGCCATGCACTGCCGGGCGAAGCGCCCAGCGCGCGGACCGCTGCGGTGCAGGGCAGCGAGTCTCATGACGGTCAGGCCGAATGCGTCGGCCCGGCACCGTCGCGGCACAACGTTGCCAGAACTGCACACCGCTACCAAGCGTTTCCGCCGAAAAAGCTGTGCCGGAAAACCGAAATTGGTGTCGGGCAGATCACAGCTTGGCTATAAGTAAGGTAACAATTACGCGCCGTGACAAGGCTGGGCTGTGATCACAGTTCATCCGGGACGCTAGACGCGACACGCCGGGTGGCCGGCGTGTCGCGCCATGAGAGGCTGGCAGTTCGTGACGATTTGGTTGCCAATTAGTCGCGGGCCGGCTGTCATGTCTTCCGGGCATGCCACGCGAACGGCTAGCTTGTGTCGCAGCGCCGGCCCTGCCTTCGGGTCTCGGCGGCGAGCGCGACGGGGACGGGAGATATGAGCACCCCCAAGCACCGGGCATGGACCCTCGGGACCGGCGATGCCGAATCCCTGGTGGCTGAAGCCCGCAAGGCGCTGTTCGTGATGGTGGGCTTCCTGGCCATCCTGTGGCTCGTTCAGATCGTCAACGTGGCCGACCACTACTCGCTTGACGTCTACGGAATCCAGCCACACGTCGTGCGCAGCCTCCCGTACCTTCTGACGGCGCCGTTCTTGCACGTGAGCTTCACCCATATCGAGTCCAACTCCGGTCCGCTGTTCATCTTCGGGTTCCTGGCGGCATACCGCGGCGTTCCCCGGTTTCTCTGGCTGACCGGGCTAGTCATCATCACGAGCGGGCTGACCGAGTGGATCTCCGGCATGCGGGGAACGACGGGAGTCGGCGCGAGCGGCGTGGTGTTCGGCTATCTGGGCTACATCCTGGTCCGGGGTATTTTCGATCGGCACGGAATCGACATCCTGATCGGCGCGGTAATGGCACTGTGCTTCGCCTACCAGTTCACTGTGCTGCTGCCGCAGGCGGGCATCGGCTGGCAGGACCACATCGGCGGTCTGGTTGGCGGAGTCGCCGGCGGCTGGCTGTTCCGGGACCGCACCGCGGCGCGCGGGAGGTCGAAGTCACCGGCCACATCGGGCGCTCCAACGTCCTCGCCAGGGGCGGCGGGCAGCGGCGCGACCGGTCCGCTCCCCGCACGCGCGATCGCAGGCGGCCCGGTCCCCGGCAGCCCAGCCCCCGGCAGCCCAGCCCCTGGCGGCGCGGTCCTGGGCAGCGCTGTCGCGACCCCCGCGGCCACAGTCCCGAGCGCGGCAAAGCAGAAGGAGCGCGACACCAGCGTGTATTCCGGGCCGCGAGCCGACTTGCACCGGCAACTGGACGACCTCGGCCTCTAGCCGCGGCCTTTCGCGCCCTGCTGGCCAGGCTTGCCTACTGGCCAGCCTGGGCACGCTGACAAGCGCGTGCGAGGTCTGCCACAGACCGTGCCCGCGGGCTTAAAGTCAGCTGATGGCCGAGACACCCGAGACCGTTCCGATCGTCGACGCGCATCACCATGTCTGGGATCCGGCCGTCCGCGCGCAGCCGTGGCTCGATTCCGCCGAGGAACTCGCGCCGTTGCGCCGCAGGTTCGCGCTCACCGACCTGGCGCCAGTTGCTGCCGCCTCCGGTGTGACGGCAACCGTGGCAGTGCAGACCGTCACCGAGCCGACCGAGACTCCGGAGCTGCTGGCACTGGCACGGACCGGCTTGCTCGTCGCGGCAGTCGTCGGCTGGGTTGACCTGACCAATCCCGACGTCGGCGATGTTGTTGCCGAACTCCGCGCCTCGGCGGACGGCGAGTTCCTGGCAGGCGTCCGCCATCCGCTGCTCACTGAGCCCGATCCTGGCTGGCTGGCGCGCCGCGACGTCAGGCGCGGCCTCGGCGCACTCGCGGCTGCCGGGCTGACCTTTGATCTCGTCCTGCAGCCAGGCCAGCTCCCGGAGGCGGTCCGGGCAGCCGCTGCCGTCCCTCAGCTGACCTTCGTACTCGACCACCTGGGCAACGTTGACGTGACTGCCAGCGCCGCGCCAGACGAAGCCTGGGCCGCGTCCTTCAGCGCGCTGGCGGCGCTGCCCAATACCGTGTGCAAGCTATCCGGCATCCTCGGGGAGTCATCGCCTGAGCGGCTGCGGCCGTACTTCGATCTGGCTCTCACGGCATTCGGCCCGGAGCGGCTCATGTTCGGCTCTGACTGGCCGGTCTGCACCCTCCAGGCGACCTACGCCGACGTGGTGGCGACGGCGACGGCCCTGATCGACAGCCTCAGCGCGGCAGAGCAAACCGCGATTCTGGCCGGTACCGCACGCCGCGTGTACCAACCCCTGCAGGTTGCTGGCGAGAGCGACCCCGGACGACCCCGTTCCCGCAGGTATTGAAGTTGGTTTTGGAAGCGCAAGGAAGGCGGTGGCGCCGATGGGCGATGTTCCGCGGGCATTCCCGGTCTCAGTGAAGGGCGTGCTAGTGCGCGACGGGCGGGTGCTGCTGCTTAAGAACGAACGGGACGAGTGGGAACTCCCGGGCGGCAAGCTCGAGCTCGGCGAGGAACCGGCAGCTTGCGTCGCGCGAGAGATCGCCGAGGAAACCGGTCTCAATGTCACCACCGGGCCGATCCTGGACGCGTGGCAGTACCACATCGGGGAAGGGCGCGACGTCCTGATCATCACTTATGGATGCCACCTCGACGGAGGTCAGCGCCCGACCGTCAGCGAGGAGCACTCCGAGATTGGCTCCTTCGCGCTGGCAGACGTAGCCGACCTCACGATGCCGGCTGGATACAAACGCTCGATTCAGTCGTGGTTCGCGCGGCTGGCCGATCATCTTCACGACTGACGGTCAGGCTACTGTCAGCATTTCACCATGATTCAGTCAAGAGATCCGGGTAGACAAGGCCGGGTGTAACCCCCCTGCCCGCTCTGACCCTGGATGGCAATGCCTGAGCAACCCCGAGACGCCCGCGTCTCCGGTAACCCGTGACGATCGCGCCGCCCGCTCCGGCAGCTAGCAAGAGCGTGCCTGCCAGTGGCGCTCCGCGCCCGCGGCGGCTGGCCTGGCTCGACGCACTCCGCGGCTTCGCCGCGCTCTGCGTGGTCTACGAGCATTTCGGCGCCCGGGTACTCCCCGGCGTTCACGCGGCGGTGTTCAGCGTGTTCGACCCCGGACTGTACGGGGTGCTGGTGTTCTTCCTGATCAGCGGCTACATCGTGCCAGCGTCCCTGGAGCGCACGGGTAGCGTGCGTGCTTTCTGGATCGGCCGGCTGTTCCGGCTGTTCCCGCTCTTCGTGTTCGTCATCGGCGTCACGCTGTTCCTGAATGCTTTTGGCCTAGCCAGCGTGAACGGTACGAACCAGGACGTGACGGCGGCCGTGTTCGCGCACCTGTTCATGCTCAACGACCTGCTCGGCGGACCGAACCTCGTCGTCGTGATCTGGACGCTGTCCTATGAGATGGTCTTCTACCTGCTGCTGACCGCCCTGTTCACGGCAGGGCTGCACCGTCGCAGCGGCGAGCTAGCCGTCTCGTTCGGAATCGGCGCCCTCATGCTCGGAGGCTTGCTCCCCACGGGGCTGATCTCGTACCACACGCTAGGGCTCACCCAAATCGCGCTGATCGCCGACGGCCTGGTGATGGGCGGCCTGGGCGTCGCGCTGTCCACCCGCGGGCTGACACGGACGGTAGCAGCGTGGATCGCCGCATGCACCGCGCTGGTCCTGGTCGTGCTGAACGGGCGCAGGTTCGGCTACGAAGGGCTGACCATCCTCGCGCTGATGTTTGCCGGGACGGTGCTGCACCGCGCCCAGCACGGGCAGATCAGGCGCGGATGGGCAGCGGCCTTCGTCGCCGGTACGTTCGCAGCCACCATGGCGGCCGGTGCCTGGCACATTCCGGCCCTGCGGCCGGGAAGCCAGGCTGCGCTGCAACAACGTGAGTGGGTCGTGTCGATCGCGCTAGCCGGCCTGACCTTCGCGGCCGGCCTGGCGCTGCAGCACCTGCGGCTGCCGTCGGTTTTTGCCTGGCTCGGGCTGGTGAGCTACTCCGTCTACCTGGGACTGCCGTTGCTGCTCGACCTCTACGACGACATTCCGCTGCCGCAGGCTTATCAGGATCTGTGGTGGTTGCAGGCGGCCGCCTGCGTGGCGTTCCTGGCCACGCTGCTGGCCTGCGCCGCGATGACCTACCGCCTGGTCGAGGTTCCCATGCAGCGGCTCGGCCGGCTTACTGCCGCGCGGCTGGGTGCCGGTTCCGCGGCCACCGCGCGCAGCCCGTCGCCGCGCCCTGAGGTCGGCCCGCTCCGCCTGGCTGAGCCCCGGCATTCCGGATCCCGGGACTCTGGACCCCGGCATGCTGGACCGCGGGATGCTGGACCGCGGGATGCTGGACCGCGGGATGCTGGGCCGCGGGATGCTGGGCCGCGGGATGCTGGGCCGCGGGAGCTGGACCCCGTCATTCCGGACCCGGGGATGCGGGACCCCGCCATGCCGGGCCGCAGCCGGCTACCGGCCCGTCCTCGGATCGGCACCGGCAGCTGGCCTCCTGACCAGGCTGGTGCGCCGCGGTCCGTTCAGTTAGCCGGCGCTATCTCTTGAGCAGTTGGCGCGCCATCACCACGCGCTGGATCTGGTTCGTTCCCTCATAGATCTGGGTGATCTTGGCGTCGCGCATCATCCGCTCGACCGGGTAATCGCTGACGTACCCGTAGCCGCCGAGCAACTGCACCGCGTCGGTGGTGACCTCCATCGCCACGTCCGAGGCAAAGCACTTGCAGGCCGAGGAGACGAACGTCAGATCGCTCACCCGCTCCCCCTGCATGGCGCGCTCAGATTTGGCCGCGGCGGCGTAAGTGAGCTGCCGCGCGGCCTCGATCTTCATTGCCATGTCCGCGAGCATGAATTGCAGGCCCTGGAACTCCGCGATCGCCTTGCCGAACTGCTTGCGCTCCTTCACGTAACCGGTCGCGTAGTCGAGCGCGCCCTGCGCGATGCCGAGCGCCTGCGCCGCGATCGTCACCCTGGTGTGGTCGAGGGTAGCCAGCGCAGTCTTGAAGCCGGTGCCCTCGCCGCCGATCATCCGGCTGGCCGGGATCCGGCAGTTGTCGAAGTACAGCTCACGGGTCGGTGAGCCCTTGATACCGAGCTTGTGCTCGGGGGCGCCGAAGCTAAAGCCGTCGTCTGCCTTGTCCACGACGAACGCCGAGATGCCGCCGGCGCCGGCTGAGGGGTCGGTGACAGCCATAACCGTGTAGTACTGCGACACGCCAGCGTTGGTGATCCAGCGCTTAGTGCCGTTCAGCACGTAACTGTCGCCGTCGCGGACGGCGCGCGTCCTCATCGCGGCTGCATCTGAGCCGGCTTCCGGCTCGGACAGCGCGTAGGAGAACATGGCTGCCCCGCTGGCGACAGGCGGCAGGAACTGCTGCTTGACCTCGTCCGAGGCCGACAGCAGCAATGGCACGGTGCCCAGCTTGTTCACCGCCGGGATCAACGACGACGACGCGCAGACCCGCGCCACCTCCTCGATCACTATCACCGCGGCAAGCGCGTCAGCCCCTGCTCCGCCGTACTCCTCCGGGATGTGCACCGCGTGCAGGTCAGCCTTGACCAGCGCGTCATGAGCTTCCTGCGGGAACTCGGCGGCCGCGTCTACCTTGGCCGCGTGCGGGGCGATCTTCTCCTCTGCCAGAGCACGCACCGACTCGCGCAGTGCCTCGTGCTCTTCCGACAGGGCAAACGCGGGAAAGTCGTGGCTCATGCCCTAGATAGTAGGACGTCCTAGTGAACGCGCAAACGGCCGGCCAGCCCGGCGTACGCCGGTCTGGCGCAGACCGCGATGATGGGCCGATGAGCCAGGCTGCCCGGTTGCTGACGCCCGCGGGTGAAGAGCTGCTCGGCCTGCTCAGCGGCATCGACGTGACGCCCGACCTGGCGCTGCGCCTGGGCGCCGAACTCCGCGACCGGTACCCGGCAGACCTGGTCGCCGCTGCCCTGACCCAGCAAGCGCTCCGGGTCGCAGCGAAGGAGAAGTTCAGCCGGGCCGGTGAGATGTACTTCACCAGAAACGGGCTGGAGCAGGCCTCCGGGGAGCAGGTCGCGGCCCACAGCGCCCGCCGCTTCGCCGGCCTGCCTCTCGTGGCCGACCTGTGCTGCGGCATCGGCGGCGACCTGACGGCGCTGGCCGCAGCCACCCAGCGAGTGCTTGCTGTCGACACCGTTTGTTCCAACCTTCAATTTGCGACCAGAAACGCGGCCGTCTACGGCGCCTTCGGCCGGGTATCGCCTGTTTGCGCTGATGTGCGTGACCTGAGACTCGCAGGCATTCCGGCTGCCTTCATCGACCCGGCCCGTCGGGCCGGCGGTCACCGGCTGCGTACTGGTGACTCGCAGCCGCCGCTGAGCTGGTGTGTCGCACTGGCCGACCAGGTGAAAAGGGTATGTATCAAGGCCGCTCCCGGCCTGGCACACGCCCTGATCCCGGCGGGCTGGGAAGCCGAATTCGTCGCCGTCGGCCGCAACCTTAAAGAGGCGCTGCTGTGGTCGCCAGCCTTCGCCGCGACGCCGCGACGGGCGACTGTCCTGCCAGGCGGCGCCGATGCGGTCGGCAGTCACACGCTGATTGCTAGCTCAGCCGTCCTGCCGCCGGTGCTGGTTCGTGACCCGGGCGAGTACCTGTTCGACCCTAATCCGGCCGTCACCAGAGCCGGCCTGGTCGCCGAGCTCGCCCATGACCTTGGCGCCTGGCAGCTCGACCCGATGATCGCCTTCCTCTCGATGGACCGGCCGGCCAGGACGCCGTTCGCCCGGACGCTGCGGGTGGTCGCCTCGCTGCCCTGGCGTGAGCGCGAGGTCGCCGCGAAGCTGCGCGAACTCGGCGTCGGGACCGCTGACATCCGCCGTCGCGGGCTCGCTGGGGACGTGCAGCAGATCCATCGGCGTCTCGGTTTGCGGGGTGACAAGAACGCGACGATCGTGCTCACCCGGCGCAATGACCGGCCCTGGGGCCTGATCTGCGAACCGGTGAATACGGCGGTGGTGCCCTGAAGCCCGGCGCCGCTACGCCCTGCGGCGGCCCCGCTCGAAAGCGGTACGAACCGATGCGGCGACATAGCCCGGATCGCCATTGATCTCTTTCCAGTCGAAGTGCACGACCTCGTAACGGGCCTCCCGGAGCCGTTTGTCTCGCCGAAGCTGGCGGCGGGCCAGGCCGGGATTCTCGTACTTCCCGGCGCCGTCGACTTCAGCAATGGTCCGGAACTTCCGCCACAGAAAGTCGACGCGCCCGATGAACTCGTCGTCGGCGATCTCGACCTGCAACTCCGGCGGCGGCAGCCCGCAGTCGCGGAACACGATGCGAGCGAGCGACTCCAGCGGTGATTCCGCCTGGCCATCGGCGAAGTCCACGACCTGTCCGGCTCTCCGAGCCCCTGGCCATCGCTGGCAAGCGGCTAGTACCGCTCTGAGATCCTTCTTTGAGGTCAGCTTCTGCTGGAGCGCGGAGTCGGCTACAACCACCCCGGCCCGGAAGTCGAGTGCTCGAGCAAGATCGATCACGGTTCTGGGCACGTTCGTCACCGGGACCGCCAGCAGCCCGCCGACATGCTCGGCTGACAGAGCTGCGCTGTGGACACGCACGCCAGACCTGGCTGACCTGCTGCCAACGCCGGGCGGCCGGGTCACGGATAGAACGGCCGGCAGCGGACTCAGCAAGCTGAGGCCGTGGAGTTGAGCCGCCGTCTGATGACTCACGACCGCGCCCGGCCCGAGAGCGGCTGCAGCTGCGGCCGCCGACAGCAGCAAGCCGCCAATGTCCAGGCGCCCGACCACATCTGCCAGCTCCGCGGTGGCGTAGTAGCCCCGGCCGATGCGCACCAGCTCTCCGCGCTCCACCATTGCCCGAACCTGGCGCGAAGGTCTCCCGCTCGCGACAAGCTCCGCCCAGCTGGTAATCCCGGCTAATCGGACATTAGACCGAGGTGGCTGCGGACTCATGGGGCCAGGATGGCTCCCGGCACTGACATTTCATCGATCTTGTCCGCGCGGCGGGATGGTTTGTCCCGGTTCTCGCGGCAAAAACCCGTGAAATGTGGGTACAGGCACACGGGAGACCGAACGAAAAAAGGAGCAAATCGTCATAATTCCGCCGGCCACTCGGGCTACAGCTCGGCACTCGGGCTACAGCTCGGCGCCGGACCCGGTAGGCGGGCGCGGCTCGTGCCCGGCGCGCTGGACTCGGACCTTGGCGCGGAGGGCCTCGCCCTTGGCCTGGGCCGCCGACCGGAGATCGGCCTGGAACGCTGCCATCCGCTCGGCGAGCGCAGGGTCGCTGACGGCCAGGATCCGGACCGCGAGCAGCCCCGCATTTCGCGCGCCGCCGACGGCTACGGTCGCGACCGGGATCCCGGCCGGCATCTGGACGATCGACAGCAGCGAATCAAGCCCGTCAAGGTGTTTCAGCGGAACCGGCACGCCGATCACCGGCAGCGGCGTAACCGACGCAAGCATGCCGGGCAGGTGCGCCGCGCCGCCGGCCCCGGCGATGATGACCTTGAGCCCCCGCCCGGCCGCAGCCTGGCCGTAGCGGAGCATGTCGGCGGGCATCCGGTGCGCTGAGACGACATCGGCCTCCGATGGCACGCCAAACTCGTCCAGCACTTCCGCGGCAGCTTGCATCACCGGCCAGTCCGAGTCGCTGCCCATCACTACGGCCACGACTGGCTGGTTGCTCATAACGGCCTCCCGGCGCCCATCACGCCCCGACCGGCCGGCTCCTCGGAGCCGGTGGCCAGGTAGTTCGCGGCCCGCACGGCCCGGTCGCGAAGCGTCACGAGGTCGCGGCCCAGCGCCGTCACATGACCGACCTTGCGGCCCGGCCGGACTGGCTTCCCGTAGAGCTGCACTTTGAGCGCGGTGTCAGCCGCCATCACGTGGTTCAGCTTGCCGTGCAGATCGGGATCCGTCGCGCCGAGCACGTTGGCCATCGCGGCTGCCGGAGCGGCCATCACCGGCAACCCGAGGGGGAGGTTCAGAACCGCCCGCAGGTGCTGCTCGAACTGCGACGTCCGCGCGCCCTCGATGGTCCAGTGCCCGGTATTGTGCGGGCGCATAGCCAGCTCGTTCACCAGCAACTCACCGTGCCGAGTCTCGAACAGCTCCACCGCCAGCAGCCCGATGACATCCAGGTCACGCGCTAGTTCCAGGCCCAGCTGCTGCGCCGCCAGGACCTTGTCCTCAGAAAGGCCCGGCGCGGGCGCCAGCACCTCGACGCAGATGCCGTCACGCTGCACGGACTCCACGACCGGATAAACGGCACCGTGGCCGCTTGGCGACCGGGCGACCAGGATCGCGAGCTCTCGCTCAAACGGCACATATTCCTCCGCCAGCAGCGGCAGGCCATGCGAGAGAACCTCGGCAGCCGCGCCTGGGTCGTCGCAGACCCAGACACCTCGGCCGTCATAGCCCCCGGAAACCGCCTTCAGGACCACCGGCCAGCTTGTTAGCTCGGCGAACGCGGCGACATCCGCCACCGAACCGACCGGCTGGAACCGCGGGCAGGGAACGCCGAGCTCGGTCAGGCGCTCCCGCATTGCCAGCTTGTCCTGAGTGAATCGCAGCGCCGCAGAGCTCGGCCACACCGCGTGCCCGGCCTGCTCGAGTGCCTTGAGCTGGGCCTGGGGCACGTGCTCATGGTCGAAGGTGATCACGTCGCACCCGGCTGCGAAGGACAGCAGGTCATCGGTAGACCGGTAGTCGCCGAGCATGGTGTCCGCGACCACCTGGGCTGCGCTTTCGTCGGGCGCAGCCGCCAGCACCCGGAACCTGATGCCGAGCCCGACTGCCGCGGCAGCGGTCATCCTGGCCAGCTGCCCAGCGCCGACCATCCCGACGACCGGCGGCCGGCTGTCCCGCGGCGCGGAAACGTCGACCGCGGCGGCGTCCTGGAGACTTTGCTGGTGAGTCATTACCCGCCGTAGCCTACGGGCCAGGGCGCGGTACCGGTAACCAGGGCGCGATGCCTGGATACAGGGCGCCGCACCGAGAAACCATGGCGATGCCTGCGGGCAACCAGGAACTAGGCAGGCCCGAGCACGGCTGGCTGTTCCTCGGCGTCGGCCGTCGCATGCGGCAGGAACAAAGCGAACACGGCCGGCCGCGGCCGGACCAGCACCACCTGGCCGCCGTCCGTGGCCGCGATCGTCCGGGCCAGGGCGAGCCCCAGGCCCGTCCCGTTGGGCGACCCGCTCACGCTTCGCTCGAAAATCCGCGGCGCAAGCTCGGCCGGGACGCCGCTGCCCTCGTCACGCACCTCGATCACGACCGACCGGCGGGTTCTGGATGTCCTGATTGTCACAGTGCCTGCCCCGTGCACCAGGGCGTTGTCCAGGAGCGTGGCGATCACCTGGGATGCGCCGCCGGGCGTCGCGAAGGCGAACAGGCCCTTTTCCCCGGCCACCGCGAGCCGCCTGTTGACCCGCCGGAAGGCCGGCTCCCACTCGACCACCTGCTGACCGACGATCTCGTCCACGCTGGCGACCGTCGGAGCGCCCGCAGCCGTCCGCCTGGCCCGGCCGAGCAACTGCCCGACCACGTCTGCGAGCCGCTCGGTCTGGGCAAGCGCAGCCGCGCCTTCCTCGCGCACTATGTCCGGATAGTCGGCAGCCGCCAGCATCTCCTCCAGGCGCATCGACAGCGCCGTCAGCGGCGTCCTGAGCTGGTGCGACGCGTCGATAGCGAAATCCCGCTCGGCCGACAGCAGGTCGTTGATCCGCTGAGCGGAGCCGTCCAGGCCTTCAGCGACCCGGTCGAGTTCCTGGATCCCGTACCGCCGCCCGAGCGGGCTGGAGTCCCCCGAGCCCAGCCGGTCCGCGGCGGCCGCTAGCTCCTGCAGTGGCCGGTTAAGCCGCCGGGCATACAGCAGGCCGAGCACAACCGCTATGCC